>ENA-OWZN01000002-OWZN01000002.1-human-gut-metagenome-genome-assembly--contig:-NODE-2-length-175956-cov-25.5565_pt1 | contig 175956 bp, 150 predicted proteins | sample MGYA00249255_ERZ652105 | MGnify/ENA primary metagenome ERZ652105 (study PRJEB26925, sample SAMN05827155) | human gut metagenome | biome: ENVO:2100002; feature: ENVO:00000062; material: ENVO:00002003...
CCAGCGCCGCGCGGATATGCATCGTGCGGCGTTGCTTTTTGTCGGTTTTTATGGTATCCTCTTAGCAGAAAGGCGCTGTCCTGCAAGTGCAGCGGTCATGCTCCCTCCCTCGCGTCACATTGTGCCGCGTCAGGAGGAAGTTCAATTTTTTGTCATCCTCCTGACGGTTCGAATGTTTCTACATGAAAATCTAAGGGAGGATTCCACTATGGAAATTTTGAATACTGTTATTGCTCTGCTCGGCCTTTTGGCCACTGTCATCCTTGGCACTGCCAAAATCACTTGGACGATTGCCCAAGTCTTTTTTCGGGATATGCATCACGCAAAACACTATATCAAAAAATAAAATGGCAAGAAAAATGACCGCCCCTATAGTCTTCCAAACTCCGGCGGTCATGTTTCTCAAAATGTGACACTGAGAGAGGGAGCTGACCACTGTGCAGCCAGCGCCTTTCCTTATCTTTATTATAGACAGCCGTACGTGGATTGTCAAGCACAAGAATATAGCTATCCTGCCTTCTCAAATTCTACTTCCAGCGCCGCGCGGATATGCATCGTGCGGCGTTGCTTTTTGTCGGTTTTTATGGTATCCTCTTAGCAGAAAGGCGCTGTCCAACCAAACGCAGGCGGCTATTGCTCCTCACCGGTCTCGCTGTCTTGCTCTTCGGAGCAAAGCAAGCGCGGGAGGGCAACTTTTTGGAGTTCCGCTCCCGACGCTCACAGCGAAGGGAGGGATGCCTTATGACTACATCGGAAATTCTATTGCTTTTCCAGACGATCATCGCACTGTTGGCACTTCTCGTAAGTGTTGTACATCTGATGGACGACCGGAAAAAGGATGATTCTTATGGCAGCAAAAGGAAAAAGCACAAAAAGAAATGACCGCCCACAGTTCCCCAACTCGGTGGCGGTCATTACTTTTGTAATGCTTGACTGGTGAGGAGCTAGCCGTTTGCACGGTCAGCGCCTTTCCTTATCTTTATTATAGACAGCCGTACGTGGATTGTCAAGCGCCAGAACTTCCAGAATACAAAAGATAAAAACGGACCGCCCGCTTCGGCCTTTTCAGGCTGGGGCGGGCGGTCCGACGCTTTCTAACGCATTCTGATGCAATCCGACGTTTTTATCCGTTCTCTTAAAAACAATGCAGATGCATCATTTTTCTTATATTCCGGCGTCATTTTCGCCTTCTGCGGCATCTCAAAACGGGCAGTTTTTGCGCTTTTGAGTTTCCATGATTTTCCAGTTCATGCATCTTCAACTGGTCTGCACCCTAATTATAGAGGAATCGTTCTCCAATGTCAATAGCCCAGCACCTATAAAAAGCCTAAGGGCGAGGCCCCTTGCGGAACCTCGCCCTTAGGCTATGTGAGATAAATCACTACATGCGCGAACATATAATGTTTATCATTACAGGCCGTGTGCCTGTAATTACTTTTGTTTTAGAAGTTCTGATTACTTGTTGTAAGTAGCCTTATCAGCAGCGAAGACGAACATAGCGTAGGTGTCCTTCTTGCTGTTATCGGTTTTATCCTTGCCCTCGAGGTCAACAATGACATTGACCTTAGCGGTCTTATCGTTGGTACCCTCAATGTGGATACCCTCAGTCCCATCAATCTTACCCTGTTCAATAGCTGCCATCATGACATTAAGAGCAGTATGCTTCCAGTTCTCAATCTTGGTAGCGCTCTTGGGCTCGGTAGCAACAACGACAGTGTAGACCTTATCGCCACTCTTTACGGTTTTTGCATAAGTTTCGCCGTCCTTAAGCAGAATGGTGCCATTCTTGATGTCAGCCTTAACAGGGCTAGTCACGCTGCTGCCAACGCTGAGGGACTTGAAGTTGACAGTCTCACCCGTCACAGTCTTGCAAGCATTCTCCAGAGCTTTCTCAGCCTTGTCCTCAGCGATGGCATTGGTGACAGCACAGCCAGTCAGCATAGACAGAGCCATGACGCCCACGAGAGCAACAGCCATGAGTTTCTTGAACATTTTCATAGTGATATTCCTCCAATAAAAAATATTTTTTATTTCGGCAAACCACTACAAGAACTTCGTGGTCTGTCTCGATGGGTTCAGTATAGTACATTTTCACAAGATTGTCAAGATACGGTATTGTTTTCGGCATTTTGTCCAATCAGAAGCCGTGAAAAATAGCAAACTGCCCGTTAAATATGCATCCGTGCCAAAATTTGTGCCAAAGATCCTCAAAAGCCGCCCTTTGCTTTACCTTTATAATAAGGGCAACCGCTCTGCCTGCACAGAGGAAAATGGCCGAAAGCCCGTTCATTCTTTTACTGCCTTTTCAAACTCCACTTCCAGCGCCTCGTTGACGGCGCGGACGGCGGCGGCATCGGGTTTGATGGCCGTGCGGTCGTAGGTGAACAGGCCGTTCACCTCGTCCTCCACGTCGGTCAGCTGGGTGTACACCAGCGCCGAGAGGCCCTTTTTCAGCTGCGGGAGCACCGTCTTGCGCTGCAGATCGCAGTAGCGCTCCGTCAGCTCTGCCCGGCTTCTGGCCGTGCCGTAGCCGTAGGTCTTCCGGGGCGGCTCATGGCCGGGCATGGGCCATGCAATGCCGCCGTACTCGCTGAGGACCACCGTGCGCACGTTCGGGCGGATGCGGAGCGGATAGAAGTAGTTGTGGATGGAATGCACATCTCCCCCGCCCCGGTCGAACCAGCCGCTGGCCTCGTCCACCGGACGGGACGGGTCGAGGGCGCGGAGGGTCTCGGTGGCTTTCCGTGCATCGAACTGCCCCCACCCCTCGTTGAACGGCACCCAGCACCCGATGCAGGGGTGCCGACCCAGCGCGGCTACCGTGTCGGCCAGCTCCCGGGCGTACTCCTCCCGGCTGTGGACGCTGCCCCGGCCCAGAAAACCCCACAGCAGCTTCCCGTCCGGGGCGCGGCGCATCAGGGGCTGTAAGGCGTTGGTCAGGTAGGTGACGTACCACATCGGGTAGGCCCCGCCGCCGTTGACCATATCCTGCCAGACGATGATGCCCAGTTTATCGCAGTGGTAGTACCAGCGCTCCGGCTCGATTTTGGCGTGCTTGCGCAGCAGGTTGAAGCCCAGCTCCCGCACGGTGTGCAGTTCGTGCTCCACGGCCGCGTCGGAGGGCGGGGTGTAGAGGCCGTCGGGCCAATAGCCCTGGTCCAGCAGGCCGTTGAGCAGGATGGGCCTGCCGTTCAGGAAAAACCGCCGGATGCCCTTTGCATCCTCTTTACACTCCCACTTGCGGAGGGCAAAATAGCTGTGGACGGTGTCGAAGCCCTCTTCTTCGCCCTGGGTCGTGCCGACGGTCAAATCATAGAGGAAGGGGCTGTCGGGGCTCCACGGGAAGAAATGCTCTTCGGCAATGTTCAGGGTCACTTCGCCGTCCCGGTCGGCCTCGTCGCTGCCCCAGTCCTCGGCGATGGTCACGCCGCCGGCCCGCACCACGGCCCAGAGGTTCGCCGCGCCGCCGGGCTTCGAGGTATGGACTTTCACCGTCACGGTCCGTGCGTCGTAGTCCGGGGTGACGGTCAGCGTATCAATGTAATTTTCCGGCACCCGCTCCAGCCAGACCGTCTGCCAGATGCCGCTCTGGGCCGGGTAGAACATCCCGCCGGGCCGGAGGGTCTGCTTGCCTCTCGCCTGCGTTCCCGTGCCGGTGGGGTCCTGCACCGCCACCCAGAGGGTGTTGCGGCCCTGCGGGCGGAGCAGGTCGGTGATGTCCAGCGTAAAGGGCCAGTAGCCGCCCCGGTGTCCCCCGGCCAGACGTCCATTGACCTCCACCGCGCAGGCGTAGTCCACCGCCCCGAAGTGGAGCAGGACGCGCCCTCCCTCGCCCGCCGGGGGCGTGAAGGTGCGGTGGTAGTGGAGCCACTGGCCGGGCTGCAGCGTCCGGCCCACGCCGGAGGCTTTCGCCTCGGGCGAATAGGGTACAAGGATAGCGCCGTCCCACTTTGCCGGGAACTCCGAGCTCTGGGTGATGGCGTAGTCCCACGGGCCGTTCAGGTTGACGTAGCTGTCCCGGCGCATACTCGGGCGGGGATATTCGGGGAGCGGATGCATTTTAGTACCTCTTTTTCATAAGCTAGTCCGATTTGGCTCTCCTGAAACAGGAGAGCTGGCGAGCGTCAGCGAGACTGAGAGGTTTTATAGGCTGCGGCCAGCTTTTCCAGTGCGGGCAGGCTGCGCTTCACCTTCTCGGTGTCGATACAGTAGGCAAAGCGGACATAGCCCTTGACGCCGAAGGTGTCGCTGGGGACCAGCAGCAGATCGAACTCCCGGGCCTTGAGGCAGAAGGCGTTGGCGTCCTCTTCCAGCGCCTTCGGGAAGATATAAAATGTGCCGCCGGGGCGCTCCACCTCAAAGCCCAGCTCGGTGAGCTTATCGTACAGCAGGTTCATGTTCGTCTCGTAGACGGACAGATCACTGGTGACGTCGAGGCACTCGGCAGTGGCTTTCTGGATGATGCTGGGCGGGCAGTTGTGGCCGGTGAAGCGGGAGATCTGGGCCATCATGTCCACCAGCACGTCTTCGCCCTCGCAGCCGGGCCGGACGGCCACATAGCCCAGACGTTCGCCGGGCAGGCTCAGGCTCTTGGAGAAGGAGAAGCAGGTCAGGGTGTGGGGGTAGAACGCTGCCGGGTAAGGCACCTTTTTGCCGTCGAAGGCGATGTCACGGTAGGGCTCGTCGCTGACGAGGAAGATGTTGTGGCCGAAAACTTTGCTCTTTTCGGTCAGGATGTCGGCCAGACGGCTCAGGGTCTCGGCGGAGTAGACGACGCCGGTGGGGTTGTTTGGGGTGTTGATGAGGACGCAGGTGACGTTCTCGGTCAGCATCTCTTCAAAGGCGTCAAGATTCGGCTGGAACGCCGGCGCCTGAGGCGGCACGACCTTGAGCACAGCGCCGGTCCCCTCCACATAAGGGCCGTACTCGGGGAAGTAGGGGGCGAAGGTCAGCACCTCGTCGCCGGGCTTTGTCACAGCGCGGACGGCGTGGGCGATAGCGCCCGCCGCACCGGTGGTGGGGAAAATATCCTTCTGCTCATAAGGCAGGCCGAAGGTCTTTGCCAGATGGGCCGCCACGGCGGTGCGGAAACCCGGGTCGCCCTGACTGGGGCAGTAGCCGTGAAGGGCGACAGGCTCTTCCTCGGCCAGCAGGGTCTGCATGGCTTTGGTGAACTTGTCCGGGCAGGGGACGCTGGGGTTGCCCAGCGAGTAGTCGAACACGTTCTCATAGCCTATCTCGGCGGCGCGCTGTTTGCCGTACATGAAAGTCTCGCGGATGACGCTCTTGTGGCCCAGCATGGCGCGGTAAGTCTCGTTCAGCATAATACTTTCCCTCTTTTTCTTATTGATCCTCTTCCGGCAGAGCGGAGGCATAGCTCTGCTCCACCTTCACCATACAGCAGTATCTCGGGTCCTGCTCCTTGACGAAATTGCACATCTCGGCCAGCCGCGCGTCCTTGTCGCCGGTGTAGCCCGCCGGGAACACGAGGTCGAACAGCACGTTGGTGTGGCTGTCCCCCGGCACGATGCGCAGGTCATGGATGGACAGACGAGGGTCCATCTGACGGGCTTTTTCCATCAAGCGGCTCCGCAGGATGCCCACGGCGGCGTCCGACGTCACGATGGGGTCGTAGTGGATGGTGACCTGTAAGTGGTCTTTTTTCAGAAAATCCCGCTCGATGTTGTCGATGATGTCGTGGGCTTCCAGCGGGTCGGCCTCGGCGGGGAACTCGATGTGGAGCGAGGCGAACTGATGCCCCGGGCCGTAGTCGTGGACCATCAGATCGTGGACGCCCAGCACTCCCGGGTAGCTCATGACGGTGTGCTCGATGTGCTCCACCAGCTCCGGCGAGGGGCTCTCACCCAGCAGGGGGCTGAGGGTGTCCATCATAAGCCCCCAGCCCGACCAGAGGATGAACGCCGCCACTGCCACGCCCATGAGGCCGTCCAGCACGTCCCAGCCCGTCAGGTGGGAGAGGACGGTGGACAGGAGCACGGCGCTGGTGGTCAGCACGTCGTTCCGGCTGTCGGCGGCGGTGGCCATCAGAGTCTCGGAGTTGATGCGCTGGCCGATGGTCTTGTTGAAGCGGCTCATCCAGAGCTTGACGCCGATGGACGCCGCCAGCACCCCCACACTGAGCCAGCTGAACACCACTGCCGTCGGATGCAGCACTTTGAGCACAGATTCTTTCAGCAGCGAAAGCCCGATGGCGAGGATGGTGACGCAGACCACGAGGCCCGCCAGATACTCATACCGGGCGTGGCCGTAGGGGTGCTTTTCGTCCGGGCCTTTGGCCGCCAGACGGAAGCCCACGAGGCTCACCACGTTGGACGAGGCGTCCGAGAGGTTGTTCAGGGCGTCGGCCATGATGGCGATGGAGCCGAACAGCGTCCCCGCCGCCAGCTTGCCCAGACAGAGCAGGAGATTGCAGGCCATGCCCACAAGGCTGGCCAGATTGCCGTAGGCCGTGCGGACGGCGGCGTTCTTGGTATCGTCCGGGTGCCGGACGAACAGGCGGATGAGCAGTTGTGTCATAAAATTCCCTCTCAGCAGGTATTTCGATGCTACCAGTATAGCACTGCACTTTATGGTTTTGAAGTATTTCGGTAAAATTTTTCGGGTATGCAAAGCCCCCGGCGGGGAAGTTCCCTGCCGGGGGCGGAGTTTTTGGGGTCAAGCGCTCCTTACTTATCGGAAGGCTTGCTCAAATCGATGCTGCGGATGATCTTGCGCACGGGCAGCACGCTCTTGGCGTTCATGGACAGCTCGTCCACGCCCATCCGCAGGAAGGTCTCGGTGAGGGCGGTGTCTGCGCCCAGCTCGCCGCAGATGCCCACCCAGATGCCGTGGCGGTGGCCCGCGTCGATGGTCATCTTGATGGCCCGGAGCACAGCGGGGTGGTGCGGGTTGAAGAAGGGCTCCAGCTTTGCGTTCTGGCGGTCCAGAGCGCAGGTGTACTGGGTCAAATCGTTGGTGCCGATGGAGAAGAAGTCGCACTCCTCGGCCAGCTCGTCGGCGATGAGGACAGCGGCTGGCGTCTCGATCATGGTGCCCACTTCCATCTTCTCGTCAAACTTCTTGCCCTCAGCCCGCAGTTCCGCGCGGCACTCGTCCAGCACGGCCTTGGCGTCCTGCAGCTCCCGCAGGCTGGTGATCATGGGGAACATGATGCTCATGTTGCCGTAAGCGGAAGCGCGGAGCAGGGCGCGCAGCTGGGTCTTGAAGAAGTCCTTCCGGGTCAGGCAGATGCGGATGGCGCGGTAGCCCAGCGCGGGGTTTTCCTCGTGGTCGAGCTTCATGTAGTCCACGGTCTTGTCTGCGCCGATGTCGCAGGTGCGAACGACCACCTTGCGGGGTGCAAGGCTCTCGAGCACCTGCTTGTATGCCTCGAACTGGTAGTCCTCCGTCGGGAAGTCCTTGCAGTTGAGGTAGACGAACTCGGTGCGGAAGAGGCCGACGCCGCCGGCGTCATTCTGCTGCACAGCGCCCACGTCGCCCATGCCGCCGATGTTGGCAAAGACGTTGATGGTCTTGCCGTCGAGGGTGGTGTTGGGCTTGCCCTTCAGCTCCTGCAGCAGTGCCTGCTTTTTCTGATCTTCCTGCTGGCGCTTTTTCAGGCTCTTGAGCAGGTCGGGGGTGGGGTCAACGTAGACACAGGCGTTGTAGCCGTCCACGACCGCCATCTTGCCGTCCCAGTCGTCCTGGATGTCCTTGCACTGGATGAGGGCGGGGATGTTCATGCTGCGGGCGAGGATGGCAGTGTGGCTGTTGGAGCTGCCCTCCCGGGTGATGAAGCCCAGCAGCAGGCTCTTGTCCATGCGGACCGTCTCGGACGGGGCCAGGTCCTCAGCCACGAGGATGCTGGGCTCAGTACCCTGCAAAGTAGCATTGTCCACGCCCTGCAAAATGTCGAGGATGGCCTGTGCAATGTCGATGACGTCGGCGCTGCGGGCCTGCAAATAGGGGTCATCCATGGCGGCGAAGACGGCGGCCTGATTGTCGCCGGCGGTCTTGACGGCGTACTCAGCGCACTTGTGCTGGCCGTTGATGATCTCCTTGATGGCGTCCACGAAGTCGTCGTCATCCAGCATCATGGCGTGGATGTTGAACACCTCGGCGATGTCCTCGCCGGCCTCGGCCAGAGCCTTCTCGTACAGAGCGGTCTGCTGTTCGATGGCCTTGGCGCGGGCGTCCTCAAAGCGGGCCTCTTCAGCGGCGGTGTCGGCCACTTCGGCGGCAGAGATGACGGTATCTTTTTTCTTATAGATCTTCAGCTTTCCGATGGCAATGCCATTCAGGATGCTTTTACCGGTACCTACCTGCATTGCAATTTCTCCTTGTTCTTGCTGTTTTGTGTTCCGTAACAAAAAACCCCCGCAGGACATTCCCCGCAAGGGCTTCTCATCACGCTGGGCGATCAGACGTTCTCGCTCAGGAATTTCTGGATAGCTTCGGCGCAGGCGGCTTCATCGTCGCCCTCCACCTTGATGGTAACGGTGTCGCCCTGCTTGACGCCCATTCCCATCAGGGCCATCAGCTTGCGCAGATCGCAGGTCTTGCCGCCCTTCTCGAGGGTGGCGGTGCTGGCAAAGCCCTTGGCCACCTTGACGAGCAGACCGGCGGGACGGGCGTGGATGCCGCAGGCATCCTTAACGGTGTACTGGAATTCCTTCATGATCATTTTCTCCTTACTTCATCCGGTCCTCCTGGGCAGCTCACCCTACCCCTCGGGACGCAGCACTCGAACCTTCTGGCTGCTGGATGTTTATCTTTATTATAAACCTTAGTCGTTCTTTTTTCACCCTTTCATATTGCCGATTTTTTATCAAAAATTTTAGTAACATTGAACAGAATCTTTCTACAGAAATACCACTACTGCACAATTTTTCTGTTTCATCGCACTTTTTTGTACAGAATGACGGTTATTCGACGGGGTATCCCTCGGCATCCAGCGGCAGGTCGGTGTACTGCACGGGCTGCTCCTGTGCAGCGTCCGGCTCGCCGGAAGTCTGCTGGGCCTGACCCTCCGCGCCCAGCTCGCCGTCGTGGCGCTCTCCCCAGTCGCCGCTGAAATCTTCGCCCGAGGTCTGCTGGGCCTGCCCGTCGGTCAGTTCATCCTCGTGCCGTTCGCCCCAGTCCCCGCTGAAGTCCTCGCCGGACACCTGTTCGGCCTCCTGCAGGGCCATCGCGGTCTGGGCGTCTTTCAGTCCGGTGACGGTGCCGGAAGGCTTTTCCAACAGATACGCACCCACGGCCTTTTTCTTGTAGACCAGCAGCACGCCGTAGCTGCTCACATCGCCCCGGCTGGCCGCCGGGATGAGCGCTGTCCACTTCTCCACCGTCTTGCCCTTGTAGCGGGCCAGGTCCATGCCGCTCTGCTGCACCACCCCGTTAAAGGCCGAAAAGCTGTCGTCCCACTTGCGGGGGATCTTCACCTTGTCGGCGGTGATGGACGCGCCGTCCACATCCAGCCCGTAGCCCGTGAACCAGGTCTGGATGTCCTGCGCACTCTCGATTTTATTACTTGCCGCCGCGACAGCCACCGAGCGGGTACTGATGTACCGCCCCAGCATGGCGCTGAACACCACCAGCGCACAGCACATTGCCCCTACGCCCAGCTTCTTGACGCTTGCCTTACTCAGTGTGACCACAAACATACCCTTGCCTCCCACCCATTCAGATTTGTCCGTACAACATATGCGGGAGGCTGCGGTATCATGCAAAAACGGGGCCGCTTCTCTTTGCTGTCTCCGTTGACAAACAGGCCCGGAGAGGGTAAACTTAGGCAGAGATATTTGCAATTCATTTGCCTATGATAGATTAAAAGGAGAAATCATTATGCCGAACAATAATATCCGCACCCGTTTTGCTCCCTCGCCTACGGGTTATATGCACGTTGGCAACCTGCGCACGGCCCTGTACACCTACCTGATGGCCAAGCACGATGACGGCACCTTCATCCTCCGCATCGAGGACACCGACCAGGGCCGCTACGTGGAGGGCGCTGTGGATGTCATCTACAACACCCTGCGGGAGACCGGCCTGCTGTGGGACGAAGGCCCGGACATCGGCGGCCCCGTCGGCCCCTACGTCCAGAGCGAGCGCATGGGTATGTTCAAGCAGTATGCCGAGCAGCTGGTGGCTGAGGGCAAGGCCTATTACTGCTTCTGCACCGAGGAGCGTCTGGAAGCCCTCCACGCCGAGCAGCGCGCCCACGGTGAGATGACCCACTACGATGGCTGCTGCCGCGACCTGCCCAAGGAAGAGGTGGAAAAGCGCCTCGCCGCCGGTGAGCCTTACGTCATCCGCCAGAAGATCCCCCGCGAGGGCGTGACCGGCTTCGACGATATGGTCTACGGCCACATCGAGGTCAACAACAGCGAGATGGACGACCAGATCCTCATCAAGACCGACGGTATGCCCACCTACAACTTCGCAAATGTCGTGGACGACCACCTCATGGGCATCACCCACGTCATCCGCGGCAGCGAGTATCTGTCCTCCACCCCGAAGTATAACCTGCTGTACCAGGCTTTCGGCTGGAACATCCCCAACTATATCCACTGCCCGCCGGTCATGAAGGACGCTCAGAACAAGCTGTCCAAGCGCAACGGCGACGCCAGCTATCAGGATCTCGTTGCAAAGGGCTACCTGACCGAGGCTATCCTGAACTACATCTGCCTGCTGGGCTGGAGCCCCAAGGGCGAGTACGCCGAGCAGGAGATCTTCTCGCTGGCTGATCTGGTCAAGATCTGGACGCCGGACGGCATCTCCAAGTCTCCCGCCATCTTCGACCCCCTCAAGCTGCGGGCCATCAACGCCGAGTATATCCGCCGCCTGTCCCCCGAGGAGTTCCTCGCCAAGGCTGAGCCCTGGATCGACAGCGCCGTCCATACCCCCATCAACAAGAAGCTGCTCTGTGCAAACCTGCAGCCCCGCTGCGAGGTCCTGGGCGAGATCCCCGAGCAGCTGGATTTCTTCGACGCCATGCCCGAGTATGACGTAAGCCTCTACGCCAACAAGAAGCAGAAGACCACCCCTGAGTCCGCAAAGGAGGCGCTGGAAGCCCTGCTGCCCGTGCTGAGCGACGAGGCACTGGACTTCAATGACCGTGACACCGTCTTCGACGCCTGCAAGGCCAAGGCCGAGGAGCTGGGCAAGAAGAATGGCTGGCTGCTCTACCCGCTGGGCATCGCCCTCTCCGGCAAGCAGCGCACCCCCGGCGGCGGCACCGACCTCGCCTGCATGATGGGCCGCGAAACGACCCTCGAGCGGGTGAAGGCCGCTATCGAGAAGCTGAATGGCTGAGCCGCTTTTTGGCGAAGCGCACTACTTCTGCTGAGATTTTATCCCATCCCATCACCCCGCCAAAAACTGCGCGCACTCTGCGCTACAGTATACGCAGAAGGCGCGGGAAACAGAACAGCACAGCGTGATATTGCAAAAGATCCCCGCCGGAAAGCGGGGATTTTTTCATGCAGGTATCTTTTCGGACGATACAGCTCACAGACGGGAAAAAGCGGGTGAACGGTGCGCTCCGGGCGCGGGCGGCAGTGCGGCCTGCCCTGCGGCAGGGGAGCGCGTTCCTGCTGGGGCTGGCCGGAGGCTGGGCCGTGCTGTACGGTGCGCTGATGCCTTTCGGGCTGGGGCTGACGCTGGGCTTTGCAGAGGACTGCTTCGCTGTGGGAGCCGCTGGGGCCGCACTGGGGGTGCTGGCCCGGAGTTTCGGAACGCTGACCGTGGAGAGCGTCTGCCTGCTCTGCGCACTGGGTGCGGCGGTAGCGGCACGGTGGCTCTGGCCCGGCCGATTCGTCCCGGCGGTGGCGGCTGGCTGCGGCACACTGGTGGGAAGCGCAGTCTGCTTCGCGGCGGGGGAGGAAAACGGCGTTCAGACCATCCTGTTCTGCGGCGGCGACGCCCTGCTGGCAGCGGCGGCGGGGTACGGCCTGCGGCGCTTCCCGCCCGAAAAACCGGGCATGGGCAGCCTGATCTTGTCTGCCGCTGTGGCCGCCGCACTGGGCGGGATGAGCTTTGGCTTCTTCCTGCCCGGGGTGATGGCCTGTGCGGCGGCAGAGCTGGCCCTCTGCTGCAAAGGCCTGCCGCTGGAGGCATTGGCTTTCAGCGGGGTGACGGGTGCGGCTCTGGCCGCGTCAGACCCTGCCCTTGCGCCTGCCGCCGCCGGGCTTGCCTGTGGGTGTGCCGCTGCGGCAGTGCTTGCCCCGGCGCGGCGGGTGGAGGGGCTTGCGGCCTATGCGGGCGGCTGTGTGGCGGGGGTGCTCTGCATCCAGCCGCTGGCGGGGGCGTTCAGCTTTCTGCTCAGTGCCGGGGCGGGTGCGGGGCTCTGCGCCCTGCTGCCTGCGGGCTGGCTGATGCCTGCCCTCAAAGAGGACGACTCCCCCGGCGACGAGCGGCCGCGCCTCTCTGCCGCCGCGACCCGGCTGGAAGCGGTGGCCGAAAGCCTCTCCTCGCTGGCGGAGACGGTGAACGAGGTGTACGACGCTTTTCCACGCCGGTGCGAGGGTTTCCGATGGGTCATCGACAACATTCACGACGGCCTTTGCGCCAACTGCGGACGGCGGGAAGTCTGCTGGAAGCAGGAGCACGCCTCCACGCTGGAAGGAATGGAGGCCCTGCGCCCCATTCTGGAAGAAAAAGGCCATCTGGAAGCGGCACTTCTGCCCGGTCAGCTGGCGCGGTGCATCCACCCGGCGGCGCTCTGCGCGGCGGGGGACAAGGCGTTTGCACTCTACCGCAGCCGCCGGGAGGCCCGCGTCCACTCCGAGGCCATGCGGACGGCCCTCACTGAGCAGTACAGCGCCGTGGCCGATGCACTGGGCGTCCTCAGCGAACAGCTGGGGCGTCCCGGAAACCCGGAGCCCTACAAGTCTGGCCGGGTGTCGGCGCTGTTCGCTCAGCTGGGGACGCCGCCGCTGGAATGTGCTGTGACGCTGGACGATTTGGGCCGCACCCGGGCGGCGGTGACGCTGCCCCGCACCCGCTTCAATGAAAAAGAGCTGGCCGCTCTGGCCGGGGAGGTGGGGCATATCTGCCGCCGCAGCCTCGAGCCGCCGCAGGTACTCTCCTGCAAGGGGATGACCACCCTGCTCTTTGCCGAAAAGCCGCTGCTCCGGGCCGTATTCGGGACGGCGGGCGCGGCGGCGCGGGGCGAGATCTCCGGCGACGCAGTCCAGCAGTTCTGCAGTGCGGCAGCGGCCCAGATGATACTCTGCGACGGCATGGGAACGGGACGTCCGGCGGCAGTAGACGGCAACCTCGCCGCAGAGCTGACGGCACGCCTGCTCAAAGCGGGCTTTACCGCAGAGCTTGCGGCCCGGCTCGTGAACGTGGCGCTGGCGCTCAAGAGCGACGAGGAGAGCGGCGCGACCCTCGACCTCGTGAGCGTAGACCTCTATACCGGCACAGCCCGGCTCTTCAAGGCCGGTGCGGCCCCGGGCTTCCTCGTGCATGGGGGCAAGGCCCGGGCTGTGGGCGAAGCCAGCCTGCCGATGGGCATCCTCGGCGGCGTCAGCGGACAGAGCCGGGTGGTGCATCTGGCGGCGGGGGACTATGTGGTGCTGGTGTCGGACGGCCTCTTGGTGGACGGCCCCGGCTGGGTGATGCAGCAGCTGGAACTCTCCGCTGCCAAGGCAGAACAGCCCGACGTTCTGGCGAAAAAGCTGGTGGAAGCCGCCCGCGCCCGAGCCGTCCAGCGGGGCCGTCCCGACGACATTACCGCCGCTGTCCTCCGGCTCGAAAACAGCTGAGTTGCTTTTTGGGCGGCGAGAGGGTATACTTGTCAGTATCTAGAACGATCATAGGAGAGACATATATGCTGACAGTTACAGTTGCACGGGACGGCAGCGGCGACTTCGCGTCCATCGCGGAGGCGGTGCTGGCCGTACCCTATGAGGAGAAAGCACTGGTGCAGGTCGGTCCCGGCATTTACCGGGAAAAGCTGGTCTGCGAAAAGCGCTGCATCACCCTGCGGGGGGCGGGTGCAGATAAGACAAAACTCGTGTGGGGCGACGGCGGCAAGCTGCCCCACAAGGACGGGCGGCCCACCCATACCTTCCGCAGCTACACCGCCTTTTTCAGCGGCGAAACGCTCTGCGTGGAGGACATGACGATTGAAAACGACGCCGGCCCGGGCGCGAAAGCCGGGCAGGCCGTCGCGGCCTATGTGGACAGCACCCGGGCGGTGTTCCGCCGGGTCAAGCTGCTGGGCAGTCAGGACACGCTCTTCTGCGCCCCGCTGCCCGAAAAGGAGCGAGAGAAGGACGGCTTTCTCGGCCCGCGCAGTCTTGCGCCCCGCAAACCGACCGTCCAGTACTACACCGACTGTGAGATCGCGGGCGACATTGATTTCATCTTTGGCGGCGGCGACGCCCTCTTCGAAAACTGTGTCATCCGCACGGTGGACAACCACATCCCCCACAGTTATGTCACAGCTCCTTCGGGCAAAGCCGATGGACTTGGCTTTGTGTTCTGGAACTGCGATTTCGTCTCTGACTGCCCGCCGGGCAGCATCTATCTGGGGCGTCCGTGGCGTCCCGAGGGCAAGACGGCGGTGCTGGACTGCCGTCTCGGCGCCCACATCGCGCCGGAAGGTTTTATCGCATGGAATGACCGCACCGATACCGGCCTTGCCAGCTTTGCGGAAGCTGACAGCACCGGCCCGGGCGCAGCAGAGCGCCCGGCGTGGGTGAAACAGCTTTCCGGGCCGGAGGCGGCGGAACTGCTGGCCCACGCCCGCACCCTCTGCCGACCGAAAACCAACTGAGGATGTAACAAATGAAAAAACTGCCGAATTTTGTAAAGTGGCTCATCATTGCCGTGGTGCTGGCCGCAATGGCCGCGATGATGGTGGCCGTGAACGACCGTGCCTCCCGGGTGGAGATGCCAATGCCGGACAACAGCCTGGGCATCTATCGCCAGACGCCTGCCACTGGAAAGTGAATCAGAAAAACGAGACGGGACTGCTGGAAAGCGGCCCCTCTTTGCTTCTTTGAGAAGTTTTTGTCGAATCCGCCCGTTTAGATTGACGAATGGCTCAACTTTTTGTATACTGAACAGGCACGAAGTTGACAGAATTTTCCTGTTTTTCCTGCACAGGAACATTTTTTGCGTTGTGTCGGTGTAAACGACGCTCATTCTGCCATCTTTCCGGACACACTGAAAAGGAGAAATGAATATGAAAACAACTGGCATCGTTCGGGGCATCGATTCTCTGGGCCGCATCGTCCTCCCCAAGGAGCTGCGCACCAATATGCACATCGACAAGGACTCGAAGCTCGAGATCTTCGTGGAGGGCGATCAGATCATCCTCAAAAAGCACCGTCCCGCCGGCAGCTGCGATTTCTGCGGTGAGCTGGCGGCCGACATGGCCCAGTATGAGGGTTACTGCATCTGCCCCGCCTGCCGGGCCAAGATCGCTGCGCTGTAAACGGAAAAGGAGAATCACATGAGTCAGATGACCGATTTCACCCTGCCCTCCTGCGTACCGGGCCGGACGCTCCATGCATTCCGCTGTGTGCCGGAGGGTGAGGTGCGGGCCATCCTGCAGCTCTCCCACGGCATGGTGGAGTTCATCGACCGGTACAAGCCTCTGGCCGAGTATCTGGCCGCCCGGGGCATCCTCGTCACCGGCCACGACCATCTGGGCCACGGCGGCTCCATCCGCACCAAGGCGGATTACGGCTATTTCGCCCAGCCCGACGGCAACCGCGCCGTCCTCGACGACCTCCACGCTGTCACTGCGCTGACGAAGCAGCTCTATCCCGGCGTCCCCTATTTTCTGCTGGGCCACAGCATGGGCTCGTTCTACGCCCGGCAGTACCTTTGCGAGTGGGGCGATGAGCTTGACGGAGCCATCATCATGGGTACCGGCTTCCAGCCCAAAGCGCTGGTCGCCACGGCCCGGGCGCTCTGCCGGGTGCTGGCCGTCTTTTTCGGCTGGGAGCACCGCAGCAAGCTGGTGGCGAACCTCTCCTTCCTCGGCTACAACAGGGGTCTCGAGGGCCGCACGCCTCAGGACTGGCTCAACCGTGACCAGGCCGAAGTGGACAAGTACCGCGCCGACGAGCGCTGCATGTTCACCTTCACCCTGAACGCCTACTACAGCATGTTCACAGGCATCCTGCGGCTGTACGACCCCGCCGTTCTGGCCGGGATACCGAAAGACCTGCCCCTTCTCTTCCTCGCCGGTGACGCCGACCCTGTGGGCGAGCGCACCGCCGGAGTCCGGCGGGCCATCCAGAGCCTCCGGGACGCCGGTGTCGGGAACATCGAGTCGAAATTCTACCCCGGCGCCCGCCATGAACTGCTGGTGGAGACGAACAAAGCCGAGGTGTTTGCGGACATCGCCGACTGGCTCGAAAAACAGCTGCATCTTTGAATTCAAAGCTCCTTCATCGGACTGCCGATGTGGGGGCTTTTTCTTCTGGAATATGGAAAAGCGCCCCGCCGGGCGGCTGGATGGCCGCTGGCGGGGCGCTGATAAAATTTTCAGATAGAGCCTTTTGCTGTTATTGTATCAGCCCTTTTGCAGTTCTTGTGGCTTTGTCTTGATACGGATCCCCTTATACTCGAAGCGGCCGACGATCTGCTGAGGAGCTCTTCCTGTGACATCCGTTATTGCCGTGATCGGCACAGATGTACTCGGCACCATGATCTTGTTGCCATTCTTATATTTGTCCGCTACATGGAGATGGACACCGTCGGGCCGCTCTCCGTCCAGTTCCATCCAGAAGTTGGTGTTGTCCAGTTCCAGCGTATAGCCCTCTGCTGCCATCACTTCGATGCCGCAGGTAATGTGCCATTTATTCTTACCCTTATTCTGAATCGTGTAACTCGTAAACTTCGCCTTTCCGTATGCGGTCTCGACCTCTTCGTTTAACTCGACAGTCCGTACCGTCACGTTATTGACATGGCTGCTGTCACATCCGCTCAGTGCGCCTGTCATGCCCACGGCAAGCACTGCCGCGCCGGAAAGCCGCAGGAAGTCTCTTCTGCTTAGATTTTTCATGTTGATGTTCCTCCCGTTTTTTTATTTTCCGCAAGTACCCGGACACCCACCGGGCAATTTTATTGTAGTCTTTGCATCTGGCAGAAGTCAATCCTTTTCACAATTCTTGGAGCTTTGACGAAAAGCGGCGGTTCCTTCTGCACAAAATCACGAAAAGACACACTGATGCAAAAAGCGCCCCGCCGGGCGGCCCGAAAGCCGCCTGACAGAGCGCTTATAGATTCATTTTTACTTTTTGGCTGCCCAGCCGTCCACGACAGCCACAAGGGCCTTGCCCCGGCGGCCCAGAATTTTAGGCAGCAGGATGCGGGCCATGGCCCAGACACCGGAGAAGTTGTACAGGATGATGAGGGCGGTAATGATGCCCGTCCAGAGGCCGTACAGCGGCGTCTCGGCCAGCAGCACGAAAGCCTCGAACACCAGCGCGGCGGCGTTGACGAGGACACGGCCCGGGTGGACATGCATCCCGATCATGCCGTGGGCATCCATGGCGCGGAGAGTGAACACCAGCCCGAGGCCGAGGAAGGACGCATAGGTCGCACCCACAGGACCCCACCACTTGATGAAGAAGTAGTTCATGAGGCAGTTGCTGATGGCACCGGCCATCATGGTGACCATGCTGCGCTGGGACTTCTTATTCACGACATAGACGCTGTTCATGAACTGGTTGAAGCAGCTGCAGGTAGACGCCAGCACGAGGAACGGCACGAAGTGCCATGCGTAATAGTAGTTAGACTTCATGACGTGCATGACCGGGCGGCAGAGCCAGATGATGCCCGCCGCACAGCAGAACAGCACGCTGGAATAGGTGCGGAAGATCTGGGTAAAGAACTTGGCTCTCCCCTCTTCCTCGGTGACCGCCGACAGCTGCCATGCGTCGTAGAAGATAAGGCCCAGCGTCGTGAGGATGGTGGGCAGGAAGTAGCCGGTGGAGAGCAGGCCGCTCCATGCGTCGCCGCTGTGGCCGTCGAGGCCGTCGCACATCTCACGCACAAAGAACAAATCGGATGCGTTGATGATCCAGAAGCTTATCTGGGCCGGTATCATGGGCAGCGAGAAGTGGAGCATCTGCTTCCAGAGGGTCTTGTTGATGCCCTTCAGCTCGATGAAATCCCAGAGCTTGCCGGTGAACATCAGGAAGAGCACGCTCACGAAGTCGCCGCTGATGATGGCCAGCAGATAGCCGTTGGCCCCCCACTTGAAACCCACCAGATAGAGCACATAAAACGCCATGGTCGCCACGGTGCAGAGCACACCGTCCACGGCCACCAGCTTGTTCCACTGGCGGCTGCGCACGAACTGGGTGCAGAGGGTGCGCAGGCAGCTCATCAGGACATAAATATAAATGAGCAGGCCGTACTGGGCCATATCGGGCAAAAACTGCGCCACCGGCCAACAGAGCACGAGGATGCCGAAGCCGCCGAGGATGGTGAGCAGGCCGTTGGTGAACACCTGCTTTTCGCTGTTGCCCTTGTCGAGGCCGAAGCGGATGATGGCGTTGGACATGCCCATCGACACAAAGGGGATGAGCAGGTTGGCGTACTGGCTCAAAATCTTCGACAGGCCGAGGTCGGAAATCTCGGCCATCGCGTACGTCAGGAACGGCTGAACGATGAGCGTCAGCAGCTTGGACGAAAAGCTGCTGATGGCAAAGATGATGGTATTGCCGGCGAGCTTCGAATATTTATCGCCGCCGGAGGTCTTTTCGCTTTCCAAAAGATTTTCTCTCCTATTTTAATAAATCCCGCCGGGCTTTCCAGTCCGGCATCAGCTTCGCCACTTCGGCCCAGAAAGCCGGGCTGTGGTTGGGCTGCAAAAAGTGGCAGTACTCATGCACTACCACATAGATCTGTGCCGCCTCGGGCATATTGTAGAGCTGGAGCGCGAAGGTGATCTGGCGCTTCGCCATATGGCAGACGCCCCAGCGGCTGGTCATGCTACGCACTTTGATGGTGGGCTTCTGCCCGCCCAGTACTCCGGCAAAGGCCGGGTAGACCTTGTCGCTCATGGCCGTAAAGTGGGCCAGGGCGGCCGCCTTGTCGGGCAGTTCCTCCTGCCGCTTTTCGCGGGCGGCCTGCCGGGCCTGTGCGGCCCGTATCCACTCCGCCTCGGCGATGACGTAGGCGTCAGCCGCTTCCAGCGTCGTGCGCAGGGGGATGCTGAGGGCCACGGTGCCGTCCCGTCGGACGTGGAGGTTGAGCCGCTTGACCCTCCCCCGCGTCAGCTCATAGGGGATGCCCCCGGCCGTCCGCAGCATCACGCGCCCGTTTTGCATCTGCGCAGCTCCGCAAGGGGCAGCTGAGACAGCACGACGGCGGCGAAGATGAGGGTGCAGCCTGCGCTCTCCCGCATTGAAAGGTTCTGGCCCAGCAGCAGCCAGCCGCCCAGCGCGCTGAATACGCTTTCCAAACACATGATAAGGCTGGCGATGGCGGGGTTCAAATCTTTCTGGCCCAGGATTTGAAGCGTATAGCCCGCGCCGCTGGACATGACGCCGCAGTAGACCACAGGCAGAAAGTTTGCGCCGTACTCTGCCAGCGTGGGCGTCTCGAAGATCAGCGCCGCCGCAGAGCTCTCCACAGCCACCACGATGAACTGGATGAGGCTCAGCCGCACACCGTCCACAAGCGGCGAAAAGTGGTCGATGGACATGATCTGGAAGCTGAACAGCACGGCGCAGCTGAGAAGTATCCAGTCGCTGGTCTCAATGCCGCCGAAGCCGTTCTTCATGCAGAGCATATACAGGCCCGCCACGGCGATGACCATGCTGACCCAGAGCTGAGCGCTGCCCTTCCGGCCCAGAAAGAGGCCGAACACCGGCACCATCACAACGTACATAGCCGTCAGGAACGCGGCCTTGGCCGTGGACGGGTTGATGGTGATGCCGATCTGCTGAGCCGCTGAGGCCGCGAACAGGAAGGTGCCGCAGACGAGGCCCGCCACCAGCAGGGTCTTGCGCTCCGACTTCTCCTTCGGCCAGCCGTAGGGCTGGCCCTGTTTTTTGCGCACGGCGTCGAAAGCGAACACGGTGGGGATCAGCACGAGGACAGCCAGCCAGCTGCGCCCTGCGAGGAAGGAATAGGCCCCCATGCCGGAGCCTGCGCTCTGGGCTACGAAAGCCGTACCCCAGATAAAGGCACAGAGCATCAGCATGAGCGAATGTTTGGTCTGTGTCTTCATCCTATGCCCTCCACTTTGAGTCCGCCATAGAGGTAGTAGCGGCTGGAATCGTAGGAGATGGTCAGACGGTAGCTGGCCGCCGGGTCCAGCCCGGAGATGACGCAGCGGTAGTTCTGACCATCGGTCTTGATATAATAGGTGCTTCCGTTGACGTACTGTGCGCCGCCGGCCACCTTCTGCCAGACGGACACCTTGTACCGCTGGGTACCCTCGGCGGTGCCGTAGCCGGTGATGGTCAGGCTGCCGCCCGGGACGGTGAAGTAATCGGTCTGGCGGCTCCAGATGCCGTTGAACACGATGTTCAAGCTCCCGTTCACCGCCGCCGAGGCATACTTGGCCGAGGCGTCAGCAATGCCCTCGAGGTTCAGCGGGTCGCTGGTCAGTTCGGCCCAGCGGGTGCTGTCCTCTTCCTGCACCTCATTGTCCGCGCTGTTCTTCATGTCCAGCACAGTCTTGACGCCGGACGCAGCCACAAGCAGTACCAGCACTGCCACGACGAGCAGGACGATTCGCTTTATCTTTTTCATGATCTTTTATCCTCAAATTTTGTTTTAACACGAGGTTTTACACGATTTATATAGTATACCGCATTTTATGCTCCCATACAAGAGTTCAGGCTGTAGTCAGAGCGGCCAGCGCCACACGTTCGGCGTCGGCAAGCTCCGGCCGGGCTGACCGGAACAGCGAATCGTACCGGTAGAGCGCCCAGCCGCCCGCGCCGAGGCTGTGCAGACGTTCCACCTGCCGGGCAAGAGCGCTGCCCGTACACCACTGGCTCTGGCTGTCCTCGTTAGCACCGCCGTCGCCCTCGCCGATGCGATAGGCCCCCAGCCCGAAGTAGAGGGCCGTGGATGCCGCCCTGGGCATGGCCAGCCACTCCGGCACGATGTTCTCGAAGGCGAAGCGGGTGCTGCCCGACTGGAGGGTATAGCCGCAGCCCCAGTATATCTGCGGGCAGAGGTAGTCCACCACGGCGTTTTCGCCCTCGGCGGCCAGCCATGCTTTCACGTCGCTGTACTGCTGGCCGAGGTCGTTGTCGGGGTTGCCCTGCGGGCTGACGCCGAAACGGAGGGTAGCGTCGGCGGCTTTGACGGCGTCGTGGGCCGCTTTCACCAGCGCGGTGACGTTCTGCCGCCGCCATGCGGCCAGATCCCCCGCGCCGCTGGCGGCGAACTGGGCCGCGTCCAGCGCGGCGTCTGTCGTGGGGTAAAAGTAGTCGTCGAAGTGGATGCCGTCCACAGCGTAGTTCTGCACCAGCTCGGCCACGCCCTTCACCACATAGTCTGCGGCTTCCGGGATAGCCGGGTTCAGGTACAGCCCCTCGCCCACGGCGCAGACCCACTCGGGATGTACATTGGCAAGGTTATTTTCCGCCAGTGCGGGCGGCATCTTCGCCGAGGAGCGGAGGCGGTAGGGGTTCACCCACGCTTCCAGCGAAAGGCCCCGGCTGTGTGCTTCGGTGATGAGGACGTCCAGCGGGTCGAAGCCGGGTTCCTGCCCCTGTACGCCGGTGCAGAGATGGCTCCACGGGAAGAGGGTGCTCCTGTAAAGAGCGTCCCCGAAAGGCCGCACCTGCGTGATGACGGTGTTCAGCCCGATGGACAGACAGTTGTCCATCAGCTCCGCCGCACCGGCACGGAAAGCTTCTTCGGAGGAAAAGTCCATCCCGGCCCATTCCAGATAGCTCACCCAGACGGCCCGCCATTCCCCCGAGGGCAGGGCGGCGTTGGGCTCTGCTTCGTCCGTCGTCGGCACCGACGACGCCGAGGCCGTCTGGCCCCGGCCCAGCAGCACCGCTGCCCCGGCCAGCGCGGCGCAGCCTGCCCCGGCCAGGAACGCCCGCCGCCCAAACCGGCCCCGCCGGGCGCGGCGTCTTCTCCGCCGCTGGGTCATGCGTCCTCCTGCATCTTATAAAGACTCAGTGCCGCCCAGCCCCGGGCGCAGGCCAGCAGCACCCAGAGCAGGTTCGTCCAGAAACCCAGCGTGGCCATGCCGCCGTATTTCGCCATCAGCAGGAAGAACAGGTGGAGCGCTTCGGCGGCACCCACCAGCTGCAGCTGACGCTGGATGGCCATGCCGCGCTTATACTCGGTGCTCAGCAGCAGCGGCCACGCCAGCGCAGAGCAGAGGTAGCCCGCCCAGCCGTTGACCATGTAGCTCACCATCAGCAGCACGAACACGCCGGTGAAGTTGCGTTTTTCCCAGCTTGCCGAGCCTTTTTCCGCCGCGAGGAAAAGGGCCGCGATGCCCGCCGCGGCGAATGCGATCTGCTCGATGAGGCCGAAGCTGGTGCCGCTCAGGACGGCAAAGCCGTTGAGCATGGAGGCCGCTGCGGAAGCCAGCAGCAGAAAATACCAGGTCTTTCGCGTGAATTTGAGTTTCATATCGTCCCTCCCGCCCGCAGAAAGGGCGCAGGCTCCCCATCAGTTTTTGGAATTTTTCAAATATTATAACACATTTTGGGGCGTGTTGTGTTACAATAAGGAAAACTCGACACAAATTCCATCGGGAGGCGCACATGAACGCTGTTTTTTCCATCCTTCTTCTCGCGGCCATTCTGGGCTTTATCGTATTTCTGCTGTCTAGGAAAGACCAGAACCGCCGCAGCCAGTACGGCCCCAGCGGCCTGTCCGAGTTCCGCACCGACCTGCCGCTGGACGACTGCTTCGACCGGCTGGACCAGCACAGCCCGGACGATGTCTTTGCCTACGAGTGCCGCCGGGAGAACGACGGCGGCTTCACCCTCCACCTGACGCTCCATCAGCCCACCCAGCAGCCGCTGGACACCCTCTACACCCTCCGGTTCGACCCGGGCCGCCAGACCATCGTGACCCTCATCTTCATCCGGGAAGCTTTTGGCTACAAAGAGCCGCTGTTCCAGCCCGCGATGCTGGACGAGTTCATGCTGCGCAAGTTCGACGCCCGCCGCACAAAATAATTCCGGCAAAAGGATTTGCTTTTTTCTGATTTTTTGGTATACTTATAGGTAGTCCATGTGCGGCAGACCGCCGTCTTCGTGGGCCAGTAGCTCAGTTGGTCAGAGCTGGCGGCTCATAACCGCTTGGTCGCGGGTTCAAGTCCTGCCTGGCCCATAACAAAAAGAACCCCGGCTTAGGCTGGGGTTCTTTTTGTTATTGATGAAATGATATGCTTATCTTATCACTTTCCGCAGCGTCCCAAACAGCCGCTTCACGTCAACAGGCTTTGCCAGATGGGCGTCCATGCCGACGGAGAGGGCTTTCTGGCGGTCTTCGTCGAAGGCGTTGGCCGTCATGGCGATGATGGGGATGGTGCGGTAATTGCCCGACAGATTGCGGATGAGCTTCGCCGCCTGATAGCCGTCCATGTTGGGCATCTGGATGTCCATGAGGATGGCATCATAATAGCCCGCCGGGTGGGCTTTGAGTGCCTCGATGCAGAGTTCACCGTCGGCAGTGCGCTCCACGGTAAGGCCGCTCTCTTCCAGAATGGTCACGACGATCTCAGCGTTGAGGTCGTTGTCCTCGGCCAGCAGGATGCGGCAGCCCTTGAGCTGGGCCGCGTCGCCCTCTGCGTCCTGCTCCTCTACGCTCTTCTGGGCCTCATCCGCCAGTGGGAACCCAAGGGTGATGGTCACAGTGGTTCCTGCGCCCAGCTTGCTCTGCACGTCGATGCTGCCGTGCATCCACTCCACGAGAGCCTTCACGATGGGCAGGCCGAGGCCGGTGCCGATGACTTTGCTCTCGGTGCTGGTATGCTCACGGGTGAACTCCTCGAAGATATGGGGCAGATACTCCTCGCTCATGCCGATGCCGTCGTCCTGAACAGTAAAGGTATAGCGGCCCGTCTTCGGCTTCTCAGCCGGCAGTTCTTTCACCGACACCGCAATATGTCCGCCCTCGGGCGTATACTTGATGGCGTTGCTGATGACATTCAGCAATATCTCCCGCACTTTGGTGCGGTCGCTCACAATATAGGGATGTTCGACATCCGTATGGTAGGTGCAGGTCAGCTTTTTCTGCTGGACAGAGGGCTCAAATACGTCTGAGAGCGTCTGCATCAGCGCGCACAGGTCGCCGGGTTCTTCTTTCAGCACAGCCTTGCCGCTCTCGATGCGGGCCATTTCCAACACATAGTTGATGAGCGAGAGCAGGAAAGCACTGGACGAGCGTATCTTCTCGGTGTAATCCAGCACCTTGTCCTTCTCGTCGATGTGCTTTTCCAGAAGCTCCGAAAAGCCGATGATGGCGTTCATCGGGGTGCGGATGTCATGGCTCATATTGAACAGGAAGCGGGTCTTTGCCTCGTTGGCTGCCCGGGCCTCCTGCGCAGACTTTTCAAGGGCCGCTTCGTGCTGCAGGTCCTTCTGGTGCCGGTTCATGAGTTCCCAGCAGGCATAGGCCGCCATCATGCCAATGATGGTGGCGATGGCGATGCCCAGCGAGAGCTGCTGGTCCGAGAACCACCCGGCTTTCGGGATGATTTCAAAATACCATGTATCGTTGGGGACGCTGCACGCAACTTCCAGCGCATTGCCGGGGAAATCCTCTTCGCTCTCCGCGATGACGATCTTTTCGCCGGTATAGGGGTCTTTTTTCCAGATTTGATACCGGTAGCCAGCATCCTCCATCTTGTCCAGCTCGACCTCCTCAATGAAGTTGTCCCACTGTAAAACAAGGATGGAGAAGCCCCAGAACGAGCGCTCCCCCTTTTCACTATAGGTATAGATGGGGTCGAACAGCAGCGCGCCCGTGCCGCCCTGCACCAGCTCGAAGGGACCAGCGATGGTGTACATCCCGCTGTTCTTGGCAAGGTTTGCTTCCTTTTTGCGGGCGGGGTTATGCAGCATATCGAGCCCGATGGCCGCCTCGTTGCCCGCTACCGGATACACCTGGGAGACGACGCCGTCTTTCGCCAGCTCGTGGGTCTTGATGACGCTGCTGCCATCCTGCATATTGCTGGATATAACTGCAAAGCCCTCTTCACGGAGCACATGGCCCGACTCGATATATTTTTTGATGAAGTCCGATTCTGCCAGATAGCGGTTCAGCTGGGAAGACACACGGCTGATGGTGGACTCGGCCGCATAGACAGCCCGCAGCCGCTCGTCTTTTTCCTGATTGAGCGAGAGAAGCCGGAGCGAAAACAGCGCCACCACAAATGTGAGCAGGAAGACCACTGCGGGCAGGATGACGTCCCTGCGGGCAAATTTTTTGAGTGCCATTGCTCGTTTCCTCCTGTTCCGGCATTTCCGTTTTATCCCATTATAAGAAATCCGGGTGCAAAAGTAAATCATCCGCCCCGAAAATTCACAAAAGTGTGCAATAATGGAAAAAGCCCGGTGGTTTCAACGAACCATCGAGCTTTTTCTTGGCGGAGTAGGAGGGATTTGAACCCTCGCGCCGTTGTTTAGACGACCTACGCCCTTAGCAGGGGCGCCTCTTCGGCCTCTTGAGTACTACTCCAGAGCAAAGTGCGTTACACTTATTCAAAAAAATGGCGGAGAGAGTGGGATTCGAACCCACGGTACGTTGCCGTACGGCAGTTTTCAAGACTGCTTCCTTAAACCACTCGGACATCTCTCCTCGTGGGCACTCGCACACGCCGTACCGAATGCCTATTTAATTTACCAGATTTCCGGCCTTCTGTCAAGCCCAAATTGAAAGTTTTTCGTCCAGTCCTGCAAATCCCTCTCATGCGACAACCTTTTTTTGGCTGGCCGTTCACTTTTCTCTTTACAAAAACATCTTTTTGTTGTACAATAAAAGCATAAAATATTGACCTCGGAGTAAAGGAGTGTACGACCATGTCGTTTTCAGAGCTTTTGAAGCAGTGCCGCAAGCAGAAGGGGATCAGTCAGGCTGAGCTGGCATCCAAACTGGGGGTGACCCAGCAGGCCGTCGGCAAGTGGGAAAGCGGCAAATCCTCCCCCGACCCCGCCACGGTGGCCCGCATCGCTGAGATTTTGAGCACCACAGCCGATTTCCTGCTGGGGCTCTACCGTCCGGTGTCCAACGTGACCACCCCTGAGGAGCGTTTCTTCGGCAACTACGCCGAGAGCCTCATCCCGGTCATCGGCACCGTGAAGGCCGGGTACGGCGCACTGGCCTTTGAGGAGGATTATGGGCAGGAGTATGCCCGCGTCAAGGACCCCTCCAACTACTTCTACCTCGTCGTGCGCGGCGACAGCATGGAGCCCCGCATTCAGGACGGCGACCTCGCCCTTGTCCACAAGCAGGACACGCTGGAAAACGGCGACCTGGGTGTGCTGGTCTACGGCGACGAGGGCGAAGGCACCCTCAAGCGGTATATCCAGCGGGGCAACTGCGTCGTTCTGCAGCCCTTCAACCCCGCTTACAACGAGCTGGTCATCAAGGGTGAGGATCTGAACCGCCTGCACATCGCGGGCCGCGTGGTCGAGACGAAGGCCAAGTGGTGAGTCTCTCCCCTGCTCCACAGCGCTTCCGATCAGCAGCTGTGGGGGTAAGGGGGGAATATACCCTTCTGGGAGGTATCTTTCTATGGAACAGTCCCTGATGGACAAGCTCACCATCTTGGCCGACAGCGCAAAATATGACGTGGCCTGTACGTCCAGCGGCGCGTCCCATCCGGCGAAGCGCGGCACCATCGGCAGCTGCTATGCGCCGGGCTGCTGCCACGCCTTTACCGCTGATGGCCGCTGCGTCAGCCTGCTGAAAGTCCTGATGAGCAACTGCTGCGCCTTCGACTGCAGCTACTGCGTCAATCGGAAGTCCAACGACGTTCCCCGGGCCACTTTTTCATCCCGGGAGCTGGCAGAACTGACCATCGAGTTCTACCGCCGCAACTACATCGAGGGACTTTTCCTGTCCAGCGCCGTGCTGGGGACCCCCGACTACACCACCGAGCGGATGCTCACCGTTCTGCGGCTGCTGCGGAACGAATATCATTTCGGCGGCTACATCCATGCCAAGACCATCCCCGGCACCAGCCCCGAGCTCATCCAGCAGATGGGCTACCTCGCCGACCGTCTCAGCGTCAATGTCGAGCTGCCCAGCGAGCAGAGCCTCCATCTTCTCGCCCCCGACAAGGGCCGCCACTCCATCTTCCGGCCCATGAAGCAGATCTCGGTGGCAGGTGAAGAGAGCAGGCAGGAGCTGACCCTCTACCGCCACGCGCCCAAGTTCGCTCCCGCCGGCCAGAGCACCCAGATGATCGTCGGTGCGTCGCCCGAGACGGACTACCACATTTTGCAGCTGTCCGAGGGGATGTACCAGAAATACGGCCTCAAGCGGGTGTTCTACTCGGCTTATATCCCGGTATCGGACGACACCCGCCTGCCCGCGCTGGACACGAAGCCGCCGCTCCTGCGGGAACACCGGCTCTATCAGGCCGACTGGCTGCTGCGGTTCTACCAGTTCAAGGCCGACGAGATACTGGATAAGGACAACCAGAGCTTCAACCCCTATCTCGACCCGAAATGCAACTGGGCCGTCCAGCACTACGGGCTGTTCCCGGTGGACGTGAACCGCGCCCCCTTCGAGATGCTGCTGCGGGTGCCGGGCATCGGCCCCAAGAGCGCCCGCCGCATCCGGGACGCCCGGCGGCTGTCAGCCCTCGGCCTCGACGAGCTCAAGCGGATGGGCGTCGTGCTCAAGCGGGCGCAGTATTTCATCACCTGCCGGGGCTTTTCCGGGGCGCACCCGGGCCGGGGCAGCGCCGGACGGGAGCACATCACCCGGGCGCTCATCGACCCCAACGTCTTCAGCGCCGGGGCCGAGCAGCTGAGTATGTTCGCACCGCCCGCCGTTGACCGGCTGGTGGAGCAGGGCGTGCCGCCCCGGGCGGCCCAGCGGATGGTGCGGGAGGAGGCGGTGCAATGTCTGGCGAGAGCACTGTGATTCCGCCCCGGAAGCTCCACGACGCCGATGTGGTCTACCTCTACGATGGCAGCTTTGAGGGCTTCCTGTGCTGTGTATTCGAGAGTTTCGCCCAGCATGAGATCCCCTTCACCGTCTGGACGCCCCAGCGGGAGACGGCCACCCTTTACCCCGTCCGGGACATCGAGACGGACTCTGCCAGAGCGCAGCGGGTCTTTTCGGCCCTTGGCCGGAAACTGGGCCGGGAGACGGAATATCTCGTCAGCCGGGATTTTCTCTCCGGGCAGGAAGATAAGGAATTGCTTCTCATCCGCTTCCTGCATCTGGCCTTCGCCCTCGGCCCCGGCACGGTCAAGCGGATGGGCCACCCGGATGTGGCCCCGCTCTACGAGATGAAAAAGAGTCTCGACTGGGAGGTGGACAAGTTTCAGGGCTTCGTCCGCTTCGAGGAGCACGACGGGATGCTGGGTGCGGTCATCCACCCCAAAAACTATATCCTGCCTCTGCTGCGGGGGCATTTCTGCTCCCGCTTTCCGGAAGAGAACTTCATGATATACGACGCGGTCCATCAGGCGGTATTGCTTTATCAGGAGCACAAGGCCCAGCTTCTGGAGCTGGCTGCGCCGCTGGAGCTGCCCCCGCCCAGCGCCCGGGAACAGGAGTTTCAGGCTCTCTGGAAGCAGTTCTACGACACGCTGGAGATCAAGGCCCGCCACAACGAAAAGGGCCGAATGACCCACTGTCCCAAGCGTTTCTGGCAGGATATGGTAGAAATGCGGTGATTCTTTACAAAAAGGTTGCATCTGCGCCGTTGCGCTCTGCAAAAGGTATGGTATACTAAAGGGGAGCTTCGGCAGAGCATCTGCCGCACCCACCCCGAAACGGGCTATGATAAAAGGAGCATTGTTAAAACTATGGTTCGCATTACTATGGAAGACGGCGGCATCATCGACATCGAGCTGAACGAGGAAGCTGCCCCCATCACCTGTGAGAATTTCAAGAAGCTGGTCGGTCAGGGCTTCTACAACGGCCTGACCTTCCACCGCGTCATCCCCAACTTCATGATCCAGGGCGGCTGCCCGCTGGGCAACGGCACCGGCGGCCCCGGCTGGAACATCAAGGGCGAGTTTGCCGCCAACGGCGTCAACAACCCCATCAAGCACGTCCGCGGCGTCATCAGCATGGCCCGCAGCATGAACCCCAACAGCGCCGGCAGCCAGTTCTTCATCATGCATAAGGACGCACCCCATCTGGACGGTCAGTACGCCGCTTTCGGCAAGGTCGTCGCCGGCATGGACGTCGTGGACAAGATCGCATCCGTCCCCACCGACTGGAACGACAAGCCCAAGACCCCCGTCAAGATGAAGACCGTCGAGCTCATCGAGGGCTGATTTTCTGCACCTATGGCTTTCCCTTTGGGGAAAGCCTTTTTTGCATCCACAGGAGGAACTTCCATGAAGTACGATTTCACCACCCTGCCCGACCGCCATGGCCGGGACGCCATCGCCGTGGACGGGCTGGGCAAAGGCTTTGCGCCCGACGCACCGCAGCCCGGCTTCGATGCCATCCCCATGTGGGTGGCAGACATGAACTTTGTCTGCCTGCCCACCATCCAGCAGGCCGTCATCGAGCGGGTCCAGCACCCGGCTTTCGGTTATTTTGACCCGACGCCCGAATACTACGGCTCCATCATCCGCTGGCAGGAGACTCGCAACAACGTCACGGGTCTGACCGCCGAGGCCATCGGCTACGAGAACGGCGTGCTGGGCGGCGTCATCAGCGCACTGAACTGCGTCTGCTCCCGGGGCGACAAGGTGCTGGTCCACAGCCCCACCTACATCGGCTTCACCCGCTGCCTGACCGACAACGGCTATGACATCGTCCACTCCCCGCTGGTGCAGGACGAGAATGGCATCTGGCGGATGGACTACGCCGACATGGAAAAGCACCTCGCCGAAGAGCACATCCACGCCGCCATCCTGTGCAGCCCCCACAACCCCTGCGGCCGCGTCTGGGAGCGGTGGGAGCTGGAAAAAGCCATGGAGTTGTACAAAAAGTATAATGTCTACGTCGTATCCGACGAGATCTGGTCGGACATCATCCTCTCCGGCCACAAGCACATCCCCACCCAGTCCATCAGTGAGGACGCCCGGATGCGCACTGCCGCCCTCTACGCCCCCTCCAAGACCTTCAACCTTGCCGGTCTCATCGGCAGCTATCACATCGTTTATAACACGTGGTGGCGTGACCGCATCAAGAAGGAATCCTCCCTCTGCCACTACAACTCCATGAACGTCCTCTCGATGCACGCCCTCATCGGTGCCTACCGACCCGAGGGCTATGAGTGGGCCGACGAGCTCTGTGAGACGCTGACCGGCAACGTGGATTTCGCCTGTGAGTACATCGCAAAGCACTTCGAGGGTGTCCATGTGACAAAGCCCGAAGGCACCTATATGCTCTTTGTGGACTGCACCGACTGGTGCGCCGCCCACGGCAAGACCATTCAGGACGTGGAGAAAGCCTGCTGGGCCGTCGGTGCTGCCGTGCAGGACGGCGTGATGTTCCACGGCCCCTGCCATCTGCGCATCAATCTGGCCTCGCCCCGCGCCCGCATTGAAGAGGCGTTCCACCGGATGGACAAGTATGTGTTCAACGCAAAGTAATTTCAAATAATATTTATACAGCAAAAGAGGCTGTTGTTCTAACCTCTCCGTCACGGCTGCGCCGTGCCGGAGAGGTTGCGTCAACAGCCTCTTTATTTTTTATTGATGCATTTTTACCAGCCGCTCGTTCAGCGCCCGCAGGCCGTCCCGCACCTCGGCGGGCGAGACGACTTCTATCTTGCCGCCGAAGCCGCAGACCCAGCCGTAGAACTGGTCGCTGACACAGACGGGGACGTCGAAATGGAAGTGCTCCTTCCCTTCCGGCACGAAGATGGGCGAAGCGCCGAAGCGCTCCCGCATGGCTGATTCAAGGTCGGAAGTACACCGCAGGGTGACTCTATACTCCGGCCCGCCGAACATCTGGAAGTGCTTTTTCAGGTAGGCGGGCAGGTCGAGATCCGCGAACTGCTCTTTGCCGCGGCGGGGTTCGTCCAGCACCGTGACGCCGGCCATTTTATCCACCCGGTAATGGCGGATGCCCACCGGCTCCTTCTCATCCTGATAGGCGATGAGGTAGTAGCAGCCGTTCTCCCACGCCATCTGCCAGGGGCTGATGGTGTAAGGCGCGGGGCGTCCCGCCTTTTTGTAGCGGAAGCGCACCATCCTGCCGGTGTTGATGGCCGTAAAGAGGGCGTCCACGCTGTAGGGCAGGTCTTTGTTGGCGCTCTTGGGGCGGCCATCGACATAGACCTGACGCTGGAGCTGACTGCCCTCATACTGGGAGGCCAGCCCTTCCAGCTTATGGATGAGCTTATCACTGGACGCTTTCGAGATGACCCGGCTGGACTGGACAGCGTCCACCAGAAGCTTCAGCTCCGCCAGCTCGAAAGGCCGCGTCGCCATCCAATAGCCGCCGCTGCGGCCCCGGCGCAGCCGGATGTCATAGCCCAGCGCGTTCAGCGCGTCGATGTCGCTGTAGACGCTCTTTCGCTCGCAGAGGATGCCCTGCCGGGCCAGCAGCTCCACCAGCTGAGGCACATTCAGCAGATGCTCCTCGTCGGTCTGCTGCTCAAAGATATGCAGCAGCGCCAACAGTTTGGATTTTTGTCCCTCCTGCTTGGGCATGGGCGGCCTCCTTTACGGTCACGAGTCCTTTTTGTCGAATGCGGCGCGGCGCTGGGTGGACAGACGGAACATCTCTTCCAGCTTGTCCCGGTCATCGGCCACGAGGGCGTCCCGCAGCTGGTCCAGAGCGGAATCGAACTGGTCGATCTCGGCGATGAGGTTCTCCTTGTTCCAGAGGAACAGCTCCGCCCACATCTTCTCGTTGATGCGGGCGATGCGGGTCAAATCGCGGAAGGAGTCGCCCGTGTACTCGCAGAGAGAAGAGTTGTCGTTTGCACACATGAGGCTGACGGCGATGGCGTGGCAGAGCTGGCTGACGTAGCCGATCATCTTGTCGTGCTCCTGCACCGTCAGGGTGCAGATGTGGCGGAAGCCCAGCACCTCGGCCAGCTCTTTTGCCCACTGGACGGCCTCGGGGGTGTTCTTTTCGGTGGGGGTGATGATGAAGTTGGCCGGGGCAAAGCTGACCTCGGCGGCGTGCTCGACGCTGGAAGTCTCACGGCCCGCCATCGGGTGGCTGGCGATGAACTCCACACCCTCCGGACACATGGCCTGCACCGGCTCCACAAGGCCGGTCTTGACGCCGGAGACATCGGTAAAGATGCAGCCGGGCTTGATAAGATGGCCGTAGGTCTTGAACCAGTCGATGAGGGCCGTGGGGTAGAGGCCGAAGATGATGTGGTCGGCCTGCGAGACGAGGTCCTCGAAATCGTGGGTCTTGCCGGTCTCGATATAGCCGTGGTCGAGAGCGTACTGTAAGTGGCCCTCGCTGCGGTTGATGCCGTCCACATGGAATCCGGCTTTGGAAAGCTCGAGGGCGTATTTGCCGCCCAGCAGTCCGAGGCCCACGATAAGATAACGCTTTGTTTTATCCAGCATATTCTACCTCCGCGCCTAACGGCTTGATGGCTTCAAAGAAATGGGGCCAGCTCTTCTGCACGGCCTCGGCGTCGTCGATGGAGAGTTCCAGCCCGGCGGCCAGCGCCAGCACCGCAAGGCTCATCACCACACGGTGGTCGTTGTGGCCATGGAGCGGCGCGGCGGGGGCGTGGAGCCTGTCTGCACAGCCGTGGATGGTGATGGTGCCGCCCTCGCTCTCGAGGACGCCGCCGCAGGCCCGCAGTTCGGCTTCCATGGCTGCAATGCGGTCGCTCTCCTTGATACGGAGACGTTCCGCGTTGCGGATGGTGGTGGTCCCTTCGCAAAGCAGGCCCAGGACCATCAGCACGGGGCCGAGGTCGGGGCAGTCGGCAAGGTCAATGTCCACACCGTGGAGAGGTGCTTTCTCGAACACGATGCCTGCATCGGTGGTGCGGAAGCTTGCACCACAGCGGCGCAGAATGTCGAGGATCGCGGCATCGCCCTGCAGGGTGTCGGCGGATAATCCTTTGAGGGTCACGCCGCCCTGCACCGCTCCCAGCACCGCCGGGAATGCCGCCTGGCTGTAATCGCCCTCCACGGTGTAATCGCAAGGCCGGTATTTCTGCCCGCCCGGGATAAAGAGGGTGTTTTCGTCCTGCCAGCGGCTCTCGACGCCGAAACGGCGCTGGGCCGCCCGGGTCATCTCGATATAACTGCGGCTCTCTACCGGCGGGATAAGGTGGAGGGTGCTGTCGCCTGCCAGCAGCGGCAGGGCAAACAGCAATCCGCTGATGAACTGGCTGGACACGTTGCCCGCCAGCTCGTATTCGCTGCTTTTCAGAGTTCCTTCGACGGTCAGGCCCGCCGAAGACTGTTCAAATCGGAGAGACTGCTCCTGATACAACTTTTCGTATACTGTCTGAGGGCGTTCCATCAGCCGTCCGCGGCCAACAAAGGTCACTTTCTGCCCGGTGAGGCTGGCAATGGGGATGAGAAAGCGCAGGGTGCTTCCACTCTCACAGCAATCCACCGGAGCGCTGACGGGCAGAAAGCTCCCCAGACCCTCCACGACGGCACGATCCGCACCGGTGCGCACTTTGGCGCAGAGCTGCCCGGCGGCGGAGAGGGTGGCAGAAATATCCTTGCTGAATTCAAGGTTTTCGATGTGGGAAGCACCCTCGGCCAGCGCCGAGCAGAGCACCGCACGGTGCGCCATGCTCTTGCTGGGCGGCGCGGTGATGGTGCCGCCGAGGCCGCCGGGGGCGCGTTTTATCGTAGCATTCATATCACATATCCCGGCCAATAGCCCATGCGACCTGACGGCACTTTGCCATAGCCTGCGCAAAGGCGTCGGGGGTCAGGCACTGTGCGCCGTCGCTCCATGCGTGGCGGGGGTCGTAGTGGACTTCCACCTCAAGGCCGTCGGCACCCGCGGCGACAGCGGCGATCATCATGGGCTCCACAAGGTTTGCCTTGCCGGTAGCGTGGCTGGGGTCCACGATGACGGGCAGATGGGTCTTCTCGTGGATGATAGGCACAGCGGAGAGGTCGAGGGTGTTGCGGGTGTACTTCTCGAAGGTGCGGATACCGCGCTCACAGAGGATGACCTGCTCATTGCCGCCGGCCATGATGTACTCGGCGCTCATGATCCACTCTTCGATGGTGTTGCAGAGGCCGCGCTTGAGCAGAACGGGCTTGTGCATCTTGCCCACAGCCTTGAGCAGCTGGAAGTTCTGCATATTGCGGGCGCCGATCTGCACCACGTCCACATATTCCTCGAACTCAGGGATGCGTTCCTCGCTCATCAGCTCGGAGACGATGGGCATACCGGTGGCCTCGCGGGCCTTTACCATGTCAAGGATGCCCTCAGTCTCGAGGCCCTGGAAGGAGTAGGGAGAGGTGCGGGGCTTGTAAGCGCCGCCGCGGAAGAGGGTCGCACCGCCGGCCTTGACGCCCTGTGCGATGCGGAGGGCCTGCTCTTCGCTCTCGATGCTGCAGGGGCCGGCCATGACAGCGATCTTCTCCTTGCCGCCGATCTTCACGCCGCCGCAGTCGATGACGGAATCTGCCGGGTGGAACAGGCGGTTGGCACGCTTATAGGGGGCAGAAACACGGGTCACGTTGTCGATCCAGGGGTTGGCGAGGACGTCGCGCTCGTCGATCTTGGTGGTATCGCCCACGAGGCCGAAGACATTGTAGTCCTTGCCGGTGATGAGGGTGACGTCGAGGCCCTGCTTTTCGAAGCGGTCAACGATTTTCTCGAGTTCTTCCTTCGGGGTACCCTTTTTGGTGGAGATGATCATAAAATTTTTCCTTTCTATCCTTCTTTTCCACGCCCTCTTTGCTCCGCTTTCCAGCAAAAGAGAGTCGATTCCTTACATCACTAAATGGGTGTGCGCACTGCCGTCCAGCCGCAGCAGCTGGGCCAGATAGGCGGCAGCGTGGAGATAGCCGCTGATGCCCTCGCCGATGAAGTGGCCCTGACAGCCGAACGAGACGATGTCCGTCTTGCGGAAGGACTCGTGCTCGTCGGGCTCGCTGAGCAGCACTTCCACGGCAGGCACACCGCAGAGGCGCAGCGCGTCGAGGATGGCGACGCTGTAGTGGGCGTAGCCGCCGGGATTCAGGATGATGCCGTCGGCCCGGCCTGCGGCAGACTGGATCTCGTCGATGAGGTCGCCCTCGTGGTTGGACTGGAAAAATTCCACTTCCATGCCCATCTGGGTGCAGCACAGCTCGAGGTAATCCAGCAGGCCGTTATAATCCAGCTGACCGGCCACACCCGGCTCGGTGAAGTGCATCATGTTGAGGTTGGGGCCGTTAATGACTAAAAATTTCATCCAGTGCCTCCATTGCGGCGGTCACGGCGTCTTCCACCGTGCCGCTGTTCGGGATAACGGCGTCTGCCGCCGCGAGATACAGGGGGCGGCGCTCCGCCTCCATCTTTTTCAACGCCTCGGTGCTGGACGAGAGCGGACGTCCGCCGCCCACCGTCAGCGCATCCAGGGGCCGGTCGAGGAAGAGCACGACGCCGTTCTGATGCAGCGCCCGCAGATTCTCGCCCCGCTTGATGATGCCGCCGCCGCAGGAGAGCAGCTGTCGTCCCTCTTTGGCAAAGCGGGCGGTCTGGGCGGATTCCTTCGCGCGGAAGCCGTCCTCGCCCTCGGCGGCGAAGATGTCGGGGATGCTGCGGCCGTCGGCCTTGACGATCTCCTCGTCGAGGTCGATGAACTTTTTGCCCAGCTTTTCGGCCAATGCACGGCCCACCGTAGATTTTCCGCTGGAGGGCATTCCGATGAGGGCCACGTTGAGCATATCGCGGCGGAGTGCGGCAGTAATGCGGCCGATCTCCCCTGCTGCGTCGTCGAACTTTCGGCTGAGGAAGTATTCGGCGGCATACACGGCCTGCGCCACCAGCATCTCGAGGCCGCCCACAGCCACCGGGACTCCGGCCTCTTCGGCTCGGAGGATGAGCTCCGTCTTATCGGGGTTGTACACCACGTCCAGTACAGCTTCCAGCCCGGGCATTTTTGCCACGTCCAGACTGCACACGCCCACGTTGGGGTACATTCCGGCGGGGGTGGTGTTGATGACGATGTGTGCGCCGCTGGCAACGGCTTCTTCATAGGAAAGCTGGCCTTTGGCGGCGTCCGGCGTCCGGCTGACGGTGAGCACTCTGGCCGCACCCTTGTCGTGGGCGACGGCGCTGGTGGTGTTGTGGGTGCCGCCGGTGCCGAGGATGAGGACGGTCCTGCCCGCAAAATCGACGCCGTGGGCGTCGCACAGGTGGGCAAAGCCGAGATAATCGGTGTTGTAGCCGTAGAGCAGGCCGTTCTTGTTGACCACGGTGTTCACCGCGCCGATGGCCTTGGCACGGGGGTCGATGTAGGTGCAGTATTCCATCACCAGCCGCTTATAGGGGATGGTGACATTGATGGCCTTGAACTGCCGCCTGGTGAGGAAAGCCCGGGCTTCCTCTTCGGTGGGAAGCGGGCAGAGGTCGTAGTGATAGCCGCAGAGCATTTCATGGATGATCTTCGAGTAGGAATGGCCCAGTTTCGAGCCGATGAGTCCGTATTCCATCACAGTCCCTCCCTGCGGTAGCTGGTGGGCCGCTCCATCCATGCAGTGCCATAGCGGGCGGTCATCAAATCGCCCACAGCCAGCGCGGCGGCGCAGGTCTGGACGATGGCGGCGCGAGGCACGATGCAGGGGTCATGACGGCCCTGAATGGAGAGGGGCGCGTCCTGCTTTGCAATGTAATCCACCGTCTCCTGCTCTTTGTAGATGCTGGGCGTCGGCTTGACAGCGGTGCGGAAGACGACAGGCATTCCGTTGGTGATGCCGCCGTTGATGCCCGCGTTGTGGTTGGTGGCCGTGACCACCGAATCGCCCTTCATGCGGAAGGCATCGTTGGCCTCAGAGCCTTTCAGGTCGGCGAAGCCGAAGCCGGTGCCGAACTCAATGCCCTTCACGGCAGGCACCGAAAACGCCATGTGGGAAATAAGGCTCTCCACGCTGTCAAAATACGGCTCGCCCACACCGGCGGGCAGGCCGAGAATGGCTGTTTCAAGGATGCCGCCCACGCTGTCGCCCTCCGAACCGGCGGCACGGATGGCCGTTTTCATCGGCTCTTCGACGGAAGCATCCAGCAGGGCGAAGCCCTCGTCCCTGCTTTCCAGCACGCTCACCTGAGCGGCCAGTGCGGCGGCATCGTCCAGCGCAAAGGGCGTATCGGAAATGCCGGCACAGCGGGCGATGTGGGTGGTGATGTCGATGCCGGCGCGGTTCAGCGCACCCAGCACGATGGCACCACCTGCCACCAGCGCGGCAGTGATGCGGCCCGAAAAGTGTCCACCGCCCCGGGCGTCCTGAAAGCCGTGGTATTTGGCGTAGGCGGTATAGTCCGCGTGGCCGGGGCGGAGAAGGTCAGCCGTCTTGGCGTAGTCGCCGCTGCGGGTGTTCTGGTTCTCGATCATCAGGGCGATGGCCGTGCCGGTGGTGTGACCGTTCACGACACCGGAGAGCAGCTGTACGTTATCAGCCTCCACGCGGGGCGTCGAAAGCCCGTCGCCCCGGGCGCGGCGCTTATCCATGCAGGCGGCAATGAATTCCTCATCCACCGGCACACCAGCGGCCATGCCGTCCAGCACACCGCCGATGGCCCTGCCGTGGCTCTCGCCGAAGATGGTCAGCGCCAATGCGCTGCCAAAGGTGTTTTTCATGGCTTTAGTCCTCCATGCCCAGCAGGGGGCGCAGACCCTCCACCGGGATGGTCTCCGCGCGCCAGCAGCCCAGACCCGGCACCTTGATGACGGTGATCTGGCCGCCCTGTGCCTTTTTGTCGTGGAGCATCTCGGCGTAGACCTTGTCCTTGTTGTAGGCGGTACGCAGGGGCAGGCCCAGACGGCGGTAGACCGCACGGACGCGCTTCTGCAGTGCCTTGGACTCGATCATCGGCAGCATCCCCAGAGCCACGCACTCGCCGTGGTAGAGGCCCACGGTGCGGCGTCCCTTGACGCCCTTGACGGCCTCGATGCCGTGGCCGATGGTGTGGCCGAAATTGAGGGCCTTGCGCATTCCATGCTCCGTCTCGTCCTGCTCGACGATGCTCTTTTTGAAACGGAGGCTGCGGTAGATGATCTCGCCGATCTGCTCGTCGATGTCGCCCTTTTCAAAGATGGCGAACAGTTCCGGGTCGGCCAGCAGACTGGCCTTCACCGACTCGGCCAGACCGTTGATGTACTGGCGGCGGGGCAAGGTGGCGAGGGTGCTGGGGTCTACGATGACCAGCTTGGGCTGCCAGAAGGAACCGACGATGTTCTTCGTCTCCCCCAGATCCACAGCGGTCTTGCCGCCGATAGAGGAATCGATCATCGAGAGGGTGGTGGTGGGGCAGTTGATGAAGTCGATGCCGCGCATATAGATGGAAGCGGCAAAACCCGCCAGATCGCCCACGACGCCGCCGCCGACGGCGATGACGAGGTCGCCGCGGCCCATGTTGAACTCCAGCATCTGGCGCAGGACGCTTTCGAGGATCTTCATGCTCTTGCTGGCCTCGCCCTGCGGGACAGTAATAATTTTTGCGTCGCGGCACTGGTCGGCCACACGCTGTGCGTACTCGGCGGGAACACCTGCGTCCGTCACCACCGCCACCCGGCGGTCGAGGCGGGCAAACTGGTACAGATTTTCCAGTGCGCCGTTTTTCAGGATGATGTCATAGCTGCGCTCACCCAGATTCATGGTGAGCTTGGTGCCGATAAATCCACTCATTTTGTATACACTCCTAACAGCCGCACCGTGCGGCAGGTATGGTCCAGCTCACGCAGCAGCGCGGCGGTCTCGTCGGCGGAGGGGTCGCCCACCAGCTCGACGTAAAAATAATAATCAAAGGGAACATGGGGCAGCGGACGGCTCTTGATGGACTCCATGTCGTAGCCGAAGCGGCCAATGACCTGGATGACCTCAGCCAGCTTGCCGGGTTTGTTGTCCAGTGTGAACAGCAGCGAGAAGCGGTTGCCTGCGGTGGGCTTTTCGCGGCTGAGGACGATGAAGCGGGTGGTGTTGTCGCCGTCGGTGTTGATGCTGGGGACGAGGACTTCCAGCCCGTAGAGGGCGGCTGTCTCGGCGCTGGCGATGGCGGCTTTGGACGGGTCGCCCGACTCGGCCACGAACTTTGCGGCCATGGCCGTGTTGGGCATGGCCGTGGCGGGCAGACGGAACTGCTTTAAGAACGTCTCACTCTGGGCGATGGCCTGCTGATGGCTGTAAACGTGCTTGAGCTGGGCCAGCTGGGTGCCGGGCAGGACGAGCAGGTTCTGGGAGATGGGCAGGTCGTAGACGTCCACCACCCACAGCTCGGGGTGGTTGTAGCACAAGTCGAGGACAGCGGAGACATCGCCTGCGTGGCTGTTCTCAAACGGCACAACGCCGTGGGCGGTGTCGCCCCGGCTGACGGCATCGAACACCTCGTCCCACGTCGGGCAGCTGACGGCCTCCGCGTGGGGGAAGAGCGCCCGCAGCGCGATGTGGGCGAAAGCTCCTTCCACCCCCTGATAGGCGGCGCGGTTCCGGCCCAGCACCTCAGCTTCGTACTGCTTGGCGACATCCATCATGTTCTGGACATGGTCTTTATAGTAAGGCCGGAGGGCAGCGTTCTGGATGCGGGCCGCAGCCTTTTCCAGCACCACCGCCTCCCGCGCGGCGTCAAAAATCGGCAGGCCGTGGGCCTGTTTGTATTGGGCTACGCTGAGCACAGCGGCCATCCGCCGCTCAAACAGGGCAGCTAGCTGCGCGTCCACCGCGTCGATCTCGGCGCGGGCTTGTTCCAGTGTGTCCATCTTTCCACATCCTTTGGGTAAAGTTTCAGTTCTTACAGCGATGATACTTAGTAAGTATACCATAACCCGGATGAGGAAACAACAAGCCCGGCTCTCTTTGAGGGTAGATAATATTTCAAATCCGGGGCCGTCAACGCGAAGAGATTGCAACCAAAACGCCCCCTCCGGCATTGCCGGAGGGGGCGTTCTCGCTTATTTGCGCAGGTCTTCCCTGCTGCGGGGGGTGCCGAACACCCGGCCATAGGGGTTGTCAAGGTCGGCAGCCTTCAGAGATGCAGTTTTTTCGGCAGGCTTTTCAGGGATGCTGAGATGCTTTGCCTTCCCCTTGGAGAGAACACGGTACCGCATGGCTCAGTCCTCCGGAGCTGCCGTGGAGACAGCGCCTTCGGTCAGCTTCTGCCAGAATTCTTCGCCTCCTGCGAGGTTATCCGCAGTGCCGCTGTTCCACGCGCCCCGCATTCCCACATAGAACTGGGACATATACTCCTGACTGGAACCACTCCTGCTCTGGGTGGTGTCGGGGCCGTAATCACCGAGGTCGAGGCCAGCCAGGACCGGGCAGTCATCCCACTTGTACACCATGTTCCACCAGTCCTCGTCGCTGTCGGCGGCGGGCAGAGTGCCGTCGAGATACCGCAGCGAGCCGGTGCTTTCTTCAAAGCCCGCCGGGTCCCAGAGCAGAAAGACAGAGCTGAGGCCGCCCTGTACGTCGGTGGCCAGCTTGGTAGTTCCAGCCATGGTCAGATAGGCGGCGCTCTCGGTCTGGGTCTCAGTGTCGGAGTAGTCGAGGGTGTAGACGTTGAGGGTCACGACCACCTTGCCGTCGCCGTTGCGGTCTTCGCCGTAGGCGGCCAGTGCATCCTGCAAAGCGTTCACGGTGTCCTCGGGCAGATAGTAGGGAGCCACCACGGCCACGTTATAATCGGGCTTGGTGACAAAGAAATACTGTCCGATGAAGTTGTAGGCCACAAAAGCCGCGGCGACGCCGATGATGATGACCCATTTCAGGTTATAGTCCCACCAGTTGGCCCAGCGCTCCTTGCGGGTGTACTGTCTTTCCTTGCGAGGGGCAATGTCTTTCGGGTCGATGTCGCGCTCGTAACGGTAGCTTGCCATGAGGCAGTGTCCTCCAAAAAAGTTATAACTCTGCCAGAATGGTCTGGCGGACGGCGTCGGGCAGCTGCTTCTGCTCGGCCCGGCTCATGTCTGCCGTCTGGATGGGCGGCAGCACCCGGACGTGTACCGTTCCGGGGGTGGCACGGTTGCCGTGGGCCTCGAACAGGCCCCGTGCGCCGGAGATGGCCACCGGCACCACCGGCGCGCCGGTCTTGACCGCAATGCGGAAGGCACCGGCCTTGAACTCACCGGCGCCGCCCTCTTCACCCTTGTAGCGGGTGCCTTCAGGGAAGATGATGAAGCTCCTGCCGCTCTCCACGATGGCGGTGGCGTCGTTCAACGCGCGCACCGAGGCGCGGACATCGTCGCGCTGGACGAAAACGCAGCCCAGCAGCTTCATCCAGCGGTTGAGCAGAGGAATTTTTCCCAGCTCTTCCTTGGCGAGGATGCCGTAGGGCTCATCGAGGCCGGCCAGCAGCAGCGGGATGTCATAATAACTGCGGTGGTTCGCCACAAAGACGCAGGGGCCATCCTTCGGGATGTTGTCCAGTCCCTCGACGCTGAGCCGGACGCCGGTGACGTTCAGGATGCCTTTGCTCCAATGGGGGATGTGCTTTTTTACCAGCTGGCGCACCGTCTCGGTGTCGCCTGCGGCCAGCGCACGCTCGGCTTTGCACAGCACACTGTAATGGACGATCATGTACCCGAACAGATAAACGAATAACGCAATGGTGCGGAAAATGCTCACAGAGCGATACCTCCTTCTGGCTCAAAAAGCCGTTTCTATTGTATCACACTCCGCCCCAAAAAGGGAGAGGAAATACTTTTTTTACATTTAGAGGGCTTTGCGGCTTGCAAAATCCACAAAATCCGGGTATATTTATAATCAGAAAGCCAGCACAATGGCGTTTCCTGCCAAAACCGTGCTGCGCAATGTAAGCCGTCTTTCGGGACAGCGAGAGAGGATATTCACACAACATGAGTCTGTTCCCTTCTGCAAACGATTTCAAGTCCGGGCCGGGCGTCGAAAAGGACGCCCCCCGCAAGACCGGCGTAGGCCGCTTCTTCGAGCTGGTGGGCCGGGATATGAGCGGGATGTTCCTTGCAAACCTGCTCACCTGTCTGGGCTTTCTGCCCGTCATCTGTCTGGTGTACATCGGCTTCCTGATGAACAGCCTGCCCGTCATGGTGCTCAGCGCCGCCGTGGGCGGCATCCTGGCCGGTCCGGTGCTGGCAGGCATGTACGACACTGTCCTGCGCGCTCTGCGCGATGAGGCAGGTTACTGGTGGACCACCTACCGCAAGGCTTTCAAGCAGAACTTCAAAGCCAGCATCCTGCCGGGCGTGCTCTACTGCATCATGGTCACGGTGCAGATCTTCCTCGTGTACTTCTGCTTCAACCTGCTCTACCACGGCACCAACGTCGGCGTAGGCATGTGGGTGGCCACAGTGCTCAACCTCGTCATCTTCCACATGCTGTTCTCCTACATGTGGCCCCAGGTGGTCCTGCTGGACCAGCCTTTCGGCCAGACGCTCAAGAACAGCGTCAACTGCATGATCGCTTTCCTGCCCCACGCACTGGCTGCGTCTCTCGTGACGGTACTGTTCTGGGGCCTCGTCATCCTCTGTATGCCGCTGGGCCTGCTGCTCATGCTGGTGTTCGGCTTCTGGTTTCAGGTGGAGATCACCAGCCAGATCGTCTACGGCGACCTCGATCGGGTGTTCCACATCGAGGAGAACATCCGCAAGCTCCACGACGCCGAGTATGAAGCCGAGATGGCCGAGGAGCGCAGCGACGACGAGGAATAAACGACACACCGACGCGGAAAGGGGATGCGTGCAATGGAACAGCGGAACAATCTGGTGCTGCAGGGCACGGAGACATTTTCCCGCGGACAGCTCGATAATGTAGCGCTGGACAACGGCAGCGTCGTGCTGGACAGCGTGGCCGGGCGGTACCTGCAATACGGCAGCTACACGACGCCCGAGTTCGCCATGCCGGCCTTCTGCAACCTGAACGTCAGCTGGAACGCCCACGCGCCCCAGAACACGATGGTAGAGGTGCGCTGCCGCGTCTACGCAGGCGGCAGCTGGACGGGCTGGATGAGCTTTGGCAAGTGGGCGCCGGATTACCCCCGGGCCAGCATCAGCACCCACAGCGACGACGGCCTCATCTTCCTGATGGGCGACACCGTGACGGTGGCGCTGCCCGGCGGCGGCACCGGCGTCCAGCTTCAGGTCAATCTTTCGACCAACAACGATAAAGTCACCCCGGCGCTCCGGCTGCTGGCGGCGGCGGTCCGCCCCCTTGCGTGGGATAAGCAGAGCGGCCACCCCATCAACCGCCGCCTGTACTTACCGGAATACTGCCTCTCGGCCCATGACCCCAGCTTTGGCCGGGACATGGACCTGCCGCTGGTGATGGCGGCCCTGATGAATCGCTGGGGCGAGGACATCCTGCCCGAAGAGGTGGCCTACGTCATGGAGGACAAGACCACCGGCAGCACCAGCAACGGCGCTTTCGCCGCCGCGGCAGCGGGCTGCTGCGGTTTTCCCTGCTGGCAGGCGTGGATGGACCTGCAGGACCTGCGGGAGCAGATACACGACGGCTGTTCCGTAGCCGTGCGCATCGAGCGCCGCATCCGGGGCCAGCGGGACCCCATCGGGGTCTGGATGGGTCTGCGGGGCTTCGGCCACGATGACGCGGTCCTCGCCGATTATGTCCTGCTCAACGACCCCACCGCCGACAGCGACGGGGCCGTGAACTGCACGATGGCGGTGACGGATTTTGCCCGCTACTTCACCGGGCGGGCCATCGCCCTCCGCCCCAAGCCCCGGAACACCGAGGCCAACCGCCCCCGGCGGGTCTCCTGCGACTTTGTGTACAGCGCCGAGGATGACTGCTGGTATCTGGCCCAGAAGGGCCAGCGGCAGCTGCTCCCGGCAGAATTTTCCGGCTGGGCGGCCTGCAGCCCTCACGACGGAGTAGCCCACGCCACCACAGCCCACCGCACCTTCCGGCGGATGGAGCGGACACGGACAGGCGGCTTCCGCTTCCCGCCCGAGCAGACCGACGCAGGCGGGCGGTGCAGCGTTTACATCGTGGACCAGACCGGCACCATGCAGTTTGCAGAGGTCCGTCTGCCAGCCCCTCCGCCGCCCACGCTGCCGCTATCGGAAGCAAACCAAAGCACCGAGCCTTCTGTCTCCTGAGAGGCAGCACAGCCAAGAGCTTTTTGGGATAAATCATCAACATGGGAGGAACATATTATGGCAAAGACGATCATCACTTTGGGCCGCGAGTACTGCACCGGCGGACGCTACATCGCCAAGGACGTGGCACGCGCACTGGGCATCAAGCTCTACGACAAGGAACTGATCACGATGGCCGCCAAGAATTCCGGACTGTCCGAGGAGGCCGTGGCCGCCAGCGAAAAGCGGCACACCCACAGCCTGCTGTACAGCCTGTATACGATGGGCAATGACCTTCCGCTGGGCGATCAGGTCTTCATCCTGCAGAGCCGCATCATCAAGCAGCTGGCCGACGAAGGCCCCTGCGTCATCGTGGGCCGCTGCGGCGACTACGTCCTGCGTGACCGCAAAGACGTGCTGCGCGTCTTCGTCTACGCCCCCAAGGAGTGGCGTCTGGCTTACGGCAAGGAGAACAACATGCTGCAGGCCAAGGACGAAAAGGGCATCAAGGACGAGATCGACAAGACCGACCGCAACCGTGCCGCCTACTACAACTACTACACCCAGAACCGCTGGGGCGACGCCCACAACTATGACCTTGCCATCAACGCTGCACTGGGCCATGACGCCTGTGTGCAGATGATCCTTGCCGCCGCAGAGGCCAAGGAGAAGGCCATGGAGGGCTGATGCCCGCCGCCCCGGAAGGGGCAAAATAAATAATGATGCTGCGTGGGTGGGGTGCTTTTGCGCTCTGCCCACGTTTGCGGCATAGAAGAACTTTGCATCCCCCAAGTCATCAACATCAAAAGGAGAAATCGTGGAAAACAAGCAGTCCTTATCCTCTCCCGCCGGTGAGCGGGAAAACATCATGGGTACCATGGACATCAATCCTCTGCTCATCAAGCTCAGCGTGCCGATGATGGTATCCATGCTGGTGCAGGCCCTCTACAACGTGGTGGACTCGATTTTCGTGTCCCACGTCAGCGAGAGCGCCCTGACCGCCGTTTCGCTGGCGTTCTCTTTGCAGAACGTCATGATCGCCGTGGGCGTCGGCACCGGCGTGGGCGTCAACGCCCTGCTGTCCAAGAGCCTCGGCGAAAAGAACCAGGAACGGGCCAATAAGACCGCCGAGAACGGCATCTTCCTGTCCCTGTGCAGCTACGCCGTCTTCCTCGTCATCGGCCTCACCTGCATGAAACCCTACTTCTACGCACAGACTTCGGACATGGACATCGCCCGGCAGGGCATCCAGTATCTGCAGCTCTGCTGCGTGCTCAGCCTCGGCCTCTTTACCCAGACCATGGGCGAGAAGCTGCTGGCCGCTACCGGCCGCACCCATCTGAGCATGATAAGCCAGCTGGTGGGCGCTGTCGTGAACATCGTTCTCGACCCCATCTTCATCTTCGGCTACTGCGGCGAGGCCCTGTCCGGCACCACCGGCGCTGCCGCGGCCACCGTCATCGGCCAGTTCTGCGGCGCGGGCATGACGCTGTACTTCAACCTCAATAAAAACCCCGACATCCAGATCAGCTTCCGGGGCTTCCGGCCCAGCGCAAAGGCCATCGGCCGCATCTACACCGTCGGCCTGCCCAGCATCGCCATGCAGTGCGTGGGCAGCGTGATGACCTTCTTCATGAACCAGATCCTGATGGCCTTCTCGGCCACGGCTGTCGCCGTCTTCGGCGTCTACTTCAAGCTGCAGAGCTTCGTGTTCATGCCCATCTTCGGCATGAACAACGGCATGGTCCCCATCATCAGCTACAACTACGGCGCACGGAAGCCGGAGCGGGTCAAAAAGACCATCCGCCTCGCAGTCTTCTACGCCGAGTGCATCATGCTGGTGGGCTTCTGCATCTTCCAGTTCCTGCCGGATAAGCTGCTGGGCCTCTTTGCCGCCAGCGACGCCATGCTGGCCATCGGCGTCCCGGCGCTGCGCATCATCTGCCCCCACTTTCTGCTGGCGGGTGCCGGCATCGTGCTGAGCTCGGTGTTCCAGGCGCTGGGCAACGGCGTGTTCAGCCTGACCGTCTCCATCTGCCGTCAGCTGGTGGTGCTCATCCCCGCTGCATGGCTGCTGAGCCGCACCGGCGAGGTGAACATGGTCTGGTGGGCCTTCATCATCGCGGAGGTGGTCAGCCTTGCGCTGAGCCTCGTTTTCATGGCCCGCATCAACCGTACCGTCATCGTCCCGCTCTCCGAAAAGCAGGACGCAGCCGTATAACCTGAAAGGAACGTGAACTCTATGGCAAAAAAGCTGAAGTGGAACCTTATCCTCATGAGCCTGCTCTATCTGGCGCTGGGCATCTTCCTGCTGATGGTGCCTGGCACGGCCCTCAACGTGGTCTGCTACGCGCTGGGCGGCGTGGTGCTGGCCTGCGCGGCAGTGCAGCTGGTGCGGTATTTTGTCGTAGAGCGCGGCGTGTTCCAGAGCCAGCTCACCCTCATCTCGGGGCTTGTCTGTCTGGCGCTGGGCGCATTCCTCATCATCCGCAGCGATGTGGTGGTGCGGGTGCTGCCCATCGTGTTCGGCCTGTTCGTCATCTTTGACAGTCTGGGCCGCATCCAGAACGCTCTCGAGCTGCGCCGGTGCGAGTATTCGAGCTGGAAGGTTTTTCTGCTGCTGGCCGTGCTCAGCGTCGTGCTGGGCATCGTGATGGTGGTGGACCCCTTCGGCACCATGGAGACGCTGGTGATGGCCATCGGCCTCATCCTCATCCTGGAAGGTGCGCTGAACCTGCTGAGCGCCCTGTACACCATGCTGGCCATCCGGCGCTTTATGAAGCTGCATCCGGAGACCCAGTCCATGCTGGAAGCCATTACCGGCCAAGATCTGAACGGCGACGGCGTCATCGCCCCAGATGTCTCCCACGCAGATGTGGAGTCCACCGCTGTGGAGCTCGACTATGTGGATGAGAGCGCCGAGGTGGAGCAGGAGGACAAATAACTTTAGCGGGCTTGCCCTCTCCGTCTGCTCCCGATAGGCGAAGGCTAACCCTCTGCTGAAAAACGAAACCCAAAATCAATTCAACATAAAGGATAAAAAGAGTTATGGAAAAGTACGATCTCATCATCGTTGGTGCCGGCCCTGCCGGCATCTTCACCGCTGTGGAGCTGCTGCGCCGCGGCAGCAAGAAGCACATCCTGCTGGTGGAAAAAGGCAAGCCGGTGGAAAAGCGCCACTGCCCCAAGGCCGAGATCGGCCACTGCGTCAACTGCCGTCCCACCTGCGCCATCACCACCGGCTTCTCCGGTGCGGGCGCCTTCTCCGACGGCAAGCTGAGCCTCTCCTATGAGGTCGGCGGCGACCTGCCCAGCCTCATCGGCGAAGAGTTTGCACAGGAGCTCATCGACTACACCGACAAGATCTACCTCGAGTTCGGCGCTGACCCCCATGTGGAGGGCATCTACACCGGCGAGGACATCAAGGAGATTCGCAAGAACGCCATCCACGCCGGTCTGAAGCTGGTGGACTGCCCCATCCGCCACCTCGGTACCGAGAAGGCACAGCAGCTCTATCTCGCCATCCAGAACTATCTGGCTGACAACGGCGTGGAGATGCTCTTCTCCACCGAGTGCGAGAACATCATCCTCGAAGACGAGGAGTGCAAGGGCGTGCTGCTGCGTCAGGGCGACGGAGAGCCCCGCGCCGTCTACGGCGACACCGTGGTCATCGGCACCGGCCGCCGCGGCGCAGACTGGCTTGAGAAAATTTGTGCAGAGCACCATATCGCCCACAAGCCCGGCACCGTGGACATCGGTGTCCGCGTCGAGTGCCGCAACGAGGTCATGGAAAAGGTAAACAAGGTGCTGTATGAGTCCAAGCTCATCGGCTACCCGAAGCCCTGGAAGAACAAGGTCCGCACCTTCTGCCAGAACCCCGGCGGCTTCGTGGCACAGGAGAACTATGACAACGACCTGGCCGTGGTCAATGGCCACAGCTTCAAGGAGAAAAAGAGCGAGAACACCAACCTCGCCATCCTCGTCTCCCACAACTTCACCGAGCCCTTCAACCAGCCCATCGCCTACGCCCAGAAGGTGGGCGAGCTGACCAATATGCTGGGCGCAGGCCACATCATGGTGCAGCGCTACGGCGACATCCTCGACGGCAAGCGCACCTGGGCGAAGGAGCTGGCCCAGTCCAACGTCAAGCCCACCCTGAAGGACGCCGTGGCCGGCGACATCACCGCCGCCATGCCCTACCGCGCCATGACCAACATCATCGAGTTCATCAAGATGCTGGACATGGTCGTCCCCGGCTTCGCCGCCAACGAGACCCTGCTGTACAGCCCTGAGCTGAAGTTCTACTCCAACAAGGTCAAGATGGACTCGAACCTCGACACCAACATCAAGGGCCTGCACTGCCTCGGCGACTCTTCCGGCTGGACCCGCGGCCTGATGATGGCCTCCGTCATGGGCGTGCTGATGGGCCGCAAGCTGGCTGAGAAGGAAGGCTGCTGAAACGCCTTTCTGCACTAAGCTGCGCTGAATATTTGGTTCCCGATGCCTCTCCGCACTCCGCGGAGGGGCATTTTTTGCGCTTCCTGCGGCAAAACTGTGCAGGATACAAAAATCGGCAGAAAAAGTCAATTTCCGTCAATCCTGAAAATTTATGGGAATTTGAATTGATTTTCCTCGTTAAAACTGCTACAATCTCAAGTAGAACTCAAGAAGAAATTGTGTCTTGCGCATAATGCGAGGAGGGATCACTTATGTGCGAAGCCCCCGGAAGCGTAGTAACGCTGCTATGTTCCGGCATCCAGCTTTACAGCGCCGAGAGGCGCATTGCGGACTGCATCCTTGCAGATGTAAAGCGGGCGTCGATGTGTACGTCAGCAGAACTGGCCCGGCTGAGCTGTTCGTCCGAGGCCACCATCACCCGGCTGTGCCACAAACTGGGATTCGAGAACTACCGCAAATTCCAGCTGGCGCTGGCACGGGACGCCATGGAGCAGCAGGAAGCCCAGCGTATGCGGGACGAAGGGCAGGACGAGCTGCATCAGGCACTTCTGAACATTCTGGCAAACCGCGAAGAGGAGCTGCGAGCCACCATTCAGGCCATTGATACCCGCCAGCTGCGGCAGATCCTCTCTCTGCTGCGCAGCTGCGAGGTCATGGAGGTGGTCTCTGAGGGCGGCGGCCTGCCGGTGGCCTTCGATGCCTCCATCCGGTTCAGCCACCTGGGCAAGCGGTGCGTTTCCAGCGCAGTCCACGAGAAGAACCTTGCCTTTGCTCAGACGCTGACCCCCAAAGACATCCTCATCGTGCTCTCGGCCTCCGGGCAGAGCGCCAGGCTGGAAGAGGTGTCCGCTGTCGCCAAAGGGCGGGATGTACCGGTGCTGGTCATCACCTGTGACAGCCACAGCCCGCTGGCCCAGCTGGCCGACTATGTGATGACGGCTTCCAACCGCGAACAGCGGCTCATCGAGGGCAGCCATGCGGCATCGCTGCTCTCGCCGAACGTCCTCATCGAGGTGCTCTACTACCTGCTGCGGATGGGAAATCTGTAAAAAACAAACGCTGGCACATTCGTGCCAGCGTTTGTTTTTATCATTGAAGCTCTAGATCACTGGGCAGGATGACATCCAGCTCCGCCGCAGGCTCTGCCACGAGGCGGCGGCTCTGGTTGAAGATGGCCTTTTCCAGCGTGTTGCGGGCGAGACGTCCGTTGCCCGCCGTGTGGGCATCCTCTGCCTGGCGGCGCTCGTAGTAGCCTCGCAGCGGTTCCGTGCAGCTCTCGGCCAGTCTGTAGCCCTTGCCCCTCGCCAGCACATTCGTGATGTCCAGCAGCTCATCGGCGGTGTAGTCCGGGAACTCTATCTTGTTCGGGAAGCGGCTGGCAAGGCCGCTGTTGGCGGTCAGGAACGTCTCCATCTCCCTGGTGTAGCCCGCAAGGATGACCACCAGCTCGTCGCGGTGGTCTTCCATCCCCTTCACCAGCGTGTCGATGGCCTCGAGGCCGAAGCTGTCCTGCTCGCCCCGGTAGAGGCTGTAGGCCTCGTCGATGAAGAGGACGCCGCCCAGCGCGCTCTGGATGACGCTGTTGGTCAGGGGGGCGGTGTGGCCGGTGTAGCGGCCCACGAGGTCTCCCCGGCTCACCTCCACCAGCTGCCCGCCCTTGAGGGCTCCGATGGCCTTGAGGTACTTTGCCACGAGCCGGGCGATGGTGGTCTTGCCGGTGCCGGGGTTGCCGGTGAAGATCATGTGCATCGAGAGGCTGGCGGTCTTGAGGCCCGCCGCCGCACGGCGCTGCTGCACCTGAATGTTATCGGCAAGACCGAAGACGTATTCCTTCACCGGTGCAAGACCCACGAGGTCGTTCAGCTCTTTCCTGATTTCTTCCACTGCGCCGGTATAGGCGGCGGGCAGAAGGTCGAAGAGCTTCTGGGGTTCGGCGTCGTTGAGGGCAAAGTCCAGGCCGTCCTCCCGGGCAGTCAGTGTAATCGTTCCGGTAAGCGTGGCATCTGTTTGCAGACAGTATTCGCTCAGAGCGCGGAATATCTTATCGCAGCAGGCCGAAAGCCCCGCCGCACCCTGCTTCGGGCTGCACTGGGCCGCCACATAGTCCCGCACATCCGCGCCCGCCGACAGGGCCAGGCCGAGGCGGGTCTTCACTTTTGCGGCCAGTGCGTTGAGCTGCTGGGCTGCCAGCGCGGCGAGGGCTTCCCGCGCAAAGGCGCTGGTCTCGCAGACATCGCCCAGCGCCGAGACGAAGGCCGCACCGAACTTGTCAGCCAGCGCCTCCCGGCCCTTCTGGGAGAAGAAGACAAGGTACTTGCCGCAGGGAGTGATGCGGCTCACAGCCCCGGGGGCAAGCGCCGTTCCGGCGTCCACGAGGATGCCCTCCTTGTTGACAAGATACCGGCTGGACAGGGGCGCACTGCCCTTGACGGCGAGGTCTGCCAGCGTCTTCAAAAAGCCCGGGTAGCAGCTCTCGTAGTGCTCAAAGACCAGGATCTCGCCCGGCGCATGGAGGGCGGCATACAGATCCTGCAAAAAGAGCTTTTCAGCCCCCGAGTTGGGGTAAAGCGCCAGATCCATAACGGCCAGCTTATCGCTCTGCAAAAGACCCCGGGCGGCCATGCAGCGGGCCGTCTCCGTCAGAGTGAAATGCCTCCCCGTGCCGGGCGCACCGCAGAGCAGGATGACGTTCCGAGCTGTGGGGGCCTCCGTCCCCAGCACGAAAGGCCGGCGCATCGCCCGCACGACGCCGTCCACGAAGGCGTCCTGCCCCAGCACTGTCTTTTTCACCTCAGCGGCCAGCCCTTCGAAGCTGCCCAGATGCTCCCGTTTGGCTTCGGTGGTTCCTTTGGCCAGCAGGCCGTCGGCCTCCATATCCTCAAGCATCTTCCGGCTCTGGGCCAGCGCCTCCTGTGTGGTGTCTCTGCGCAGCTCGGCGTTCTGTTTTTTCAGCATTTCGTCCAGCTTTTTCTGCTGCTCGAGCAGGGCTGCGTTCATATCGGGCAGACCGGGCTTTTCCGGCGGCGCTTTCTGCGTATCAAAGCGCAGTTTTCCTCCCGGGCCGAACACTCCGTTCATCAAGTTCTCCCAATCGTCGGTGTATGCCATCTGCCTGCCTCCGTCCTGCGTTTTTTCCCAGTATAGTGTACTTTGCCCCCTTTTGCAAGAAAAGTCTTGAAAATCCACGGGCAGGCGGGTACACTAATTTTATATTGATTTGATATGCGAAGGGAATGGAACGAAATGAAAACGCCCGCAGAGTGGAAAACGCTGTTCGAGAGCAGCGCCTTTGCACGGCAGACAAACTACAGCGGCCCTCTGGGGCCGGAATATAACCCCTCCGGCACCCGGCTCCGGCTCTGGGCGCCCACGGCGCAGAAGGTATCAGTCAACCTCTACCGCCGGGGCGACGGCGGGGCCTGCATGGGGACCCTGCCGCTGGAACAGCACGGGCAGGGCGTCTGGTCGGTCTATCTGCCCGGCGACCAGCACGGACATTACTATACCTTTACCGTCGAGGTGGACGGCACAGCATACGAGACGGGCGACCCCTACGCCCGGACGGCAGGCGTCAACGGCCTGCGGAGCATGATTTTAGACGCGCCCCGCATCGACCCGCCCGACTGGAACCACGACCACCGGGTCATCGTCCCGGCCTCCCGCCGGACGGTGTGGGAGGTCAGCGTCCGTGACTTCTCGCAAGACCCGGCCTGCGGCGTTCGGAATGCATGGCGGGGCAAATTCATGGCCTTTACCCAGAAAGGAACCACCCTTTCTTCCGCCGGCACCTTCCCCACCTGCCTCGACTACCTCAAGCGGCTGGGAGTGGGCTATGTGCAGTTGATGCCCATCTTCGACTTCGGCAGTGTGGACGAGAGCCGCCCCCTCACCCGGCAGTACAACTGGGGCTACGACCCCACCAACTACAACGTCCCCGAGGGCAGCTACTCCACCGACCCCACGAAAGGCGAAGTCCGGGTGCGGGAGTGCAAGGAGATGATAGCCGCCCTCCACGCGGCGGGCATCGGCGTCATCATGGACGTGGTGTACAATCATATGTACCGCAGCGAGAACCCGCTGAACAGCACGGTGCCTTATTATTTCTTCCGGCAGAACCCGGACGGCAGCTTCTCCAACGGCAGCGGCTGCGGCAACGAGTTTGCCAGTGAGCGGCCCATGGCCCGGAAATACCTCATCGACTCGGTGCTCTACTGGGCGCAGGAATATCACATCGACGGCTTCCGCTTCGACCTCATGGGCCTCTATGACGTGGACACCATGAACGAACTGCGGGCCGCGCTGGACGCTCTGCCGGGCGGCAGAAGCATCCTGATGTACGGTGAGCCGTGGCAGGGCGGCGGGAGCCAGCTCCACCGGTACGAGGCCAACAAGGCGAACCTCGCCATGCTGTCCGAGCGCATCGGCATCTTCTGCGACAACACCCGCGACGTCATCAAGGGCGGCTGTTTTGACGCCCGGGAGCCGGGTTACGTCGAGGGCAAACCGGGCAGCTTCTGGGACATCGGCGGGGCCGTGGCCGCTTGGTGCCGCAGCGACAAACTGCCTGCCCATTCGCCCTCCCAAATCGTCAGCTATGTCTCTGCCCACGACAATTTCACTCTCTGGGACAAGCTGATGCTCGTCCGGTACGCCCGTCCCGAGTACACTGCCGCCGACTCGGCGGCGCTGGCCCAGAACCGGCTGGCGGCGGGCATCTATCTCACCTGCATGGGGATGCCCTTCATGCAGGCCGGCGAGGAGTTCGCCCGCACCAAAAAAGGTCAGGGCAACACCTACCGCTCTTCGCCCTCCCTCAACCGTCTGGACTGGAAGCGGGCCGCGCAGTTCCACGGTCTTGTGGACTATTACCGGGGTCTGCTGGGCCTGCGGGCGCAGTTCCCCCGCCTGAGCGCCTCGGACGCAGCCAGCCCGGCGGCCATCAAGTTTTTCTCGCTGGAACAGCCCCTCGTGGGCTGGACTTTGCCCGCCGCACCCGGCGACGGCGCGGCATGGCGGGCGCTCTGCGTCTTTTACAATCCCACGGAAGAAGAAAAGCGGGTCCACCTGCCCGACGGCCAGTGGAAATTGCTGAGCGACGGCGTATCGTCTGCGCTCTGGAAAGGCCCCAGCCGGGTCTGCGGCGGCGAAGTGACACTGCTGCCATACAGTGCAACGATTTTCGGCCAGGTATTTTCGGCCAGGTATAATAAAAAAAGCGGCCCGCCGCTTTGCGCGGCGAGCCACCCAATCATGTCCTGATTTAGCCCTGCGGGTTCTGCTGAGGTGCAGACTCGGCAGACTTCTCCTGACGAGATGCGCCGTTGGTGCCATTGCCGCTGTTGGCGGCGTTCTTTTCGCCCAGCGTCAGGCTGACAGTCTGCATCTGACCGTCGCGGGCGACGGTGATGGACAGGGTATCACCGGCAGAGTGCTCCTGCATCAGGGTGCCAAGGTCGGTCTTCTGGGCTACCTCGGTGTTGTCGATGCTGACGATGCGGTCGCCAGCCTTGAGGCCCGCCTTATCGGCAGGGCCGCCGGACACGACGTCCACGACGTAGATGCCGTAGGCGTTGACGCCCAGCTGTGCCGCCGTCTGTGCGTCGTTGACAGCCAGATAGGTGATTCCCATGTAGGGACGGCCCGTGACGTAGCCGTTCTCCAGCAGGTCCTGCGCCACCTTGATGGCGTCGTTGATGGGGATGGCGAAGCCCAGACCTTCGGCGTCAGAGCTGGAAGACTTTGCGTTGACGATGCCGATCAGCTCGCCGTTCATGTTGAACAGGCCGCCGCCGGAGTTGCCGGGGCTGACAGAAGCATCCATCTGAATGAGGGACATGGTGTTGACAGAGCTGGAGCTCTGGATGGAGACACTGCGGTTCAGGGCGCTGACGATGCCGCTGGTGACGGTGCCGCCCAGCTCACCCAGCGGGTTGCCCACGGCCAGCACGTTGTCGCCCACGGCCAGCTTGTCGCTGTCGCCCACGATGGCGGGGGTCAGGCCGTCGGCATCGACCTTGATGACGGCGATGTCGCTGGTGGAATCCTCGCCCACGACGGTGGCGGTGTAGTCCTTGTCGCCGATGGTGACGGTGATGTTGGACGCGCCGCTCACGACATGGTCACAGGTGAGGATGTAGCCATCCGAGCTGATGATGACGCCGCTGCCGGCGCCGCTCTCCACCTGGCTCTGGCCGTACCAGGACCACTGGGAGTAGACCACCTGCTCGGTGGTGATGACCACGACGCTGGGGCTGACGGTCTTGGCCACCTGTGCGGTGGTCATGCCGCTGGAAACAGTCGTGCCTTCGGCGGCGCTCTCAGAGTCTGCCGAAGAGCTGTCGGACCGCTCCACCTGCTGGATGATGACTTTGTTATTGCCGCCGAAGCGTGCGCCCACAAAGCCGCCCATAAAGCCCATGGCTGCGGCCAGCACCAGAGCGACGATGCTCTTTACAGCCTTGCCTGCATTCTTCTTAGGCTTCTTCGGCGCGGCAGGGGCTGTGTTCTGCGGGCCTGCGGGGGGCGGCGTTGCGCCGCCGGAAGGCTGGGTGCTCTCGCTGAAGGTAGAAGCAGTGTTTGCGGTGTTCATGCCGCTGGAACCCACATTGGGGTAGCCGGTATCACCGGCAGGATTATTGGAAGAGGAATAGTCATATTCCCATTTGTTTTCATCCATCGTGATTACTTCCTTTCTAAGGGATATGGTCGGGGGAAGAGCTTTTTCGCTCCTCTCTGGCACGGTTTTATTCTATCTGCTAATTGTGAAAATCAATCGTTTCCCCAGTGAAGAATGTGTGAAATCAGAAGTTGTTTCCATAGCCAGAGTGCGCCGGATAAACGAGATTTTTTGCCCGCAGGCAAGGCGATTTTCCGCAGCAATCCTGACGGATTGCAAGGGAAAGCAACGCAGAATGCGGTCAAAAAAGCCGTTCAGACGGTGTGCAATGGTTATGGAAACAGCTTCCAAGTCCTAAGGAGTTTCTATGAAAATCAGCGCCACTCAAACGGGCTTTGCCCTTTATAAAGAGGCCGACATCATTGGCCAGTGCGACGTCACGCCCACCCCAAAAGGCGCGGACATCACGGCCCTGTCCGTCCTGTCCCAGTGGCGGCGGAAAGGCTACGGCTCCTACCTGTTAAAAGAGATATTGCGCCGGTTCGGCGGTTATGACCGGGAGGCTGCGACGGTGTTCACCGCGCCCCTGCCCGCCGACGAGGGCGAAGGGCTGTTCTGGCAGAAATTCGGCTTTGCGCCTGAGGATGGGCGGCTCGTCCGCCGCCGCACCCCCGATTTGACGGCGGTGCTCTTTGTGCAGGACTATCTTGCCGCCCATCTCCCCCACCCGAAGCTCTGCATCGACGCCACCTGCGGCAACGGCGGCGACACGGCGTTCCTCTGCCGCCTTGTCGGCCCGGAAGGCCGGGTGCTGGGCTTCGACATCCAGCCCGAGGCCATCACTTCCACCCGCGCCCGGCTCAAAAAGCAGGGCCTCACGGCAGAGCTTATCTGCGACAGCCACGCGAACCTCTTACAGTATGTCCGACCCGGCACGGCGGACATCGTGATGTTCAACTTCGGCTGGCTGCCCGGGGCCGACCACAGCGTCTTCTCCACAGCAGACAGCAGCATCCCTGCGCTGGAAGCCGCCCTCGCGGCGCTGCGCGTCGGCGGCGTGCTCAGCGCCATCCTCTACAGCGGGCGCGTCATCGGCACGGACGAAAAGCAGAGCATCCTCAGCTGGCTGCGGGCTCTCCCGCTGGAAAAATATACCGTACTGGTGTGTGATTTTGCCAACTGGGCCGACACCGCGCCCCTGCCCTGCCTTGTTCTGAAAAAATAGCAAAAACTCTTGCATCCATGTGGATTTTCTGTTAAAATAAGCGTTGTATGTAATTTTATAGGAGAGTTTCCCATGTAAACAGACCCTATTGTTTGCTGATACATCCACCCGGCCCTTCGCGGGGCCGCATCTCAGGAGAACGAAACTTTTATGACAAATCGTGAAGAAATCGAGCGCCGCCGGACGTTTGCTATCATCAGCCACCCCGACGCCGGCAAAACGACGCTGACCGAAAAGCTGCTGCTGTACGGCGGAGCCATCAATCAGGCAGGCTCTGTCAAGGGCAAGCAGAGCGCAAAGCACGCCGTGTCCGACTGGATGGACATCGAGAAGCAGCGCGGCATCTCCGTCACTTCCTCTGTGCTGCAGTTCAACTACGCAGGCAAGTGCGTGAACATTCTGGACACCCCGGGCCATCAGGACTTCTCGGAGGACACCTACCGCACCCTGATGGCAGCCGACTCGGCTGTCATGGTCATCGACGCCGCAAAGGGCGTCGAGGCCCAGACCATCAAGCTGTTCAAGGTCTGCACCCTGCGCCATATCCCCATCTTCACCTTCATCAACAAGATGGACCGCGAGGCCCGCGACCCCTTCGAGCTGATGGAGAACATCGAAGAAATTCTGGGCATCAAGACCTACCCCATGAACTGGCCCATCGGCTGCGGCAAGGAGTTCAAGGGCGTGTTCGACCGCAACACCCGCAAAGTGCTTGCTTTCTCCAGCGATGGCCGCGCCAACGGCGTCAAGAAGGTCGAGGAGACCGAGGCCGAGCTGGGTGATGCTGCACTGGACGAACTGCTGACCCCCTACCTGCACCAGCAGCTGGTGGACGAAATTGAGCTTCTGGACGGTGCTGCCGAGGAATTTGACCTCGACCGCGTGCTGCGCGGCGAGCTGAGCCCCGTGTTCTTCGGCTCTGCGCTGACCAACTTCGGCGTCGAGCCCTTCCTCGAGAACTTCCTCCGCCTCACCCCCACCCCGCTGGCCCGCGTGGACAGCCTGACCGGCGAGGCCGTTGACCCCTGCCGCGATGAGTTCTCTGCCTTCATCTTCAAAATTCAGGCCAACATGAACAAGGCCCACCGCGACCGTATCGCCTTCATGCGCATCTGCTCGGGCAAGTTCGAGCGCGGCATGGAAGCCTACCACGTGCAGGAGGGCAAGAACATCAAGCTGGCCACCGGCACCCAGCTGATGGCGCAGGACCGCGCCATCGTCGATGAAGCCTACGCAGGCGACATCATCGGCCTGTTCGACCCGGGCATCTTCTCCATCGGCGACACCCTGTGTACCGGCAAGAAGAAGGTCGAGTTCGCCGGCATCCCCACCTTCTCCCCCGAACACTTTGCCCGCATCGAGCAGAAGGACACCATGAAGCGCAAGCAGTTCGTGAAAGGCATGGAGCAGATCGCTCAGGAGGGCGCTATCCAGATCTTCCGCGAAGTGGGCGGCGGCATGGAAGAAGTCGTGGTCGGCGTCGTCGGCGTGCTGCAGCTGGAAGTGCTGGAGTACCGCCTGAACACCGAGTACAACGTCGAGATCCGGATGCAGCAGCTCCCCTTCGAGCAGCTGCGCTGGATCCAGAACGACCCCGACACTTACGTCCTGCGTGACCTCGACCTCACCAGCGACACCAAGGCCGTCGAGGACATGAAGGGCAACCGCCTGCTCCTGTTTACCTCCGATTGGGCTATCCGCTGGGCTGAAACGCACAATGAGACGTTAAAGCTGAGCGAATTTGGCAATATTTAAGTTACAGGTTCCCAAGAGCTGCTGTGCAGAAGACCTGCATGGCAGCTCTTTTTGGAATAAATCTAAAATGCAACAATATATACCAGTCAGCGACAACACCCCCCTTCGTGGGGCGCTGCCGGAAAAGAAGGTAACGATTTATGGAAAAACGTAACATTGGCAAAAGCGGCCTCTCTGCACCATTTCTGGGGCTTGGCACCTGGGCCATCGGCGGCGGCAGCTGGTGGGGCGACAACGACGACGCCCTGTCGGTAAAAGCCATCGAGACTGCCGTGGAGCAGGGCATCACCTGGATAGACACCGCCCCCATCTACGGCCTTTACCACAGCGAAGAGGTGGTGGGCGAAGCTTTGCGCCACATCGACCGGGACAAGGTCATCCTCTCCACCAAGTGCGGCCTCGAGTGGCGGCACGAAAGCCCCGTTCTCCACAAGGTGGTGGACGGCGTGCAGACCTACCGCGACCTGTCGGCCAAGAGCATCATCGAGGACGTGGAAGACAGCCTGCGCCGTCTCGGCACCGACCATCTGGACGTGCTCTACACCCACTGGCAGACGCCCGACCTGAACATCTTCCCGCTGGAAGAAACCGTCGAAGCCATGATGAAGCTCAAGGAGCAGGGAAAAATTCGTGCCATCGGCGCGTCCAACACCACCGCTGAGTTCATCCGCGGCTACTGCAAATACGGCCAGCTGGATGTCATTCAGGAAAAGTACAGCCTGCTGACCCGCCGCATCGAAAAGCAGCTGCTGCCCACCTGCAAGGAGCTGGGCGTGTCCATTCAGGCTTATTCTCCCTTGGAGCAGGGCCTGCTCACCGGCAAGGTGACCATGGACACCACCTACCCCGAGGGCAGCACCCGGAACACGAACCCCTGCTTCCAGCCCGCCCGCCGGATGCAGGCCATCCGGCTGCTGGACAGCTGGTCTGACCTCTGCGAGAAGTACCACTGCACCAAGGCGCAGCTGGTCATCGCCCTGACGGCCCGGATGATCCCCGGCCTGCACGTTTTGTGCGGCGCACGGACGCCGGAGCAGGCCATCGACAACGCCGGTGCGCTCCACATCGCACTGGAAGGCGCCGACGCCGTCCAGATGAAGTGGGACGTGGACGCGATCTCCTGAGGCTTTCTATAACAAAAGGGACTGTTGCACTGCAACAGTCCCTTTTGTTTATCCATTTTCTTTCCAGAACAGCCCGCCGCTGGTCTGGAAGAGCAGCCACGGATTCACGCTCTTGCTGCCAAGCTTGAAGTCCATGGTCAGGTCTTCGCCCAATGCGCCCACGGCCTGCCCGCGCTCCACGCTCTGGCCCTCGCTCACCGAGAGAGCATCCAGCCCGTAGAGGTAGCTGCGCATCCCGCAGCCGTGGTCGATGACGACGGTGTTGCCGGTGAGGGCGAGGTTCCGGGCCAGCACCACGACGCCGTTGGCCGGGGCGCGGCAGGGGTCGCCCGGGATGGTGTAGAGTTTCGTGGAGTTTGATTTGCTTCCCTGCTTGCCGCCGGTGACTTTGGTCTGACCGAAGTCCACCAGAGTCATGTAATTCTCCGCCGGGCAGGCGAAGCCGCCGCTCCACAGCTTTTCGCGGGCGGGCTGCTCATAGAGGGGCCAGACGGCGTTGCGGAACTCGGTGTTGGCAGCTTCGGAGGCTTCCGGTTCGGCTTCGATTTCAACCGTGCCGAAGTCCTTCGGGATGACGGTGATGTTCTTCACCACCGTCTCGCCGCCCACGGTAAAGGTCACTTCATGCGCACCGGCAGCGGCATTGTAGGCCGCCGGGATATAGGCGCGCCACCCGCTGCCCAGACGGACAGCCTGCACATTGCCGAGGTCTGTTTCCACCGTGGGGGCCGTCTCACCCACCATGCCGGTGAAAGCCGCGGCCACCGTGCCGCCCTGCTCCATCCGTTCGGCGGAAAGCTCCACCTCGGCGCTTGCCTGCAGCGTAAAGCGGAAAGAGTAATAATACCAACCGATGGGCTTCGCGGGCTTTTCGAGCCGGACGTCCTGCCGCAGCTCACCGGTGCTGCCGCCCTCGAACTGGGTGGCCAGCATATTTTCCGGCAGACGCCAGACGGTCAGCTCGGCCTTATAGTCGCCGTTGGCCGGGAACAAAAAATCGTCGTAGGTGGCCGCAGTCCCCTCGAAGACCACATTGCCCGCGCTATCGGTGATGGTCAGCGGGCCGTAGCTGTACCACTCGGGCAGAGCGAAGGCCGGGTGGGCGTCGTAGAGGACGCCCAGCTTCTGCACCGTGAGGGTGCGGGGGCTGGCGAAGACTTTATCCACCTGCCCGCCCAGCAGCGGTACCTGCCAGCACCAGCCGTTGGGCTCCAGCTCCTGCCCGGCGAACTGCACCTCAGACGCGGGCTTCGCGCCCTCCGAGGTGAACGAATAGCTCACGCCCAGCACCGCCGCAAGCAGCACCACGACGCCCAGCGCGACGCCGATGAGCCATAACAAAAGCCGCTTCATATGTACTCTCCTCCTAAAGTTTGGGCGCAAGCGCCTGAGAGGGTATAAAAAGGCGCACCGGCACAGCCCTGTTACAGACTGCCGGTGCGCCCTTCGTCATTTTGTTCTGTTTCGGCCCGCGTTATTCGGCAGTATCCTCAGCGGGAGCAGCCTCGTCTTCGGCCTCGTCTTCGGCCTCAGCAGGCTCTTCCTCAGCGGGGGCGGCGGTATCCTCGCCGAACAGCAGACGCTCGTACTCGTCCAGCTCCTTCTCACGGCGGCGCAGATAAACAGCCACAGCAGCCAGCGCACCAGCCACAGCAGCCAGCGTTGCGATAACAGCGATCAGACAGGATTTCTTCATAGGTTCAGCACACTCCTTTTTGGTCGAACCAGCGGTCCAGCTATTTTCAGCGGTCGTTCCGCGGCACAGGCTCGGTCTATTCTGAAACTATTATACCCGGACTTCACGAAAATTACAACCAAAAAGGCAAAATTTTGCTTTTTTCAGAGTCCCAGCTTTTTCTTATACGCCTTGAATGCGCCGGGCAGGGTGTATTCGTTCTGCAGCTGTTCGCGGCTGGTCCAGACACAGCCCGCCGGAGCTTCCGCACTGCCGACGCAGACAGAATAGCCGCTCATCCGCCACTCGATGTGGCTGAAAATATGTTTTGCCGCCGGCAGAGGTTCGATGCCCTCACAGGCAAGGCCCAGCGCTTCCAGCCGGGCGCAGACTTCTTCGGCGCTGAGGGCTTCGCCCTCCCACAGAAGCGGCTGCCACAGACCGGCCAGCAGACCTTTTTGGGGCCGCTGCTGCAACAGGAAGCGCTCTTCGGCATCTTCGGCCAGCACTACCGTCACCGGCTCGATGCGCCGTGCTTTGGGCGCAGCCTTATGGGGCAGTTCCAGCGCCGTACCGGCCCTGCGGGCTTCACACAGAGACGCCAGCGGACACTGTTCACAGAGCGGTGCGCCGTTCGGCACACAGACCAGTGCGCCCAACTCCATCAGAGCCTGGTTGTAGTCGCCCGCCTTCTCGGGGGGCTGATGCTCCATGACCCGGGCCGTAAAAGCTCGTTTTACCGCCGGTTCTGTAATAACACCAGGGTCATTATACAGTCTGGAAAACACTCGCAGCACATTTCCGTCCACTGCCGGGACAGCCAGCCCGAAGCTGATGGACGCGATGGCTCCCGCTGTGTAGTCCCCGATACCGGGCAGAGCGCGGAGGGCGTCGTAGTCGGCTGGCAGCTGCCCGCCGTACTGCTCACAGACGATGCACGCCGCCTTTTGCAGGTTGCGCACCCGGCTGTAGTAGCCCAGCCCCTCCCAGAGCTTGTGGAGCTTTTCTTCTTCGCACGCCGCCAGCGCGGGAATGTCCGGCAGGGCGGCGAGGAAGCGCTCATAATAGGGCAGCGCCGCCGAGACGCGGGTCTGCTGCAGCATGATCTCGCTGAGCCAGACGTGGTAGGGGCTGGGGTCGGTGCGGAAAGGCAGGATGCGCTGGTTCTTGTAGAACCATTCCAGCAATGCCGGGGCGATGTTTTCCACTTGTTTTGCTCTCCTTGTTGAAAATAAAAGAAAACCTCTCAGTCAAAGCCTGCGGCTTTGCCAGCTCCCCTACCGAGGGGAGCCTCTGGCGAAAAGGAAAAGTTTCCCGTTCTGCCAAAGCCTCTCCTCGTCAGGAGAGGTGGCATTGCGAAGCAATGACGGAGAGGTTGACTCACTGATTAGAAGCCGTAAGCCGTGCGGGGGAAGGGCAGCACGTCACGGATGTTCTGGATGCCCGTGAGGTACATGATCATGCGCTCGAAGCCCAGACCATAGCCTGCGTGTTCCACGCCGCCGAACTTGCGGAGGTTCAGGTACCAGTCGTAGCTGGACTTGTCCAGACCCAGCTCGTCCATACGGGTCACGAGCTTGTCGTAGTCCTCCTCACGCTGGCTGCCGCCGATGAGCTCGCCGATGCCGGGGACCAGCATATCGGCTGCGGCGACGGTCTTGCCGTCGGCGTTCTGCTTCATGTAGAAGCTCTTGATCTCCTTCGGGTAGTCGGTGACGAAGACAGGCTTCTTGAACACCACCTCGGTCAGGTAGCGCTCGTGCTCGGTCTGGATGTCCACGCCCCACTCCACGGGGAACTGGAACTTCTTGTTGTTCTTCTTCAGGATCTCGATGGCGTCAGTGTAGCTGATGCGGCCAAACTCGCTGTTTGCCACCAGCTCAAGGCGCTCGATGAGGCCCTTGTCGATGAACTGGTTGAAGAAAGCCATCTCATCGGGGCAGTTGTCCAGAACGTAGCGGATAACGTACTTGGTCATGGCCTCGGCGGTGTCCATGTAGCCGTTCAAATCGCAGAACGCCATCTCCGGCTCGATCATCCAGAACTCGGCGGCGTGGCGGGTGGTAAAGCTCTTCTCGGCGCGGAAGGTGGGACCAAAGGTGTACACCTTGCCGAACGCCATTGCCATGGCCTCGGCTTCCAGCTGGCCGGAAACGGTCAGGTTGACGGGCTTCTCGAAGAAGTCCTTGGTGTAATCGACGGTGCCGTCCTCGTTCTTGGGAACATTGTCGAGGTCGAGGGTGGTGACGCGGAACATCTCGCCGGCACCCTCACAGTCGGAAGCGGTCAGCAGCGGAGAGTGGGCGTAGACGAAGCCGTTCTCCTGGAAGAACTTGTGGATGGCGTAAGCGGCCACGCTGCGGACGCGGAAAGCGGCGTTGAAGGTGTTGGTGCGGGGGCGCAGGGTGGGCATGGTGCGCAGATACTCCATGCTCATCTTCTTTTTCTGCAGCGGATACTCGTCGGCGGGGCAGTCGCCCAGTATTTCCACGCTGTCAGCATTCAGCTCGAAAGGCTGCTTTGCCTGCGGGGTCAGCACGATGCGGCCCACGACACGCAGGCTGCTGTACAGGCCGGTGTGGACGACCTCATCGTAGTTTGCCAGCTTGCCGGCTTCCAGCACGACCTGCAGGGTCTTGAAGCAGCCGCCGTCAGACAGGGCGATGAAGCCGATGTTCTTGGAGTCGCGGATGTTCTTTGCCCAGCCGCATACGGTGACGACCGTACCATCGGCGGGGGTGTTCTTGTACAGCGAAACGATCTCAGTGCGTTCCATTTTCAGATTACCTCCGATATAAAGTAAAAAGACAGCTTTGCCCTGAAAGTTCAGGGCGAACAAGCTGTCTTGTAATGTCCGCGGTGCCACCTGAATTACCGGAAGTGTCCGGTCGCTCACGCGCTCAAGTAAAAGCGCTGCTCCGTTAACGCTGAGCCTGCGGCGCACCTACTGGCGGCGCATTTTTCTCACTGCGCCCTGTTCAGTTTGCTGCTCCCGGGTGTTCGTTCACGCACCGTCCGCGCACGGCTCCCAGCTCTGCCGCGCTCTCTGTGGCGTTGTGATGCGCTACTTTTCCCAATCACTGCATTTACCATTAAAATATAGCACTTTGCCGCCGTTTCGTCAAGCATCCGGGCCAAGCAGGGCCTGCACAAGGCCGTTGGCCGCCAGCTGCCCGGCGTAGAGGGCCTCGTTGAGGTTATTGCCGTGGCCTCCTATCTCGATGAGCAGACTGCCGGTGGTGAGGTCCTGATTATAAAAGCGGTAGCTGAACAGCACCGGCCGGGTGAACCCGGGGTACATCCCCTCCATGCTCCGCTCCCATGCGGCGGCGAAACGCAGGTTCTGCCGCCAGCCCGGCAGCCGAACGCTGCCGCCGTTGTCGCACCCGCAGATGATCATGACCTGCGCGGCCTGCCGCCCGTCCACGGTGCAGACCGGGGCCATCCGGGAACCGCCCTCTGTCTCGATGGCGTCCCGGTGGACGTCCAGCACTACCTTGATGCTGGGGTACTGGGCCAAGTACCGCTGGACGACGGCCCGGCTGTTCTCGTAGCTGCCGGTGTAGCTGGGGTAGTCGTTCAGGGTCTCGTCGTGGAGAGTGTTCAGCCCGGCGGCGTTGAGGGTGTCGGCCATCACCCGGCCCACGGCACACATATTCAGGTTCGTGTCGGTGGTACGGGCGCCGTCGCCGGGCGAATACCACAGCCCCGCCGAGAGGCGGTAGTCCTCAGTGGCGTGGGTGTGCATGATGAGGATCTGCGGGTCAGGGCTGTCCTTTTCGACGCCAAAGGGCAGTGGGTCCTGTATCTCTGCTGCGATGTCCGCCGCAGTCTGTCGGGTGTTGTTCTTGATGCTGCCCGCGCCGCAGGCAACGTACTTTTCACCGCTGCCTTGCGGGTAATTTTTTTCAATCACTGCGCCCGCGCCTTCGGGCCGAGCGTCGTCACCCAGAAGCTCCACAAGATAGCTTTCGATGCCGCCTGTCGGGGCAGCGGCTTCGGGCTGAGAGGCAGCAGTCCCGGTGCTTTCAGGGGCGGCTTCGGCCACAGATGCGGCCTCCTCCTGTGCCGCGCCGGAGACGGCCTTTCGGCTCAGGGAGAGCGCCGTCTGCGCCGCCGGGACAGGCCCGGCGATGACCGCCGCCAGCCCCAGCACAACACTGTGGGCCATGATGGTCAGAGCCGCAAAAAGGGCCGCTGCGCCCAGAAAGGGCAGCAGATGGCTCTGCCCGGCCTCGCCATAGCGCATAGACTGCCCCCTCCCCTTTTGTTTTATCCATACAAACAATATGAGCAGCAGCGGGGTTTTATCCCACCAGCCAGCAGAGCTGGGCGATGCTGAGCCTCGGCTGCAAGGCGCGGTTAATGGCCGCGCCCAGCAGGGCGGCCCCGTGGGCGATGACGCTGTCCAGTTCCCGGGGCGTCACTACGAGGTCTTTGCCCTCCTGCGCCATCATCAGGGTCGGGATGCCCGCCGCGATCACTGGCAGACCCAGACGGGCCGCGTCCAGATGCTTGCTGCTGCCGGGCTGGGCCGGGCAGAGGCCGGTGTCGGAGAACTGCAGCGTCCGGCCCAGACGCTGGGGTTCCGACGAGCAGAGGCTGTCCACACAGATGAGGGCCGTGGGCCGCACTTCCCGCACCAGCGCACCGGCCAGCTGCTGCAGGCTCAGACCGGTGGACGCCGAGACGCCCGGGGCCACCGCCGCCACCGGGCGGATGCCCTTCACCGGCGGACGGCCTGCGCCCATCGTGACAAAAATTTTCTGAACGGTGCGGGGGCCGAGGGCGTCGGCGGTGACCCGGCGGTTGCCCACGCCCAGCACCAGCACCGGCCCCTCCGGCGGCAGAAGCGCCCGCAGCTCGTCCGCTGCCTGCTCGATGACCTCGGCGTCCCGCTCGTCCAGCACACTGACGCTGGGGACTTCCAGCGTGACGTACCGCCCCCGGGGCTTTTCGAGGCCCTCCCGGGCGATCTCCACCCGCGTCACCGTCACGCCGCCCCGTTTTGCCGTGGCCGCGCGGACTCCGCCGGGCAGGTCAGTCGCGGCCGTGTAGAGCTCGTCCGCCATATCTGTCAAGCGCATGATTTTCCCTCTTTTCTGCTCTGTTTGCCGCCAAAAAGCCGGTTTTGGGGCCTCGCGGCACAAAAAGTATGGGAAAATCAAAACTTTTTGAAACAAAAATCGAAAAAATGCTTGCGCTGGAACAGCAAATATGGTATCATAAGGTGCGCTGTTATAGGTAGCCAAGGAGGTGGAACGAATGCCTAACATCAAATCTCAGAAGGACCGTGTCGTGCAGGCTGTTGCAGAGCAGGCTCACAACAAGGCCATTAAGACCAACCTGAAAACAGTCGTCAAGAAGGCAGACGCTGCCATCGATGCGAATGCCGCTGACAAGGACGCAACCGTCCTGGCTGCTGTTTCCGCGATCGACAAGGCTCGCGCTAAGGGTGTCATCAAGAAGAACACCGCTAGCCGCAAGATCAGCCGTATGGCAAAGCGTGCTAACAAGAACGCTTGATCGCAGTTTGATTGACGAACAAAACCCCTGTACCGGGACCCCGGTGCGGGGGTTTTTGTTTTTTATTTTTCGGGACGGTAAAGTGAGCTTGCGCGCTTTTGGCGCGGGGCAGATTTTCTTTTTCGGTCAAATGGCTATGCGCTCCGCGCGGGCCAGAGGTAGGGAGGGGTGTTTCGAATCCCCCCTCCCTACCTCTGGACTCCACTCTCCCCGCAACGAGTTAAGGGCTTCTCGCCCTTAACAATTCCGAAGATGAGGTCGAAGCCCAAAAATGCTAGCCGCTTCGCTAAACGCATTTTTTTGTGCTTCTCCCATTTACGGCTCCGCCGAAGATTTCACGTTTCTGCTGGACGTTACCGTCAGCAGAGAGGTAACACCAGCTGCGAAGCAGCAAATCGGAGAAACGAGAAAAAAGCGTTAAGCGAAGCGGCTAGCTTTTTTCCGTTTCGACAACCCCTTTGGGGTCTGAAAGGGGCGAGCAGCCCCTTTCTCGTGGATCCAGCGCGTCGAAATCGCTGGTGCTTTTCTGGTTCTCTTTTGGCACGCAAAAGAGAACTTAGCCCCAATGCAAAAGCAATCTTACCCCGCGCCACCGGCGCGAGAAAACGCTCTCCCATCATCACAGAAGAGCCTCCTCAGTAACAATATGTATCCTCCCCGGTTTCGCCATCAGTTCCTCCTCCGGCAGCGGCGGGGCCTTCTCCGCCCAGAGCCACCACCCGGCCCAGAGGACGGGGACTGCCGCCGCAAGGGCCAGCCCCGGCCAGAGCACAGCCGGATAACCCAGCGCCGCACTGCCGGGCCAGAACACCGCCGCTGCGCAGAGCGCCAGCGCCGTCCAGCCCTCCCAGAAGATCGTCGTCCATTGTGTTTCCTGTCGCATGGCTTTTCGCCTCCTTCTGGCCCCAATATAACGCACTCCGGGCGAAAAATGAGGCGAAACGGCCCGCCTTGCACACAAAAACATCCCGGTTTGAGCCGGGATGTTTTTCTAATTCTGGTCATGACTCTTCCCCACCCACGAGCAGACGACTCCGCACACAAGGCTGGTGGTGATTCCTGCCGCAGCAGCAGTCAGCCCGCCGGTGAGGATGCCGATGGCCCCTTCCTCTTCAATGGCCGTCCGCACGCCTTTCGCCAGCAGATGGCCGAAGCCCAGCAGCGGCACGGTAGCGCCGCAGCCTGCGAACTCCGCCAGCGGCGCATACCATCCCACCGCCGAGAGAATGACGCCCGCCACCACATAGCCCGTCAGGATGCGGGCCGGGGTCAGGCCGGTGAGGTCGATGAGCAGCTGGCCGATGACGCAGATGCAGCCGCCCACCACGAAGGCCCAGAAGTAATTCATCCGTTTTCCTCCTTCTGCTGCGGGCTGCGCAGCTCCACGAGATGGGCGATGGCCGGGATGCTCTCCTTCTGCAAAAAGGTCGTCTGGCTCATCAGCGCGCCGGTGGCGATAAAGAGCACCCGCTTCTGGGTCCCCTTCTCGAGGCGGGGCAGGATATGCCCGCAGAGGACGGAGGCGCAGCAGCCCGGGCCGGAGCCGCCGCTCTTCACAGTCTGCTCGGCGGCATCGTAGAGGATGCAGCCGCAGTCCACATGGTTCTTGAGCAGAAGTCCTTCTGCCGCCAGCAGGTCGCGCAGGAGCTGGCTGCCCACATGGCCGAGGTCGCCGGTGTAGATGCGGTCGAAGTCCGCCGGGGCGCTGCCGGTGTCCTTCAGATAGCGCAAAAGGGTCGCGGCGGCAGCAGGGGCCATAGCCGCACCCATGTTGTTGATGTCTTTTATTTTATAGTCCTGCACCCGTCCGAAGGTGGCGGCGCAGAGCTGCACACCCTCACCGGCGGGCCGCAGCAGGCAGGCACCCGCCGCCGTAGCCGTCCACTGGGCGGTAGGCGTGCGGACAGCGCCGTAGCTCAGCGGCGTGCGGAACTGACGTTCTGCCGCACAGAAATGGCTGGACGTCATCGCCAGCAGGCCGTCGGCCATGCCTGCACTGCACAGCGCCGCGCCGAGGCCCAGCGCTTCGGCCATCGTGCTGCAGGCCCCGAAGAGGCCGACAAAGGGGATGCCCAGCTCCCGCAGGGCGTAGCTGGACGCGGTACACTGGGCCTGTAAGTCGCCCGCCAGCGCGAGACTGACGTTATCCGGCGTCGTCTCAGCCTTTTTGAGGCAGAGCCGCGCCGCCCGCAGGGCCATTTCTTTCTCGGCGGCCTCCCAGTTGGACTGGCCGAAAAAGTTGTCGGCGCTCAGCTCGTCGAAACAGGCGGCAAGGGGGCCTTCGCCCTCCTTTTTGCCGCCGATGGCCGCATGAGCCGCCACGACGGGCGGCGTCGGGAACAAAAGAGTGTCTCCGCGTCGTGCAGCCATCACAGTTTCCTCCTTTATGGGGCTGATTTTATCTGTTTTTTGTGGTATACTGAATTTTAGTGTGAAAGTGCAATTTCCGCACTTCCTTATGCGTATCCTTGGCAGGGGAACTTTTACTGCAGCAGCCAGTAGACGCTGCCGTAGAGAACCGCCGCCAGCGTACCGTATACGATGACCGGCCCGGCGATGATGAACATCTTCGCGCCGGTCCCCAGCACACGGCCCTCGGTCTTGAACTCGATGGCCGCACTGACCACCGCATTGGCAAAGCCCGTGATGGGTACGAGGGTGCCTGCGCCCGCTTTCGCGGCCAGCTTCTGGTAGAGGCCCAGCGTCGTCAGCAATGCCGACAGCGCCACCAGCGTGCAGCTGGTGAGCGTCCCGGCCAGCTCTTTGTCGAGCCCCATGGTTAGATACCACCCGCGCAGCACCTCGCCCAGCAGGCAGATGCCGCCGCCCACGCCAAACGCCCAGAGGCAGTCCCCGCCCAGCGGCGAGGGCGGGCCGACCCGGCGCACCCTGCGCCCGTATTCCTCAGCTGACATTTTCATCCTGTTCGCCTCCCGGGAATAGGATGTCCGCCCGTGTGCAAAAATATACACACCCTCAACAAGAAAGAAGGTCCATTATGAATTCCTCTGCTCCTCATCCTCACCGCCGACGCCTTACCCGCGCCGAGGTGCGCCGCCGCAGACGCAGCCGTGCCATCCGCCGGGTGGCCGGCCTTACCGTGATGCTCTGCGTCGCCGTAGGCGGCGTCTCCTTCCTGCTCACCCGTCATGCCGTCGTCCCCAGCGCTTCGGCGGCGTCCGCCATCTCCATGCCGGCCCAGAGCATCGCCGACTCCACTGTGAGCTCTGCCGAGAACACCGCTGCCCCTGCCAACGCCCTTGGCCTGACCGCCGACGAGGCCCGCGCCATGCTGGCCGACCCGCTGATGGTGCTGGTGAACCACACCAGCAAGATGCCGGACGACTATACTTTTGATACCAAGGAATGCGGCTCTGCCACCGCCGTCAACAAGACGCTGCAGACCGTGGCCTGCGACGCCTTCCTCTCCATGCAGAAAGCCGCTGCCGCCGACGACGTGACCGTCTGGATGCAGAGCGGCTACCGCAGCGTCAAGTACCAGACCAGCCTCTACGAGCGGAAGACCAAATACTACCTCGACAAGGGCTACGACAACGCCACTGCCAAGGAAAAGGCCGCTGCCGTCGTCAACCCTCCGGGATACTCCGAGCACAACTGCGGCCTCGCCGCCGACCTGAACAGCCCGGAGCACACCGGTCTGGACGAGGGCTTCGAGAAGACCGCCGCCTTCCGCTGGCTCTGTGAGCACGCGGGCGACTACGGCTTCATCCTCCGCTACCCCAAGGACGCCGAGGACAAGACGGAAATCATCTACGAGCCCTGGCACTGGCGGTACGTGGGCGTGGAGAACGCCGCTAAGATCAACGCCAGCGGCCTGTGCTTTGAGGAGTATATCGAGACTCTGCAGAGCATCGCCGCCGAGGGCTGAATCCACTGGTGAAGAAAAGGTTAAAATTTCACGCTTCGTTTGCAATTCTGCCGTCGATATGGTAGACTATCTTGGGGTTTTGGGCCGACAGTTTTCGGGGCGGCCGGGCCTCAGAATTTTAACGACAAAAGAGGGAAATCTTTTATGAATATTCGTCTGAAACTCGTCCTTTCTGCTGCTGCGCTGGCTGCGGGCTGTGTCCTGCTGGCAGGCTGCGGCGGCTCTGCTTCCTCTGCATCCTCTTCGGCCTCCTCCGCAGCCTCCTCCGGGGCTGCCAGCCAGAGCGCCTCTGAGCCTGCTGCTTCCGTCTCCGCCGAGGAGAACGGCGCTTCCGACGCCGTGGCCTCTGCCGTAGACGCTCTGCTCGAGGCTGACCCCATCTCCAACCAGTTTGAGCTAACGGCCATGAACATCGAGTACGACTTTGGCCTGAAAGCCGACGATGTGACCAGCTACAAGGGCCTCAAGAGCAACGACAACGGCGACGCCGGTCTGGTGCTGGCCATCCAACCCGCCGCTGGCAAGGCACAGGACGTCATGGACACCCTCAAGACCTACCAGCAGGACCAGGTGGCTTTCTACGGCAACTATGCTGAGTTTGCACAGGCACAGTCCAACGTGGAGAACGCCATCATCGACGGCGGCGACGACCTCGTGGTGATGGTCATTGCCTCCAACGACTGCTCTTCTGATTTGACCAGCGCCGTGAAGGACGTTCTGGGCAAATAAACAGACTCTCTCGGGCCGGTGCCGTGGCGGCATCGGCCTTTTTCGGCTTTATCACAATGTTAAAAGGAGGCTGACGCCGTGGTCTTCAGCACCATCATCTTTCTGCTGCGCTTTCTGCCCATCACACTGGCGCTGTACTATCTCGCGCCCCCGAAACTCAAAAATACCGTTCTCTTCCTGTGCAGCCTCGTGTTCTACTGCTGGGGCGAGGTGCGTTTTTTCCCGGTCATGCTGGCGCTCATCCTCATCAACTACCTCTGCGGCCTGGGGCTTGAGCGCTTCGAGCAGAACAAGACCGCCCGTCTCATCCTGCTGCTCATCGCGCTGGCGGGCAGTCTCGGGATGCTCTTCTACTTCAAGTATGCAAATTTCGTGCTCAGCAGCATCAATGCCATCTTCGGCACCGGTTTTGCGCCCATTCAGGGCATCAGCGTACTGCCGCTGGGCATCAGCTTCTACACCTTCCAGACACTTTCCTACACCATCGACGTCTACCGCCGGGATGTGGAAACGGAGCATAACATCATTGATTTCGGTGCTTACGTTGTCATGTTCCCCCAGCTCATCGCCGGCCCCATCGTCAAGTACCGGGACGTCTCCGACCGTCTCCACGTCTACAAAGGCCGCTATGAGCTCAAGCAGATCGAGGACGGCATGACCCTGTTCACCTTCGGCCTGGCAAAGAAAGTCCTGCTGGCCGACGCCATCGGTGCGCTCTGGACGGACATCATCGGCGTGGCGGACAGTCCCTCCGTCTCCTTCGTGGGCCTCGCCAACGCTTCCACCCCGCTGGTCTGGCTGGGCGTCATCGCCTATTCGCTCCAGCTCTATTTCGACTTTTCCGGCTACTCCCTGATGGGCATCGGCATGGGCAAGATGCTGGGCTTCGACTTCCCCCAGAACTTCAACTACCCCTATATCTCCGCGTCCATCACCGAGTTCTGGCGGCGCTGGCACATGACGCTGTCCGGCTGGTTCCGGGAGTATGTGTATATTCCCCTCGGCGGCAACCGCAAGGGCCTCAAGCGACAGATCTTCAACCTGTTCGTCGTCGAACTGCTCACCGGCATCTGGCACGGCGCGAACTGGAACTTCATCTGCTGGGGCCTGTACTATTTCGTGCTGCTGGCTCTGGAAAAGCTCTTCCTCCTGCCCTACCTCAAAAAGGGCAGGGTCTGGCCCCATATCTACACCCTCTTCCTCGTGGTCGTAGGCTGGGCCATGTTCGTGGGCAACGACGCAGGCGTGGAGTTCGGCCTGCTGTTCCGCAAGCTTTTCATCCCTTCCGGCGGCGTGATGCCCCTTTACTTCCTGCGCAACTACGGCGTACTGCTGGCGGTCTCCGTCGTCTGCTGCACCCCGCTCATCGAAAAGCTGTGGAAGCTGCTTTCCCGCAATGCCATCACCAAGGCGCTGACCATTCTGGTGCTGCTGACGGTCTCGATGGCTTACGTCGTGGGCAGCACCAACAGCCCGTTCCTGTATTTCAACTTTTAAGAGGAGGCGTGAACGATGGACAAACATTCAAAGCGCTCCGCTTCGATTTTCCGCTATCCGGTCCTTATCGCATTCACCCTGTTTTTTGCCGGGCTGTTCGTGCTGGACCTTGTCACGCCGGACCGGGCCTACAGTGAACTGGAAAACACCACCCTCTCCCAGCAGCCCAGCCTGTCCAGCGTCTCGGCTGATGGGCTGAACAAGTTCTTCACGGCCTACACGAAATACGTCAAAGACCAGGTGGCGGGCCGTGACAACTGGGTCGCCCTGCAGAGCACCGTGGAAACGAAGGTGATGCAGAAGGAGCAGAGCGGCGGCATCCTGCTGGGCAAACAGCACATGATGTTCCCCCGCACCTACGGCCTCGTTTCCAGCGAGACGCGCACCCTGCCCAAGAACACTGCCGCGCTGGAAGCGCTCTGTCAGCGGTACCCGGGCAAGGTCAACGTGATGCTGGTGCCTGCGGCGTCCGCCATCTACCCGGAAAACGTCCCTGCGGGCGCTCCGCTGCTGGACGAGGACTGTTATCTCGACTCGCTTTCCGATGCCGTACAGGCCGCCGGAGGCCGCTTTGTGGACGTGCGGCAGACCCTCACCGCGCACAAGGACGAATATATCTACTACCGCACCGACCACCACTGGACGAGCGCCGGCGCATACTACGCCTACAAGCTGCTCTGCGACACCCTGGGCCTTACGCCCTTTGACCCCTCGGCCCACACCGTGCTGACGGCAGACGGCTTCTACGGCACCCACTACTCCAAGGCGCGGACGCCGGACGCAGAACCGGACACCATCACTTATTATGACCTGCCGAACGCGCTGACCATCTACTCGGTCAGCGGCCCCGGCCAGCCCGCCGACGGCGAGACGACCGGCCTTTACGACACGGCCAAGCTGGACGTTTACGACAAGTATGCCATGTTCCTCCACGGCAACAATGGCCTGAGCCGCATCAAGGGCGACGGCACCGGGCGCATTCTCGTCATCAAGGACAGTTACGCCAACTGCTTCGTGCCTTACCTGACGGCCAACTACGCCGACATCGACGTGGTGGATTTCCGCAATTATAACTACGGTCTGGACAAGCTCATCGCGGACAACGATTACGACCAGCTCCTCGTGCTCTACAGTTTCGACAGCTTCAAGAGCGACCCCTACCTCTACCGGGCCGGCGTAGCGGGCTGATACTGGGAATTATTGCAGTATTTTTCCACAAACTTCCGAGGTGTTTTTCATGCATTTTCCCGGGTTTTTGTGGTTTCTGTCCAAAACCCTTGCACAAAATCCAGCGTTGTAGTAGAATGATGCTGTCAGAGAAGTTAGCTCTGCAAGAGGGATCTTTGCAGCGCGGTGCGGTGCGCCGTCTGCTGATATGAAGGAGTGATTCTTTATGAAGAAATATATGGAGTTGCCTGCTGATTACGCAGTGCTTTCTGACGATGAGATGACCTACACCACCGGCGGCAGCGCTGTTGGCGGCGTCGTCACCATCGTGGGCGTGGCCGTTCTGGCATCCAGCTATGTCTGGGGCATCTCGCAGGCCAGAGACTGGCTGAGCGTTGACAGCAACCGCAGGGGCAATCCTCTCACCGTTATGGGCCGTGCAATGGACGCCATCAGCGACGATATGTCCAAATCGCCTTCCAACTTCCTGCGTGACGTTGTTTCTACCGGTACGGTGGTGGCTCTCGCTCCCCTGAGCGCGCTGCTGCTCATCCTGTAAGTTTCCCCTGCGGCTTTTCGGGAACTTCTATCTTTCGTCAAACCGGCGCACACCGCGCTGTTTTGGGATATTGTTCGTAAAGGAGTGCTACTATGGAAAACATCATGATGCTGCCCGCTTCCTACTGCGTGATGAACGAAGAGGAAATGACCTATACCACCGGTGGTGCCAGTGCTATTCAGGCTATCGCTGCATGGGTCTTCCCTCCTTATGCATGGCTTGCGGGCGTCACGGCTATCCGTGATTACCGCAAGAAGAACCCTAATACTTGGACTCAGGACGGTCTGGACTATTTCGCAAATGATATGGGGAAGAGTGTATCTAATTTCCTCTATGACCTTGCGTGTGCCAGTTGGGTTCTGGGTACCTCCGCTACCGGAATTGGCCTTGTGATTAACGCAGCTATTATCCTGCTTTAATAACTCAGGAGACTCCAAAGAACAACAAAGGCGGCGGCTCTTCCCGCAAGGGAAGGGCCGCCGCCCTCTTTTTATCTGTCCATAAACAGGCAGAGGCACCCGAACCGGATGCCTCTGCCTGTTTATGGACGTGTTGATTCTCAGTTATTGAACATATCCTTCAGCTTTTTGAAGAAGCCCTTGCGCTTTTCGTAGTTATCCTCTTTCAGGGTACCCTCGAACTTCTTCAGGGCCTCACGCTGGGTACGGCTGAGCTTCTTGGGGATCTCGACCTCGCACTTGACGTACATATCACCGCGGCCTCTGCCATTCACATACTGGATGCCCTTGCCGCGCAGGCGGAAGGTGGTGCCGCTCTGGGTGCCTTCCGGCACATTGACCTCGACCTTGCCGTCGATGGAAGGCACTGTGATGGTATCGCCCAGAACAGCCTGACTGTAGGTGATGGGGAAGACGACGTAGATGTTGTTCTCGTCGCGCTGGAACACCTCGCTGGGCTGGACAGTCACCGCCACGATGACGTCACCTGCGGGGCCGCCGTTGGTGCCGGCATTGCCCATGCCCGAGAGGCGGAAGCCCTGATCGTCGTCGATGCCCGCAGGGACATTGGCCTCCAGAGTCTTCTTGACCGCGATGGTGCCGCTGCCGTGGCAGCTCTTACAGGGGTTCTTGATGAGCTTGCCCTTGCCGCCGCAGCGGGAGCAGGGCTGCTGGGTCTGCATGACGCCGAAGGGCGTACGCTGCTGACGAATAACAAAGCCTCTGCCGCCGCAGTCAGGGCAGGTCTCCGGGCTGGAACCGGCGGCGCAGCCGCTGCCGTGGCACTCGGTACACTCCTGCTGACGGGTGATGGTGATGTTCTTCTTGCAGCCATGCACCGCCTCGTCAAACGTCAGGGTGATGCGCACCCGGATGTCCTGGCCCTTGCGGGGGGCGTTGGGATTCGCCGAACGGCTCGAGCCACCAAAACCGCCGAAGCCGCCGCCAAAGATGTCGCCGAAAATATCGCCAAGGTCAACGCCGTCGCCGCCAAAACCGCTGAAACCGCCAAAGCCGCCGGGGCCGCCGGGGCCGCCGCCGTTCTGGGCAGCGTAGTTGGGGTCAACACCGGCAAAGCCGTACTGGTCGTAGAGCTGGCGCTTCTTCGGGTCCGAAAGCACCTCGTTTGCCTCGTTGATCTCCTTGAACTTTTCCTCGGCTTCCTTGTCGCCGGGATTGTAGTCCGGGTGGTACTTCATGGCCAGCTTGCGGTAAGCCTTTTTGATCTCCGCGTCGGTGGCCGTCTTGGATACACCCAGCACTTCGTAGTAATCACGTTTCTCCTGTGCCATAATCCAATCACCTCTCGTATAAGCAGCAACCTCCCCTATATAGCAGCGCACTGCCGCTTCCAGTACAGACAGCCTCAAGCAAATCTGTACAAGCCTGACCGGCCTGCCAATGGCTCCCCTATCAGGGGAGCTGGCGAGCGTCAGCGAGACTGAGAGGTTTTCTCTATAACCAGCAAGAGCCGCCCCGGCAAAACCGGAGCGGCTTTTGCTATTCTACGCGCATACCCGCCGGTTTGGCCGGATACGCACTGCTGTGTCTCAAATCAGACTTCCTTGAAGTCTGCGTCCACAACGCCGTCATCGTTGGGCTTCTGCTGGTTGTTTGCGCCAGCATCGGGGCCGGGCTGTGCGCCTGCGGCCTGCTGCTGGGCAGCAGCGGCAGCCTGATACATCTTCTCGAAGACGTGGCTCAACGCATCCTGCTTTGCCTTGATGTCGTCGATGGAGCCGGACTGGACAGCGGTCTTCAGGTCGGCCAGCTTTGCCTCAGCCTCGCTCTTGACGTCGGCGGGCATCTTGTCGCCGTTCTCCTTCAGCATCTTCTCAGTCTGGAAGACCATCTGGTCGGCGCCGTTGCGGATGTCCACTTCCTCGCGCTTCTTCTTATCGTCGGCAGCAAACTGCTCAGCTTCCTTCACAGCCTTGTCGATGTCGTCCTTGGACATGTTGGTGGAAGCGGTGATGGTGATGTTCTGCTCCTTGCCGGTACCCAGATCCTTCGCGCTGACCTTCACGATGCCGTTTGCATCAATATCGAAGGTGACTTCGATCTGAGGCACACCACGGGGAGCCGGAGCGATGCCGTCCAGATGGAAGACGCCGAGGCTCTTGTTGTCGCGGGCAAACTCACGCTCGCCCTGCAGGACATTGATCTCAACAGAGGGCTGGTTATCCGCAGCAGTGGAGAAGACCTGGCTCTTGTGGGTAGGAATGGTGGTGTTGCGCTCAATGATCTTGGTGCAGACGCCGCCCAGAGTCTCAATGCCGAGGCTCAGCGGGGTGACATCCAGCAGCAGCAGACCCTTGACGTCGCCCTGCAGGACGCCGCCCTGGATAGCAGCACCGACAGCCACGCACTCATCGGGGTTGATGCCCTTGAAGGGCTCGCAGTTCAGCTCTTTCTTGACTGCATCGTAGACAGCGGGGATACGAGTGGAACCACCGACCATCAGGACCTTCTTCAGATCAGATGCGCGCAGGCCGGCATCCTGCAGAGCCTTGCGGACAGGGGTCATGGTGCGGTCGACCAGATCTGCGGTCAGCTCGTTGAACTTTGCACGGGTCAGGGTCATATCCAGATGCTTGGGGCCGGTAGCGTCAGCAGTGATGAAGGGCAGGTTGATCTGGCTGCTCATAGCGCTGGACAGCTCGATCTTTGCCTTCTCAGCAGCTTCCTTCAGGCGCTGAGCGGCCATCTTATCCTTGCGCAGGTCGATGCCGTTCTCGGTCTGGAAGGCGTCTGCCATCCAGTCGATGATGCGCTGGTCGAAGTCGTCGCCGCCCAGATGGGTGTCGCCGTTGGTGGCCAGAACTTCGGTGACGCCGTCGCCCATCTCGATGATGGAGACATCGAAGGTGCCGCCGCCCAGGTCGTAGACCATGATCTTCTGGTCATCTTCCTTATCGATGCCGTATGCCAGAGAAGCGGCAGTAGGCTCGTTGATGATACGCTTGACGTTCAGGCCGGCGATGGTACCGGCGTCCTTAGTAGCCTGACGCTGGCTGTCGTTGAAGTAAGCAGGAACGGTGATGACGGCCTCGGTGACAGGCTCGCCCAGATAAGCCTCCGCATCAGCCTTCAGCTTCTGCAGGATCATAGCGCTGACCTGCTGGGGAGTGTACTCCTTGCCGTTCAGGGTCACCTTGTGGTCGGTACCCATCTGACGCTTGATGGAAGAAACGGTGTTCTCGGGGTTGGTGATGGCCTGACGCTTTGCGACCTGACCGACCAGACGGTCACCGGTCTTGGTGAAGCCAACAACAGACGGGGTGGTGCGGGCGCCCTCGGAGTTTGCGATGACGACGGGCTCGCCGCCCTCCATGACAGCCACGCAGCTATTCGTAGTACCAAGGTCAATACCAATGATTTTGCTCATAAATGAAGTCTCCTCTCAAAAGAACTTGTTTATCTCATGCTTAGATGTGAAGCGGATGTCTATATTCAAAACCCCTGCGGGTCTTTGCGGATTTACTCGGCCACCACGACGGTCGCGTGGCGGACGATCTTGTCGCCCAGCTTGTAGCCTTTCTGGTACACCGTGATGACGGTGCCGCTCTCCTGCCCGTCCGGGGCGGGGATCTGCTGGACGGCGTTCATGAAGTTGGGGTCAAAAGGCTTGCCCAGCGCCTCGATCTCCTCCACATGGAGGGCATCCAGTGCCTTGGCGGCTTTGTCCAGCGTCATAGTCACGCCCTTTTTGTAGTTCTCATCGGTGGTGGGGGCGTTGGCTGCCATTTCCAGCGTGTCCAGGATGGGGATGATCTGGTTCACGGCGAAGGACACGCCATCGTTGAACTTCTGGTCAGCCTCGCGGGTGGAGCGCTTGCGGTAGTTCTCGTACTCCGCTGCCATCCGGAGCAGCTGGTCTTTGGCCTGTGCGGCGTTCTTCTCGGCTACGTCGAGCTTTGCCTTTACGGCGTCCATCTCGCGTGCCTTCTTATTGAACCAGCCATCTTTCTTCTTGGCGTCTGCGGGTTCTGCCTCGGCCTCCTTCTCGGGGGCTGCGGCGGTCTCGGGCGCTTCCTGAGGTGCGGCTTCGGTCTCCTTTGCTTCCTGCTCGGGAGCTTCTGCCGTCTTTTTGGTCTCTTCGCTCATTCCAGATCCTCCTTATATATCACAGTCCGCCGGGGTGCGGCCATCTGCGGGGTGTCTTTTCGTTTACCGCTCATGCCCTCGCCAAGCTCGTCGGCGAAGAGGTGGAGCAGCGGCATCAGCTTCTGGAAGGGCATCCGGGTCGGCCCGATCAGGGCCACCGTACCCCACAGCCCGCCGCCTACCAGGTAGCGGTCGCTGACGATGCACAAGCCGGGGATCTGAGGTTCCAGATCCTCACCCAGCAGCACGCTCTCACTGCGGTCTGCCGGGGGTGCGATGATGTGGGCCGCCTGCTCTTCGTCGTTCAGCAGGGTGAGGATGTCGCCCACCTTGCCTTCGAGCTGCGGCCAGTTGAGCAGGTACTGCTCACCGCCCAGAAATACGTGGGGCTGTGCGGAATCCTGCAAAATCGCAGCGGCTGCGCTGATGACCGGAACCAGCTCCGGGTCGATTTGGCTGCACAGCTCTGCCAGCAGCCGGTTGGACAGGTCCACCGGCGCGACGAAGGTCAGGTTGCGGTTGAGCAGCGCGGCCAGCGCAGCGGCGTTCTCGCGGGAGAGGCCGGTGCGGACCCGCGCCACACGGGTGCGAACGTAGCCCGCCGTCGTGACGGCCAGTACAGCCGCCGCGCTGCGGCCCACCTGAACGACTTCGTAGTGGGCGACGCAGAGGTCTTCGGCACAGGGGGTGCTGACGGCTGCGGTGCAGCCGCTGATGGCGGCCAGCGCCTTTGCAGCGCCCTGTGCGAGCTTTTCCGGCTCATGGTCGAGGCTGGCGAAAACGGCTTCGACGCGGGCGCGGGTCACGCGGTCCAGCGGCTGGTCGTCCGTCAGCAGATTGTCGAGATAATAACGGTAGCCTTTGGCACTGGGGACACGGCCCGCGCTGGTGTGGGGCTGCTCCAGCAGACCCAGCTTGGTCAGCGCCGCCATTTCGTTGCGCAGCGTGGCGCTGGACACGGCCATATCAAAATAGTTTGCCAGCACACTGCTGCCCACAGGCTCGCCCTCGAGGCCATACAGCGCCACGATCGCCTGCAAGACTCGCTGCTTGCGTGCATCCATCGTCATAGCGCCTGCCTCCTTTTTGGCTTTCGTTTCTTTAGCACTCCATCTTCCTGAGTGCTAAGACCATTATAGCCAAAAATTTTTCCCTGTCAATAGCTTCTCGAAAAAGTTTATAAAGATTCATAATTCTGTCATAAACAAAAAAGGGAGCGCCTGCCAGAAACGCAGACGCTCCCTCTATTATAATAATGTTCACTCTTCCATCTGCTTTGCCAGGAACGCTGCCGCCACAGCCACAGCCTTCTGCTGGGCAGGGTCGGGCTGCTGGGTGCGGTCCTCGGCCAGCAGCCCCACGGCCCCGGTGACATCCCCTGCCGCGATGATGGGCCACGCGCAGAGCAATGGCCGCAGCGAACCCTCGCAGGGCAGCAGGACATGCTCGGGGTCGCCCTCGCTGAGGTAGGGCTTGCGGGACTCCATCACCTTTTCCAGCGGCTGGCTGACGCTGCGGTCGGCAAGGTCGCGCCTCCCCGACCCGGCTGCGGCGAGGATGCGGTCACGGTCAGCCACGAAGGCCGTCAGGGCGAAGCTTCGGCTCAGCACCTCGGCGTACTGCACCGCCACCCCGTGCAGCTCCCCCACCGGGGAATACTTCTTAAAGATGACCTCGCCGTCGCCGGTGGTGAAGATCTCGAGGGGGTCGCCGCGGCGGATACGCTGGGTGCGGCGTATCTCCTTCGGGATGACCACCCGGCCCAGCTCATCGATGCGGCGGACGATTCCGGTTGCTTTCATCTGTGTACCATCCTTCCAATTCTGCATTTTCCCATGCTGTGTAGTTATTATGTGGAAGCGGCAGGGAAATATACACCTGCCCGTCCTGTGTTTGCCAAGCAGGGGCGGCTATGATACAATAAATTTACTACAGAAAGGATGGGCAGAGGATGCAGCAGATTTTGATTTTGGGCGGCGGCGCAGCCGGTCTGGCCGCTGCGCTGGCGGCAGCACAGACCGCAGAGGGCCGCGCACACATCACCATGCTGGACAAAAACGCGAAGGTGGGCAAAAAGCTTCTGGCCACCGGCAACGGGCGCTGCAATCTCGACAACCGGGACATCACGCCGGAGCGGTACTTCACCAGCAGCCCCAAAGCCCTGCGCCGCCTGCTGAGCGCCGTGGACGAGGCTGCGCCGCTGGCGTGGTTCGAGAGCCTCGGCCTCTACCCCCGCACCGACGAGGCCGGGCGGGTGTACCCATATTCCAATCAGGCGGCGGACGTACTGGCCCTGCTGGAGCACCATCTGTCGAGACTGGGCGTCGAGGTGCGCACCGGCTGCACCGTCCAGAACCTGAGCCAGAGCCGGGGCGGCTATACCGTCCAAATCGAGACAGAGGCAGGCCGCGAGACCCTGCGGGCCGACGCCGTCATCTGCGCCATGGGCGGTGATGCCGGCCCTCAGTTCGGCACCGATGGCTTCGGCACCCGGTTCGCCGCCCAGTGCGGCGGACGGATGGCCCCCCTCTATCCCTGCCTGACAGCCCTGCAGTGTGCTCATCCCCGCAAGTCGCTGGCCGGCATCCGGGCCAAGGGCTGCGCCAGCCTGCTGGACGGCGCAGATGGCCGCGTGCTTGCCCGGGAAACGGGCGAGGTGCAGTTCACCGAGTACGGGCTTTCGGGCATCTGCATCATGCAGCTTTCGGGTCTGCTGGCCCCGGGGCGCGGGCCGAAGCGGCCTGTCGTGGCCCTCGACCTCTTCCCTGCTCTGAGTGAAACCGAGCTGGCCGCGCTGTTCGCCCAGCGGGTCGGACTGCTGGGCAGCGAGGCGGCGGAGTTCTGGCTGGGCTTGCTGCCCGCAAAGCTGGGCCGGGCTCTCTGGGCCGATGCCGGTCTGCCTGAAAACGCCCGCGCCCTGCCCGCCTCCGCGTGGCCGAAACTCGCCGCCACGGCCAAGTGCTGGCGGTTCGAGGGCTTGACGCCCTGCGGCTGGAAGCAGGCTCAGACCACCGGCGGCGGCCTGCTTCTGGACGAGGTAGAGGACGATTTCCAGTTCAAGGGCTGTCCGGGCCTCTACTTTGTGGGCGAGACGCTGGACTGCGCCGGCAGCTGCGGCGGCTACAACCTCCACTGGGCCTTCGGCAGCGGCATCATCGCCGGGCGGGCGGCTGCAAAGCTTCGCAAAAAGAAGAAGTAAACCAGCAAGCCCCCGGAAGGTCGTCTTCCGGGGGCTTGCTTTTTGTGTTATTTGTTTGCGGCCTTATCCATCTCCGCCTCCTCGGCGGCAGCCTCGGCCTCTTCTTCCTTCTGATACTCTTCAAAGGCCGACCACATGGGCTCGATGTCCTCGCCCCGGACGCGGCGGGCAAAGTAGTTCCTGGTGATGTCCACCACAGTGCCGGACAATGCCAGCACGCCGATGAGGTTCGGTATCATCATCAGGCCGTTGAAGGTGTCGGAGAGGTCCCACGCGAGGCCCAGCTTCATGGTCGCGCCCACGACAGTCATGCAGACAAAGACGACCTTATAGATGCGGCTTCCCGCCGTGCCGAAGAGATACTCCACGGCCTTGGTGCCGTAGTGACTCCAGCCGAGGGTGGTGGAGTAGGCGAACAGCAGGATGGACACGGCGATGAACTTCGGGCCGAAACTGCCGAAAGCCGCCGTGAACGCCTGGCCCACCAGCGCATTGTCCTGCACACCTGCGAGGACAGCGCCGCTCTCGAGGTCTACCACGCCGGTGGTCAGGATGACGAGGGCCGTCAGGGTGCAGACCACGATGGTATCGGCGAAGACCTCAAACACGCCCCACATGCCCTGATGCACCGGCTCCTTGACGTTGGAGGCCGAGTTGACCATGACCGCAGAACCAAGGCCGGCTTCGTTGGAGAACGCGCCGCGCTTGAAGCCCCAGGTGATGGTCTGGCTGATGCCATAGCCCAGCGCGCCGCCGCCTGCAGCGTTGAGGTTGAATGCACCCTTGAAGATAGCCGCCAGTGCCGCCGGGATATTGCCCGCGTGCATGACCACGATGATGAGCGCACCTGCAACATAGAACAGTGCCATCAGCGGCACCAGCTTTTCCGTGACAGCGGCCACCCGCTTGAGTCCGCCGATGACGATGAGAGCCGTGACCACCATCAGCGCAAGGCCGGTGGCGAGGTACGGCAGATGGAAGGCCGCGTTCATGTTGCCGGCGATGGAGTTTATCTGGCTCATGTTGCCGATACCGAAAGACGCGAGGATGCAGAAGCAGGCAAACAGGACAGCCAGCACCCTGCCCACCGCCTTACAGCCGGGCTTTGCGCCCAGACCGTCGGTCAGATAATACATCGCGCCGCCGCTCCACTCGCCTTTTTCGTTTTTGCGGCGATAGTAGACGCCCAGCACGTTCTCTGCAAAGCTGGTCATCATGCCCAGCAGGGCCATGACCCACATCCAGAAGATGGCACCCGGACCGCCGGAGACGATGGCCGTGGCCACGCCCACGATGTTGCCGGTGCCGATGGTGCCTGCCAGCGCCGTACACATGCTCTGGAACTGGCTGATGGCCATGTCTTCCTTGCTGGTGTGGGCGGTGACGTCCTTATTGGTAAAAATAGCACCGATGGTATGCTTGAGCCAGTAGCCCATCCGCCGGAACTGGAAAAAGCCGGTGCGGACGCTGAGCCACAGGCCGGTGCAGAGCAGCAGTGCCAGACCGAACGGCCCCCAGACGAAGCCGTTGACCACATTGTTGACGCGCGTGACGATGTCCACCATATGAAATCCCCCTCTGATCATCCCAAACAAAAATGCGGGCAGAACCTCTTTTCCAAAGGCTCTGCCCGCAAAAAACTCAGCGTATGACCCCGCACAGGACACCTTTCCTGCGCAAAAGACGTTTGCTCTGTCCTTTTGCCTGAGAGATCGGCCCAAACGGCCTTACACCTTCGGCACCCGCTTCCTGCAGGCTTCTCCAGAGTGCGGCACACCCGGCTCACCGGGCGGCACATCTTGCGATTCGGTTCTCACCACATGCACAACTGTACACAATGGAGATACTTTATCACATTTTTTGCTTCTTGGCAAGCCTTTTACCGCATTTTATTCCCGAGTTTCATCTTTCATACCAGAAGGTGAATTTTGTTATGGTATGACTTTTTTCGTCCTTTATCGGTCGATGGGCGGCACATCATCGGGACTGCCCATCGTGTCCAGCCACTCCAGCGCTTTCAGCTGGGGCGGCAGATGCGGCACCGGTTCGCTGTCCGGGTCGTCGTCGGGCGGGGCCACAAGGTCTTTCGGGCTTTCGGCCCCTTCAAAACCATGGGCAAGGCCGTCCGGACTGGCGTCGCCGTCGCGGCGGGCTGTCTCACAGCAGTCCAGCCCCTCGTAGGCACTGGCCGGGCCGAGGTCGAGCCAGAAGTCCTCCCGCTCTTCCCTGCTGGGGGTATCATCGAATTTCATAGCATTTCCCTCCTTTTCTGCATAAAGGTTCCCCCATCAGGCCATGCTTTATGCAGTTTTTTAGAAGCTGTTTTCGTGAGCGGGGTTCGCCGAATGGCGAGGATTTTTACCCGCAGACAAGGCGATTTCCCGCAGCAATCCTTGGTGGATTGCAAGGGGAAGCAACGCAGTATACGGATAAAAAAACCGCTCAGGCGGTGTGCAATGCTTACGAAAACGGCTTCTCAGGGAGGAACGAGATGAAAGAAAAAGGCTGGAGACCCTTCTGGGCCGCACTGCTGGCGGCGCTTCTGGTGCTGCTGCCGCTGGTGGGCGGCACCGTGCTGCTCACCCGCCGCTCTCTGCGGACAAGACTGGCCTCCCGGCCTCAGAGCGGCGTCGCCATCCGTCAGCCGAAGGAAGAGAACCGCCTGAGTCTGCTGGTCTGCATCGCTCCTACCGAGATGACAGCACCCGGCTTTCTGCTGCTCTACCTGAATGCCAGTCAGAACTGCATCCATGCGCTGGCTCTGCCCGGAGAGCTGACCGTACCCTTCGGAGCGGACGAAACCGCCCTCTCCGACTGCTACCGCGCCGCCGGCCCGGCCCGCTGCCGGGAAGCACTTCTCTCAGCTCTCTCCCTGCCCGAGGACACCCACTATCTCGCCCTTGCGCCGTCCGTTCTGCAAGCCATCGCCGACCGGTACGGGATGCTTCGGGTGGGTTTTTCGGGAGCGCTGACCGCCGAGGAGCTGGCCCTCACCGGGTGCAGTTCCAATGTGCAGGCCGTCTCGGCCCGGGAGGCAGAAGAACTGCTCAACGGGATGGAGGACACTGTCTCGCCCGCCCACAAAGCCGCCGCCCGGGCAGCGGTGTGGGACGCCTTTTTCCGGCAGGAGCTGGAACTTCTGCCCGTTGCCCTGCCGGACGCCCTGCGCGCCCACAGCTCGAGCCTGCTCACCGATTTGACGGCGCAGGACCTGCTCATTTTAGAAGATACGCTGGAATTTCTCGCTGACCGCTCTGCCGCCATCCACACCGAGGCCCTGCCCGGCGGGTGGGACGGCGAATGCTACACCCTCACCGACGACTCCCGTGCCGCCGTGCAGGCCCTCTTCAACGTCTCACCCACCGAGGCACAGCTCTCGTCGGCCAGCGAGCCGTAACCCAGCACCAGCGTCCCGCCCAGAGCGGTCCCGCCGCCGGTGAGGTCATAGTCACTCAGGAGGCTGAGCCGGACGCCTTCGGCCTCAGCGGCGGCCCGGAGAGCATCGTCCGGCGGCGGGTCGCGCAGTTCGGCCAGCAAGTGCAGGCCGGTGTGCAGGCCGGTGAGGTGCAGTTCTTCCGGCGCAAAGGCTTCCCGCAGGGCTTTTGTCAGGGCGTCCCGCCGGGCCTTATAGGCCACCCGCTCCCGGGCCAGATGGCGGGTGAAGTAGCCGCCGGTGATGAACCGCGCCAGTGTCTGCTGCTCAAAACGGCTCACCGTGCCGGAGTAGAGGGCGTATTTCGCATGCCATGCGGGCAGAAGCTGCTCCGGCAGCACCATGTAGGCAATGCGGATGCTGGGCGCGAGGCTGCGGGAGCAGGTGGAGAGGTAGACCACCGGCCCGTCGGCCCCCGCCATCCCCTGCAGGCTGGGCAGGGGCCGGGTGTCGAAACGGAACTCAGAATCGTAGTCGTCCTCGATGATGTACCGCTGTCCGGGACGCCGTGCCGCCCAGTGGAGCAGTTCTGCCCGGCGTCCGGCGGGCATGGTGACGCCCGTGGGGAACTGGTGGCTGGGGGTAACGTAGCACACCGCCGCCCCCGACTCCGACAGCGCCCGGATGGAAAGCCCGTCCTCGTCCACCGGCAGACAACAGCAAGAGATGCCGTTGTTTTCCAGCACCTGCCGGGCGCGGGGGTAGCCGGGATTTTCCACTGCCGCCGGCCCGGGCAGGAGCGGTGCCAGCAGGCCCAGCAGATATTCGAGGCCCGCGCCAACGACGAGCTGGTGCGGGCCGCACCGCACACCGCGGTACTCCTCAAGGTACTCGGCCAGTGCCTGCCGCAGCGAGAGGTCGCCCTGCGCGTCACCGTGGGTCAGCAGCTCCGGCGAAGAGTAGAGCAGCTCTTTTTGCAGCCGCGCCCATGTGCGGAAGGGAAACAGCTCCGGGTCTACGCCCCGGGTGGAGAGGTCGTAGCGGACGGGCTGCTCCGGCGCTGGCGCTGCCTCGGGCTGGGGCGGCGCGGCGGACTCTGTCCGCTCGGGCAGGGCCAGATATTCCTGTACATAAAAGCCGCTGCGCTCCCGCGCCTCCAGATAGCCCTCCGCCGCCAGCATCTGGTAGGCCGCGTCCACCGTGTTCACCGAGACAGAAAGCTCTGCCGCCAGCCGCCGCTTGCCGGGCATCCGGGTTCCTGCAGAAATCGCCCCCGTCCGCATCTCGGCGGCGAGGCTGCGGTAGAGCTGTTCGTAGAGCGGCACACCGGACGCCGCGTCCAGTGCTGTCGTCAAATGGACCATAAAAAGCCCCTCCTTTTCGGGCAGTGCGCCAAACTGACCCCATAAAAAATCTTTATTCTGGGTATTTGCACAGTGCCAGTTTTGCGTATAATAGGAGCATACCCGCAAGAGCCAAAAAAGTCAATCGGTTTTGTGGGTATTTCGTAAAACTGGGAGGGAAAATCATGTCAACAACTGCAATGTGGCTGCTGCTGGCAGTCGTCGTCATCGTTATCGTCTTTGCAAGTGTGCTGTATAAGCGCACCTTCACCGTCCACGAGCTGGCGCTCACCGGCGTCATGGCCGCGCTGAGCCTCGTGGCCTACCTGTTCTTCCGTGTGCCGTTCTACGGCGGCTCTTCGTTCCATCTGGGCAACACCTTCACCGCCCTGACCGCCCTGCTGCTGGACGGCGTATCCGGCGGTCTGGCCGGTGCCATCGGTCTGGCTCTGGCCGACATCCTGGCCGGTGACCCGGGCTATGCCGTCACCACCTTCGTCCTGAAGTTCATCATCGGCATCACCTGCGGTGCAGTCGCTCACAAGGTGTTCAAGCTCCGTGAGCTGGACAAGCACGCCCCCGGCTATCTGGCCAAGGTGATTGTCGCAGCTGCCTCCGGCCTGCTGCTGAATGTCTTCACCGACCCGTTCCTCGGCTACTTCCGCAACGTCTACATCTTCGGCCAGGAGTACACCATCGCCAAGGCTCTGACCAAGATCACCGGCGGCGTCACCTTCGTGAACAGCGTGGCCTCCACCGTCTGCGTCGTCATCCTCTACCTAGCCCTGCGCCCGGCCCTCGAGCGTGCAAACCTGCTGCCCAAGGCCGAGAAGAAGGCCGACAAGTAACCAACTTCCATTCCTGTCTGATGTACTCATAAAGCGAAAAAGGCATCTGCCACATAGCAGATGCCTTTTTCGTTTATTTCTTTTCAAATACGAGGAACCGGAACGAGATGTCGGTGGTCAATTCCGGCAGTGCCGCGAGACGGGCTGCGCCGTCCCGGGGCGTTTTCCAGTAGTAGGGCGTCATGGCGAAGAGAGCTTCCAGCTGCCCGGCAGGCACCGTGATGCTGCCGGAGACTTCCCGTTCTCCGATGGCTTCAAAGCCCGGATACTCCACTTCCTGCACCGGGTTCTTGTAAGGCTTTTCGTAGAGGACGGCCTTCATCTGGAAGAGATGCTCTGCACCCGGCACGGCGTAGATGAGCCGTCCGCCGGGGCGCAGGACGCGGAGAAACTCCTCCTGCGCGAAGGGCGAGAAGCAGTTGAGCAGCACATCCGCCCAGCCTGTGCGCACCGGCTGATGGAAACTGGACGCCACGGCGTACCGGGCCGAGGGCAGGGCCTTCGCAGCCAGACGCACGGCTGGCTTTGCGATGTCAAAACCGGCCAATTCCAGCGGGAGGCCCGCCTCTTCGAACTGTTTTGCGATGCACCGGTCATACCAGCCCTCGCCGCAGCCTGCGTCCAACAGGCGGAGCGGCTTTCCGGCTTTCGGCTGACCGTACTCGAGGCAGAGTTCTCCCAGCGCCTGCCCGAAGATGCCGTAGTAGCCCGCGCTCAGGAACGCGCGGCGGGCAGCGACCATTTCCCTGCTGTCGCCGGGGGCCTTGGTACGGGTGTTCTGCACCGGCAGCAGATGCCAGTAGCCCTCTTTGGCCCGGTCGAAGCTGTGGCCAGAGGGACATTTCAGTGCGTTATCCCCGGCAAGCGGTGCGCCGCACAGCGGGCAGCACCACGGGGCGAATCCCTCTGCCATCACACTTCCTCGCTGTGGTCCTCGATGGGAGCCGTCGCGCCGCCGTGGGCGTTCATATACTCCTCAAAGCTGGTGAATTTCTGCTGCGGCGGGCGGCGGCTGATGAGCACGAGGCCCGGGTCTTCGTCCTTCGTCGGGACATTATTGCTGCGGCTGCGGTTATTGCGGCCGGACTGCTCTGCCTTGGGGGCGCGGGGCGCACGGCCTGCGCCGCTCTGCTCATTGCGGTTGTTGCTGCGGCCACTGCGGTTCTCATTGCGCTGGCTGTTCTGCTGGGCAGGCTGAGCCGGGCGGGCGCTGCGGTCGTTCCGCTCATTGCGGGGGCTGCGGCCTGCACCATTACGGCCATTGTTCTCGCTGCGCTGGGCGGGCTGGCGGTTCTGCATCGCGGTAGGAATGGTCTGGGCCGGAACGGCGGGGATGGCAGCGTTTTTCTTGGCAGAACGGAGCGGGGTGGCCTCCGGGGCGCTCACAAAGTGGGGGTCGAACTTCGGCTGGGCGTTGCTGCCACGGCCTGCGCCCTGTGCGGGGGCATTGCCCTCGCGGCGGGGACGGTTGTTATTGTTACGGCGGCTGTTGTCACGTCCGCCGGGGGTGCGCTTGTTATCATCCATGAGTTGTTCCTCTTTTGCTTCGATTTTGGGAGCCTTCTGTTTTTTTGCCGCAGAGGGCTTGGCCGCACTCTTTTTTTCGGGCGCAGCGGGTTTGGCGGCTTTTTCCGCCTTGGGAGTTTCGGCCTTTTCAGGGGCAGGCTGTTCGGCCTTGGGCTTGCGGCCCCGCACCGGCGGGGCTGCTTTTACGGGGGCGGGTACGCCATCCCACGGGTGGCCGGACACCACCGGTATCTTCCGACGGTTGAGCTTTTCGATGCCGGCCAGATATTCCATCTCCTCGGGTGCGCAGAAGCTCACTGCCGTGCCATCTGCGCCCGCGCGGGCGGTGCGGCCGATGCGGTGGACGTAGGTCTCCGGCACCTCGGGCAGGTCGTAGTTGAACACATGGGAGAGCTCGCTGATGTCGATGCCGCGGGCGGCGATGTCCGTGGCCACCAGCACCCTGGTCTTGCCCTCCTTGAAGCCTTCCAGCGCCGCCACACGGGCGGTCTGGCTCTTGTTGCCGTGGATCGCAGCGGCGGTGATGCCCTGCTTGGTCAGATCGCGGGCGATCTTATCCGCGCCGTGCTTGGTGCGGCTGAACACCAGCGCATTCTGCACCGGCGGGGTCAGGTTCTTGATGAGCCAGGGCAGCAGGAACTTCTTGTTGCCCTTCTCGACGAAATACAGGCTCTGGTCGATGCGCTCCACCGTGCTGGACACAGGGTCCACCTTCACGAAGGCAGGGTCATGCAGGATGCCTGCGGCCAGCTGCTCGATCTCTTTGGGCATGGTGGCGCTGAACATCAGGTTCTGGCGCTTTGCGGGCAGCTTTGCGATGACCTTCTTCACGTCATGCACAAAGCCCATGTCCAGCATCCGGTCGGCCTCGTCCAGCACAAAGACCTCGAGGTTCGACAGGTCGATATGGCCCTGTCCGATGAGGTCGTTCAGACGGCCCGGGCAGGCGATGAGGATGTCCACGCCCTTTCGGATGGCCTCCACCTGCGGGGCCTGACCCACGCCGCCGAAGATGACGGTGCTGCGCAGTTTGAGGTACTTGCCGTAGGCGTCGAAGCTCTCGCCGATCTGGAGGGCCAGCTCACGGGTGGGGGTGAGGATGAGGGCGCGGACAGCGCCCTTCTTGCGGGGGGCGGCGGCGCTCAGCCGGTCGAGCATGGGCAGCGCAAAGGCAGCAGTCTTGCCGGTGCCGGTCTGGGCGCAGCCCATCAGATCGCGCCCTTCCAGCACCGGCGGGATGGCCGAAGCCTGAATGGGCGAGGGGGTCTCATAGCCTGCCTCGCTTACAGCCTTGAGCAGGGGGGCGGACAGTTTCAAATCGTTAAAAGTCATGGTTCTCCTTGGTCATTCTTTGATTCTGCGGCACTCGATGTAATACCGCTTTTCCTCCGCATGGCCCATGCTGAAGGTCTTGCGGGGCAGCACGCCGCCCATCACGATGCCTTTGAACAAATCGCTCTTCTCGAAGGGCGGCAGCAGGAAAGCCACGCCGCCCTGTCTGGTCAGGGCGCGGACGGCGGGCTCGTCGTGGACGTAATCCACCCGGGCCTCGCTGTGGCGGGCCATAAAGTATTCGATAAATTCGTCCACCGTGCCGACGGTCAGCGGGGCGACGGGGTCCTCGAAGCTGAGGACGTTGGACACATGGGGGCCGGCCAGCGTGAAGGCCTGCTGCTTCGAGTCGCCGAAGCAGATACCGGCCATATTGGAGTCGCTCCACGCGATGAGGGCCAGCAGCACCGCGCCGCAGTCCACATTGAAGAGGACGCGGTGGATGGGCTCGATCTCGATCGCAGGCGAATGGACGTTGCACACCTCAGCCAGGCACCAGCGGGCGGGATGGCTTTCCCGCTCCTCAGGGGTCAGGGTGGCTTTCAGCTCCTCCCAGCAGGCTTTGGCTGCGGCCAGCGAATGGTTGCCGTCGCCCACAGCCAGCGTCAGGGGCTTTGCGCCCTTGGCCTGGGGATACTTGGCGTCGAAAGCCTCCTGACTGCCCAGTGCGGCCAGTGCAGCATCGATCTGCGCCAGCATCGCAGGATCTTCCACGGCCCAGCCTGCAATGTGGCCGCCGCCCTGCATCAGCTCACCCTCGTACAGCTTTTTCAGCTCGCTCTTGCGCGCGCCGATGGGCTCGACGAGGGTGCAGCCGGGGTCGTCGGCCAGCATCATAACATGGGGCGTTTCCAGCGCCGCCCCCCGGCGCACGGCCATGCGGGGCGGGATGCGCTCAGTGACGGTGCGCTCGCTGGGCCGGATGGCCGGCTGGGCGCCCTTCTCGTAGCTGTAAGCCTCGAGGTCTATCTTGCCCACGAGGCCCTGACGCACCCGGCCGCTCTGCTCGGTGCGCTCGACGTAGACAAAGCCGTCCACGGCGCGGGTCAGCACGTCGCGGCTGTACTCGTCCATCGCGGCATGGATGTTCTCCACCCGCTGGGCCGCGTCTTCATCCTCGAGGTAGACTTCCGGCAGGATGAGCCGCAGGGTGCTGGGGCAGCCGCCCACAGCGGCGTCTGCCTGCTCCCAGTAGGCGCGGTCGCTGGTAAACTGGTCACAGGCCACGCAGCCCCACTTTTCCAGAGGGATGTTCTCCCCGGGCAGCAGGATGTGGGCCGGACCAAAGCAGGATGCAGTTTTCATAACACATTCCTCACTCTCACATAAATCACCAACAGCAAATGGAGCGCTCTCACTGGAAAATGCCCGCTGCATCGTCCCAGAACACGGCATGCTCCACGCCGGAAGCCGACAGGGTGTCCCGCAGCTCGTTGCGGGCGGTGTCGTCCATGGTCTGCTTTGCGGGGACTTCGATCACGAGGTTCCTGACGCCCAGCGCCGTCGCGGAGCCGCCCACGGTGGAAGCTCCGTCCGTCACCTGACCCAGCGAGTAGCCATACCACAGGGTCACGCTGCCCTCAAAGCGGGCATTCCATGCGGCGATGTCCGCAGCCAGCTGGGCGCTGCGGTCGCGCCCGCCGGTGGAGCCGAAGTCCTGCTTGCCGTTCTGGGCAGAGGGGAACTGGACGTTCTCCAGCAGCACATGGTCAAAGCCCATGCTCTGCACCTCGCCGATGAGGTCGCCGATGAACTGGACGGCCTCGTCGGAATAGGGGTTGAGCCAGGGGTTGCCGCCGGCAGACGCCTTATTATCCAGCCAGAGGTAAGCCTGCCCGGTGTAGCCGATGGCCATATTGCGGTCGGTGCGGGCCGCGATGGGGTCGCGGAAGGCCGCCAGCTTTGCCACCGGCACAAGGCTGTTCTCCTTGAGCACCGAGGCGATGAGGGCCGGGTCAAGGGACGCCCCCTCGATGCTGCCTGCCGCAGCAGCCACCTGAGAGGGATACAGGATCTTTCCGGCACTGTCCTTCAGGGTGACGACGGCGTAGACCGCGCCCTGCTGGGCCAGCTGCTGGGCGGCGGCACGCAGGGAAGCTTCATCCTTTGCCGCAGCCGTGTCCAGAACGCCCCAGCTGCCCTCGATGATGACGCCTGCGGGTGCAGCCGGTTCCGATTCCGGCTCCGAGTCCGCCCGCACCTCCGAGGAAGCGGCAGGCTCTGCCGTCACTTCCGACGAAGCGGCCGCACTGGACGCTGTCGTCTCAGACGAAGCCGAGAGGTCACGGTTGCGCACCACGGTGTACCAGGTGTGGGTGGCCCAGTCCAGCACATGGGGCGCGGCCAGCCAGCCCACGACCAGCACCACGGCCACCAGCACGATGATGCCGACGGCCTTCTTCACCCACATGCCGGGGCTGTAAAAACTGCGGTGATACCGCTTGACCTTTTTATACTTTGCCATGATCGTCCCTTTCTCCTGCACTCCTCACAGGATCACCGAGTGGCCCGTAAAACCATAGATGGCCAGCGCCAGCACGCCGATGTAGATGAGCGTGATGGGCAGGCCCCGGAACGCCTCCGGGATGGCCTCGCTGCGCAGACGGCGGTCAGCCTCCGTCACCAGCATGACGGCCAGCAGATAGCCCAGGCCGCTGCCGAGGCCGAAGCCCATGCTCTGCTCCAGCGTAAAGCTCTGGGTGCGCTCCACCAGCACCGTACCCAGCACGCCGCTGTTGACCGCCGCCAGCGGCAGGATGCGGAGCAGCTGGCCGCCGTGGCGCTTTCCCCGTGCGGCCCAGAGCACGATAAATTCAAACAGGCTCACCACCGCCACGCAGGCCAGATAGACCAGCGGACGGAGCTGGGCGGGGTTGGACTGGGCGGCGATGAAGCCGCCCGCATAGAACGCCAGCGGAGCCACCAGCACCTGCGTGACACAGAGCAGCAGGGCGAACCACCCGCTGCTGGTGCGCTCGTCGCCCACCAGCTGGACGAGGCGGGACACGCCGAGGCCCCGGGTGAACACCGCGTTCTGTGCAAAGACGGCCAGCACGGCGTAGCCAAAAAATACGCCGACGGCCTGCATCACATCATTCATCCTCAGGCTCCCCCTCTTTCTGGCGGTAGACCGCCATGAGGCCGCGGGCCTCCGATGTCAGATAGTTTTTGTACTTCCTGGCCAGCGTGCGCCAGACGGCACACAGCACGCCCAGCACGATGAAGCCGCCAGCCGGCATACTGGCCATGGGCAGGACGGGACGGCTCAGCACATGGCCGAACACCGTACCGGCGCTCAGCCACTCGCGCACACAGCCCAGCAAAAGCAGCAGCAGGCCGTAGCCGACGGTGATGCGGATGCCCTTGGAGACGGCCTTTTTCATCGTCTCCTGCACGCGGCCGAAGCGGTAGGTCAGCAGCGGCTCCACCACCAGCATGGGCAGGTAGATGCCCAGCACCAGCAGACTCACGCCGAACAGCCGATTCAGGATGGGGTATGCCGCCAGATAGACCACTGCCGCGCTGCCCGAATAGAGGATGCTGCGGGGCAGCAGCTTCTTTTCCAGCTCTGCGTTGGCCGGATGCTCCTCCCGCAGGGGGAACAGGCGGCTCAGCAGGCAGGCCAGCATCCGGGAGGGCGTCAGCAGCAGCGCCACGGCCACAGCCAGCATCAGGGCGTTCTGGCCGCTCGTCGCAAGGACGACCAGCGGCGCAAGGCCCATGCCCTGCATGACCACGGGGTTATTCAGAAAGACGCGGTCATGGTGGAAGAATCTTTCCGGGTCCCGGGTGATGAGTTCTGCAGCATGACGTTTCATTCCGCATCCCCCTTTCCGGTCTTCTTCTCTTTGAAGTATCTGCCGCTCTTTATCAGCTCATGGAGGCGGACTTCGGTGCGGTCGAGCCAGCCGGAGATGCTGTTGACCGCCAGAATGGCGAAGCAGACGCCTGTCTCGTAGACGCCGAAGTAGCGGAAGCCCATCGTAAAGGCTCCCACCATGGCGCCGTAGAGGATGCGGCCCCGCCGGTGGTGGGCACAAGTGTAGGGCTCATTGAGCAGGAAGACGGCGCTGAAGAGCATCGCGCCCGTCAGCATCTCGTCGCGCACACAGCGCAGGCGGAACACAAGGCCCGCCGTAAAGGCGGTCCCCTCCGTCAGACCCAGCTGGCGCGGGAAGAAGAAGACGATGAGGCCCGCCGTGATGAGGAAGCTCAGGGAGGCGCTCAGCCGCACATCCTTCTGCATCCAGAGGAAGAGGCCGCAGGCCACCAGCACGATGGCTGCACCGGTCCCCATCGGGGCGGCATACTCGCCCAGCACCAGCGACAGGGCGCTGATGTTGATAAGGCCGCCGCTGCGCAGGGTGTCCGAGATGGTGCTGGATGTTGCCACGCCGGAGGCGTCCCAGAGCGGGATATTGGCGTATGGGGCCGGATAGCGGAAGACCTGCTCCGGCCAGGACACTGCCGCCACCGCGTAGCCCACGGCGGCGGGGTGGAAGGGGTAGCTGCCATAGCCGCCGAAGACCTCTTTGCCGATGAGAGCACCGGCCAGAATGGCGGCGGCGAGGACATACCAGTCCACCGTCGCGGGCATCAGCAGGGTGATGACGAGGGCAAAGCTCTCGTTGGAATAATCCCCAGCCTGATAGACGCGGCGGCGCAGCAGAGAGATGAGCCGGTCGCACAGGTTGCCCATCAGCACCGCAAAGCCGCAGAGCAGCAGCGGGCGCAGGCCGTAGAGGTAGCAGGAGACGCAGAGCAGCGGCACACAGAGAAAGCAGATGTGCTTATAGTATCTGCCGGTGCGCTGGAGTTCTTCCTCCTGCAGCCGGATCAATGCTTCATCCATGGGCAGTCCCCTCTCAGAGAGCTGCCATCGCACGGACGGCCGCGGCGGGGTCGGCGGCGCCAAAGATGGCGCTGCCCGCCACCAGCACGTCCGCACCGGCGGCGACGCACTGCGGAGCGGTGGCGGCATCCACGCCGCCGTCCACTTCCAGCAGGAATTTCAGGCCACGGCGGTCTTTTTCCGCCTTGAGCCAGCGGAGCTTGTCGAGGGCCGAGGGCATGAACTTCTGGCCGCCGAAGCCAGGCTCCACGCTCATGACCAGCACGAGGTCCAGCTGGTCGAGGTAGTAGCCCAGCTCTTCCACCGGGGTGCCGGGCTTGATGGTCATGCCCACCTTGCAGCCCTGGGCCTTGATGGCGTCGATGGTCTCCTGGATGTCGTCGTCGCACTCGAGGTGGAAGTTGAGCAGGCTGGCACCGGCCTTGGCAAAAGCCTCGGCGTACTGCTGGGGGTGGGTGATCATCAGGTGGACGTCATAGAAAGCGTCCGGCAGGGCCTTGTGCAGGCTCTTGAGGACCGGGACGCCAAAGCTGATGTTCGGCACGAAGTGGCCGTCCATCACGTCATAATGCAGCATCTGCGCACCGGCATCCAGCACCATACGGCAGTCTGCGCCGAGATGGCTGAAGTCAGCCGAAAGGATAGAAGGACTGATCGTTGTCATTTTATTTTACTCCCCGTTATTTTTTAGAGAATTTTTGTAATTTTGCTCTACCGCCGTCCCTGCGGCATCTCCCACAGGAGCAGTCGGCATAGTCGATTATAGTTTACATGAAAACAGCGAAAAAATCAAACCCGCAGCCGTGTTTTTCACGGAAAAGACGTAAAGTTCTGCGTATCTCCCCTCTTCCACAACGCAAAAAGCAGCCAGACCGCTCCTTTGAGGGGCAGTCTGACCGCTGTGAAGTTAGTCTACCGGCTTCATGCTGGCCGGGTCTTCCACCGCACCGGGGCGGCCGCTCTCGTCGGGCAGACGCTTCATGCCGCCGGGGTTGGGGGGCTGGACGGGCAGGGTGAAGACGAACCTGCACCACTCGCCCTGCTTGCTCTCCACCCGTATCTGGCCGCCGGAGAGGTTGACCAGCACCTTGCAGATGTTCAGGCCGAGACCTGCGCCCCGGGCGTGGAGACCCCGGGACTGGTCTTCTTTGTAGAAGCGCTGGAAGACGTAGGGCAGCGCCTCGGGGCTGATGCCCTGGCCGGAGTTCCAGATGGAGACTTCCACCTCCGGGCCCAGCCTCTCCACCCCGAAGCGGATGGTGCCGCCTGCCGGGGTGAACTTGATGGCGTTGTCCAGCAGATTGTAGGCCACCTGATGGATGAGGTCGGGGTCGGCATAGACCAGCACCTTCTCATCCATGGTCAGGCCGTCAATGTCTATCATGCCGTCGTTGATGCGCTGCTCTGCCGAGAGGGCCACGCCGGTCAGCGTCTCCCAGATGTTGAACATCCGGGCGTTCACCTGATATTCGCCGCTCTCCAGCTTCGAGAGGTCCAGCATATTCTGGATGAGGCGCGCCAGACGGCCCGTCTCCTCACTGACCAGCTGTAAGTAGTGGTTCTGCATATCGGGCGGGATGGTGCCGTCCAGAATACCGTCGATGAAGCCCTTGATGGTGGTCATGGGGGTGCGCAGCTCGTGGGCAATATTGCCCATGAACTGGCCCCGGGAGTTGTCGTTGGACTGGATATTGTCCGCCATCTTGTTGAAGGTGCGGGCCAGATCGGCCACTTCGCCTTCGCCGTCCACGCCCTCGACCCGGACGGACAGGTCGCCGCCGCCGAAGCGCTGGGCCGCATCCGTCACCTTCTGGATGGGGTCGGTGAGCTTATGCATCATCACCTTGGTGAGGACGCTGGCCACCAGCAGCATCAGACAGGCCGAGAGGAAGAAGTTCGAGAAGAACTCATTGCGGAACTCCACCAGCCGGTCGCCCGACGAGCAGAGGAAAAGGTAGCCGGTACACTCGCCGCTCTCGCTGCGCATCTCATGCACCGAGATGTAGCTCTTCTCGGTCAGTACGCCGTCCAGCGTACCGAAGATGTGATAATTCTCCTTGGCCTTGGCCGACTTTTCCAGCACGGACGCCTCTACCACATCCCCGGCCAGATCGTCCGGGTCTGAGGCCAGCACCACGTTGCCGTCGCAGTCGGTGAAGAACAGGTACACTTCCGCGCTCTCGCCGATGAGCTCGAGCTTGGTGTTCAGGGCTTCCAGTTCTTCGCCTTCCGGCAGAGCGGCTTCCTGCACCAGATGGGACGCCGTGCGCTGGGCCACATTGACCACTTCGTCCAGCACGTCGTACCGCTCCTGCGCAAAGTAGTTGCTGAACAGCACCAGCTCCGAGCCGCCCATGATCACCGTGCCAAAGATGAGCAGGGTGCTCATGAGCGAGAAGAACGCAACGGAAACACTTTTGCGCATTACTGACGCACCTCGAATTTATAGCCCACGCCCCAGACGGTCTTCAGCTCCCATTTATCGGAAGCACCGGCCAGCTTCTCGCGCAGGCGCTTGACATGGACATCGATGGTGCGGCTGTCGCCGTAGTATTCGAAGCCCCACACCTCGTCCAGCAGCTGATCGCGGGTGTAGACCCGGTTGGGGTGAGAGGCAAGGCAGTTCAGCAGTTCCAGCTCCTTCGGGGGAGCTTCCACCACCTTGCCCTTGACCCGCAGCTCGTAGCTGTTCATGTCGAGGCGGAGGTTGTCGAACTCGATGACGCCCTCGGAGCTCTCGGTCTGGGACGTGGTGACGGTACAGCGGCGCAGCACCGCCTTGATGCGGGCCACGACCTCTTTGGTGTCGAAGGGCTTGACCATGTAGTCGTCTGCACCCAGCTCGAGGCCCAGCACCTTGTCAAAGGTCTCGCCCTTGGCCGTCAGCATCATGACCGGGGTGTTGCCCAGCTTGCGGATGCGGCGGCAGACCTCGAGGCCGTCCATCCTGGGCATCATGACGTCCAGCAGCACCATGTCGGGCTTGAGCTGGTTGAACTTTTCAAGGCCCTCTTCGCCGTCGTTGGCCGTCGTGACCTGATAGCCCTCCTTGGTCAGGTAGAGCCGCAGCAGCTCGCAGATGTTGGTATCGTCGTCCACAACGAGTATCTTTTCGTTTGCCATGTGAGTGTTCCTCCTCTATCCAGTCCAAAGCCAGCCCCCGCCGGGCGCTGGCCGCAATTTTGATGTTGACCTATATTTTATTATACGGGACAGTTATGACAAAATAAAGAAGGTTTTGTATGATTTTTGAATCTTTGGCAGACAAAGAGGGCGTGAGAAGCAATATAAATACACCAAAAGGGGCCTCCTTTGCAGGAGACCCCTTTTGCATATCACGGGCTGGTCAGAATGGGGGACGCAGCCCGGTTTCTGGTATTTTCAGGGAAATGCGCTCAAATCTTTTGAAGCAGTCTTTACAGGACGGGGCTCTGGATGTTGTCGTTGTTCTTGATGCCGTGCTTCTCGGCGTAGCCGGTCAGCATCAGGGTCAGAGCGCCGTCGCCGGTGACGTTGCAGGCGGTGCCGAAGCTGTCCTGCAGGGCGAAGATGGCGAGCATCAGAGCGGTGCCGGCGTCATCGAACATCAGAACGCCGGTGATGAGGCCCAGAGAAGCCATAACGGTGCCGCCGGGGACGCCGGGAGCGCCGATGGCGAAGATGCCGAGCAGGGCGCAGAAGAGGAGCATGGTGCCGATGCTGGGCAGGTGGCCGTAGAGGATCTTGGAGATGGTCATGCAGAAGAAGACCTCAGTCAGGACAGAGCCGCAGAGGTGGATGTTGGCGAACAGGGGGATGCCGAAGCTGACCATATCCTTGCGCAGGACCTTGCTCTTGCGGGCGCAGTCCAGAGCGACAGCCAGGGTGGCGGCGCTGGACATGGTGCCGACAGCGGTCAGGTAAGCGGGACCGTAGTGGCGGAGGACTTCCCAGGGGTTCTTGCCGGAGTATGCACCGGCCAGCAGATACAGGACAGCCAGCCAGATATAGTGGCCTGCCATGACGATGAGGATGATCTGGATGAAGGCGGGCAGCTGGTGGGTGATCATGCCCTCATAGCTCAGGTTGCAGAAGGTTGCGGCGATATAGAAGGGCAGCATGGGGATGATGATCTTGCCGACGATGTCCAGCACGATGTTCTGGAACTCGCCGAGGAAGTCACAGGTGAGCTTGCTGTTGGTCCAGGTAGCGGCCAGACCAATCAGAATGCTGAGCACGAGGGCGCTCATGACGCTCATGATCTGGGGGATGTTCAGCTCGAACACGACGTCGGGCAGGGTCCGCAGACCGGCCACCTCAGTGTCGATGGACAGGTGCGGGATGAGGGCGTAGCCTGCGCCGGTGCTCATGAGGGCCGCGCAGACAGAGGAAACGTAAGCGATGACGATCGCCACGCCCAGCAGGCGGGAAGCGTTCTTGCCCAGCTTGGTGATGGACGGGGCGATGAAGCCGATGATGATGAGCGGCACACAGAAGGTGATGAGCTGGCCCATGATATACTGTAAGGTGACGACCACCTTCATGACGCTCTCCGGGAAGACCTGACCCAGGATGACGCCGATGATGATACCGAGAAGCAGCCGGAACGGCAGGTTATCGAATAGCTTTTTCATAATAATTTACCCCTAATTCTCCTGCGCTTCGGGCGCAGGGTGTTTTTTGCAGGATGCGGATGCAGGCTTGCCAGGGTGTTGTGAGGACGCTTATTCGGCGTCCGGAGCATGTTCTTTGTTGAGCATCAGATCGAGGATGACGCTGTCGCTGGTGCCGTGGGTGCTGAGGATGGCGAAGTTGTCCAGCGTGCGCTCCACGTTCTCTTCCACGATGCCGTCGGTGCTCTGGACGCGGACGCCGCGGGTACCCATGGCCGCTGCCTGACAGGCGGCATTGACGCAGGTGGAAATTTTCAGGGCGCAGTCGGCCTTTGCGCCGTCGCACACCATGCCGGTGACATTGCCCACCATGTTCTGGATAGCGCAGCATATCTCATGGTAGCCGCCGCCCAGCAGGTATGTAATGCCGCAGGCCGCGCCGGTGCCGGCGACGGTGGCGCCGCACAGGTTGCTCAACCGGCCAAACTTCGACTTGATGCGGATGGCGATGAGGTTCGACAGGGTGACGGCACGCAGCATGGTGGGCTCGTCGATGTCCAGCCAGTGGGCAGCAGCCACGACGGGCATCGTCGCAGTGATGCCCTGATTGCCGCTGCCGGAGTTTGCCACCACCGACACTGGAGCACCTGCCATACGGGCGTCTGCGCCCGCAGCGGCGGCTATCATGGAGTTGGTGGTCAAATCGCGGGTCATGAGGCCCTTGCGGCAGTTGAGGTCGAGGTTGCGGCCGATGGCGAGGCCGTATTCCTTCGAGAGGCCCTCATCGCTGATGACGGAGTTTACCTTCACGGCACTGCGGATGATGTCGATGGGGTCGTTCATCGGGTCGAGCTCTTTGGTGCAGTAGTCCCAGATGGAGCGGACGGTCAGGAAGGACGCGATCTGCTCCGGGGAGACCACATCGCTGTCGCCTGCGGCGGCGGTGTCCGTGTCCCGCTTGTCGAGGGTGGCCGCACCGTCCTGCTCCACCAGCACGACGTTGGTGTGCAGGTCGCGGACGATGGCACGGCCCGTATGGCCGCCGCCCTTGGCAATGACCTCGATGTAAAGCTTCTGCGGCACCTGCGCCACATTCACCCTGACCTTGCCGGCTTTGACCAGCGCGGCGGCAGATTCCACCGTCTCGCGGGGGACGTGGTTCATGACTTCCAGCAGATAGACCGGGTCGCCGCCCAGCGCACCGATGGCGGCGGCATAGTCCATGCCCTCGTAATCGGTGCCGGGGATGCCCGCCGACATGGCGTTCTTGATGATGTTGATGCTGGCGTTGACCGTGATCTCTTCGGCCTTATCCACACCGGCCTTCCGCAGGGCCTGACCCGCCTCGGCGGCAGTCAGCGCCACAGCGCCCGGCTCGGTGCAGCCGGTAGCCAGCTCCATCTCACTGTTCAGGATGCGAATGAACATGTTCTGTTCCATAGTGTTGCACCGTCTCTTTCTCTTATAGGATGCTCTGTTACTTCACGGCGATGCATTCGATCTCCAGCGGTGCGCCTTTCGGCAGTTTCGCCACCTGCACGGCGCTCCGCGCGGGGAAGGGCTGGGCGAAGTATTCGCCGTAGACTTTGTTCATCTCAGCAAAGTCGTTCATGTCGGCCAGAAAGACCGTAGTCTTGACCACATCGGCCAGGGTCATGCCCTGCTCGGCAAGGATGGCCTGGATGTTCTTGAGGGACTGTGCGGTCTGGGCTGCGATGCCCTCGGGGATGGCCCCGGTGGCGGGGTCGATGGGGAGCTGGCCGGAGACGTAGACCGTCTGGCCTGCTGCGATGCCCTGCGAATACGGCCCGATGGCGGCGGGTGCCTGTGCAGTGGCGAGTGCCTGTTTCATAATTCTCTCTCCTTTTTCCGAATTGCAGGGGCATCGCTTGCCTTGATGCCCCTTGTCCTGACCCTATCCTAACGCGGCGGGCGGCAAAAGTCAACAATTTTCTCTCTCGATGAGAAATTATTATCACTTGTGACAAATCCCGCGGATATTTTGAAGCACTTTCACGAAAATGCATTAAGTTTTCCATTTCTCATTGTCAACAACACACGAATGTGATATGATATAGGCAGCAGGATGAGAATAAATTCTCATCATTTCCCTCATGAAACAACGTGGAAAGTGGTGACATACATGGATGCACGGCTGGAACCCTATCGGACACTCGTTTCGTTTCTGGGCGAGGCGCTGGGGCCGGACTATGAAGTGGTGCTGCACGACCTGACCAGCGAGGAAGGCACCATCGCAGCCATCGTGAACAACAACATCAGCGGCCGCACCGAGGGCGCACCGCTGTCCAATATGGCCCTGCGGTTCATCCACGGCAAAGTCTACGAAAAGCAGCCCTATGTGGCAGGCTATCAGGGCGCGTCGCAGGCCAAGGGGCGGCTGCGCTCCTCCACCATGTTCATCAAGGACGGCAGCGAGCTTATTGGGATGCTCTGCATCAACTTTGACGCCGCCAAGTACAGCCGAATGGCGCAGGAGCTTCTGTCGCTCTGCGGGGCCCATCAGGAGCCCGGCCCCAGCGTTGGGGTGGAAAACTTCGTCAGCAGCCTGCCCGACGCGGTGCAGGCCGCCATCACCGACGTGACCGGCAGCGCTCTGCCGCCCGACCGGCTGACGATGGATGAGAAGATCCGCATCGTGGAAGACCTGCAGCAGGCGGGCATCTTCTACATGAAAGGCGCGGTCAGCGAGGTGGCGACACAGCTGGGCTCCTCGGAGGCGACCATCTACCGTTATCTGAGCAAGCTGAAAGACTGATACATACAAAAACGAGGGGTGGCCCTGAAGCCATCCCTCGTTTTGATATACTGGTAATTATGCGTACAGGACGCAGCCGAGGACCTTCTTGCCGAAGCTCTCGAGCTTTGCCTTCTGTGCGCGGAGCGAAGCGTGAGTAGAAACAGCGCAGTCTGCTGCAAGGACAACGACATCCACTTTGGCAGCCTCAGAGACTGTTGCCGAAGACTGCAGGATACTGCCGGAAACAAGGATATTCTTGCCGTCCAGCTCGCCGGAAGCCTTCAGAGCCTCGCCCAGAGCAGTCAGCTGATCCCCGGCGATGTCGCCGGTCAGCAGGATGTTCTCAGCCTCCGGCACACGGTTGCGGATGGTCGCCGCGATGAGGCGGGTCATCTCAGCATCGGCACTGCCGTCCGGCCGCTTCTCCATCTTGTTGAGAGAGGCATCCATGCCCTTGGCGGACTTGGACGCTGCGTTGGCCAGCGTACCCAGCACGCCCACGCCGCAGCTGCTCTGGAGGTCCTCGCTGACACAGACCTTGTCCTCCATCAGGAAGCGGACGACTGCCACGCCTGCCACAGCCACGATGCCCAGCAGGAAGCCGGTAAGAACGAACTTCTTGGCACCGCTGCTCTGCTTGGGCTCCTCGGGCTTTTCCTGTGCGGCGAGGTCCTGATCTGCAGTCTCGATGCTCTTTTCCAGCAGCTCATGATTGTTCTGCAGGTCTGTCAGATTGTTCTGCAGGCTGATCATGTTATCGCGGGTATCCTGCTGGCTGTCGCGCAGCCAGGTCAGCACAGTGGTGCTGTCACTGCGGGAGACCTGCTTGGTATTATGGTTGCCCACGGTCGTCTCGATGTTTTCGCGGACTGCCTCCATCCGCTTGAGCATCAAATCCATGATACGGCTCGCCTCGTCGGCATCTTCACCATAAGTCGTGATGGTCAGCAGACGGGTGTCATTGTCCACAGAAACACTGATAAGTTCGCGCATATAGCGTTCTTCCATGCTGAACTGGTCCGCAATGGTGATGATGGACTCATGGCTGGTCAGCAGGCTGTTGTAAGCACTGAGGACGGCACTGGTGTAGTCCGGGTTCTGGTAGTCCATACCAGGCATGATCTTATAATCGGTGGTGATATAGAAGCGGGTCTCCGAGGTATAGACATTGTACGGGTCGAGCTTCTGGCGCACCGACTTGTCGATATACTCCTGTGCATTGTCGATGTCAAACTGGGCGCGCACCTGATCCGCCTCGTTCTGGTTCAACTGCTGCTTATAGCTGGTGACATCCGTGTCGTGCTTCGTCTGGGCCTCACGGTACTCGACCATGTCCTCTTCGTACTGCTGCTCTGCGCTGGTGCGGGGGACTTCCTCGCCGTTGGCGATGGCCTCGTCGATGGCGCGCTGGTTCAGCATTCCCTTCACCACGCTGAAGCCGCCGAACAGCACGGCGCAGATCACCGCTGCGGCGGCCATCTGCTTGTACCTATGGGCGACCGCAAAGAACAGCGAGACCAGATCGATCTCCTGCTCCTGATTTTCTGCCTTGTAATTGTCCATACTTTGTGATTCCTCTCCTGTGCTTCTGCTTTTCAGCCTTCCTTGCTCTTTCAGAACAGTCAGCCGTTATACAGCTTGTTTTTCAGCTCTGCATATCGCTGGCTCTTTTCGGCTTTGTAGGTGCTCATGACCTGATCGGCCAGTTCTGTGCTCTGTCCATTTTCTTTCAGGACCGTGCGCAGCTGGCTCACAATGCGGCCCATCTCCTTGTCGCAGTACGACTGCAGCGAGGTGAGCTCACCTGTCTTGGACAGGCAGATCATGATCTTTTTGGTTTTGGTCTGCTGCTCTGCGGGCAGCGTCTTGTACTCAGCCTTTGCCGCAGAGATGCTGGAATTGAGTCCCTTTTCTGCAATGGCTTTCAGCGCGTAGGTCTGCTGGATGAGAGCCTTGACTTCGGCCTCACAGGCTGCCTCCTGCTGCTTTTTTTCCGCCGGAGCCTCGGACGACGAGGCTGCGCTCTGCTCCGTGCCGGATACAGAGTCTTCCGGCTCGCTGGACGCTGCCGCCTCAGACTCCGTTCTGGCCGGCTGCTCGCCGGCGGCGGTTCCCTGCGCCTCGGAGGCTGCGGGCGCTTCATCCGTACCGGTCCGGGTCAGGCTGTCCAGCGTGAGCTCGCCGCTGAGCAGCTGTTCCAGTTCCGCATCTGTGATGGTGACAGATGCCGCTTCATTCGCTTCGTTCTCCGAGAGGGAGGGTTCAGCCGCTGCCACTCTTACCGTATTGAAGATGCTGAAAAAGCCGAATGCGCCAGCCGCTGCCAGGCCAAGCAGTGCCAGCAAAGTCTTCCAGCCCCACTTTTTGACCTTTCTCTTTTCCGCGGCCATTAGTTCTTCTTGCTCAGGTAAGTGTCGATCTTCTCGCCCAGGTGGTAGATACCATAGATGTAGCCGATCATACCCATGATCCCCATGCTCTTGAAGTTCTTGAACCAGTTCTGCAGCGGCTCAGTAGAACCCTTCTTGGCGCTGTTCCAGACAGCCGAGCGAGTATCACTCAGGACTGCGTCCCGCAGATAGTCACCGATGAGGTAGTTGAACAGCCCCCAATAATCGGCACCGCCCTCAATATAGATTTTTTCATTTTCCGCAATCACAGTATATTCGACAGGATAATTCATTTTGTTTTCCTTTCTCGGGTCTAGTCCCTCTATTTTACACGATCCCAATGCTTCCCGAGCGCAAAAGGGCAGACTTTCCCCTTCAAAGCACGCTCTTCCATGCATTATATCATAGTTTGCAGGCGCTTTCAACCGATTCGAAAGTGAAAAATCAATCACATATCGCCCATCTGCCCCTTCTTCTGCTTCCGGAAAGGTCTTGAAGAGCCGCCGCAGGCATGATAGAATAGATGTGTATGTAAAAATGACCCGGAGTCATTCTGTAAAATGCTCTGTCATCCATGACTATAAAAGGAGAAATCTGAAATGAAACTCGGTATCGGAGGACCGCTACCTGATTTTATATCTCAATAATCCTCAATAAATACGAATATTACTTGATTTGAAGCGGATTTTGGAACAAACCAACCATATATAACTTCATGTTTTCCTATGCTACTCTATACGAAAATGGCGTAAAAATGGCGTAGAGAAAACTTACACGAGGGAGATATAGGTACGCCGCTGCTACAAATCAGTTTTCCAACAGGTGTGGGACGCTAACAACTCCCACGCCTGTTTTTTTGTTGTCCTTCGGGGCAAATATCGGGGATATTATCGCTTGTGCGCCGTTTATTTTTCTCTGCCATATTACCACCCTACATTTCACTTATCTGCCCCTTGTGCGTTACAATCTGCAAATACCCGCCTTTATTTAAGCAAGGGGCAAGCCCATAATGAGCTTGCCCCACTGTCATTCGGAAGTTCAGACGGTGAACAATCCGTTCACCGATTTATTCCTCGCTTTCATTATCGCTGGCGGCATTTCTATAATCCTCCTGCACACCCTCGGAGAGGTCAAAACACATCGTTTTTGCGTCTGCGACCCAAAAGCCACGCACACGATAGCGTTTATCGCTTTGCCAAACGCCCTCCATAGCGGCACGAATGGGGTCAACCAGATTCTTGTTGGTGATGCTGACCGTGGCCTTCTGCTCACCCTTCGGCTTGGAGAACTTGTAGCCCCTCTGCTCACTACTCTTACACATACGAACCGCAAAAACCTTGTTTTTTGCGTCAAGCTGGCACAGGACAAAAGCAGGATAGTTCAGGTCATCAAGTACCTTTTTCGTAAAGGTGACACCGTTCTGGTTAATGAAAATGTCGGGGTATGCGTTGGTGTTCGCATCAAGGATCTCAAAGTTCAGTGCGTTAAAATCAAATTTCATAATGGATTTTCCTTTCGGTATTAGAGATTTTTCAGCTCTTTCAGCAGTTCGCGGCGTTCCGAAGCTGTCCAGCGCGGGTCTAAAATGATATACCCTCTGAAATACTTGTCTTTAGAACGCGTGACCGTGAACCGCTTTGGCATAGCGTGTAGCCTTGCCGATTTGCCGGGTAGTGGCTTTTCATCTAAAATCTGTTGCACCTTCTGCCAATCGGATTTTTTTATGATTGCTGTGTGGTGTTCCTCTTTGAAATACTTGTTGAGCATAGTGTTTTTCACTGACTTATGCTCCCGAAAATCAATCGTACAAGTTTTCTGCATGAGTGCGTCCCCGCAATATTTCTCGTTCCGGAGAATACCGCGAATAGTAGCAGCCCGCCAAAAATCTTTCCCTTTAGGCGATTTGATGCCTTGCTCGGTCAGCGCGGCGGCAATTTCTGCGGGGGTTGCACCTTCCAAACAGTTTTCGTAGATGTACTCAACAATCTTTGCTTCTGCTGGCTCGATCAGCAATCGTCCGAAGTGGTCCCAATAGTAGCCAAGCGTGTTTATCACCGAGAATTGGTAGATACCCTCTGCCATGCGCCAGCGAATACCGTTTTTGATGGCTTCGCTCTTTTGCTGTGATTCCAATTCTGCAAGTGCTGACAAGACCGCTATCAGTAGATTGTTGCTGCCATCCCCGATAGAGGACAGCCCTTCGCTTTCAAATCGCACCGGGACAGGTGGAGTCAAGGCGTTCAGAGTACGCAAATTGTTCAAAATATCAACCGTATTTCTACCAAAGCGATTTATGCCCTTTGTCAAAATTAGGTCAATCTTGCCTGCTTTTGCGTCATCAATCATGTCCTTAAATCCCTGCCGCTTGTTCGTGGAAGTGCCGCTTACGCCGTAATCTTGATAGATTTTTACTAACTCCCAATCGGGATTGCTCTCAATTTTGGATTTGAAATAGACAATTTGCATCTCAAAACTGCCTACTTGCTGTTCTTCCTGTGTGCTGACACGGACATAAGCTGCAACACGCATTTTTCGGGGAGTCTGCCCTTGCGCTTGTACGGCTGGGGGTGGCGGTATTATAATTACACCGCCGCTTTCCCGATTCTTGCGGATTCCGTCATGTATGCGCTCCTTGCGTTCTTCCCGATTATCGGCGCGAGTCTTTTTTCGGCGGGACTGCTCTATCTCTTGAGGGTCAAGTTTCTTTGCCATATAAGCCCTCCCTTGCAGATATACGGATATTCCCGATGTGGTTCATAGGCGGCGCACCTCCTCGCTTACTGTTTTTCATTGGACAATTAACCTCCTTGCTGATTGTTATTTATGACTACCCTGCGGCGCATGAGCCAGGGGGTCACACAAAAGAAAACGAGCAGCAGAATTGCTCCTGCTGCCCGAATCGGCACTGCTTCTTATCGGGGGTAGATTTTATCGCCCCCTGCAAGTGACGGATATATGGTTATTTGATTTACAATGCCTTAACCGTGTCGATAAACTGGCTCATGCTCACCGCACCCGGCAAGAGGTTTTCCTCATTCTCAAACACCATGTAATAGCGGAAATTCTTGCCCGCTGCTGTGCGCCACGCTTGACCGAGTGCGATTTTCTCCCGGCTGTCATCATTTTTCAGATGTTCGCCCTTAGTTTCCGCACAGATGAGCTTGCCGCTCTGGGTCATAATCAGAATATCGGGGTAGTGCTTGATAAAGCCGTTAATTGCAAAGTCTTGACGTGCAATATTTCTGTGCCACCAGCGGACATTCGGCAGGGCGGTCAACTCTACAATCAACTTCTGTTCCAGTTTGTTCATGTCACCGTCCTCTGCTGCATACAGAGAACGGGCATATATGTCGGTATATGTGGCAGGATGGATAGAGGGGCGCAGACGGAAATAGGGCTTGCAGACGATGCGCTCCGTTTCCAGCCACCTTTCAAAGTTTTCTCGATAATGGGATTCCAGTAGCGTTTCAATTTTGGCGCGGATCTTTGCCGCATAGCCCAGCGGGGCTTTCTCCATAGCGGCAAGCTGCGCCTTATCCATATCGTTCACAATGCGGTCTATGTAGGCTTTCAGTTCGGCGGCGTCCACCATGTTCAGCTTGTTAAGCTGATTGAACATCATTTCCTTGCATTGACGTACCCGGCTTTCCGGCGGCAGATTGTTGAACCACTCTTTGAAGTACCGCTGTTCGGCGCTCTCCATCTTGAACACCTTTGGCAAACCGCCGTCCTGCTCCCGCACGTCGATTTCGCGGATTTCATCGTCTGCGGCGGCAAAGTCAATATCGTATGCCTTGCCCTTGAGGGTAAAGCCCTCTGCCAGCATTTCCTTGTCCAGCAGTTCAAAAGAACCGTCCGTAAACAAAGATTGCTCAACTTTCAGGAAAAACTGCGGGATTTGCAGCGTTTCAATATCCTCCCGGAACTGCGGGTTTACTTGGAATGATTTCACTTTATCCCGCACCTCCCACGGAAGATTGTCCATCATCGGGTCATTGTCTGTCTGTTGGATAGCGTCTGTATATGCCTTTTCGACCTCTGCTGCAGCGTCCAGCATGGTGTCGGCTTTCGGGGCAGTTTCAGGCGTTTGTGCCTGTTCTCTGCGCCGCTCCAACTCTGCCCCGATAGATTTCCCATCCAGCCCCGAAAAATCGTCCTCGGCGGTTTCCAAAGGGGGTTCCATTTCAGGACACCCTTGTTGATCAGGCAGCGTGATTTGTTCTGCTGGCTGTTCGGGAACCTGCGGTTTTGCGGACTCACCGATCCGATAGTCCTTATCGCTGAATCCTGCGCTGTTCAAGCCCTTGACTATATGCGCCACAGTATTGTTGAAGTCGTTGGAAGAAGTCAGCACATAGGACATATTGAGTGCGCTCTGTGTGTGCTGGCTCGTATGGGGCAGACGGAGAATCCGTCCTAAAATCTGCTCCACGTCAACCTGACTTGTCTTATTGGCAAGAGACGCAAGGATATAGGCAAAGGGGCAATCCCAGCCCTCTTTCAGCGCATTGACCGTGATAATGTATCGAATCGGACAGCTTAGGGACATCAACTCCACATTTTTCAGTTCGTTCACATCAGCGGTACGAATGGCAATTTGCTCGGCGGGAATCCCGGCGTCCACCAGTTTGTCCCGCAGTTTTTCAAAGGTGGTCGCGTCCTCCTTGCCTTTCGGCTGTGCCTGAAACAGCGCGATAGGGCGGATATATTTCCCCGTCTTGGCGTACTCCGCGCTTGCGATTTCTTCCAGTTTGTTCCGCAGGTCGATCGCGTCAATCAGTACCTCGGATTGGCTGTCCCGGTTATAGACGATCACGGGCAGCTTTACCATGTGTTCGTTTTTCAGCTGCACCGCGTCCACATAGGAGATGATATTGCTCTCCTTTTTCGGCGTGGCGGTCAAATCCAGCACAAAGCAGGGATTGAAGTTTTCCAGCATTTCAAGGCTCAATTCCGACCGGGCATGGTGGCTCTCGTCCACGATGACAAGCGGGTTAAGCTGGTTGATGATCTGGAACAGTGCGGTTTCATCCGCTTTTTCAATGGGGCTGTCGGGCTTACCCAGCACCTTTGCAAACTCGGCAAGGTTGCTGTTCTCCTGATAGGCTTTCAAGACCTCCTTGCCGCGCCCACGGAACGAATCGTAGGACAGCACCATAACCGACAACTGCTCCGTTACGGCGGAGGGGTTGAAGTTCTGACCGTTCAAAAGCTCCTGCTTGGTGTAAACCTCCACACGCCCGCCGAAATCCACGTCAATCTTCTGACGGTAGGGGTGGGATGTGTCTTTCAGGGCTTTCGCCGTCTGCGTCAGAATCGCGTCCGACGGAACAAGCCACACGACCGCCTTTGTCTTGGTAGCGGGGAGCGCGTCAAAGATAGGGCGAACGGCGTTGCAGGCAATAAAGGTCTTGCCGCCGCCCGTCGGCACCTTGAAGCAAAGGTTCGGGACACCGGGTATAACGTTTTGGTATAGCCCTAAAGTCGGGGCTGATTTCTCCTGCCAAAACAGGCGAAACGCCGCTGTGTCACTCTTTGTTTCGTTCAGCAGATCCAGATAGCGGGTCAAGTCCGCTATCACCTTTTTCTGATATGTTTTCAGTTCCATATAGCGAACACCCCCTTACAATCTGCTAATATCGCGCGGAATCTTTTTGAATGTAACGCCCATTTTTGCCAGCTTGTCCTCGCTGATGGAGCAGCGGTCGGCATAGATCACCGTTCCATCGGCTTTTTCCGTAATGGTAGAGAGAAACGCATAGTCCAGCACCGTCACGCGCTGCGGCTCGTAGTAGAAGTAATAGCCTGTGCTGTTGTGCTTGCCGAGATAATAGGGATTGCCGCCGCTGGGCGGGGCATAGGGCTGCTTGGTTTCCATGAACCAGATGTATTCCCGGATTTTCTCCGGGGCAACCGCTTCATTCAGGCAATCTCCCACAAGCAGCGGTTCACCCAAGTCATAGAAGCTGAAATTGCCGCCCGTGCCCTCCACGGCGTTTTTCCCCTCGCCGTAGCCCTTGATTACGCGCTTGACGCGCTCGGCGGTGATGCTGTCGGCGTAGTCCATCATCTCGACAAGAATGAACTTGCGGTGACCGCCGTCAGAATTCAAGTTCAAAACGGCTTGTCCTGTTGTCCCTGATCCTGCAAAACTGTCCAAAACAATATCGTCATCATGCGTGATTGTTCTGATAGCCTCCATCACATACTCAACTGATTTAGGTTGCGGAAAATCATTTTTATTTGCTCCGGGAAAAATCTGACCAAAAGCGACCTGCCCTTTTTCGGTAAAAAATTGCGGATTATTCCAGATAGTGAACAGCTTTTGCCTGACGGTTTCGCCATCTGTTGCAGCGTAAGATTTGCGATAGATTTTCCACGCACCGGCTTTCTTTTGTGCAACAAGCAGTTGTGTGCTTTTTGATGCCAATTCAGTACCCCATGTCCAGCAGCCCTCATACCCATCGGGCCAAGTCGGGTATATTTCAATGTTGTGCTGTTCATCTTTTTCAAGGCTAACTGTCCCATCATCAGCATTTGCGTATATTGGATACCAGAGATTCGGACGGTTTTCTTTGCCAAACTCACGATGTGTGTTTCTTAATTCCAGCAAACGGTATTTGCCGCCCGCATCGGACAATTTGTAATCCTTTTCAATTTTGGCATCGTCTTTCTCCACACTAAACCATCCAGCGGGAACAGCGGACTTTGTATAAACCAGCAGATACTCATGACAGGTTGCAAAGTATTTGTCCTGGCTTCTGCCTTTCGGATTGCAAAGAAGTGTAATTTGGGCAGTAAAATTCGATGCACCAAAGATTTCATCCATAATTGAGCGCAAGTAAAAAATCTCGTTGTCATCGAGACTTATAAAAATTGCGCCATCATCAGATAGCAATTTATAAAGCAATTTTAGACGTGGGTACATCATACAAAGCCATTTATCATGGCGCGTTAGGTCCTCGCCAGCTTTTCCAACTAATTCACCAAGCCAGCGCAATATTTTGGGGTCATTGACATTATCGTTGTAGACCCATCCCTCGTTTCCTGTGTTGTAGGGCGGGTCGATGTAGATACACTTTATCCGTCCTTCATACCGGGGCAGCAGGGCTTTTAGGGCTTCAAGATTGTCACCCCGGATAATCATGTTTTCGCTGCCGTTATCCTCGTTGTGCTGTCCGTTTTCATCAAAGCTATACTTGCGCTCCAACACCCGGAACGGAACTTCCTGATGATGATTGATGACTTTGCTCTTTCCAATCCATTCAAGTGTTGGCATGGCTGATTTCCTCCATAATCGTGTTATCCTCATTTCAAATGAGGGTTTTTCTACCCTGACCCTCATCAGTAATGAGGGTCACTTCTGGCTATGTCTGTATAGCGGTTATTGTGGTGAAAGACCTGTCCCGTCTTGGAAGGACTAATTTTTTGTCCAACGCTGTCATCGTTTGTCGAATCGACGATTTAGGTAGATTCGTGACAAGGGGGCAGTGCGCCCATTCGCACCCGCGAGGTGGAAATAGACCCCATTATTTCGAGTCAGAGTCGCTGATATAATGCGGCTCATTTTTCATTTTCGACGGGCTTCTTGATATACTTTCCGTTCTTGATTCTCGCGTCCGCTGGCTTCTCTGCGTCCTCTGGAATCCCCCAGACCGAGCCAATGCGGATAGCACCGGGGACGCGCCCCTCTCCGCACAAAATTTGAATACGGCGGGTGGAGATGCCCCAGCGTTCGGCGGTTTGCGCGATAGATAAATACTTCATGGGCGGTACTCCTGTTGCAGTTCAGTTCTGCGTCTGCTTATAAAATCACAGTATAATTATAATCGTCAAAGCGAATAAAAGCAAGGGCTTTCTGAAAAGTTCAGGAAATATTTTCAATTCAGACATGAAAGGGGTGTGGGGATTCCCCAACAACAAAAGGAGCAGTTCGGGCGCAAGGCAGAACCGCTCCTTTTTCCGGTGTGTACGGACACCGGATGTGCTTGCTACTCTCTCAAATCTCATATCCGCAGATACACCGCGCTCCCGCTTTCGCAAAAGCAGGGGCGCATATTTTTTGAAAATTTCTCATTTCGATACCTGCGTTTTGACTTAAAAATGTCCGTTGTAAAGTGAAAGGAAAAAATTTTTGCCGCCATACTCAACAAACGGCAAAAAGGTGTCCGTTGTAAAGTGAAAGGAGTTCTTTGATATGCCAGACCGCACACGACCCATCCGCAAGGAAATCTGCCTAAATGAGCAGGAATTGAGCGTAGTTCGCCACAAGATGAATCAACTCGGCACCCGCAACTTCGGCGCGTATGCCCGGAAAATGCTGATTGACGGGTACATCATCAAGGTCGATTACACCGAGCAGAAAAAGTTAGCTGCCGCTGTCAGCAGGATTGCCACAAACATCAACCACGTCTGCCGCCGCATCAACAGCACCGGGCATTTCTACGATGCCGACGTTGCCGAGCTGAAAGAACGGATGGCTGACGTATGGGAGCTGCTGAAAGTACAGCAGAGAAACGAATTGTAATTCGGGAAAGGAGTACAGATATGCCGCGCATGAGCAAATCAAAAAAGCTGGAATGGTCGTTCTTCCTGAATGACCGGGGACGCAAGGCGTACAACACGCTCTGCCGTCGCTGTGTCCACGATTGCAAGCAGAGTTTCCGGGCGGTTGTCGTTATTTGCCCGCATTATCAATCCAAGAGGGCAAAAAAGGGTGGTACATCTGCGTACTCCCCTCGCGGACCCGATGGAACGCCACCATGAATACCGCAGACACAGAAAGGAAGTGATACGCCATCTATATCAAGATTGATACCTCGCTCCCACCGTTCATTCCTTTGCCACAATTTATGGTAGTCAGCGAACATTCCATCAACGCTAAACTGCTGTATGCCCTCCTGCTGAATCGCACGATGCTTTCGCAAAAATCGGGGTGGGTATCAGAGGACGGAAATGTGTATGTCATTTACACAATCAAGCAGATGGCGAATGACCTGAATCGGAGCGAAAGAACGGTAAAAACCGCCTTGTGCGAACTGGAAAATGCCGGGCTGCTGACTCGCGTCCGACAGGGCTTGACCAAGGCTAACAGGCTGTTTCTGCAAATACCCGATGGGGTGCAGCTTTCTTCCCCTCTGATGGGCAAAGGCTGCCTTTCAGAAGTGCAGAAAACCGCCCCTCTTGATGGGCAGAAATTGCCCACAAGTAATACTAATACAGAATATAAAGAACAGAGTAAGACCGAAAGAGTAGAGAGTACGCGCCGCCGATATGGAGAGTATCAAAATGTTTTTCTGTCAGGAGAGGAATATTCCCGGCTGGAGACGGCTTATCCCGGCAAAGCTGCCGAATACATTGAGCGGCTGTCCCGGTACATGGCTTCCAATGACAGGCACTATGCCAATCATTACGCCACCATCAAGAAGTGGTTGGACGAGGACAGCAAGGGCAGGAGAGCGAAAAACTACACTTACGACGATAACGAGGGAGAGTGTCTATGAATCCGATTTTTACAAAAATGGTTGATGCCGTTGAAGCGGCTAATGCCGCACCTGACGATTACATCAATTCCGCTGATGGGCTGAAATACTGCGGCAAGTGCCATACGCCGAAAGAAGCCTTTTACCCCGCAGACCTTCAGGCACAGGGCTTTACCAAGCACCCGGTTATGTGCAAGTGCGTCGCCGAACGCCGAGAACGGGAAGAAGCGGAGCGTCGGGAATATGAGAGAATGTCTTACATGACGATGCTCCGCAGCGAGGCGTTCCGCGATATGCCCGCCGCTGGCTGGCGGTTTGAGTCAGCCGCAGTTACAACGCCCCAGCTTGCAAAGGCGAGGGGTTACGCGCAGAACTGGGACGAGTTCAAAAAAGCAGGAATCGGGCTGCTCCTGTTCGGGAATGTCGGCACGGGAAAATCCTATGCCGCTGGATGCATTGCCAACGCTCTGATTGACCGTCTGGAGTCCGTCCTCTTTGTGGGAATGTCTGATGTAGTCAACCGTATGCAGGGTAACTTCGGTTCGGACCGCGACAATTACATGAAATCGCTTATGCGCCCCGACCTCCTCATTCTGGATGATTTGGGGGCAGAACGTAACACCAGCTTCGGTAAGGAGCGAGTGTTCGATGTGGTTGACAAACGGCTGCTGACCGGCAAGCCCATGATCGTCACCACGAATATCCCGCTTTCCGTTATGAAGCAAGCTGTCGATCTGGATGACCGCCGAATTTATGACCGCATCTTGGAGGTCTGCGTCCCGATCATGTTCGATGGAGACAGCTTCCGCAAAAGCACCGCTGCCGACAATCTGAAAACGGCGGCTCGTCTGCTCGGCTGATAAACCCAAGAAAGGAGCTTTTACATGGAGAATTGCTTCGGCACCGTTCCGATCCATCTGAAAATGACACTGACCACCAAGGAGGCGGCAGAATACAGCAACATCGGCATCAACAAGATCGACAGTATGCTCCGCTCGCCCAACTGCCCCTTCGTTTTGTTTGTCGGCACAAAGAAGCTGGTCAAACGAAAGGAATTTGAGCAATTCATCAGTGAGAAACTGGTGATATAAGAAGTTCCGAAAAATTTACAAATTGCCGGAGAGTTTTTCACAATAACTACTTGAGGGAATGGACAAAATCTGCTATACTTATCGTGTAGCAGTGCGTCCATTTCCCTTCAAGGGAAAGGAGCATTTCATGGGAAAAAATCTCAAAGGAAAAGACTGCGGTAAGGGTATCTACCAAAGAAAGGACGGTTTATACAGCGCACGATTTGTTGATAAAACAGGAAAAAGGCATGAGAAATATTTTCAGACTATTCCCGAAGCAAGGAATTGGATGGAAGAAGCGAAATATGCCGACAAGCACGAAGAAGTTTTTGTTGCCACCGAAACAACGGTTGACCAATGGTTTAGTTTCTGGATTGAAAATATAGTAGGTGACTTAGCCCCTAATACGCTCCGCAATTATCGGGAGCGATATTCCAAAAACATTCAGCCCGTTATCGGTAGAATGGCGATTGCCAATGTCAAGCCCATGCACTGTAAGCAAGTCTTGATTCGGATGGACGCTGATTATGCTGGTTCTACTATCCGACAAGCCTATATTGCTATGGGCACATTGTTCAAGGCGGCGAAAATGAATGACTTGATTGCCAGACACCCAATGGATGGTGTGCGGTTTACAAAGCCAGTTCGTGCTGTGGATGATATAAAGTTTCTTACTTGCGATGACCAACAACGTTTTCTTGAAGTTGCCCAGCGTTCCCACAACTATAACCAATACGCCCTTATCCTCGAAACAGGCTTGCGTACTGGCGAAATGATTGGATTAACTTGGGATGCGATTGACTTTGAAAAACGAACACTTACGGTCAACAAGACTTTGGAGTTTAGGCACGCTCAAAAATACTGGCGTGCAGGTCCTCCAAAGACTCAACAGAGTTATCGCACAATTCCCTTGACGAACAGAGCCTACGATATTCTGAAAAGCATTTGGGATAGCCGGGATAACAGGAAAGAGTCTCCCTTGCTTTCACAGACGCTTGAATACATAGACAGGCGCACAGGCACAACCTCACAGTTTGTTATGCGTGACCTTGTTTTTATCAACTGGCGTACAGGAGAGCCAGCGAAGAACAGCTCCTATGATACCCACCTTTACAAGCTCTGCGACGAAGCAGGGATAAATCGCTTTTGTATGCACGCTCTACGCCATACTTACGCCACAAGAGCCATCGAAAGTGGTATGCAGCCGAAAGTGCTGCAAAAGCTATTGGGTCATGCCAGTATCAAGACAACGATGGATAGGTATGTTCATGTAACTACCGATTCGCTCGACCAAGCTGTACGGCAGTTTGAGTCAAAAGGGTTTTCTGACATAAAACTCAATGCGAAAATGGCGTAAAAATGGCGTAGTAGCCGAAAAGCCAAAACCCGAAAACCCTTGCAAATCAAGGAAAAATCGAAGGAGAATGAGTATATATGAAATTAGGTATCGTCGGCCTGCCCAACGTCGGCAAGTCCACTCTGTTCAACGCCATCACCTCCACCAAGAACGCGGAGGCTGCAAACTACCCCTTCTGCACCATTGAGCCCAACAGCGGCATCGTGGCCGTGCCGGACAAGCGGCTGGATAAGCTGGCTGAGATCTGGCAGACCAACAAGAAGACCCCCGCCATCGTGGAGTTCGTGGACATCGCCGGCCTCGTCAAGGGCGCAAGCCAGGGTGCCGGCCTCGGCAACAAGTTCCTCGGCCACATCCGCGAGTGCGATGCCATCGTCCATGTCGTGCGCTGCTTCGACGACGACAACATCATCCATGTCGTGGAGGACGTGACCAAGGCCGAGGCCGTGGATCCCATCGCCGACATCGACGCCATCGACTACGAGCTCATCCTCTCCGACCTCGAAGTCGTCCAGAACCGCGCAGGCCGCATGGCCAAGGCCGCAAAGAGCGGCAACAACAAGGGTGCTGCCGCCGAGGCCGCATGGCTGCAGCAGCTGGCCGCCCATCTGGAATCCGGCAAGCCCGCCCGCAGCTTCGACTTCGACGAGAACGACGCCGAGCAGCAGACCGTGCTCCACGAGATGGGCCTGCTGAGCGCAAAGCCCGTCCTCTACGCTTGCAATGTGGGCGAGGACGACCTGATGGAGGGCATCGAGAACAACAAGTACGTCCCGCTGGTGGCCGCACGCGCCAAGGAAGAGGGCGCACGCTACATCCCCATCTGCGCCAAGACCGAGGAGGACATCGCCGACTACAGCCCCGAGGAAAAGAAAGCCTTCCTCGCCGAGATGGGCATCGAGGCAAGCGGCCTCGACAACCTCATCACCGCCAGCTACGACCTGCTGGGCCTCATCTCCTTCCTGACCGACGGCAAGAAGGAGTGCCGCGCCTGGACCATCCGCAAGGGTACCAAGGCTCCGCAGGCTGCCGGCAAGATCCACAGCGACTTTGAGCGCGGCTTCATCCGCGCCAGCGTCATCGCCTACAGCGACCTCGAAGCTCATGATTTCGATTACGCTGCCGTCAAGGCCAAGGGCCTGCAGCGCACCGAGGGCAAGGAATATGTCGTGAAGGACGGCGATGTCATCGAGTTCCTGTTCAATGTGTAAGGAGAGTTTATGATTTTAGGTATCATGGGCGCAATGCCCGACGAAGTAGACCAGCTCTGCGCCAGGCTGGAAAATGTCACGGTCGAGCCCTACGGCGGCGTGGAATATCACAAAGGCACACTGGCCGGCAAGCAGGTGGTCGTCTGCTGTGCAGGCATGGGCAAGGCCAACGCCGCTGCCACCACCCAGGTGCTCATCACCAAGTTCGGTGCTGAGAAGATCATCTTCTCCGGCATCGCAGGCAACATGACAAGCAAGATCGGCATCGGCGACGTAGTCATCGGCAAGACGGTGCTTTACCACGACGCTCAGCTGGATATGATCTGCCAGAATCCGCCTTTCCTGAAGGAGTACACCGGCGACCCGGCCCTTATCGCCGCCGCCGAAAAAGCCTGCGCCGACGCAGGCGTCAAGGCTCTGGCAGGCAAGATCGCCACCGGCGATATGTTCGTGGGCGACAGCGCCACCAAAGCCGCCATCGAGGCCAAATGCGCCCCCGACTGCGTGGAGATGGAGGGCGCGGCCGTGAGTCAGATCGCCGCCAAGAACGATGTGCCTTGCGTCATCCTCCGCGCCATGAGCGATAACGCCGACGAGGACGGCCATGAGGTGCTGGTGGTCAAAAAGTTCAGCATTACCGAGTACGTCGCCACCGCGACCAAGATCGTCGCCGCGATGGTCAAATCTCTGTAACAGACAGCAACAGAAGCCGGTCACAAGACCGGCTTCTGTCTGTTTACAGGTACTGCTCCAGCTTCAGCCTGTTATCCTCCTCAAAATCCTGCAGCTTCTGCATCAGCCTCTTCGACCCCGGCGCGGCGTCGGGGTAGTCCTTCTGGGATTTGATGCAGTCCACCACGCCCATGCCGCTGCCCTGGGTGAGCATCTCGGCGAGGTTGCGGGTGGATTTGTCGGTGATGGTCTTCATGCCGATGCTCACCTTGGTGTTGAGCTTCGCCATGGTGCTCTGGCCCTGGGCCGAGCCGCCGCAGGCATCGATGGCGGCGTGGGCCTCCTGATTGAGCTGGCGGTAGATATTGCGCTGGCGCAGAAGCTCCGCCTTGAACTGCTCATCCTCCGCCATCGGCACGAGCTGGTCGAGGGTGTTCTTCCCCATCTCGGTATTCTGCACGATGGCTTCCAGCATATTGAGATTGTCGTTTTTCTGGTTTTCCATACAAAAATCCCCCTTTTGAGGGTAGTTTCTCTCAAAAGGGGGACTCTTATGCATTATTCGCCGTCGTAGATGCGGTCGCCGCCTGCGGCCTGTGCAGCGGCCAGCCGCTTCTCGCACAGGTCATAGAGGGCATCCCAGTTCTTGCAGCGCACCTCGCGGGTGCCGGCCACGCCGATGGACTGGGTGAACGGCACCCGGCGCATCAGGCCCACCGAGGCCACACACTCCTTGGGCATCTCGGCGTAGATGGCTTTCAGCTCCTCTTCCAGCTCACGGCGGGTGCGGTCGGCACAGCCGATGGCGAACAGGGTGTCGCTCAGGCGGCAGACCACCCGCTCAGCAGGCTGGTCAAAGTGCTTTTTCCACTGGTTTGCCACAAAGCAGACCAGCTGGCCCATGACGGCGTCGCTCTCCCGCGCGGAAAGCTTCTCTGCGCCGTCGATGGACACCAGCGCCAGCGCCGCGCAGCGGTGGCAGTCGGTCCACTCATCGAGTTTCGTGCAGAATTCCGTCTCGTAGTAGCGGCGGTTGAACACCCCCGTCACAAAGTCGTGGTTCATGTCGTCGCGGCACATCTCCCGCTCCCGCGGGGTCATCCGGTCTTCGGGCAGATCATTGCCAGCCAGAGGGGCCGTCATCTGCAGCTGCCACACCTTGCCGTCGGCCACGACACAGCGGCGCAGCACACAGTCCACCTGACCGCCGCGCAGCTCGTAGTCCACCATCAGGCCGTCGTCCTGCCAGCAGCGGTCGGCGTCCTCGTCCACCTGCGTCAGGCTCACATCCTGAAACACAGGCCGCGAACTTTCGACGAATTGCCGCAAGTCCTGCTCAGTCCATTCATTTTTCATGCGTTTTTCCCCATTTTATACACCGGGTCTTCCTTCCCGGTGCTCTGCCTTTTCACAGTCGAGCCTGTTTTCATGGCCAGCGTATAGCTGTGAAAATAAGTCTTATCCCTGACTGCGTCTCATGCGATTATACCACGACGGCGGGGCGCTTACCAGCAAAACGCACAATTTTCAAAAAGATTTTTTACATTCCCGTCAAATTGAGGTTTTTGCCTCTTTTTCGACCGGCTCCTTGGCGCGGCAGTAGACCTCGCACTCGGCCTGGATGCGGCTGGCCAGAGGCTCTGCGTCGAAGCCCTCCGCGGCACGCCAGGTCCAGTTGCCGCCCAGCTTGCCGGGGGTGTTCAGGTGGGCCTCTGCGCCCAGACCCAGCCAGTCGGGCATGGGGATGATGGCCCGGTCAGCCACAGAGCCGAGGGCCGCACGCAGCAGCGCGATGCGGGCAGCATCCGGCTTGACGGCGGCCACTTCCTTCGCGGTGGGCTTGCAGGGGGTCAGGTGGAGATAAGCGGCGGCGTTGGCCTTCTCCTTCCCGGTGGCGGCGTTCTCCCACCAGTCGGTGAGGGTGGTGTTGTCGTGGGTACCCGGGTAGACCACGCTGTTCTTGACGTAGTTGTGGGGCAGATACTCATTGTCGCCGCCGCCGAAAGCGAACTGCAAAACTTTCATGCCCGGGAAGGTGCTGTCGGCCAGCAGCTCGCGGACGCTGGGGAACAGCTCGCCCAGATCTTCCGCGATGATGGGCAGCTTACCGAGGGCAGCTTCCAGTGCGTGGAACAAGTCCATCCGGGGGCCGATCTCCCACTTGCCGGTGCAGGCGGTAGGGCTGCCCGCCGGGATGGCCCAGTAGGTGTCGAAGCCGCGGAAGTGGTCGATGCGGAGCAGGTCGTAGATGCCGAGGGCGTGGCGGACGCGCCGGATCCACCAGACATATCCTGTCTGTTTATGATACGGCCAGTTATACAGCGGGTTGCCCCAAAGCTGGCCGTCTGCGGAGAAGTAATCCGGCGGACAGCCGGCCACGCGGGCAAAGCCTCCCTGCGCGTCCAGCTCGAAAAGCTCGCCGCCCACCCATGCATCCACCGAGTCGGCAGAGACGTAGATAGGGATGTCGCCCAGAATTTTCACGCCCTTGGCGTTGGCGTAGTCCTTGACCTTTTTCCACTGGGTGGCAAACTCGTACTGCAGGAACTTCCAGAAACCAATCTCCTCTTCCTGCTCTGCTGCGAACTTTGCCAGCGCGGCGGCGTCCCGCAGGCGGTACTCCCGGGGCCACTCAATCCAGCTCTTCATGCCGTTGGCGGTCTTGAGGGCCATGTAGAGGGCGTAATCATTCAGCCAGCTGTCGTTGGCAAGGGCGAAAGCGTAGTAGTCGTCGGGGTAGTAGTGGGCGCAGCCGTGGAGACCGGCGTACTTCTCGCGCCATGCGGCGTAAGCGGTGCGCAGTACCTTATAGCGGCTGGTGTAGAGAGTGCCGTAGTCCACCGAAAGCGGGTCATCACCCCACTTTTCCGCCTTGAGCTGGGCGGCGGTCAGCAGGCCGTCGGCCTTGAGAGCGTCGAGGTCGATGAAGTAGGGGTTGCCCGCAAAGGCAGAGCAGCTCTGGTAGGGGCTGTCGCCGTAGCCGGTGGGGCTGAGGGGCAGCAGCTGCCAGATGTGCTGGCCAGCAGCGGCCAGAAAATCCACGAACTTGAGCGCTTCGGCGCCAAAGCAGCCAATACCATAGGGGCCGGGCAGGCTGGACACCGGCATCAGGATTCCACTTTCACGCATGATGATACCTTCCTCGCTTTATATTCCGTTTGGGTTTATGCTGTTTCCTATCATAACATAAGCGAAGCCTATTTTCCACAGGCAAAAAACGTGGTATACTTAGTTTTATAGTGGGATAATATCGTTTTTATTGCAGGAGGTATCGTGCCATGCAGCGCACGGAAAAATATTTTGAGAACGACGCATTCCGCAAGACTGCCGCCGGGGTCATCCTGGCCGCAGAGGCGGACGCAAAAACGGGCGGCGGGCGCATCGCGCTGGACGGCACGGTGTTCTACCCCGAAGGGGGCGGTCAGCCCGCCGACAGAGGCACGCTGACCCTCGCCGACGGCACGGTGCTCCATGTCACTGACGTCCACGAGACGAACGGCATCATCTGGCACACGGTGGATGCCCTGCCCGAGACCGCACAGCCCGGTGCCGCCGTCACCGGCACCATCGACTGGGAGTGGCGCTTCGACAAGATGCAGCAGCACACCGGCGAGCACATCCTCTCCGGCATCCTGCACCAGATGTTCGGAGCGGAGAACGTGGGTTTCCATATCGGCTCCGACGCCGTGCGGATGGACACCAGCGTCCCCATCTCCGCCGAGGGCCTGCGGGAGGCAGAACTTGCCGCCAACCGCATCATCTGGGAGAATGTGCCGGTGCTCATCACCTACCCCACCCCCGAAGAGCTGGCGGCGCTGACCTACCGCAGCAAAAAAGAGATCGCCGGGCAGGTGCGCATCGTGACCATCCCGGGTGCGGACGTCTGCGCCTGCTGCGGCACCCACACCGCCGCCACCGGACAGGTGGGACAAATCAAGATCCTCACCTCTGAGAACTACAAGGGCGGTGTCCGGCTCAGCGTCGTCTGCGGCGGACGCGCCCTGCGGGAAGCGCAGGCCATGCGGAGCCGTCAGGCCGACATCGGCGCACTGCTCTCGGCTAAGGCCGACCAGACCGCCGTGGCGGTCCACCGGGTGTACGACGAGTACACGGCCCTGAAATTCGCCCACTTCGGCCTGTGCAGTCAGCTCTTCGATGCACTGGCCGCACAGCTTGGCCCCGACGAAACGGCCATCCGCACCGTTCCCGGCCTCGACCCGGACGGCCTGCACCGTCTGGCCGCACGGTTGAGCGAGGCCACCACCGGTCTCTGCGCCGCTCTGACGCCCAGCGAGAAGGGCACCGGCTACTGCATCGCGCAGGCCGGCGGCGACGTCCGTGCCCTGACCAAAGCCCTCAACGCCGCCCTGAACGGACGCGGCGGCGGCAAGCCCGGTATCTGCCAGGGCAGCTGCGCCGCCACACCGGAGCAGGTAGAGGAATTTTTGAAGAAAAATCTGTAAGTACAAACTTTTCACGTCACAAGGAGAATACTATCTTATGAGAATGCGTTTCAAGCCCTACGCCCACGACGAACTGATGGCCGCTGATTTCCACGTCCACGAGCCCCTTATCTGGGGCGGCAAGTGGCACAGCCAGTATGCCCGCCCGGAGCAGCCTTTCGTGCTGGAGCTGGGCTGCGGCAAGGGCGGCTTCATCTCCCAGCTGGCCTCTGCCCACCCCGAGAATAACTATCTGGGCATCGACATCACCGACAAGGTGCTCATCCTCGCAAAGCGCAAAATCGAAGCCGCTTACGCCGAGGCAGGCCGCCCCATCGACAATGTCAAGATCATGAGCACCGACATCGAGCGCATCAAAGGCGTCATCACCCCGGAGGACACCGTCAGCCGCATCTACATCAACTTCTGCAACCCGTGGAGCAAGAACGCTTCCTCCAACAAGCACCGCCTCACCTACCCCCGTCAGCTCATCCAGTACCGCGATTTCCTCAAGGACGGCGGCGAGATCTACTTCAAGACCGACGACGATGACCTGTTCCGCGACAGCCTGACCTACTTCCCCGCTTCCGGCTACGACATCATCTGGCAGACTTACGACCTCCACGAGAACGAGCCGGAGTGGAACATCCGCACCGAGCATGAGGGGATGTTCACCGAGATGGGCATTAAGATCAAGGCCCTCATCGCCCGCAAGAAGGCCGGCGACGACTCCGTGACCTGGGTGGAGCCGAAGGTGCTCAAGAAGCTGGCCGCGCAGGCGGAGGCCGAAGCTTTGGCCAAGGCCGAGGGTGAAGGCAATGTCTGACCCTTGTGAATACTGCCTGAACAACCAGCAGGACGAATATGGCAGCTGGTACTGCGCCGAGGGCGGCGCACTGGATGAGGACGAGATGGCCCGCTATCTCTCCCACACGACCTTGTCCTGCCCTTACTTTGAGCCGGGCGATGAATATAAGATCGTCCGCAAACAGAACTGATCGGAGGTGTCCCCTTGTCGTTTTTTCTTAATACGACAGTCTGCGGTTTCTCGCTTTATCATATCCTTGCGTTTTTCCTCATCTACTCCTGTCTGGGCTGGTGCGTCGAGGTGGTGTATGCCGCCGCCACCACCGGCCAGCTGGTGAACCGGGGCTTCCTGAACGGCCCGGTCTGCCCTATCTACGGCTTCGGTATGATACTGGTGCTCTTCTTCCTCACACCGCTGGAAGATAACCTGTTGCTGCTGTATCTCGGCGGCGTCATCCTGCCCAGTGCCTTGGAGCTGGTGGGCGGATGGGCGCTGTATAAGCTCTACCGCACCCGCTGGTGGGACTACACCGACAAACCCTTCAACATCGGCGGCTATGTCTGCCTTGAGTTCTCGCTGATGTGGGGCGTGGGTGCCATGGTGATGGTCAAGGCCATCCATCCCACCATTGCCGCGCTGGTGAACATCATTCCGCCGCTGGTGGGCTTTGTGCTGATATGTCTGCTTTACGCGGTGTATGCCGCTGACGTGGTGGCTACCGCCATCGCCGCCTCCGACCTCGCCCGGGAGCTGGACGCTCTCGAGAAGGTGGCCGACAGTATGCATGCTGTCAGCGACGCCATGACCGAGATCCTTGGCACCACCGCACTGGACATGGACCAGAAGATGGACGAGAGCCGCCTGCAGCTCAAGCTGGCCGCCGCCGAGGCCCGGGACAGCTACGACAAGCTGTCGCCCCGTGAGGCCGCTTCCACCATGCGCACCCGCGCCGATGAGGCCATGGAGGCCGCACGCCGCGCCTCCCAGACTGCCCGCCTCAACGCCGCCGAAGCGGCCAAGGCCGTCAAGCTGGCCGCGCAGGGCAAAGCCGAGCAGACCACCGCATTCCTGCAGCTGGAACAGCTCAAGGAAGAGCTGGCAGCCCGTGCGCAGGTCATGCAGGCCCGCACCCGCCGCGGCACCCATCTGCTGGGCAAGGGCCGTATGCTCCGCGCCTACCCCAAGCTGAAGCACGGTCAGGACAACCGCTCCCTCAGCAGCCTGCTCGAGCAGCTCGAGGACGAATATCCCGACTCCTTCAACGGATTCGGCATCCAGTAAAGATAAAAAAATACGGCTGGGACGCTGTCCCAGCCGTATTTTTTATGTAGCTTAAGCCCAGAGATTTTCCGGGTAAAGGCCGTCGGCCGTCTTTTTGGCGATGGCTTCCACCACCACGGGCTTATCCTCGCGGTAGGTGACGCCATACCACTTATCGGTGCTGCGCAGCACCTTGACGGCGGCTTTCTTTTCGCCGATGAGCTCACTGACCACCAGCGGCAGGAAATACTCGCACTTGAGCGGGTTCTTTTCCAGATTCTCGTCCAGCCAGCGGGCAAAACGCCGATCAGCTTCCTTCACGAAGCTCTCGCCGAAGCCCCAGAGGTTCATGCTCACGGGCGTCTCGCCGGGCAGGTCCGTCCAGCTCTCGCCGCCGTCCTCGGTGTAGTGGATGCCACCCTCATAAGTCTCGATGCGGGTGCGCTCGGTGACGCTGTGGAGGGTGCTGTCCTCGTTGAGGGCGCAGACGCCGCGGGCGACGCTGCCATTTTCGGAAACGGTGTTCTTGAGCAGGTAGCTCACCATGCAGTAGTCGTAGACCTCGCCGTCGGTGTGAGTGGAGAGGTAATCGTAGATGACCTTGAACGCCTCGGGGCCGTAGTAGTCGTCGGCATTGATGACGGCGAAGGGGCCGTGGATGTAGGGCTTTGCGGCCAGCACCGCGTGGCAGGTACCCCAGGGCTTCACGCGGCCCTCGGGGATGGTGTAGCCCTCGGGCAGCTCATCCAGCTGCTGGAAGGCGTACTTCACGTCCATCACCCTGGACACGCGGTTGCCGATGGCAGCTTTGAAAGCCTCTTCGATCTCGTGCTTGATGACGAAGATGACCGTCTCGAAGCCTGCGCGGCGGGCGTCGTACAGGGAATAATCCACGATGACCTGACCGCAGGGACCCACCGGGTCGATCTGCTTCATGCCGCCGTAGCGGCTGCCCATGCCGGCAGCCATGACCACCAGGACCGGTTTGTTCATGTTTTATCTCCTCCTTGAAAAGGGTGTTTCTCTTTTACGGTTTTATTATACTCCAAACCACGCCGGGCAACAAGACGAAGCTGTTTTTTGAAACTTGGCAAGTTTTTATTGCATATATCGGCAAGTAAATATTGCCTTTTGTTTCCAGACAGAGTATAATAACTTTATCCGACACAAAAACGACCGGCCGGCCGCTTTTGCAGGCCGAAGTTAAGAAGCCGTTTTCACAAGCATTGCACCCCGCTTATGAAAGCAGCTTCTGGAAAGTGAGTTTTTCCATGAACGAAACTGTGACCAAGCGTTTCCTGCTCTACTTCCGCCTGATGATGGTGGCATGGATCCTGATCGCCAACGCCTTTTTCCACGCCATCGAGTTTGAGTACAGCTGGCTCGTCTTTTTGAGCAACATCATGCTCTTTACGATGGAGGGCGACATCAAAGACCGTTTTATCAGCGTGGAGCTGGGCGGCCTCGTGGGCATGGCGCTCACGGTGCTGGCGATGCTGGCCATCGGTGCGCTGACGCCTGTTCTGGGCGGGATGCTGGGCCTGCTGCTGCCGCTGGGCGTGGTGCTCTTCATCCTCATCATCCTGCACCCCTACGCCCCCAAGGTGCTGAACAATGTGGGCTTTGCCTACCTGACCGTCGCCTGCATCGACAGCGCAACTTTTGCAGCGAATCTGCCTCTCTTCTTCGGGGTGTACATCGTCGGCTCTCTGGTCTTCAACGGCGGCTGCGTACTGCTCATGAAGCCGGCCCGTTATCTGGCCGCCCGGAGCGTCAAGAACGACGTCAAGGCTGACGCCTGAATCTGAGTTTCTCGTCTTTTCTTCTTTTTTCTCACAGCGCCCCGGCAGCAAAAATGCCGGGGCGCTGCACTTTTATGTGGATTCTGCCGTTTTTCCGTGCTACAATGGGGTAAACTGAACGAAAGGAAGTTTCCCTCCATGTATGCTGCATCTCCTGCACGCTACTCCACCCTGCCCTACCACCGCTGCGGCAAAAGCGGCCTGATGCTGCCCGCCGTCTCGCTGGGCCTGTGGCACAACTTCGGCGATACCGCGAACTTCGAGAACATGCGCCTGCTCTGCCGCACGGCGTTCGACAACGGCATCACCCACTTCGACCTCGCCAACAACTACGGCCCCGAGCCGGGCAGCGCCGAGAAGAACTTCGGCCGCATCCTCAAGGAAGATCTTGCCCCCTACCGCGATGAGCTCCTCATCAGCACCAAGGCGGGCTACACCATGTGGGAAGGGCCTTACGGTGACTGGGGAAGCCGGAAATACCTGCTGGCCAGCCTCGACCAGAGCCTGAAGCGGATGGGTCTCGAGTACGTGGACATCTTCTACCACCACCGGATGGACCCCAACACCCCGCTGGAAGAGACCATGGGTGCTCTGGCGCAGGCGGTGCGCAGCGGCAAGGCGCTTTATGCCGGCCTGTCCAACTACAACGGTGAGACGCTGGAAAAAGCCTGCGCCATCCTCGACGAGCTCCACGTCCCCTTCGTCATCAACCAGAACCGCTACTCCATCTTTGACCGCACCATCGAGCAGAACGGCCTGAAAGAGACTGCTGTCCGGCTGAACAAGGGCATCATCGCCTTCAGCCCGCTGGCGCAGGGCCTGCTGACCAACCGCTACCTCAACGGCATCCCGGAGGACAGCCGCATCCGTACCGATGGCCGCTTTTTGAAAGAGAGCGTCATCACCGAGGAAAAGCTTGCACAGATACGCGCCCTGAACGAAATCGCCGCCGCCCGCGGCCAGACGCTGGCCGAGATGGCGCTGGCGTGGATCCTGCGGGACGGCAAGGTCACGAGCGTCCTCATCGGCGCGTCCAAGCCCCAGCAGATTCTCGACAACATCGCTGCCCTGAACAACACCACCTTCACCGCTGACGAGCTGGAAGCCATCGATAAGACTTCCGGATTTTACAAGGAGTAATTTATGTCCAAAACTGTATGGATAACCGGAGCTTCTTCCGGCATTGGCCGGGAGTTTGCCCGCCGGTACGCCCGCCTCGGCTTCCGGCTCATCCTCACCGCCCGCCGCACTGACCGACTCGAAGCTCTGGCCGCAGAGCTCACCGCGAAGCACAGCACCTTCTGCCGCATCCTGCCTGCTGATTTGGAGCAGGAGAGCGAGTGCGCCCGTCTCTGCGAGGCGCTGACTGACGAGCGCATCGATATTTTCATCAACAACGCCGGCTTCGGCGTCTGCGGCAGCTTTCTTGAGACCAGCGGCGAGAAAGAGCTCTCCATGGCGAAGGTCAACGTGCTGGCCATGCACCAGCTGTTCAAGTTCGCCGTGAAAAAGATGGAGGCTCAGGGCTTCGGCACCGTGCTCAACGTGGCGTCTTCCGCCGGACTGCTGCCGGGCGGACCGTATATGGCGGGCTACTACGCCACCAAAGCGTATGTTGTCAGCCTGACCCGGGGCGTGGCCGAAGAACTGCGGGAGCAGCACAGCCCGGTCTACGTCTGCGCCCTCTGCCCCGGCCCGGTGGACACCGAGTTCAACGAGCGGGCCGATGTGGTGTTCGCACTGCGGGGCATCAGCCCGGAACTCTGCGTGGAGGAGGCCATGCGGGGGATGCTCCGCCACAAGACCATCATCGTCCCATCGGCCCTCATGCGGGCGGCAACGACGGCCCAGCGGTTCATGCCGATGGCGATCTTAATGCCCATCATGGCCCACCAGCAGAAGAAAAAACTGGGCTGAAGGGCTATTGTGTGCAACAAGCAGCAATCCCGGCCTTTGCAGAGTCCGTTTTTATGACGATTTCACGAAAACGCAGCAAAATGAGAAAAAATTTGCAGTAATTGTGCCAAGAAAACACCTTGACAGTCGGAATAAAGAATGCTACTCTAGTATACAAGAGGGTGCAGGGCCGGACAGTCCAAATTGCTGCTTCCCGTGGCGGCAGTTAGACTACAGGTATCGTCCGGCAGCGCAGCGCCCCGCAAAGCAAAATTCTGATTGGAGGACTTAATTATGGCACAGTGTACTCCCAAATCCTTTGACCTGACCGGCAAGGTCGCGCTCATCACCGGCGCATCTTACGGCATCGGCATGGCTATCGCAAAGGCGATGGCCGCAAACGGCGCTACCATCGTCTTCAACGACATCAAGCAGGAGCTGGTCGATAAGGGCCTCGCCGCTTATGAAGAAGCTGGCATCAAAGCTCACGGCTATGTCTGCGACGTCACCGATGAGGACGCCGTGAACGCCATGGTCGCAAAGATCACCGAGGAAGTCGGCCATATCAACATTCTGGTCAACAACGCCGGCATCATCAAGCGCATCCCCATGACCGAGATGACCGCTGCTCAGTTCCGTCAGGTCATCGATGTTGACCTGAACGCTCCGTTCATCGTCGCCAAGGCTGTCATCCCCGACATGATCGCTCAGGGCGGCGGCAAGATCATCAATATCTGCTCCATGATGAGCGAGCTGGGCCGTGAGACCGTCTCCGCCTACGCTGCAGCCAAGGGCGGCCTGAAGATGCTGACCAAGAACATCGCCTCCGAGTACGGCGAGTACAACATCCAGTGCAACGGCATCGGACCCGGCTACATCGCTACCCCGCAGACCGCACCTCTGCGCGAGCGTCAGCCCGACGGCAGCCGTCATCCCTTCGACAGCTTCATCGTCGCCAAGACCCCCGCAGGCCGCTGGGGCGAGGCTGAGGATCTGGGCGGACCCGCTGTCTTCCTGGCTTCTGCCGCTTCCGACTTCGTCAACGGCCTCATCCTGTACGTTGACGGCGGCATCCTGGCTTACATCGGCAAGCAGCCGCAGTAAGTTTTTCCATATCCGGCATTTTTGCGCCGTGTCCGCTGCCTTCCGGGTGCCGGGCACGGCGCTCTTTTGTTTCCCATATCGACTTTTTTTCCGGAATCTGCTACACTGGTCATAATAATAAAAACAGGAGGACTTTCCCATGAAGATCGCACTTATCAACGAGAACAGTCAGGCCGCAAAGAACGGCATCATCGAGGCCGCTCTGAAGAAGGTCGTAGAGCCGATGGGCCACGAGGTGGTCAACTACGGCATGTACGCTGCCGATGACGCCGCACAGCTGACCTATGTGCAGTGCGGCATCCTCGCCGCCATCCTGCTCAACAGCGGCGCTGCCGACTACGTCATCACCGGCTGCGGCACCGGCGAGGGTGCCATGCTGGCCCTGAACAGCTTCCCCGGCGTCATCTGCGGCCATGTGGAGGATCCCGTGGACGCCTACACCTTCGCCCACGTCAACGACGGCAACGCCGTGGCCATGCCTTTCGCTAAGGGCTTCGGCTGGGGCGGTGAGCTGAACCTCGAGTACTGCTTTGAGAAGCTGTTCGGCTTCGGCCACGGTCAGGGCTACCCCAAGGAGCGCGTCGAGCCCGAGCAGCGCAACAAGAAGATCCTCGACGGCGTCCGCGCCGCCACCTTCAAGCCCCTCATCGAGTGCCTCAAGAGCATCGATCAGGACCTGCTGAAGGGTGCCATCGCCGGTGAGAAGTTCAGCGAGCTGTTCTTCGCCTCCTGCAAGGACGAGGAGCTGGCCGCTTATATCAAGAGCCTGCTGGCTTGAGCGGTGGCCAGAGCATGACGGCCCTGTATCACCTGAACGAGAACATCGCCCACCTGCTGGAGGGCTTTCTGGAATCGGCAGTCCCCCTCATCGCGGGGCTTGCGGAGGTCATCGGCCTGTTCATCATCGTGACGAGCCTTGTCAAGGCCACCTACCACTATGTGCGGACGACCTTTTTCCACGACCGGTACGACTTCCACCACGAAATGAGCACCGGCCTGACGACGGCATTGGAATTTCTCATGTCGGCAGAGATCGCCAAGACCTTCCTTCTGCAGAACCTCGAGTCGGTCATCCCGCTGGCGGCGACTTTCGCGCTACGCGCTCTGATGAGCCTGCTGCTCCATGTCGAAATGCGGGCAGACCACACGGGGGAAAAATGATGCCTACCAAAGTTTTCTTTGCCCATTCTTTTCCGGTTTGTGCAGAACGTCAAAAATAGCGTCCAGCTCTTGACACTTTGACCAAACCGCCTTATACTCTTGCCATCGAAAGCAAAGGCGCTGACGGATGAAAGATCCGCCAGCGCCTTTTGTGTTTCCGGGGGAAGTGTATCCCCTGCGGCCAAGGGAGAAATAGAGGGCTTCCTTTTCCGGATTTTCCGCGCTGCTGCGCAGATAGAGGGGTGCAGCAGCCGGAGTGTACGCGCCGCCGGGCTGGCACCCGGCAGCCAGATCATTGGGGAGGTATCTGCGTCATGTTCAGCTCCGTCAACACCTGTTGGACGCTCGTAGGAGCGTTCCTCGTCTACTTCATGCAGGCCGGCTTCGCGCTCTGCGAGGCAGGCTTCACCCGCGCCAAGAACACCGGCAATATCCTCATGAAAAACATGATGGATTTTTGCATCGGCACGCCCTGCTACTGGCTCATCGGCTTCGGCCTGATGTTCGGCGGCACCGGCGCTCTCATCGGCGGGTTCGACCCCTTCATTCAGGGTGATTATTCTCATCTGGGCCTCGACATCCCGCTGTGGGTGTACATCGTGTTCCAGACTGTCTTCTGCGCAACGGCAGCTACCATCGTCTCCGGCTCCATGGCCGAGCGCACCAACTTCAAAGCCTACTGCGTCTACTCCGCAGCCATTTCGCTGGTGGTCTACCCCATCTGCGGCCACTGGATGTGGGGTGGCGGCTGGCTCCAGAGCATGGGCTTCCACGACTTTGCCGGTTCTGCAGCAGTCCACAACGTCGGCGGCGTCATCGCCATGCTGGGCGCGGCCCTGCTGGGTCCCCGCATCGGCAAGTACGACAAGGACGGCAAGCCCCACGCCATCCCCGGCCACAACCTGACCGCCGGTGCGCTGGGCGTGTTCATCCTCTGGTTCTGCTGGTTCGGCTTCAACGGCGGCTCTTCCCTGAGCCTTTCCACCGATGAGACCATGACCCTGACCGGTCTGGTCTGCTTCAACACCAACCTTGCGGCAGCAGTTTCTACCTGCGTGACCATGCTCTTTACCTGGAAGCGCTACGGCAAGCCCGACGTCTCCATGACGCTCAACGGCTCTCTGGCTGGTCTGGTGGCCATCACCGCAGGCTGCGACACCGTTTCGCCCTTTGGTGCTTTCATCATCGGCTTCGTCGCCGGCATCCTCGTGGTGCTGAGCGTCGAGTTCTTCGATAACATTGCGAAGATCGATGACCCCGTGGGCGCTGTCTCCGTCCACTTTGCAAACGGCGTCTGGGGTACCATTGCCGTGGGCCTCTTCTCCGACGGCGGCAACGGTGTCGGTAAGGGCCTGTTCTACGGCGGCGGTCTGAGTCAGCTGGGCATCCAGCTGCTGGGGCTCATCGTGGTCGATGCCTATGTTCTGGCCGTCATGTTCGTCATCTTCAAAGTCATCGACAAGACCATCGGCCTCCGCGTTCCCGCTGAGGTGGAGATCGACGGTCTGGACATCCACGAGCACGGTCTGGCTTCCGCTTACGCCGGTTTCGCCATCTCCGATGCAAACTCTGCCGCCATGGTCCCCAACGAGAACACCGACCTCGGCGAGGACGACGCTTCCAAAGCTTCTGCAAAGCAGATGGACGCCGCTGTGCCTGTGGTGCGTGAGCCTGCTGTCATCCACGACGGCATCTACGACACCGGGATGCACAAAGTGTCTATCATTGCAAAGCTTTCCAAGTTCGACCAGCTCAAGAGCGCCCTCAACGATCTGGGCGTCACCGGCATGACGGTCACGCAGGTCATGGGCTGCGGCATCCAGAAAGGCACCACTGAAAAATACCGTGGTGTGCCTGTGGACAGCACCCTCCTGCCGAAGATCAAGGTCGAGGTCATCGTCTCCAAGATCTCGGTCGATTCCGTGGTGGAGGCCGCCAAGAAGGCACTTTACACCGGCCACATCGGCGACGGCAAGATCTTCGTCTACAACGTGACCCGCGTAGTCAAGATCCGCACCGGCGAAGAGGACTTTGCCGCCCTGCAGGACGTCGAGTAAGCGTCCCCCTGATTTCATTGCTATCCCGCCGAGACGGCGTGGATATATTGTTCTCCTTTTTCCTTTTTTCTGATAATTCCAAACACAGCTCAAAGCCCCGCTCCTTCGCACAAGGGAGCGGGGCTTTGGCGTTTCTTGACAGCGCCCGTCCGTCGTGTTATCTTTGTGGGCAGGATATAAAAAACACAGGAGTGTTATCATGAAAGAATTTTTGAAAAAGGAGCTTTATTCCTTCCGGGCCGTCGCGGCCATCCTGGCCCGCTGGCTGCTGTTGGCCGTTCCCACCGGCCTCGTCTGCGGTGCCGTCGGCACAGCGTTCCACCTGGCCGTGGAGCATGTCACCGAGTGGCGGGCCGAGCACATCTGGCTGCTCTGGCTTCTGCCGGTGGCAGGTCTTGCCATCGTGGCACTTTATAAGGTGACGGGCTGCGAAGGGATGGGGACGAACACCGTCATCCGCGCCGTCCACAGCGGCGAAAGCGTCAGCCCGCTGCTGGTGCCGGCCATCTTCTTCGGCACGGTGCTCACCCACCTCTGCGGCGGCTCGGCCGGGCGCGAGGGCGCGGCTTTGCAGATGGGCGGAAGCATCGGCTACAACATCGCAAAGCTCTTCCGCTTTTCCGACCACGACCGCCGCACGGCCACGGCCTGCGGCATGGCGGCGTTCTTCTCGGCACTGTTCGGCACGCCGCTGTCGGCGACTCTCTTCGGCATCATGGTGGAGGACGTGGGCCTCGCGTTCTCGGTGGCCTTTGTTCCCGGCTTCGCCGCTGCCCTCATCGCCTATGGCGTCTCGCTGGCCTGCGGCATCTCTCCTACCCATTTTGAGCTGACCGCACCGGCGCTTTCCATTGATTCTACTCTGCTGGTGGCTGTGCTGGGTGTTGCCTGTGCGCTGGTGGCCCGGACATTCTGCTGGCTTCTCCACACCATGGAGCACGAAATGCCCCGCCGCCTGCCAAACCCCTGGGTGCGTGCCGTCGTGGGCGGTGTTGCCGTGGTGGCCCTCTCCTACCTGATGGGCATAGGCCGCTACAACGGCGCGGGCATGGGCGTCATCACTGCCGCCGTGGAGCAGGGGCAGGCCCTGCCGTGGGACTTTATCTGCAAGATACTGCTGACCGCCCTGACCCTCTCGGCGGGCTTCAAGGGCGGCGAGGTCGTCCCCAGCTTCTACATCGGTGCGACCTTCGGCTGTGCATTCGGCCCGCTGCTGGGCCTGCCCGCCGGGTTCTCCGCCGCCGTGGGCCTCGTCTCGGTGTTCTGCGGCGCGACGAACACCCTCGTCCCCTCCATCCTGCTGGCCTATGAGCTGTTCGGCGGCGTGGGGCTGGAGCTGATCGCGCTGGGCTGCGGCGTCTGTTATATGCTCTCCGGCACCCACGGCCTCTACAGCAGCCAGCTCTTTGTGACGGAAAAGCTGCTGTCGGAGTATACGGAGAGCTGGGGGAAGCGGCTGCACCACTGATCCTCTTTCATTTTCCAGCGCACAGCCCTTGATTTTTTCCGTTTCTCGTGCTACAATCATCTGTAGTTTCATCCTGTGATGCGCAGTGTGCGCAGGTTTTCTGCCGCCGGTGCGTCAAAATCAAATGTCCCAAAACGATGATGCGGACAAACCGAAGTCCCGTTCTCCATGCCGCAGAGAGGGCTGCCGTCCGGAAGGACGCGCTGCAAGCAGCCTGCCATGTGCCGGACTTCTACCACCGCAGAGTGCAGAGGCGAACCTCTGCCGGGTGCGCCCGTTACAGCACAGCGAGTGGCGTGCAATAGCACGCAATTCGGGTGGAACCGTGGAACGCAGTTGGATCTTTCAAAGGCGCTTCATCCCGTAGCAAATGCGGGGTGAAGCGTCTTTTTTGTTATACCAAACGCATTTTTCATGTCAAGAAGGAGTAACACCATGAAGATCATCTATAAGGACGGTCATGTGGACGAGTGCCCGCAGGACCAGGAACTGCACGTTATCCGTCACACCGCAGCCCACGTCATGGCTCAGGCCATCAAGCGCCTCTACCCGGAGGCTGACTTCGCCTTCGGCCCCGCCACCGAGAACGGCTTCTACTACGACGTTGACCTCGGCGACACCAAGCTGACCGACGAGGATCTGGCCAACATCGAGAAGGAGATGCGCAAGATCACCAAAGAGAATCTGGCCATCAAGCCCTTCATCCTGCCCCGCGCAGAGGCCGTCAAGCTGATGGAAGAGCGCCACGAGAACTATAAGGTCGAGCACATGGCTGACCTGGCCGACGAGACCGAGTTCAGCTTCTTCCAGCAGGGCGAGTACGTCGATATGTGCATCGGACCTCACCTGACCTACACCAAGGCTCTGAAGGCTTTCAAGATCACCCAGCAGTCCGGCGCATACTGGAAGAACGACAAAGAGAATAAGATGCTGACCCGTATCAACGGCGTGGCTTTCCACAATCAGGAGGAGCTGGACGCCTGGGAGAAGGAGCAGCAGGAGGCCCGTGAGCGCGACCACCGCAAGATCGGCAAGGAGATGGGCCTGTTCATGACCGACGACCTGGTTGGCCGCGGTCTGCCCATGTTCCTGCCCGCAGGCTACACTGTCTGGCAGGAGCTGGAGAACTATATCAAGGAGAAGGAGCGCGCCCGCGGCTATCTGCACGTCATGACTCCCTGCATCGGCACCGTGAATCTGTACAAGACTTCCGGCCACTGGGACCACTACCGCGAGAATATGTTCCCCGCCATGGAGATGGAGGGCGAAAGCTACGTCCTGCGCCCGATGAACTGCCCCCATCACATGATGATCTACGCAAACCGTCCCCACTCCTACCGCGACCTGCCCATGCGCATCGGCGAGATCGCACACGACTTCCGCTATGAGTCCTCCGGCACCCTGAAGGGCATCGAGCGCGGCCGTCACTTCTGCCAGAACGACGCTCACCTGTTCTGCACTCCGGAGCAGATCAAGAGCGAAGTCGCTGATGTCTGCAACCTCATCTTCGAGACCTACAAGGACTTCAACATCACCGATTACCGCTGCGTTCTGTCCCTGCGCGACCCCGCCGATAAGAAGAAGTATCACGACGACGACGCGATGTGGAACCACGCTGAGAACGCTCTGCGCGAGGTCCTGACTGAGCTGGGCATCCACTTCACCGAGGAGATCGGCGAGGCTGCTTTCTACGGCCCCAAGCTGGACGTCAACGTCAAGCCCGCTGTCGGCGCTGAGTACACCCTGTCCACCTGCCAGCTGGACTTCTGCCTGCCCGCAAAGTTCCACCTGACCTATGTGGACAAGGATGGCACCGAGAAGACCCCCGTTGTCCTGCACCGTGCGATCCTCGGTTCTCTCGACCGCTTCATGGCCTACCTCATCGAGGAGACCAAGGGCAAGTTCCCCACCTGGCTGGCTCCTGTTCAGGTCAAGGTTCTGCCCGTCTCCGAGAAGACCCTCGAGTATTCCGAGGCCATCACCGAGAAGCTGGTGGAGGCCGGTATCCGTGTGGCTCTGGACGACGACAACCAGAAGATCGGCTACAAGATCCGCGCTGCACAGCAGGTGGACCGCGTGCCTTATATGCTGGTCCTGGGCGCCAAGGAAGCTGAGGCCGGCAACGTCTCTGTCCGTGACCGCAAGGGCGAGACCACCACGATGGAAGTGGATGAGTTCATCGCAAAGGTCACTTCCGAGATCAAGAACCGCAGCCTGTAAGCTGTAACGTAAGATACAAAAAATCCTCTCCGCCGTCTGGCAGAGGGGATTTTTATTTACGCCTTGTTATTTCAGCAGATTATCATCCGTGAAGTAATCAATTTTCATGGACTTACGCACTTCGGCGAGGGTGGCGGCGGCGGTCTTTTCGGCCACAGCGCTGCCTTCCTTCAGAATTTCCACGACCTCGGGCAGGCGCTGCTCCCACTCCTTGCGGCGGTTGCGGATGGGCTCCAGCTCAGCCTGCATGACGCTGTTCAGGAACTTCTTCACCTTCACGTCGCCCAGACCGCCGCGCTGATAGTGTGCCTTCAGCTCGTCGAGGTTCTGGTACTCGGGCAGGAACTCGGCAAAGTGCTCCGGGCGGCTGAATGCATCCAGATAGATGAAGACGGGGTTGCCCTCCACCTTGCCGGGGTCCTGCACGCGCAGGTGGTTCGGGTCGGTGTACATGGACATGATCTTCTTCTTGATGTCCTCAGGCTCGTCGGAGAGGTAGATGCAGTTGCCGAGGCTCTTGCTCATCTTGGCCTTGCCGTCGGTGCCGGGCAGGCGCAGGCAGGCGCTGTTCTGGGGCAGAACGATCTCCGGCTCCACCAGAGTCTCACCGTAGACGGCGTTGAACTTATGGACGATCTCGCAGCACTGCTCGATCATGGGGCGCTGGTCCTCGCCTGCGGGGACGGTAGTAGCCTTGAAGGCGGTGATGTCCGCAGCCTGGCTGATGGGGTAAGTGAAGAAGCCCACCGGGATGCTGGACTCGAAGTTCTTCTGCTGGATCTCGGCCTTGACGGTGGGGTTGCGCTGCAGGCGGGAGACGGTGACAAGGTTCATATAATAGAAGCTCAGCTCGGTCAGCTCCGGCACCATGGACTGGATGAAGATGTGTGCCTTGGCGGGGTCGATGCCCACGGCCAGATAGTCCAGAGCGACCTGCAGGACGTTCTGGCGCACCTTCTCCGGGTTGTCGGCGTTGTCGGTGAGGGCCTGTGCGTCAGCGATCATGATATAGATCTCGTCGAACTTGCCCGAGTTCTGCAGCCGGACACGCTCCTTCAGAGAGCCGACATAGTGGCCGACATGGAGCCGGCCCGTCGGGCGGTCGCCCGTCAGAATGATCTGTTTCATTTTTTTCTCCTTTTTCATCAGGCGCATTTTTCCTCAACCTCTCCGTCACAGCTGACGCTGTGCCGCCTCCCCTGATAGGGGAGGCTCTGGCGAAAAGGGTAAGTTTTCGGTTTTGCCAAGGGCTCTCCTATCAGGAGAGCTGGACGCCGCAGGCGGCCTGAGAGGTTCATTTTTTATAAGTATATCCCCCGCCGCTTTCCCTGTCAACAAAAGCCGCTCCGGAACGGATAAAAAAGAAAAAGCGATGGAAAACTTCCATCGCTTTACTGGCGCCTCTTGCCTGACTCGAACAGGCGACACCCTGATTAACAGTCAGGTGCTCTAACCGACTGAGCTAAAGAGGCATCTATATAAAACGGCGCAGAGCCGTTTTACTACTAAAATGGTGACCCGTACCGGAATCGAACCGATGTTAAAGGCGTGAGAGGCCTCTGTCTTAACCGCTTGACCAACGGGCCATACTACCATTGCATCGGGTGTTGTTCCCGACTCGATTATTCTAGCACAGCGCACCCGCTTTGTCAACAGGCATTTTCAATTTTTCGGCAAAAATTTCGAAAAAATCAGAACAGCCGACGTACTCTGCCCTTCACAGCCCCCAGAAGGACGTTCAGGTAAAGGCCCATGACGCTCTCCACCTCGCCCAGCTCCATGCTCTGGCGCTGGGGCAGGCCGGCCAGCGTACCGCGGTAGAGGCAGTGCAGCTCGGGCAGCTCGGCGTAATCGCTTGGGTGCATGAGGGTGCTGGGCTTTGGCAGCTCCAGCGCACCGCTCTTCTGGAGCACCTCACTGACGAACTGGGAGCAGAAATAATGCCGACGGCGCTGCCAGCGGATATGCATCCAGCAGAGCAGCAGACCCAGCGAATTGAAGCGGTAGAGCTCCCCGTGGTGCATCATGTGTTGAGTGCGGCGCTTGGCGCGGGTGTAGGCCTCATCAGTCACTTCCAACGCGTAGAGGGCGCAGGGGATGTTCTCCCGCATGAGGAACACGCCCCGGTTCAGGTACTCCCGGCTGGGACCTGCGGGGAACATGGTATAACCATTCTTGCGGGTAGAGCTGTAGAGGGTACTCAGGTCCTCGTCGAAGGCGAGGGAGATGTGAGTGTACTGCGCACCGGTCAGGCTGTACACGAGGTTCGAGAGCAGGGTGCCGGAGCGGGTAAGAAATATGTAAAGCGTCTTCATCGTCGTTGTTTCTCCATGCTGGCGGCTCATGGCCGCGGGTCAGACTGGCTCAGTATATCATAAGTCGTGCGTTTTTTCCAGATAAATCGCAAAATATCCACAAATATTTTGTTCCTCTACTTATAATACGTTTTTTCGCAGCCCAAAATTGCAGCCTCTTCTCTCCTGATTTCCGCTCCTTGTATCCCAAATCGATAAAATTTTATCAAAGATTTGTTTTTGGCATAAAATCTTTAATTTGTGCAGGCAAATGGGCCAGGATTTTTACGAAACCGTCTTAAATACCCCGGATTCTTAATAAGATTTGTTGCTTTTACCCGAAGAAAACCGCTCCGCCGGTTGATTTCGGCCCCAATTTATGTATAATGATATACAGGAGAATACGCATCTGTATTTCTTTTCGTCGTCCTTTTGCGGTGTCCTTTTGGCTGAGGGCAGCTTACCGCTGGTGTCTGGACGATGACCTGAACGAAAGAAGAGGTATAAGTATCATGGCAAAGTTGGATCTGAGCAAGTATGGTATCACCGGCACGACCGAGATCGTGTACAATCCCTCTTACGAGCAGCTGTTCGACGAGGAGACCAAGCCCGAACTGGAAGGCTACGAGAAGGGCCAGGTCAGCGAGCTGGGCGCTGTCAACGTCATGACCGGTATCTACACCGGCCGCTCCCCCAAGGATAAGTTCATCGTCATGGACGAGAACTCCAAGGACACCGTGTGGTGGACCAGCGACGAGTACAAGAACGACAACCACCCCGCTTCTCAGGAAGCCTGGGAAGCTGTGAAGGAGATCGCCAAGAAGGAGCTCTCCAACAAGCGCCTGTACGTCGTGGATGCTTTCTGCGGCGCCAACAAGGACACCCGCATGGCCGTCCGCTTCATCATGGAAGTGGCCTGGCAGGCACATTTCGTCACCAATATGTTCATCAAGCCCACCGCTGAGGAGCTGGCAAACTTCGAGCCTGATTTCGTTGTCTACAACGCTTCCAAGGCTAAGGTCGAGAACTACAAGGAGCTGGGCCTGAACTCCGAGACTGCCGTGCTGTTCAACATCACCAGCAAGGAGCAGGTCATCGTCAACACCTGGTACGGCGGCGAGATGAAGAAGGGTATGTTCTCCATGATGAACTACTTCCTGCCGCTGAAGGGCATCGCTTCCATGCACTGCTCTGCCAACACCGATAAGGAGGGCAAGAACACTGCCATCTTCTTCGGTCTGTCCGGCACCGGCAAGACCACCCTGTCCACCGACCCGAAGCGTCTGCTCATCGGCGATGACGAGCACGGCTGGGACGACAACGGCGTCTTCAACTTCGAGGGCGGCTGCTACGCAAAGGTCATCAACCTGGACAAGGACTCTGAGCCCGACATCTACAACGCCATCAAGCGCAACGCTCTGCTGGAGAACGTCACTCTGGACGCTGAGGGCCACATCGATTTCGCCGACAAGAGCGTGACCGAGAACACCCGCGTCTCCTACCCCATCGACCACATCCAGAACATCGTCCGCCCCATCTCTTCTGCACCCGCAGCCAAGAATGTCATCTTCCTGTCTGCTGATGCATTCGGCGTCCTGCCCCCGGTCTCCATCCTGACTCCGGAGCAGACCCAGTACTATTTCCTGTCCGGCTTTACCGCAAAGCTGGCCGGCACCGAGCGCGGCATCACCGAGCCCACCCCCACCTTCTCCGCCTGCTTCGGTCAGGCCTTCCTGGAGCTGCACCCCACCAAGTACGCTGAGGAGCTGGTCAAGAAGATGCAGAAGAGCGGCGCCAAGGCTTATCTGGTCAACACCGGCTGGAACGGCACCGGCAAGCGCATCTCCATCAAGGATACCCGCGGCATCATCGACGCTATCCTGAGCGGTGCCATCAACGAGGCTCCCACCAAGAAGATCCCCTACTTCGATTTCGAGGTTCCCACTGCTCTGCCCGGTGTTGACCCCGCTATCCTCGACCCCCGCGACACCTACGCAGATGCCGCTCAGTGGGAAGAGAAGGCCAAGGATCTGGCTGGCCGCTTCATCAAGAACTTCGCAAAGTACGAGGGCAACGAACACGGCAAGGCTCTGGTCTCCGCCGGCCCCCAGCTGTAAGCTGACAGCACCTCTTACATAAAGAGCTTTTATCCCCCTGTCCACACCGGGCAGGGGGATTTTTATGTCCCGAAAAAATGGCGAAACCTATTTTTTTTTTGCGGAACCATGTTATACTTAGTCCAAATTCTGCACCGCGGCAGGAAGCCTTTCGGGACATATAAGGGGTATTGCTTATGAATAATCAGACGGTCAACGACTACTTCAAGCACCACTGGGCGAAGCTCATCGTCTTTGTGCTCTTTACGGCGGTGGTGTCCTTTTTCGCACCGCTGAAAAGCTTCCAGCTCAAGTGGCTCATCGACTCCAAGAGCAAGCAGGAGGCGCTGGGCTATATGGGGCTGGTGTTCCTCATCACCTTCACCAGCTGGTTTTTCGAACGGCTGAGCCGCCGCTCCTTTACAAAACTCGCCTGCGGTGCCGTGGAGCAGGTACGGGGACAGGTCATGGAGCGGGTGCTGCGCCGCCCGGTGTCCCAATATCAGCGGGAGGGCGACGCAGCCTATCTCTCCCTGCTGACCACCGACCTGCGCACTCTCTACGACGACTATTATATGTCCATCTTCAACATCGTGTTCTGGGGCGGCATCATGCTCTGCGCTCTGGGAATGTACCTCTACATCAGCCCGGTGATGCTGGCGGCGATTTTGCTCGTGACCGTGCCGCCGCTGGTCCTGCCCCGGAAGATGAATGAGCGGCTCAAAGCCGCCCGCGACGCCTTCTCGCTCCAGATGGCGGGCTACACCCAACAGCTCAAAGAGCTTCTGGGCGGGTTCGAGGTCATCCGGGGCTTTCTGCGGGAGGACGCCTATGCCGCCCGCCACCGGGACGCGGCTCGGCAGGCCCGCACCAGCGAGCTGGGCTATCAGCAGAGCCTCAATGCAATGGTGGTCAACACCTCTCTCATCAGCAACCTCATCTTCCCCATCGTCATGCTGGTGGGCCTGTTCCTCGCCTTTGATGGCCGTCTGACGATGGGCACCGTCTCCACCGCCGCCAGCATGGCGAATTTCGTCATCACGCCCTGCAGCCAGATCGCTCAGTGCTGGGCCAAGGTCAGGTCCTCCAAAGGCATCCGCCAGCGGTTAGAAGACGCCATGTCCGGCCCGGAAGAAACGCCCAAAGGTCAGCCCATCGGCAGGCTTGAGCACATCGAGTGCCAAGACACCGGCTTTACTTATCCGGGTGCTGCCGCGCCGGTGCTGAGCGGTGTCCGGCTGACCGTTTCCGGGCAGGAAAAGGCCGTTCTCGTGGGCGAGAGCGGCTGCGGCAAGTCTACACTGGCAAAGCTGCTGTTCCAGTACTACCCAGACTATACCGGCAGCATCCTCTTCAACGGCCAGCAGTTGCGCGGCATCGACCGTCAGAGCCTCTACCAGCGGGTGGGCTACATCGCCCAGACCACCTATCTCTTCAACGACACCCTCCGCAGCAACATCTGCCTGGGTGAGGATTTCCCCGAAGAGCAGCTGACCCACGCCGTGGAGACGGCGGGCCTTTCCGACTGGGTAAGCACCCTGCCCGACGGCCTCGACACCCTCATCAGCGAGAACGGCAAGAACCTCTCCGGCGGGCAGCGCCAGCGCATCGGCATCGCACGGCTGGTGCTCCGCCGGTATGACCTCATCATTGCCGATGAAATTACTGCCAGCCTCGACCCCGACACCAGCGGTCAGGTCATGGAAAAGCTCCTCGCTCTCCCCTGCATGGTGGTCGCCATCACCCACGACGTCTCGGGGGCGTTCATGAAACAGTTTGACAAGGTATACCGGGTGGAGCACGGAAGCGTCACGCAAGCATAAAAGGAGAGCCTGTGCCGGGTTTCAGCACAGGCCCTCCTCTTGTTTTTACCGGTTATTTTGCCGCGTCGAACTCGGCCAGAATATCCTCCGTGGGAGCCGGGGTCACGAGGCTGACCACCGCGCAGACGGCCAGCGAGACGAGGAAGGCGGGCAGAAGCTCATAGATGCCGAAGACGCCGCCCAGCGGGCTGACGATGTACTTCCAGACGAAGACCATCAGGCCGCCGCAGAGCATACCGGCCAGCGCACCCTGCCAGTTGCAGCGCTTCCAGAACAGGGCGCAGAGGACGACAGCGCCGAAGGAGCCGCCGAAACCGGCCCATGCAAAGCTGACGATGCCGAAGACGCTGGAATCCGGGTCGCGGGCCAGCACCACGCCCACCACGCTGACGCAGATGATGGTCAGGCGGGCTGCGAAGAGGCTCTGCTTCTCGCTCAGTTTGAGGTGGCCGAACTCCTGCAAAATGTTCTGGGACACGCTGGACGCCGCGGCCAGCATCTGGCTGTCTGCTGTGGACATCGTAGCCGCCAGGATGCCTGCAAGGATGAGTCCGGCGAGGACTGCCGCCAGCACACCGTGCTGGCTGATGAGGCTGGCGATGTGGACGATAAGGGTCTCACTGGACGAGCCGCTGAGGAATTCCAGCGCACCGACCCTGGTCATGCCGAGGCCCACCATGCCGATGACGATGGACGCAGCCATGGCGATGACCACCCAGACGGTGGCAATGCGGCGGCTGAGCACCAGCTTCTTCTCGTCCTCGATGGCCATGAAGCGGAGCAGGATGTGGGGCATACCGAAGTAGCCGAGGCCCCACGCCATGGTGGAGACGATGTCCAGCAGGCTGTAGGATGCGGCCCCGCCAGTCACAGCGTCGTGGCTGGCTGTCATGGTCAGGTAGCCGGAAAGGCTCTGGGCGTTCTCCACCACAGCGCCCCAGCCGCCGGCCACGACGATACCGTAGCCCAGCACCGCGATGAGGGCCAGCGACATGACCATCGACTGGATGAGGTCGGTGGTGGTGACGGCGCGGAAGCCGCCGAGGATGGTATAGCCCACGATGACGAGGGCCGACACCAGCATTGCTGCCATGTAATCTACGCCGAAGAGGCTGTGGAACAGCTTGCCGCAGGCCGCAAAGCCCGAGGCCGTATACGGCACGAAAAAGACGATGATGATGACCGCGCCCAGAGCGTTCAGCAGGTTGCGCTGGTCATGGAAGCGAAGCGACAAGAACTGCGGTACCGTGATGGCGTCGAGGTTGGCCGAATAGCGGCGGAGCCGCCGGGCCACGATGAGCCAGTTGAGCCAGGTACCCAGCGCAAGGCCGATGGCCGTCCAGCCCGGCGAGGCAATGCCTGTCAGATAGGCCAGACCCGGCATACCCATCAGCAGCCAGCTGGACATATCGCTGGCCTCGGCGCTCATGGCCGTGACCAGCGGCCCCATCTTCCGGCCGCCGAGGTAGAAGTCGGCGCTGTCGTTGTTGGTCTTGCTATAGGCGAAACCCACCAGCAGCATGGCCGCAAGATAGACGACGATGGTGACGATGATACAGATCTCACTCATACACGTTCCCCCTTTGGTGCTTTTTCCTCTATGATAAAAGCATGGTATGATTTTACCACAGTAAAGCATCAAAGTGCAAGACTCCTGGGCAGATTCTTACCCTATGACCGAAATTTCGTCCTTTGCAGCGTCCAAAACCACTCAATATGCCAACAGGCCGTCCTCTTCCAGAGGACGGCCTGTTGGTTCGGATGAAGAAAATGATGAAAATAAAGAAGATGACAGATTATTTTGCGGCTTCGCCTTCGGGGAAGATGATCTTGTTCACGAAGAAGAAGATGACCATCGAAATGCCGCCGTTGAGCACCGTGGTGCCGATGTTGTAGATGAAATCAGGCACCAGCAGACCGGCCACAGCCACCCAGATGCAGTTGATGGAGTTGACGATGCAGGTGATGAGGCAGAAGGCCAGCAGATACCAGCCGATCTGCTTGGCGAGGCTGCCCTTGCTGCGGAAGACAAGGTTGCGCTGGATGGGGAAATTGATGCACTCGCCGATGACCATGGCCACCATGTAGGCGCAGAAGTAGGGCAGGCCGCCGTGGGCGGCGTCGTAGCCGAGGATATTCCACTTGAAGGTCTCGCCGAACAGGGTGATGTCAATGCCCGGCCAGCCGAAGTCCACCACCGGCAGGCTTGCAAACGCCTTGGGCAGGAACTGCAAAAGCAGGTATTTGAACACGGTGATGAGGTTGGACACGATGACGAACAGTCCACCCTCCCGCACCCATTTGGCCGCGGCCGGATGCTTTGCGGCAAAGTTATTCCAGAAATTCATGACCTTATTCCTTTCAGCTGTTTTTGAGCCGGTTTTCCATCTGGCTGTTCAGGATGAGATTCTTGACGAACTCATAGAGGACCCGAAGGATGCCCACGAGCCAGAAGCCTTTCAGCTCCCAGACGAGGCCGTCCACCATGCCCATGCTCACCATGCCGTTGGTCATCTTGGCCAGCGCGCGCAGCGGCATATTATACTGGAACACGGTGTTCAGGTCGGGGGTGCCTTTTGCAAAGCTGCTGTCCAGACGGCAGCGCAGCACCTTCTGTGCCACCCAGCCCAGCGGGCTGCGGCCATGGTCCATCTCGCCCAGCGTCATGTTCCGGTCGATGCGGACGACATCCTCCGGCACAGGGTGGCCCAGCAGAGCCTCGAACTCGGCGTCAGTCACATAGGTGATCTGGCCGGAGACATAGTGGAGCAGGTCGAGACCCTCGTAGGGGTCGGGAGCGTTGGTCCCCTTGACGGAGACTTCCGCTGTCAGGCGGATGTCTGCGCTGGATGCACCCACGCGGAGCTGATAGCTTCCGCCTTCGACTTCCCAGCGGTCAGTCTTGACGTTCCAGTAGCGGAACGCCTTGTCGTCCAGAGCGATGCTCACCGTCCTGCTCTCGCCGGGGGCGAGGAAGACCTTTGCAAAGCCCTTCAGCTCCTGCGCCGGGCGGAAGATTTTTGCGTCCTGCTTTGCGACGTAGAGCTGGACGATCTCGGCACCGGCACAGCTGCCAGTGTTGGTGACGGTGAGGGTCACACCCTTCTCGTCTGCCTTCAAATCACTGTACTCGAAGGTGGTGTAGCTCAGGCCGTAGCCGAAGGGGAACGCCACCGGCACACCGGCGGTCTGATAGTACCGGTAGCCCACATACAGGCCCTCGCGGTACTCCACATTCCGGCCCTCGCCACCGAAGTTCGCCTTGGCGGGGGTATCGTCGTGAGCCTGCGCCCAGGTCTGGGACAGCTTGCCGCAGGGGCAGAGCTTGCCGGTGAGGATGTCTGCGGCCGCGCCTGCGCCTGCCTGTCCGCCCAGTGCGCCGTAGACCAGCGCCCTGCACTGGCCGACCCACGGCGTCTCTATCGGCGCACCGGCGCTCAGCAGAACGACGACGTTCGGGTTGACGGCAGCCACAGCGGCCAGAAGCTGCTGCTGGTTCTCGGCCAGCTTCATGTCGGCGCGGTCGATGCCTTCGCTCTCCCGCAGCTCATCGAGGCCGAGGCAGAGCAGAACGGTGTCAGCCTTCTTTGCGAGGGCCACAGCCTCTTCCAGCTTCTCGGCGTCAGCTGCACCCTGACGCTCGAAACCGGAGGCATAGCCCACGAAGGTGATGCCGCTGTCGTCGGCCTTGATGCTGTCCAGCAGGGTGTCCACCTGCAGGGCGTTGACGGCGCTGGAGCCTGCGCCCTGATAGCGGGGCGTCTCGGCAAAGTCGCCGATGACGGCCAGCTTCTCATTGGGCTTGAGCGGCAGGATGCCGCCCTCGTTCCTGAGCAGGACGATGCTCTCTGCGGCCGCGCGGCGGGCAAGCTTATGGTGCGCGGCAGCGTCGAAGGTGCGGGGCGCTTTTTCCACCGCAGCGTGGGTGGAGAGCACCAGTTCCAGCATCTCGTCGAGGCGGGCGTCCACGTCGGCCTCGGAAATTTTGCCGTCCTGTACGGCCTTCATCAGCTCCCGGATGGAGTCTCCGCCGGGACAGGGCATTTCGAGGGTGGAGCCGTTCTTCACGCCGAGGGCGTGGTCATTGGAGCCGCCCCAGTCGGTGACGACGGCTCCGTCGAAGCCCCAGTCCTTCCGCAGAATGTCCTGCAGCAGGTGGGCATTCTCGTTGGCGTAGGTGCCGTTGATGAGGTTGTAGGAGGTCATGATGGTCTTGGGCTTTGCCTCTTTCACCACGATCTCGAAACCGGTCAGATACAGCTCCCGCAGGGTGCGCTCATCGAGCACCGAGTCGCTGGCCATGCGGCGCAGCTCCTGACTGTTGACCGCAAAGTGCTTGGGGCAGGCAGAGATGCCGTTTTTCTGGATGCCGCGCACATAGGCGGCGGCCATCCTGCCCGCGAGGATGGGGTCTTCCGAGAAATACTCGAAGTCGCGGCCGCAGAGGGGGCTGCGCTGGATGTTCAGGCCAGGGCCGAGCAGGACAGCCACTTCCTGTGCGGCGGCTTCCTCGCCCAGTGCCTCGCCCACGGCTTCGCCCAGCTTCTCATCCCAGCTGCACGCAGTGGCGGAAGAGGTCGGGAAACAGGTTGCCGGAACGCTGGGGTTGAGGCCCAGATGGTCGGCGGCGCCGGCCTGCTTGCGGACACCATTGGGGCCGTCCGAAAGGGTGATGGCTGGGATGCCCTTGCCCGGCAGAGCGCGGGTGGTAAAGACAGTCTCACCCGAGAGCAGGGCGCATTTTTGCTCTAAGTTCAGTTTCTGGATGATGTCGGTATGCTTCATCGCATTTTCCTCATTTTATCCTGAGCAGGGCAAAGGCCCGCTGTCTGGTGCAGCGGGCCTTTGCCGTTGGTTCAGTTCAGGTGCTGCATGGAGAGAGGGTCCGGTTTAGACTTCTTCCTCTTCTTCCTTGCGCTTCTTGTAGTTCTTGATGGCGGTGTACTCCAAGCCAACGATGAGCAGCGCGGCCACGACGTCAGCGCCGATCAGGATGACCTTCCACTTTGCCATGCCGGGGTTCAGGTTCTCAGCCTCATAAGCGCGGCTGTTGACCACGGTGTAGAGGATGTTCTTGGCAGAGGTGCGCATTGCCTGCTTGCTGCTGTTGGTCAGAACGGTCACATTATTGTAATCGTTGCCGGTGGTGCAGAGCATCAGGTCGCCGCCGTTGCGGACAGCCTGATCGGCGGTCATGTAGCCGTAGACACCGAAGTAGTCGGTCTCGACAAAGCCGAGGAAGCCCCACTCGCCGCGCAGGACATTCTGCAGCAGCTCAGAGCAGCCGCCAGCCCAGCGATTGCCGATGTAGTTGAAGGAAGACATGACAGCGTGGCAGTCAGCATCCTTGACAGACATCTCGAAGGGCTTGAGGTAGATCTCGCGGATAGCCTGCTCGTTGGACCAGGTAGCCACCATGCAGTTACGATTGCCTTCCTGATCGTTCAGGGCAAAGTGCTTCATGTAAGCGTAGACGCCGTGCTCCTGTGCGCCTGCGATGGCATTTGCGGCCATAGCACCGGACAGGACACCGTCCTCAGAGTAGTACTCGAAGTTACGGCCGGAGAATGCGGTGCGGTGGATGTTCATAGCCGGGCCATACCAGCCGGAAGTGTTCATCTCATTGGCCATCTTGCCGATGCTGTCGCCGAAGTCGTGGGCCAGATCCTTGCTCCAGGTCATACCGATGAGGGTAGCAGCCGGGAAACCGACAGAACCGACGCCGGTGAAGTTGTTGTTGATGGATGCAGGGCCGTCACAGTCGTTGGTGCGCACCTTGCCGATGCTGTCCACGGCTGCGGTCTGATAGCCGCCGAAGCCGATGGTCTGCTGCAGGTCGTCGATGCTCATCTCATCCAGCAGGTCATCCCACTTGGAATCATTGTAGTCCACGCCGCGCAGGTCAGCCAGCTTGAGGCCGTTCTTTGCGCCGGTGGTAATGTCCTCTGCGTTGGCATCATCGTCCTTCTCGTAGCCGGACTCCGTGTAGGTGAAGCAGTTCTCGAAGCCAGCCTTGACCTCGTCGCTCATCTCATAGGTAGCGGGAGCGGCAATGGCCTCGTCGTAGTTTGCAAAGCCGTCTGCACGGGACAGATAGGTGATCTCGCCCTCGGCGAAATCGAACTGATTGGTCGCCACGACCTCGTCGCTCTCGCGCTTGTTGGACTCGTTGTAAACGATGTCGGAGGCGACAGTGTAGGTCTTGGAATCCAGAACATTGTGGGAGTCAGAGTTGGTGCTGATGATGTAATCGCCAGCCTCCAGCACATAGCAGCCGTTGTTCTTGTAATCGTAGGAAGCCAGATCCTCGACCGGGATGGTGAAGTCGATGGTCTCGCTCTCGCCGGGGGCAAGCTCGCTGGTCTTGGCGAAGTCCAGCAGGTTTGCGGAAGCCTTCTCAATGCCGCCGTTGGTGTACGGAGGATCATTATAGATCTCCACGACATCCTTGCCGGCATCAGAGCCGGTATTGGTGACGGTGACAGAGAACTTCAGGCTGCTGCCGTCGTTGGTGATGTCGCTCATCTTCTGGGTGAAGGTGGTGTAGCTCAGGCCGTAGCCAAAGGGATAGACAACTTCCTTGTCGTAGTCGATGAGGCCCTCATCGGCGGCAGTCTCATAGAACTTGTAGCCGACGTAGATGCCCTCAACGTAGTTGACGAAGGAGGGGCTGGTGCCCTCCGGGTCGAACATACTTGCGTTGGAATTGAACTCGGAAGTATTGGTGTACTTGAAGTCGCCGAAGTTGTTCCACCACGGAGAAGTGGTCAGGTCAGCGACATAGGTGTCAGCGGTACGGCCGGAGGGATTGACCTCACCGGCGACCACGCGGCCAAAGCCCTCAAAGCCGGACTGGCCGGTGCCGGGGCAGAGCAGGACGCCCTTGATCTGGGGGTAATCCTTGACCCAGTCCATCTCGAAAGCGTTTGCGCCGTTGTAAACGACGATGACGTTGTCGAAGTTGGAAGTGACGAGGTCGATGAGCTCTTCCTCGCGGTTGGACAGCTGCAGGAAGTGGTCGCCCTTATCCCAGTCATTGCCCTCGTTCAGGGTGTCATCGTAAGTGCCGTTGTAGTAGCCGGCACCGCGCTGAGAACCACGGTAATCTGCCACACGGCGGACCCAGCTGCCGTCCACGACAGCAGACATATCGGTGGGAAGGTCTGCGCCCTCACCGCCGACGCGGGTGATGACGACCATAGCGGTGTCAGAATATGCCTTGGCGTTTGCCATCATCTCGTCGGTGTACAGGCTGACATTCGGCTCGGGCAGAGTCCAGTCCTGCTGTGCCATGCCGACGCTGGGGCGGGTGGAGCAGTAATCGGTGTAGAACTTGCTCAGCTCGTCGTTGGTCTCGATGCCTGCATCATGCAGACCGGTGAGCAGGTCGGTGACAGGGTAAGCGTCGTTCAGAGCGCCAGAACCGGTGCCGCCATAGCAGGGGCTGGTGGAAGCCCAGCCGAAGACATTCAGCTTGGAGCCAGAAGCCACAGGCAGGATGTTGTCATCGTTCTGAGCCAGAACGATGCCTTCCTGGGTGATCTCATTGACCAGCTCGGTGGCCTCTGCGGAAGTCTCCTCACTGATGGAACCTTCGCCGGAGACCAGATCCAGCATGGTGGACATGGGGCCGGTGCAGATGAGGTTGACGACAATCGCCAGCGCCAGCAGAATGGCGAGGCCGGACTGCGCACGAATCATCTTCTTTTTCGCTTTGGGCATCTTCCGCACCGCGAACATCACGAGGAGCGCGAGTACGAGGACGACGCCGAATGCAATCAGATAGTTCTGAATGTTCGAAACTACCTGCATTACATCATCCATATTGATGGACAACATAATTTTCTTCCTCCTTATTCTGAATCCATATTTTCCGGGTACAGCTCCCGGAGCATTGCCACTATTATAAATGGATTCAAAGAAAATTCACAAACATCTTCACAATCTGTCATTTTGGAGGCATGTTTTGCAGAAGTTTCAATTTGGTTTCAAATTTTATTGTGCTAATTCACAATTTTGAGAACGGTTTTATTGTGCAGAATAACAAAACCTCTCCGTCATCGCTACGCGATGACGGAGAGGTTTCTCACGATGGGACCGGCAGCAAGATCCGCAGGGTGAACCAGCTGTCGGCCCAATGAAGGGTCATGGTGCCGTCGTGGCGCTGGGCGGCCGCCTGCACGCCCTGCAGGTCGTAGCCGCCGTGGGCGTTGTGGACAGGCAGACCGTCCGCGCCCATCTCCACGGGCTGGGCGCAATAGTTCTCGAAGCGGAGCATCACGCAGCCGCTCTGGTTATAGATGGCCACCCGCAGCAGACGCTTTTCGGGGTCAGGCTCGGCCAGCACGCTCTCGATGGCGTTGTCCAGCGGCGCACCCACGAGGGTACACAGCTCCCGCGTGCTCAGAAAGCCCAGCTGGCTGCCGTCGGCCACGCTGGTCATGTTGATGCCGCGCTGCTGGCAGTCCATGCTTTTGGCGGTCAATAGGGTATCCAATACCGGGTTGCCCGTCTTGTTCTCGGCCTCATACTGCCGGAGGCCGCTCTCCATCCGGGCCAGAGCCGCGTCCTGCTTGGCCCGGTCGCGCTCGGCGCGGATGTCCGCGATTTGAATTTTCAGCTCATGATAGCGGCTGTTGATGAGCCGGATGCCCTCTTTGCTCCGCTTGTACTGCTCGTACTGGCGGTGGAGCACCTCGTCCATGGCGGCAAGCTCACTGTGGAGCGCCGCCTCCCGTAGCTGTTCGTGCTGGACCGTCAGGATGAGCACACCGCAGATGTCCACCAGCGTGCGGATGTAGTAGACGCTCATGTCCACCTCGCGGTCGCCCAAGAACAGCAGGTTGCTCACTGCGAAGACCATCGCCGCCATGACGACGGCCACGAGGGCCGCTTTTCCGCTGATGACGATATGGCCCTTGGGACTTTTGTGCTTATGCTCCAGCACCCAGATGCAGCCGAAAACGCCGCCATAGACCACCACCAGAAGCAGCAGTGACAGGCCGTCGGCCCCGCTGCGCTGAGGCCAGAGGAAGCAGTGCAGCTGCCACTCGGCGCTGGCCGCCAGCTCTGCCAGAACGAAGGCCCGGGCGCAGACATAGCCCGCTTCCAGCAGGGAGATGGTGCGGGTGACCCAGAGGTATAAATACTGTATCCCCACAGCTGCCGCCATGCAGGGGATCCACCACGCCAGCGGAACTCTGCCCGTGGCCTGCAAAAAAGCACTCAGGGCCAGCGCCCATGCCGCACTGGCAGCGATGGTGGCCGTTTTGCCGAAGCGGATGCCCAGCGGCAGGGCGTAGATGCCCACGGCCAGACACTCGGCCAGCGCCGTATACAGGCGCGGGATGTTGGGCAGTGCCGTCATGCACCCTCACCCCCGATGTGGTCGGCCAGCGCCGCGAGGAAGGCTTTCCGCCGGGGGCGGCTGACCTGCAATTCGTAGGGTCCCACCTGCACCATCCCCTGCTGCACGCTCTTCACCTGTGCCAGATTGACAAGGTAGCCGCTGTTGCAGCGGGCAAAGGGCCGCTCGGCCAGCTTTTCCTCAAAGGCTTTCAGGGTGCCTGCCGCCACGAAATCGCCCTCTTCGGTATAAAAATGGACGCGGTGTCCCTCGCTTTCCAGATAATAGATGAGGGACGAATCCAGCCGCCGCATCCCGCCCTCCACCGGCAGGGCCAGATAATGCCGTGCGCGGCGGCGCAGCTGTTCTTCGGCCTTGCGCAGCTGCTGCGAAAACGCAAAATAAGGCACCGGCTTGAGCACATAGTCCAGCGCGCCCACGGCGTACCCGCCGATGGCGTACTGCGCCATATTCGTGATGAAAACAATGATAACATCCTTGTCCAGCTCCCGCACTCGCCGGGCCGTCTCCATGCCGTCCAGATGCTTCATCTCCACGTCCAGAAACAGGATGTCGTACACCGGGCGGTAATCATCCAGCAGCTCCATGCCGTCGGCGAATTCTGTCACCGCGAACTCGGTGCCGTACTGCCGGGTGTGCCGCTGCACATACCCCTGAAGCTGCGCCCGCACCTCTGCCTCGTCCTCGACCAGAGCAATGCGTATCATTGCCGCACCTCCTTTTTCCGCAATTTTTCTAGTTTTTATTGTAACACGAAATAGGGCGTGTGGCAAATAGGAGAATAAAACAGCAGCCCCGCTTCATCTGCCGCGAGGCTGCTGTTCTGTGATTGGAAAATTTCAGGCTCAGTTCGTCTTGACGGCCACAAGGATACGGATCTTCCTGCCGCCGGAGCAGCCGAAGTTGTCGTACCAGCCGATGAGTTTATAATCCTCGGTGTTGATCTTGGGCAGCGAGGTCGCGAAATACTGGCCGTTCGACCACAGATACACCTGCATATCGTCGGCGGTCTCATAGCGCTTGTCGCCGCTCATGACCGAAGCTGCGCCCAGCTTATCGATGACTACCGGCGAGAGCTGGAGCATCCGGTTGATGGCCTTGCCGTCAGCAGAACGGCCGATGGCGATGCCTCCTGCGATAACGGGGTACTTGGTGGCGGTGCTGTAGGCCACCTGCTTGCCGCCGGAGTAGCAGACGTAGGTCGCACCCTCGCCCAGATAGTTGAGGAAGTCGCCCAGCGTACCGCCCACGCTGTCGCCGGTGCGGCGGAGCACATAGCTGAACAGCTGGTCCGTCTTGCCGGTAAGGGTGTTCCAGGTAGAGCTGACGACACTGCCGTCGATGAGACCGTAGAGCACATCGCTGGTGCTGGGGACAAGGATGTTTTTCACATCCTGGAAGGTCTCCTCATCGGTCTTGTCTACCTTGGTGGTGGTCGCAGCGGGGAGGCCCGCGGCCTCTCTTGCGGCGTCCTGTGCCTTGTCGCTGATTTTTTTGTCGATCTTCTTGGCGGCTTCGTCCGTCAGGCGGCGGACAGAATCCAGCGCAGCGTACTCCCACAGGTCACCGGTCACATCGTCGAGGATGACCCGGTCGATCTGGCCTGCGGAATTGGTGGTGTAGTAGCGGACGTCGCTTTCACTCAGAGTTACCCCCGATAGGCGGCTGGGGCGAACTGCCCCAGCCACACCCTCCGACGTCGTATCAATGATCTGCACGTTGTCTGCAAACGGGGTGTCGCCCAGCGCGGTGCCGTCGGCGCTGACGATGCCGCTGGTCGAGCGGGGCGAGATGGACTGGACGCTTTCACCGTCACAGTCCACGCTGATCTCCACCAGCTTGCCGGCCGGGAAATTGAGCTTATTGTCCACATTGACGGTGCGGGCGGTGCCGTCGGTACACATGACCGAGACAGCCTGCTGCACCTCAGCACTGTTCGTCTCCACGAGGGTGCGGGATGAGGACTGGACCACGCCGTAGAACACAGCGTCTGCCGCGTCGCCGGTGAGGACGGAGACAGCTGCATCGTTCATGCCCAGCAGCAGAGTGACCACCTGGCCCACGCCGCCGCCGGACAGGGAGGACAGCTGATAGGCCACAGAGGGCGAAGCGATGGCGTAGGTGACGCCGGCCACGGTCACAGAGGTCGGAGCGCTGGCCGAGGGCGAGACAGCCGTCACGCGGCCTGCGGCGCGCTTGTTGTAGAGCCAGACGGTGCGGGCGCTCTCGTTATAATAGTAGACATCATAGGGAGAGAGGGCCGCAGAGGTGGTGACTTCGTCGTTGCGGTAGATGGCCGCCGGGGCGAAAGGCAGGACGGTGGAAGCATCTGCCACGAAGGGACCCTTGACGTTGTCCAGCAGGACCGAAGAGATGTCCACCTGGCCGTTGCTCACGGCAAAGCCCAGGGTGGAAGCGTAGACCTGACCGCTGCCGTTCATGGCGGTGAGGGCGTTGTAGAAGAGCATGGTACCCTGCTCGAGGGTCAGAGTCTCGCCCTGACGGGCATTGATCTCATTGCGCAGGCCCAGTGCGCTGGCCTTGCTGAGCTGAGCTGTGGGGAAGGTACCGCCCAGCTTTGCCACATCATAGCCCAGCAGGCGCAGCGCCATGGTGCAGGCTTCTTCCAGCGTGACGGTGTTGTCCGGACGGAAGCTGCCGTCGGAGTAGCCGGTCATCCAGCCGTTCTGGACGGCAGTGCGGATGTAGACCGCATAGGGAGAGTCGCTGTCCACATCGCTGTAGAGGCGGCCGGTGCGGCCCTGTGCCGTGGTGGTATCGCGGTAAGCAGAGAATGCGGTGAGGAGGCGGGCCGCCTGCCCACGAGTGAGGGGCGCACCCAGAGAACCGGCCTGCTCGGCGGTCAGACCGCCCAGTGCCGTCGCCGTCTGGACTGCCGCGTTGGAGCCGACCGCAGAAGCGGGCAGCACCAGCATGGAAACAGCCACGCAGACAGCCAGCAGGAATGCGAGGAATCGTTTTTTCATGGTAAACTCCTTAATCATATCTGAGTGCTTCGATGGGGTTCAGGCTGGCGGCACGGCGGGCCGGCAGGAAGCCGAACAGGACACCGATGCCGCAGGAGATGCCCACGGCGATGGCTGCTGCGTCCGCCGAGGGGGTGACATTCAGGGTAATATCCGTCAGGATATACGGAAGGATCTGGTTGATAATGGCCGACACGACGTAGCCCAGCACGATGCCGAGGCAGCCGCCCAGCGCCGACGTGACGCCGGCCTCCACGACGAACTGGGTCAGGATGGTGCTCTCCTGTGCGCCCAGTGCCTTGCGGATACCGATCTCACGGGTGCGTTCGGTGACGGACACCAGCATGATGTTCATGATGCCGATGCCGCCGACCAGCAGCGAGATGCCTGCAATGGCCGTCAGGACGCCCACCATAATATTGATCATAGAGGACATCTGCGACATTGCCGCACTCAGGCTCATGACGTAGACATAGTCGTCCTTGCTGACCAGCTTCTTGAGCCGCGACTGCAAAAACTCCTGTGCCTCATCCGAGTGGTCCGCGTCCTGCAGGACCACATAGTACTGGCTGACACTGCTGGTGTTGTTGACGCTCATCAGGGTGGTATAGGGGATAAGAACAATGTCGTCGTTGCCGCCCTCGTACTGAGAGGCGGGTTTGGAGCGGCCTTCCAGCACGCCCACGATGCGGTACTCGCTGGCGCCTACCTTGAGGGTGCTGCCGAGACCGTTGCCGCCGAAGATCTTGCGGTCCACATAGTCGCCGATGACACAGATATTCTTGTTGTCTATCAAATCGGCGTACTGGATGCCGCGGCCCTTGGCCACCTTGTAGTTGTTGATGGTCGTGTAATCTTCGTTGACGCCGCTGATGTAGGTGCGGCGGTACTTCTCGCCCGCCACCCGCAGCGTGTCGCCGACACTGGCAATAGGCGAAAGGCCCTTATAATACTCGGGCTTTTCATTGATGATCCTGTACACATCGTTCACTTCCACTGAGCGGGTGCTGGCGGTCATGACGTTGACGCTCAGAATATCGCTGCCCATGTCGGAGTAGAAGTCCTGCATCATGTTGGTCATGCCGTTGCCGAGACCGACGATGACGATGACGGCCATGACGCCGATGATGATGCCCAGCATGGTGAGGAAGGTGCGGACTTTGTTGCTCAAGACGTTCTGGACGGCCTGTTTGAAGGTCTCCTTTATCATGCCTGCGTCCCCTCCTCTCCGGCTTTCGGCTCTGCCATCATGAAGTTCGGCTGAACGACTGCCTCGGGTGCGTGGGCGTCGCCATCGTAGACGACGCGGCCATCTTCGAGGCGGATGATGCGCTCGGCCTGCACAGCAATGGAGTTGTCATGGGTGATGAGGACGACCGTATTGCCCTGCTTGTGCAGATCCTGCAGCATTCCCAGAACTTCGCGGCTGGTGTGGGAGTCCAATGCACCGGTGGGCTCGTCGGCCAGGATGACCGCCGGGCCGCGGGCCAGCGCACGGGCAATGGACACACGCTGCTGCTGACCGCCGGAAAGCTGGTTGGGCAGGTTTTTGAGCTTATTGCCCAGACCCACCCGCTCAAGGGCAGCCTTTGCCGTCGCGTGGCGCTGTGCGGCGGGGATGCCCGCATACACAAGGGGAACTTCCACATTCTCCAGAAGCGTCAGCTTCGGCAGCAGGTTGTACTGCTGGAAGATGAAGCCCAGCTTCTCGTTTCGGATGCTTGCCAGCTCGCGTCGGCTCATCTTGCCGACATCCCTGCCGTCCAGCAGATAAGTGCCTTCGGTAGGCACATCCAGACAGCCGATGATGTTCATACAAGTGGATTTACCAGAGCCGGACTGGCCGACGATGGCCACGAACTCGCCTTTGTTGATTTTGAAAGAGACGTGGTCGGCGGCCTTTACGAGGGTATCACCCATCTGGTAATACTTGCAGACCCCATCAAATTCTATCAGCGTGCTCATTCGTCATCTCCTTCGGCGGAGGCCATCATGTTGCTGTAGAAGTCGGTCGCACTGACGCTGGAGTTGTCGTAAGCGATGGTATCGCCCTCCTGCAGGCCGCTCTTCACTTCGATGTAATCGTCATCGCTGATGCCGGTGGTCACCTTGACGTAGACGTAGCCGTCGGGAGCGGTCATGGAAGTCTCAGCATTGGCAGCGCTGGGCGAATCCTTGGCCACCAGCACATAGCTGCCCCGGACGAGGGCGGCGTTGGGCAGGGCCAGAACATTCTTGACGCTGGCGGTGGTGATCTTCGCAGTGGCGTTCATTCCGGGCAGCAGCTCGCCCATGTCGTCGATGCGGACGGTGACGGGGTAGCTGGTGGAGCCGTTGGCGGTAGTGCCTGCCACGAGGATACTGCTGATGACACCCTTGTAAGTCTCACCCGGGACGGCGTCGGCGGTGATGTCCACCTCCTGGCCGACCTCGAGGGAGCGGATCTTCAGCTCGTCCACGTTGAGCTTCATTTCCAGATAGCTCATATCGTAGATGGTGCAGAGGTTCTGCATGGCGGTGTCGTTGGCGCTGAGTTTGTCGCCGGCCTTGACTTTCTTATCCACGATGGTGCCGCTGATCGGGGCGTCGATGGTATAGTGGCTGATGGTCTTCTCGGCAGAAGACATCTGCAGCTCGGCAGCGCGCAGGCTGTCAGCGGCGTTCCTGGTCTGCTTGTCCAAATCTTTGCCGGTGATGCGGAGGATGACGTCATCCTGACGGACGGTGCTGCCCTCCTTGACGCAGAGTTCAGACACGGTACCAGAGGCAGCTGCCACGACAGTTTCCTCACGCTGGTAAGTAAAGTGTGCAGAGTTGAGGGAGCTGACGCCGTTCACCTGTGCCACAGCGGCTTGTGCGGTGGTCAGGCTGCCCGCGTTGGGAACAGCGATGGTGACAGTGCAGGTCATCAGGCTGGCGTCGCCGGCAGGGTCTGCACCGGAAACGGAGCGGATGGTGCCGTTCAGCGTCTCAAAGGTGGTGTCCGGCATGACCTGTGCGGCCTGACCGGCGACAAAGCTCTGGGCCTCTGCGGCAGGGAAATCCACGGCCAGCAGCATCACGGAGGTGTCGCGGATGGTGGCCACAGCCTGACCAGCCTGCACGGCGTCGCCTGCGGCGACTGCAAAGGAGCTGACCTCGCCGCTGATCTTGGTGCGGACGTTCTGCATATCCGCAATGTCATCGTAATTGCGCTGTGCCTGCTCCACCGAGAGCTGTGCGCTCGCGAGGTTGTTTTCCACATCCGAAATGTCGATGGTGTAAAGAATATCGCCCTTCTCGATGCTGTCGCCCAGCTCAAAATCGGCGGTGAGCACTGTGCCGGTGACGAGGGACTTGACGGTGTAGGAATCGGCGGCGTTGATGGTGCCGCTGCCGTCGTAGACGTTCACGATGTCGCGGCGTCCCAGCTTCTCCTGCGTGTAGGCAAGGTCTGCCGACGCACTGCGGCTCTTGCGCGGCACGATGACCGCCACCAGCACCGCTGCGGCTGCGACCACCGCGATGCAGCGCTTTTTGTGGGTCTTGATAAAGTGGAACACCTTATTTTCTCCGCCGGTATTCTCCTGCGGAGAGGCGTCCTGTGTCTTCTTGTTGAAACCTAGCATGAAAAGCCTGACCTCCTGTGTTTCATGAAAAAGAAAAGTTCTTTCTGCCTGTTTTCATTCGTTCTGCGCTTTCCCCCACAGCGTCCGCCAAAAATGACCTGTCTGCGAGATACTGCCCCGGGTTAGCGGCACAAACCATTATAATGATACCACCTAACAAAACGGACTACAAGAAATTTTTCCTGCACAATCTGCAACTTTTTTGAAAATTTTTCCATCATCTCTGTGTCTGGAGCTGGAACATCAGACAGAGCTTTCGGATGAAGAGTTCATCCACTCGCTCCGGCCCTTCGTGCAGCGGCTTTTGGGATACAGTCAGAAATAAGACCCCGACTACGATTCATGGCAGGGATTTGGACATTTCAAAACACATCAGGGAGCAGCATAGGTCACAGCTGCTCCCTGATGTGTTTTTTGTGGTTCTTTTCAATGTGTCACTGTCACGGATCTGTTGCCTGCAATACGCAGGCACAATACCCCGGTTCCGGCTGGTAGCAATGGATCGTAAGGCATTTGTCCACCTCCGGGCTGTAGTCGTGAAGGATGTGCTTTGTTCCGTTCAACGCCACATCCGCATACGATACAAGCCACTTCTTATCACCATTGGGGAACACTTCGTAAAACGAACGGCCAAGCATTTCTTCCACCGGCACGCCTTCGATCGTTGCCATTTCGGCATTGCAGTAGCGGAAAATAAAATCCACCCCGTGTCCGTCCTCATTGAACACCAGCTCAATAATGCAGAATGCCAGCGGCATATCGTCCAGCAGACTGCATTTTTCCAGCAGGCTCATACTCATTGGGCGTAGCTGTGCGTCCACCCGCTTGATTTCTGCGCGCAAGCGGCGATGGTCGCTCAGACCACGTCTACGTCCCTGAAAACTGCGGCCATCTGACATTGTATAAATACCGTCATTGCTAATATCTACGATCTGGCTGCGGCACACTACGATTCCCTTACTGATGTTCAGAAACATATCTTCCGGCAAAGCAGACAAGACGCTGTGCAACGGAGCATACAGCGCAACTTCTTCCCCATCCATGCGGTGAACGACTGTTTTGCGGTCGTTACGGTAAAGATACAAGATGTTTTCTGGGCAAAGGTCATTTTTCTGAAACCACTCATGCAGATCATTCATCGCCATACTCCTTTGTCAGTTGGATATGTTTAGTATAGCATACCTCCGTGCAGCGCACAAGAACAGCTTGATTAAAATTCATTTCAACGGAGTTTTCACCAATTCACATCGAACATTTTTGTCAATATTCACGTTTTCAATGTCGAAAGTGCAGAAGTCGTTGACTTTCAGGCATTTTCTATGTATTCTGTAACATAGAAGGTCAAATGGTTTTTTCGCAAGATGAATGCCCTGAGCGGCTGGCAGCCGCCCACGGTCTGTGTAAAATAAACCCAGATATAAAGGAGGCAAACCACCATGAAGATGACCCGCAGAAACTTTCTTTCCACTTCAGCGGTTGCGGCGTTAGCCTGCGGCGCATCCCTGACCGCACACGCAGCAGGCAGTACCGATGAAAACAGTCTGAACTTTATCACAGACATTTTCAAGGACTCCACCCAACCGGGCGAAATCGAAGAGGCAACGGCTATCACGGCAGAAAAGAACGCCGAATGGTATGAAAAGCTGGATTTTTCCGATCGGCGGGAGTTTGCCAACGCAGAACGCGGCTGGCTGGACAATGCGGAAGGCAGGATCATCGATGGTGAGGATAACAGATCCGCATGGGATCTGCAAAGCTACGGCGATTTGAACCGGGATGCTCCGGACACTGTAAACCCCAGTCTGTGGCGGAATACCCAACTCAACGCCAAAGCCGGTCTGTTTGAAGTATGTGACGGCATCTATCAGGTGCGCGGCTTTGATATGGCCAATACGACCTTTATCCGCACCGACCACGGTTGGATCGTGTTTGATGTGCTAATGTGCAAGGAAAACATGAAGGCAGCCAAGGAGCTGATGGAGGAGCGCTTCGGTCCACTGAACATCAAGGCGGTGCTGTACAGCCACTCTCATGTGGACCACTTCGGCGGCGTGGAGGGCATTATCACCCGGGAGCAGGTAGCGGATGCAACGCTTTCGCTTAAAAAGCAGCTGGCTTCCGGCAAGACCCCTGTGCTTGCGCCGGCGGGCTTTCTGAAGCACGCCATCAGCGAGAATGTCTATGCGGGCATCGCCATGGCGCGGCGCGCACAGTTCCAGTACGGCACGGTGCTTGACAAGGGCGAAAAGGGTGCGCTGAGCGTGGGCATCGGCATGGGACAGTCCACCGGTACGGTGTCCCTCATCGCTCCCACCTACGAGATCGGGGAAGATGTTCCGAAGCTGACCATCGACGGGCTGGAGATCGAATTCCAGCTGACCCCCGGCACCGAAGCCCCTGCTGAGATGAACGCCTATTTCCCGAAATACCGCGCCCTCTGGATGGCGGAAAACTGCACCGGTACGCTGCATAATCTGTACACCCTGCGCGGCGCAGAGGTGCGCGATGCCAACGACTGGGCGAAGTATATCATCGAGGCAGATCAGCGCTTCTGCAGCAAGACTGATGTGGTGTTCCAGAGCCACAACTGGCCGCATTGGGGTGAGGAGATCCATGAGTATCTGTTGAACACGGCAGCGATCTACAAGTTCATCCACGACCAGACCCTGCATTACATGAATCAGGGATATACCTCAAATGAGATCTCGGCGATGCTGACCCTGCCCAAAAAACTGGAAAAGGTCTGGTATACCCGTCCGTACTACGGTACGCTGGCGCACAATTCCAAAGCCGTTTACCAGAAATATCTGGGCTGGTATGACGCAAACCCGGTCAACCTGAATCCGCTCCCGCCCAGCGATACCGCCAAGAAGCTGGTAGAATATCTGGGCAGTGCCGATGCAGTCCTCCGCAAAGCGCAGAAGGATTTTGATAAGGGCGAGTATCAATGGGTGGCGCAGATCACCAAAGAACTGGTCTACGCCGACCCGTCCAACCAGAAGGCGCGCAATCTGTGTGCAGATGCACTGGAACAACTTGGCTATCAGGCAGAGTCCGGCGCGTGGCGCAACGCCTACCTGATGGGCGCTGCAGAACTCCGCAGAGGCAACCTGTCCAAACTGGCGCGCTCAGCCAATGGACTGACCGCGACAATGGGCGAGATGACCATCGCCATGCTGCTGGATTACATCGGTATCATGAGTGATGCCAATGCCGCCCAGAACGATGATCTGACTCTGAATCTGACGGTGACAGATGTAAATGAACAGTTCTATGTAACCCGTAAGAATGGCATCCTGCTGTCTTACCCCGGCGAGAACCATCCGGATGCACAGGCTTCCGTCACCTGCAAGCGTCTGCAGCTCTTTGCCCTGATGCAGGGTCAAAAGGCCGGGCAGATACAGATCAGCGGAGATCCCACTGTCCTGAAACGCCTGCTGGCATATGCGTCCAAGTTTGAAAAAACCTTCAATGTTATTGAACCGTAAAAACGATTCGGAATTTCAATTTTTTGAAAATATCTCTGAACCTTTGATATTAGGTTCTGTCAAGAGGGCTGGCACCGTCCAGCCCTCTGTCTTTTTGCTAAAGTTTCCGTGTGAACAAGTAGAGTTTCGACAAACCCCGGCTGGAGCTGACCGAGAAAATCGAAGCCAACTTCTATTCCCAAGATTTGACCCCGGCAGCATCCCAGATCCAGCAAAATAAAAAGCCGGCGGCAACAAAAATCTCCGGTAAGGAGATCCTTGAAGCCATCCGGCTGATGGATGCAGACGAACGCAGAGAGTTGACGAGAGCCTTGTTCGCCTAACTTCTCTTCTTTTTATGCAAAGGAAAGCAGGCTGTGCAAGCCATGCGCAGAAAAGCCCCCGATTCGGGCAAATGTGCAAACGGTGTGCAGAAAGTGTGCAGCCGCTTTTCTACATAAAGAAAGAACGTCAAATCTTACGATTTGACGTTCAAAATTTGGTGCAGTAAAGCAATCCAAATCCGAACCATTTCCCTCGGATGCAACTTCCGTCGCTTCTCCAAAAGTCACGGTCTGTGTCCCTTCTTTATAACATCAACGTCAAACTGGATGTGACGATTCCTGAAGTCCTGACGATCTCATCGTTGTCTTTGAGCATCATTATCGGAAACACATTTGACAATGCCATCGAAGCCTGTTGCGACCTGCCAGCGGAACAGAGAATCATTCATCTACAGCTGCGCAAGCAGTATCGAAGCCTCTTCTATCGGCTGGAAAACCCATACAGTGATACTTCTCGCGGAATCCGCATCGGAGAGTATCACGGTTACGGACTAAAAAATATAAATCGTATCGTTCAGGAGAACCATGGTGACTTCTATACGAAAAAGAAAGACGGTGTGTTTACCGTCCAAGTCCGCCTGAACTGCGAAAATTAAAACATTCTCCTAAAACATTGCTTTGCTTTTGCTTGTACTTTGTGTGTTTCATTCATCTGATGTATTCATTATCCTGAAGTGTTGACACACATCAATACTTATGTTATCATTCCCAACAAATCCACAGCGATTTCTGTAAAGAAACGATTCTGTGCGGTTTTATTTCCTGCGAAGATTTACCGCCCCGCAACACACCCGATCATTTTGCCGTCTGTTTCACCCGACAAAATCCTTCGCCTGTACTGCGTGGGCGGTATTTTCTTTTTGGGGAAGCCGTACCTTGAGAATTTCATGAGCCGTCCGAGCGTGATACCGGCTTTTCGGCCAACGCCGCTGCAAAACAGGGGCAGGAACTTCGTTCGGAGCAAACGGCGATCAACATACACGAGCAGCGGAACTCTCTACTTATTTTTGCGTCTTAACAATTCGGAAACAACTTTCGGAAATGCGTTTTGAGCGCAGCGGTGGAGAGCAAGAACCGTCCCGTGGCCACAAATTTTCAATTCTTGAAAATCTTGTGCTCCACTGGGACTTCACTTCTGCAATGCATTTGCATTTCCGAAGTGATCTTGTTGGGGCGTGCCTGCCCCAAACCCTGCTCATATTCGCACCTTGCGGTGCGAAAGAACGGCGTGTCGTGCTTACATAGCTCCACCGAGGAGCTAGCGAAACGACAGGAGGTTCAATGAACAAAACGAATGTCAAAACGAAACCCAGCACGACCCACCGCCACGACACGCCGAACAACAAAACGCACATCATCAAGTTCCGTGTGACGGAAACTGAAAAGATGGAACTCCAATGCACAGCAAAACTCCTTCATCTCTCCCTGTCCACCCTCATCCGCCGTGCGCTGCACAATGCGAAGATCGAGCGCACCGTTGTCGTTGCCGGCGGCGGAGAAGAAACCCCGACTGCCGTTTCCACTCTGCTTGCCCAGTGCAGCAGGGTGGGCGGCAACCTGAACCAACTCGCACGACACTTCAACTCCGGCGGAGCAGACACCGAACAGCTCCGGGCGAAACTTCTGGACGAACTTGCAGACCTGACTGCCTTCCGGCTCAACGCCGAGAAAGTTCTGGGTAAACTGTATGGCAACGCTGAAGCATATCGCCTCTAAAAATTCGGACTACTCTGCCGCTGAGACCTATCTGGTTTACCAGCACGATGAATTTTCCGGCAAGAAAATTCTGGATGAACAGAGCAGACCCAAGCTGCGGGAATCGTACATTCTGGACACCCTTGAATGCGGCGAAGCCTCGTTTGCAATGGCCTGCCTGCTGGCAAACCGGAAGTACGACAAGAACAACCACCCGGATGACATCAAGAGTCACCAGTATATCATCAGCTTCGACCCGCGGGATGCAGCCGAAAATGGGCTGACGATGGAAAAGGCACAGGCCCTCGGCCTGAACTTCTGCAAAGAGAACTTTCCCGGTCATCCTGCTATCGTCTGCACCCACCCGGACGGACACAACCATTCGGGAAATATCCATGTCCACATCGTGATCGGCAGCGTCCGGACACGAGAAGTGGAGCGCAAGCCCTATATGCAAAAGCCCCGTGACTGGCGTGAGGGCATGAAGCATTCCAGCACAGCCCAGACCATGCGGCACCTGCGTGTCGCAGTCATGGAAATGTGTCAGGATGCCAAGCTGTACCAGATCGACCTGCTCAGCTCGAAAAAGCGTGTGAGCGAGCGTGAATACTGGATGAAACGGCGCAGTCAAATGAAACTCGACCGTGAAAACGCTGCCCTGCTTGCCGCCGGACAGCAGCCTACACAAACGGAGTTTGAAACCGCAAAGGAGACTTTGCGGAAACAGATCTCGGATGTGCTGGACAATGCAGCGAGCTTTGAAGATTTCTCGGACAGGCTCTTGCAGCAGTACGGCATCACGGTCAAGAAAAGCCGTGGGCGGCTCAGCTACCTGCCAGCCGGAAGAAAGAAGTTTATCCGGGCGCACAGCCTCGGTGACAAGTTTGAGAAAGAACTCGTGCTTGCCACCTTGAAAGAAAATGCCAAGAGCCAGCCCATTATCCTCCACAGCAATCTTGAGGAAAAACCCGACCGAATCAAGAAGCTGGTGGACATTCAGGCAAAACTGAAGCAGGGCAAGGGCATCGGCTATGAGCGTTGGGCGAAGAAGCACAACCTCAAAGCCATGGCGCAGACCTTGATTCTTTTGCAGGAGAAAGGTCTGCTCAACGAGGACGCACTCGACCAGAGAATTGCAGAGCTTGACACCAAGTTCCATGAATCGCTGGCCGTAGTGAAAGACCTCGAAGGCCGCATGAAGACCAACAAAGAGCTGCGCTATCAGGTCGCAGCCTATACCAGCACCAAGGGTATCGTACAGCAGTTCAATACTGCCAAGCGACCCGCAGTCTTTGAGGAGCAGCATCGTGCAGAGCTGACAGCGTACCGGGCGGCAGCAGCCTATTTCAAGGCAAACAACATCACAAAGCTGCCCAGCCCGAAAAAGCTGGAAGCCGAGTATGTACAGCTGGCATCCGAAAAGGCAAAGTTCTATGAGCAGTACAAAGAAGCCAAGGAAGAACTGCTCAAGCTGAAAACCGCAAAGCAGAATGTTGCGTCCTTTTTCCGGGAGGAAGAACCGGCGCAGCAGGAGAGATAAAGGAGTGTGCGTATGATCAATCTGAAAATCGACCCGGAGTTCCAGAACCAGAATCAGATCCCGCCGCTGACGGACGATGAGTATAGGCAGCTTGAAGAAAACATCCTCAAGGAAGGCAAGCTGCTCTCTCCTTTGATCGTTTGGAACAACACCCTCGTTGACGGCCACAATCGTTATGCAATTCTCCAGAAGCACCCGGAGATTTGCTTTTCCACCATGCCGCTCCGATTTGAAAGCAGAGAAGAAGTCCTCGCATGGATCTGCAAGAATCAGTTGGGGCGGCGCAACCTCACCCCGGAGCAGAAGCTGTTCCTCATCGGGAAGCAATATGAAGCGGAAAAATCCTCTCATGGCGAAGCCCGCAAAGAATCGCATGATGAAAATGGCCGATTTCACCGGAGTTCTCAAACTGATAACTCCGGTGAAGCCATGAAAACCTGCGAACGAATCGCAGAGGAAAATGGTGTAAGCAAGGCAACTGTACTTCGCGCATCGAAGTACATGAAAGGTGTTGAAATTGCTGAATCCCTGATTCCCGGTATGCGGGAGAAGATTCTGAACAAACAGGTAAAAGTCAGCAAGGCTGATATGCACCGCCTTGCACGAGCCAACTATGATGCCCGCGCACAGACCTTGCAGGAAATCCTGCACCCGGAACTGAAAGTTGAACCGAAACCGGATGCCGATGGCATCATCCGGGAACCGGGAAAGGCACCTGTATTGCCGTTTCAGAAAATCGAATCGGTTTACGACAGCGATGCTTACCCGGAAGAAGTGCGGCATGATTATGTCGCACTGGAACACGTTACAACACGTTTCCGCACAGAGTTTGACTATCTTCTGAGAACTATGCCAGACACAGCACAGCGAGAAGTCATTCTCGAAATCATCCACAAGCACAAGGAGTACCTTGCTTCGCTGGAATCTGCGCTCGCAGAGGATGAGCAGACAGCATAACAACAGGCACATTGTATGCTGTCAACAGAAATCCAAAGGAGTGTGCGTTTGAACAAAAAGAAAAAGTCCACAAATATTTCCCCTTACCCCGATGAAGCCATCGAACGACTGGCACGGGCATTCTATCCGGCGATCCTTGCCTGCTGGAACAGCGAGGAAGGTCAACGGGAATTTGCTGCATGGCAGGCGGAACAGGCTCATATCGCAACCAAAGAAAAACAGGAAGTTCCCGTCGGGGAACTCCCTGCCTTACTTATCGTGTGTGGATTTTTGCAGGGTGCGTCCGGCAGGGCGCACCCTGTTTTTGCGTTCAGTCCTCTAATCCGTGACTTCCAGCCGCATTTCTCAGATACTCCTCTGGCTCACCGTTCAAAATTAGCTCTGCATACGCCAGCGGGTCATTGTAGATGAGGTAGTCCAGTTCAGACCTCTGCGCCATGGTAACATCCAGTGCATCCTCGACACCGGTGCAGTTGATGGAAATTTTGCGCCCATCCCGGAGCAGCAGCTCCACACAGCCGGTGCCCATGTTAAACTGACAGGCTCTTGCATCGTACTTCATAATCTTGCGTCCCTTCTGCCTTACGGCACTCTTACTGTTGTGACCTTCGTGATACGGTCTTTCTTCTGATAAGGTTTTGGACACACAGCCGTAAGGGAAGAGCCATTGTTCTCGTTTCCGAAGAAAACAAAAAATCCGAGCCCTTCTCCTATCGAGAAAAGGTTCGGATTTTCATGGTTTGGTGCGATGGAAGGGACTCGAACCCCCGGCCTACTGATTAAGAGAGCAAGCCGCCGGTTCGTCTCAATTTATGGAAGTTTCGAGCCATCGTTATTTTTAATCAAATCAACGTGATTTTTCACCCAGCAATTTCTGCACCCTTTGTCGGATTTTGCAGCGAAAAGCACCCTCTGCACGTTTTGAAACCGTGCAAAATCCGTGCAGAAACCGTGCACTTACTCTCTGACAAACAAAATCGCCCTATTCCCTACCGGCTTGACGGCATTGGTTTGAGTGACCGACCCAGATATCCTAAATTATCTCTCTATGTTTACAAAACATCTGTGATTCTCTCTTTCTATTACGTAAGGACGCAAATGAAGGGCCCCATAAACGTCCTACTAAAAAAAGGAGATTATTACTATGTTACTCAAAAATGGAAGTACTGGCAACTATGTTATGTACCTGCAGTATGGACTGCATATCATGTGCTGCCCTCCGGGTAGTTTTGACAGCAAATTTGGCTCTGGTACTGAAAATGCTGTTAAGAAGTATCAGGGCAAAAAAGGTCTTACCCAAGATGGCATTGTTGGCGATGGTACATGGAACGCACTGGTAAGCGACATTAAAACCATCCAGCAGCTCCTGAAGAACAAAGGTTATTACGCCAGTACAGTGGATGGCCTTGCAGGTTCAGGCACTTATAACGCTGTTATCAGTTTTCAGAAAGCATCCGGCTTGACTGCCGATGGTATGGTCGGCAGTGCCACCCTAAACGCATTGAACGCTTCTTCGGGCGGTACAAGTGGTCAATCTCATTCAATCACTCTGCCTACTGATAGAAACTATCTTTGGGCACAGAAGAATCCGGACATTGTTAAGCTTGTTGGAAATAGTGGTTGCTCTCTTGTTGCCGTGTTGAATACCGCTAATATCTATGGGCCTCGTGAATTCACCCCTAACGAAGTCCTGACTGCCTGTGGAAATTGGGGTGCAAACGGTCTGAATACTTGGGCTCTTCCCAGCAAGTGCAATGGTAAAATCGACACGAGCAACTACACTCATGGCGGTAAGGAGCAGGCGACTGTATTCAGTGCAGTCAAAGCAAGTATTGACAATAACCTTCCCATCATTATTCGGCTCAACAGTAGCGATGGCAAAAAGACGCATTTTGTCACAGCGATTGCTTATACTGGCAGTTGCTCCTCTGCAAGCAGCATTTCCGTCATTGATCCTGCTGGTGGTGTCATTCGAACTCTTGAGGAAGCGGGAACTGCACGCAATGAAACCGTATACGGTGATTATATCGCAACCGCTCGTCGCTCCTAAATATCTCTACTCTCTTCATCAACAATAAGTTGTAAAGCATCATTTTTAACATATATCCCCCCCAAAGTCTTTTCTCAACTCTCGAAAAGGCTTCGGGGGGGATTTTTCAATGCCTATTATATGCAACACTTTTCACTATCTGCTTATCCAAGCTCAGGCGAGTGATATTTATTTACTCTCCACACATCCCCAACTTTTACCAACTGCATTTCATATTCGACTTTATTCATGTCATCATATGAATACTCATCATGTTCCTCATACGTTTCATTGGGATTATAGTATGCAATCATTACAAAATTTACTTGTGCTTCCGTTTTATTTTTCAAATAGTATCGCACTGAGCAGAAATCATCCGGATAATATTCTCCCACATATCCAGTAAAATATGGAATTTGTGCCAAATCATAGTCATCACAAACGGCAAGTTTTCCATTATAATTCACAAACTTTTTCTCAATTGAATCTTGTGACAAGAAATCATTTGTAAAAATAGATTTCATATATTCTTCAAACTCTTTATAAGAATTTTGATAGACCTCATAATCATGTCCGTTCAGTTTTACATATGTCGGCGCATTTTGCGTCATAGGCACAAAAGTCGGAGCATCTTCAATTTTAAAATTCAGTCCTTTTAAGTTACTTGATTGTCCCCAAAGTGCATAGTCTATTTTCTGCGCTTTTTCAAAAACAGTATATTGATCTTGATCTAAAAATACCGAGGTCGAATCAACTAACGTCTGGGAAAAATCTTGCAAATCATTTTTTTCTTCAGAATTGCATGAACTTGACGATGTATCCTGTGACGAAACTACTGTGGACATTGATGATGCTGTTGTATCATTCATTCCACATCCCACCAAATTCACCACAATACAACCTAGAATCACTATCATTTTTACACTTTTTGCACAATTCATATATGTTCTCCTTTTTTATAAGTTTATCAACATATTGTTTAGTCTCTATTACCTTCTTGTAAACTTTTTATATTAGCTCACAAAAATCTATTTTTCCGTTTACAAATCTTAACATTTTTTCTCTTTCCTCTTAAAAGGAGGAAAGAAAATTGAATTATACGCTTTTTGACCTTTTTCTAAATGCATATAACGGCAACTCCTTTGCACAGCTACAAATCGTCCAACGTTTTCAGCCATTACTGAAAAAATATGCAGCTCTTCTTAAGTATGAGGATGCCTATTCAGATTTACAATTATATCTTCTCGAATTACTGCATTCCGGAAAATTGACCAAACTTCAAAGAAAAGATGACGGCACATTAGTGAAATATATTGAATCCTCTATCCGGCATCAATACATTTCGCTTAACAGCCGAAAAAACGCCGTAGATAACTCTGTCATCGCAAGCGTTGATGAAATTGATTTCGATCAGATGTCTTTGTCCTCAAACGATGAATATCCTGAACTATTGATTTCCGATTTACATTCTGTTCTTCAACCTTCTGAACTGACCTTATTATCTCAATTTGTTTTTAAAGGAATGAGCATCGCAGATATAGCAGAAAAATCTGGTGTCAGTAGACAAGCTATCAACCGTAAAAAGCTTTCCATATTAAAAAAATTAGAATGTGCATTCTTCCCTAAAACTTCCAAATAAATTCTCATTCATTTTGATTTCATTCTTTAGTGTATAAAAGCTATTTTCTTCGCTCCCTTTAATCAAACCACCACGGCAGTTCCAGCCACAGGTTATCCATGGCCTGTTCCTCGGTCTTTTTGGCGCGGCCTTTTGTCAGGTGAAAGTATATCGCCGTGCCGATCAGCAGATGTTCCTCGCCATCGGTGAAGCCATAGCGGTACAGCAGATAGGTCTGCTCCCGTTGGGTCAGCCGTTTCAGGCCATAATACAGTTCCCGGCGCGATTCCTGCTCCTCCATAATGCTCTGCGGCTGCATGGCGTAGGGGTCGGCTATGGCCTCAATGCGCCGTAGTTGTTCCTCTCCCGGCAGAACATCATCCAGCGAAACACGTTGGTAACAGACGCCGTCCTTGTCTTCCGTCACCATCCGCTGCTCAAAAGCGGCAAAGGCATCCCGCACCATGTCCATCATGGCGTTGCGGATGGCAGGAGCCGCATAGGTCAGGAACTTCATGCCGCGCGCTGCATCGAACTTCGGCACAGCTTTCCATAAGCCCAGATTGCCTGCCTGTTTCAAATCGTCCGTGTCAAGGTTCAAGCCAGACTGTGCCAGATTCATGCTGCGGAAAAGGTCATTTGCCACCTTGCCAATAAAGGACTTGTTGTTGTCGATCAGGCTGTCCAGCGCGGCAGCATCGCCTTTCTGTGCCAGCGCACAAAGCCGTTCATTCGTCTGCTTCATGGGCGTTTTCCTGCTCTGCGGCAGACTGCAAGATTCCCAGCAGACCGTTCCGCAGCTGTTCCAGTGCTTCCGGCGTGGCTCCTTCCATGCCCGAAACACTGTCCAACATTGCATCTGTCAACTGCTCTGCCGTAATCGTTGGGTGCTGCACATCCTGCCCTTTGGTCAATTCGGTGAACATTTTCTCTGCCACTTTTTTGCTCATGGCTTCCTGTTCGGCGTAATGGCTCCCGATGCCCTTTTTGATTTCCTTGACCGCTGCCATGAAGTACATCTCAATGTCATCAAGGTCGCCTTGGTACACCGGCTTTCTCCGAAGGCCGATGTCCTTTGCGGCTTTGGCTGCTTCTGGAGTCTTGACCCTTGTACGCAGCAGGGTGCTCAATGTCGTGAGCATGGCATTCTGTGCTGCGATGCCGGATGCAAAGGTATCATCAAAATACTGCGCTATGCGGTAAGTAAGCTCTGCAAAGCGGGCGTTTTCCAGCAGCAGATTGACCACCTCTGTATTGACACGCCCTGTGTAGAGGCTCTTTGCGGCTTCTACGGACAGGCCAAGTTCGGCAATGTCGTAGTTCTTGCGGTCGGGGATGTTGGTTTCTCCCAGCAGAAAATCCGTAGACACGTTGAACAGCCTTGCAATCTTCAGCACCTGCTCATGGGTCAGGGTTCCTTTTGCGCCACTGATAAAACGGTTGATGGTGCTCTTGGAGCAGCCGATCTCCTTGGCGAGTTCTGGTTGGCTGATGTTGTGCTCTTTCATCAAGTCCGCAAGACGGACGTTGGACGGTGCGGGCAGATATTCCTGTGCCATGTGGTCGGCCCTCCTTTTTGAGCTTTTTCCTCATTATAATACGCTCTGCCGTTTTGTTCAATATACGGTTTATTCTCCACCCTTGCTGTTGCAGCCCTGCAACCAGTGAGGGCTTTTTTCTTTTTCCGTTGCAGTTCTGCCGCTTTTGCGCCTTTCCTGCAAAATTTTCCGTATATTCAGGCAGGAAGCAAAAAACACCAGAGTTCCCACTTTGGGGTCTCTGGTGCAACGCACGAAACAAAGGAGGAATGCCCTTGAGCCTGTATCAAACTGTCAAGTCCGCCATCACCGTTCGGCAGGTGGGAGAGATGTACGGCATGGAGCCAGACCGCCATGGCATGGTGTGCTGTCCGTTCCATTCTGACAGCGACCCCAGCATGAAGCTGAACGACACCTATTATTATTGCTTTGGCTGTGGAGCCAACGGAGATGCCATCGACCTCACCGCCAAGCTGTTTGACCTGACCCCCCGGCAAGCCGCCGAGAAGCTGATAAATGACTTCGGGCTTGACCCGGACAAGCCGCCCGCCAATGCCATCGCCCTGCCGCCGCCCAAGCGTGGCCTGACGGACGAGCAGTGGGCAGACATCGCCTACTGTCTGCGGGTGCTGACCGATTATCTCGACCTGCTGCACGACTGGCGAGAGCGTTACAAGCCCGCCAGCCCGGAAGAACCGCTGGACGAGCGGTTCGTGGAAGCCCTCCACATGACCGAGACCATCGAGCACCTGACGGACTGCGTTGCATTTGGGACGCCCCAGCAGAAGGCCGATGCCGCTACACGGCTGCTGTCCGGGTCGTACCCGCTGATGCTGGAAGAGCGCACCGACCGCCTTGCTCTGGCAAAGTGCGCCTGATAGTTTATTCACCCGAAGTGGTGGGTCTCACCGTGAGGCCCACCACTTCACTTTTCTAAAGGAGAATTACCCTATGAAGAAAAACATTTCCCGCAACCCTTTATGGCCGGACTGGTACAACGGAAAGAAGATCGATGAAGTCCAGTTTGGCCGTGCCTTTCTGGAGCAGTGGCCGCTGAAATGCGTCAACGGAACGCTGTACACACTGGACGGCCCGGTGGAGGACGAAAGTGAGATCAAGCAGCACATCTTGGAGAACATCGAGGAATATGTCACCTCCGGCCTGTCCAAAAAAGTCACCAATATTCTGGAGACCATCAAGCTGCTGGCCTTTTCCGACCCGTTCCCCATCGAGCAGGACTGCATCCACCTCCACAACGGCGTGTACCATCTGCTGGACGGCTCTTTTCAGGAGAGCCGCCTGTTCTGCCAGAACCGCCTGCCTGTGAGGTATGACCCGAAAGCACCCAGCCCTGACCGCTGGCTGACCTTTCTGCACGAACTGCTGGACGATGCCGACATCCCCACCTTGCAGGAGTATCTGGGCTACTGCCTGATCCCCAGCACCAAGGGGCAGAAGATGATGCTCATTGTCGGCAAGGGCGGCGAGGGCAAGTCTCGCATCGGGCTGGTGCTGAAACGGCTCATGGGAGATGCCGCCAGCAACGGCAGCGTCCAGAAAGTGGAGAACAACCGTTTTGCCCGCGCCGATCTGGAACGCCGCCTGCTGATGATCGACGATGATATGGATATGAACGCCCTGCCTAAAACGAATTATATCAAGACCATCGTGACCGCCGAAGCCAAGCTGGACTTGGAGCGCAAGGGTGTCCAGAGCTACCAGCGGGACATTTACGCCCGGTTCCTCTGCTTCGGCAACGGCGCGTTGACCTCGCTGTATGACCATTCGGACGGCTTCTTTCGCCGCCAGCTCATCCTGACCACCAAGGACAAGCCTGCTGACCGCACGGATGACCCTTTCCTTGTGGAGAAGATGTGCGCCGAGTTGGAGGGCATCCTGCTCTGGTGTCTGGAAGGGCTGCACCGGTTGGTGCAGAACGATTTCCGCTTCACGGTCAGCGAACGAGCCGCCGCCAACGTGGACACCATCAAACGCAGCAGCAACAATGTCATCGACTTCATGGAGTCCGAGGGCTACTTCCGTTTCAAGGCGGACTACTCCATCAGCTCCAAGGAGTTCTACGACATTTATAAACAGTGGTGCGAGGACAACGCCTGCCACAGCGTATCGGCCATCCGTTTCAGCGCAGAACTGCGCCAGAATGACCGCCGCTACAACCTTAAAGCCACCAACAACATCTACCTGCCCGGTGGCCGCAGGGTGCGGGGTTTTGTAGGCATCGAGCCGCTTGTCCACCCCTGTCCGTAAAAAGTGCATTTTTTCACGGAAGAAGTTCGTACAACCTGTACGGTCTGTACTTGTACGCACCCGTACGGCAAATCGAGATAAATTAAGGCGTGTTATCGTTTATATTTCGGGTTTCCGTACACCGTACGAACCGTACAGGTTATTTGAACTCCGTACGCGATTTTTTCGGATGCGTACGGAGCAATCAAGTTCGCATTGTGCGAACTTGATTGTAACTCTCCCGCAGGAGACGTTCCCCCTCGGAGAGTCCTCGAAGAGCCCACTACACTTTGCAGCCCATAGGGATGAAAGTGTTATAGTGGGTTATTACACTTCCGAAGAAGTGCATCTTCGTTCCCCGTCACCTCTCGATGAACCTTGAAAGGAGGGATGCCCTTTGGCAAGAAATGATGGCGTTGACCGCACCAGTGTCCGAAATCTCGCCGTTTCGGACAAGGCCGTTGGCAACACCCAGCAGCACAATGAGCGTGAAAAGGACAGCTATCGGAACCCCGATATTATCCCCCAGCGCGCTGCATGGAACGTCCACTTCAAAAAGCCAACCGCCAGCTACACTGACCTGTTCGCCCAACTGGAAACCGCTGGTACGATTTCAACGCGCGGCCTGAAGCCGGATGCCACCCATTATTGCGAGCTTGTCTTTGATGTCAACTCGGCCTATTTTGACAATCACGGTGGCTACGAGTTCGCCAAACAGTTCTATGAGGATGCTTACAAAGCAGCCGTTCAAATCGTGGGTGGTGAGCAGTATATCCTCTCGGCAGTCATGCACGCCGATGAGATCAACCGCGCCATGACCGAAGCATTAGGTCGGGAGGTCTACCACTACCATCTTCATGTGGTCTATGTGCCTGTGGTGGAAAAGCAAATCCTCTGGTCGAAACGCTGCAAGGACAAGGCACTGGTCGGCACCGTCAAGGAGACTGTCATGCAGGTCAGCCGGAGCAAGAAGTGGGCATCCAAGCCCCTGCTGGACGATGCCGGAAAGCCCGTGCTGCAAAAGAACGGCAAGCCAGTCCTGAAGAAGTCGTACAG
>ENA-OWZN01000003-OWZN01000003.1-human-gut-metagenome-genome-assembly--contig:-NODE-3-length-158027-cov-22.0154_pt1 | contig 158027 bp, 134 predicted proteins | sample MGYA00249255_ERZ652105 | MGnify/ENA primary metagenome ERZ652105 (study PRJEB26925, sample SAMN05827155) | human gut metagenome | biome: ENVO:2100002; feature: ENVO:00000062; material: ENVO:00002003...
CGGAGATGTGTATAAGAGACAGCCCCCCGGCTGGTACCCGCAGCACCCGCCGCAGCCAGCTTCTGGAAGATGTCTACGCCTATGCCGACTACTCCTACCACGGGCGCGGCGTCGGGTGCGAGGCCCGCACCGCCGTCACCCCCGACACCCGGAAAGGCTATCTCATCAGCGAATTCGAGGGCGCCCAGTTCCCGGCCAAGCCCTTCGACGACGAGCCCCACCGCCTGGCGCAGGCCCTGCGCTACGCCGCCGTCCTCAACGACACCATCGCTCAGCAGGGCGTGGCGGGCAGCTTCGGCTGGTGCATGACCGACTACAACACCCACCGCGAATTCGGCAGCGGCGACCGCATCAGCTATCAGGGTGTGATGGACATGTTCCGCAACCCGAAGCTTTCTGCCGCCGTCTACGCCAGCCAGAAGACGCCCCGCTCCCCTTCCGACATCGTGCTCGAAATTTCATCCAGCATGGCGCTGGGCGACCATCCGGGCGGCTTTGCGGGGGCGTGCTGGGCGTTCACCAACGCTGAGAGCCTACGGCTCTACCGGGACAACGACTTCGTAGCCGAGTTCACCCCCGACCGCCGGGGCCGTTTTGCGGCTCTGCCCCACCCGCCCATTGAGATACACGATTTCGTGGGCCTGCTGCTTGAAAAATACGAGGGCATCGACCGCACTGCCGCGCCGCAGGTAGCCGCCATCCTCAACGAGATGCGCCGGGACTCTATGGAGCTTTCGCCCCTGTCCCGGGCGCGGATGTACTCACTGCGCCTGAGCTGGAACGAGCTGGTGCAGCTTTACTACAAATATATCGGTGTGCTGGGCAGCCCCGCCGCCGTTTACCGCTTCGAGGCCGTATGGCATGGCCGGGCCGTCCGCACCGTCGTGAAGGAGCCGGTGCAGAGCGTCCGCCTGGAATGCACCGTCCACAATCCCATCCTGACCGACGGCCCCACCTGGGACTGTGCCGCCGTGAGCCTGCGGGCCATCGACCAGAACGGCAATCTCCTGCCCTACTGTGGTGAGGCCGTTCAGCTGAGCATAGAGGGGCCGCTGCGCATCCTTGGCCCCAGCGTCGTCCCTCTGCGGGGCGGCATGGCAGGCACCTATCTCGCCACCACCGGCGAGGCCGGCCCGGCCAAGCTCCACTGCCGGATGGAAGGTGCCTTGGACACCGAAGTTTCCCTCACCATCCGCTGCCGGGAGGAGTGAGCGGCACTTAAACGCCGTCTCTTTACGATAGGTTTGCACTCTGTTCAAAATTTTCTCATGGTTGCATGGTATCCTGAGAGCAGAAAAATACAGAAGGGGCGGCGCACCCGCCCCTCTTTTATGAGGAAGGACGTTTATGAAAGAAAAGATACGCCAGTTCATGATAGGCCGCTACGGCACTGATGGTCTGAACCAGTTTTTGAACATCGCCTCTCTCGTGCTGATCCTGGTCTATATCCTCACCCGTCTGCCGCTGCTGCTGTACGTTGGCGTGGTGCTGCTGGGCCTGTGCTACTACCGGATGTTCAGCCGCAACATCTCCAAGCGCACCGAAGAAAATTATAAATACTACGCCGTGAAGGACCGCATCCGCAATAAGTTCAGCGGCCTGAAGGACCAGTGGGACAACCGCAAACTCTACCACTATTACCGCTGCCCCCAGTGCCGCCAGAAGCTGCGCGTTCCCCGGGGCCGGGGCCGCATCCAGATCTCCTGCCCCCGCTGCGGCACCCAGTTCATCAAGAAGAGCTAACGTATGTTTGGATATGTCATCCCGAATCAGGCCGCGCTGGACGACGAGGCCAAGGCCCGCTACCGCACGGCCTACTGCGGCCTCTGCCGCCGCATCGGTGCGCTCCACGGCCTGCGGGGCCGTCTGACGCTGAGCTACGATCTGACGTTTCTGGATCTGCTGCTTTCCAGCCTCTACGAGGGTGAGAGCGAGTGCATCACCGGCAGCGGCCACTGCCCCATCCACCCCATCCGGAAGATAAATTGGCGGCACAGCGGCCCCACCGACTACTGCGCCGATATGAGCGTGGCGCTCCACTACTACAACGCCGCCGATAAATGGAACGACGACCACAGCCTGCTGGGCCTCGGCTTTGAAAAGCTGCTGGACTCCTCTGCTCAGACCGCCGCACAGCGCTGGCCCCGACAGTGCAGCGCCATCCGCACCTGCCTCGACCGGCTGGCTCAGCTGGAAGCCGAGGGCAGCGAAGACCTCGATGCTGTGTCGGGCTGCTTCGGCGAGCTGATGGCCGAGCTGTTCGACTACAAGCAGGACCACTGGTCGCCGGAGCTGCGGAGCATCGGCTTCCATCTGGGCAAATTCATCTACCTGCTGGACGCCTACGATGACCTGGCACGGGACGAGAAAAAGGGCGCATACAATCCGCTGCGCTCCCTCAGCCGTCAGCCCGGCTATGAGGAAGAGATGCGGGACATCTTCGAGCTGCTGTTGGCCCGGTGCGCCAGAAGCTTCGAGCGTCTGCCCTGCGTAGAGGACGCGGACCTTCTGCGGAACATCCTGTATTCCGGCGTGTGGCTCAAATACAACTGCAAGCAGGCCAAAGAAGCCCAGAAAAAGTAACCAATTCCGCCCAAAAGGCGGATTTTGTCTTGATTTTGCAGGCACTGTCCTGTAGACTGTAATATTGTATGGAACGAAAAGGCCGCGCATGGCCTGAGAGACGTGAGGAAGTAGACCCATGAGAGATCCCTATGAGGTGCTGGGCATCCAGCGCGGCGCAACCGACGACGAGATAAAGAAAGCCTACCGTGCCAAGTGCAAGCGCTGGCACCCCGACCTGAACCCCAACGACCCCACCGCCGAAGAGCACTTCAAAGAGGTGCAGGCAGCTTACGACGCCATCACCAAGGGCGACACCGGCCCCCAGATGGGCGGACAGCCCGGCGGCGGTTACGGCTACGGCCAGCAGGGTTATTATCAGGGCGGCTACCAGCAGGGATACGATCAGGGCTACAGCCAGAACGGCTGGCAGCAGGGCGATTTCGGCTTCGGGTTCGACCCGTTTGGTTTCGGATTCGGTTTTGGCGGCTACCAGCAGCAGAGCGGGGCCAGCTACTCCGGCTCTGACAGCCCCGAGATGCAGGCGGCCCGCAACTTTGTGGCCAATGGCCGCTACGCTGAGGCCCGCCGGGTGCTGGACAGCATGAACAGCCGCTCAGCGCGGTGGTACTACCTCTCCTCGCTGGCCAATCAGGGCCTCGGCAACAGCATCGATGCGCTGCAGGACGCCCGCCGCGCCGTTCAGCTGGATCCCAATAACACCGAGTACCAGATGCACCTGCGCCGGATGCAGAATCCCGGCCAGACCTACCGCACCCAGACCACCTACGCCCAGCCCGGCGGGCTGATGCGCTGGTGCTGGAGCATGATTTTGCTCAATCTGCTCTGCAACTGCTGCTGTGGCGGCGGCTGGGGCTGGCGGTTCCGGATGTAACTAAAAAACGAAGGAGCATTGCTAATGCAGTGCTCCTTCGTTTTTTAGCGTTCGGCCAGTCTCGCAATTCCGAGGCCATCCTTCACTTCGACCTCAACAGCAGAATCCCGAGATTCATCTTCATAGCTAAGCAGCATCCACCTGTTCCAATAAAGTTGGTATCTCCTCTCTATCGGCCTTGCTCCGTTCATGAGGTCCTCTTCAAAAAACAAAAATCCATTTTCATCTGTGGCCATTTTATAGAAATTTTCCTTTTCTTCCTCCAGTTCATTTGGGTGCTCTATGTAGGCTTTCAGCTTTGTATTCGGCAGAGGATAATCGTCTCCCGCCCATACGAGCACCCGGAATTCCTCGTCCTCCGACTCTTCTTTTGTCTCCCGCATGGAAACATAAGCTCCTTCCCATCCGTCCTTTTTTCCTCCGGCTACAACTTGAAGGGAGTAGGGTGAAACATAGGGACTGTAACCGTCCGCTTCTACCGCATAGTAGTATATCCCGGGCTGCAATTTTTCAAACACCATCGGTTTCGATAACTGCCCTCGTTTCATCTGTACAATTTTCCGCGTTTCGGCATCCAGAAGCGATATGATTACCTGATGCTTGCTAAGGTCATAGTAGTTATACAGCACCATATCGCTGCTGTCACCCAAGTATTTTGCCTTGGAGCAAAACAAAAAGGGGGATGCGGTTATCTTGAATTTGTCCTCAGCACACGGTTGGATCTTCTCTCTATCAAATTCGAAGTCCAGCTTTTCAGCTTTCGGTATGGGTTTCCGACCCTTGTCCCACGTTACATAGAGAATGATGTCCACCTTTTCCCCCATCCGATGATAAATAAGGCTTCCCGGCACATAGTTGATGCCGTACACCTTGAATTCCCCATCACTCTCCTCTACGTCCTCATTTTCTCTTTGGTTCGCCGCCTCGTCATATACGATGTCCGCTATACTGCCGGGCGCGGAGATCTCATTTTCCACCTTTTCATAACTATCGTAGAAATTGATGTTTGGCACCTCGTAATAGTGAAGCTTGCAGTATTCTCCGTAACAAAAAAAGATAATTGCAACTACCAAAAACAGTTCTCCTGCACACCGCTTCAGAGGCTTCTCTTCCTCCTTATCATTCTCCGAATCCTTATTCTCCTGAAAGAGCTGAGCGATTGCCACGACTGCAGCAATCCCCATGATCACCGATGTTGTAGAGTTATAGATCGTAAGCATTCCTTTTGCAAACACCGGATCTATAGAATCACGAAGGAAATCCATCATCATCCCCAGCATCTTCATTCCCCCTTTTTATTTTTTCGTCCGTGATTCTATAATAAACATTTTCCCGACACATTTCAAGGTTTTTTTGTAGTTTTTACCATAATCTTTTCGTGGATATTTTTCTTATATATACATCATGCACAATTTTATTTGAAATAAACTAGTATACATAACAGATTGCGTGTGTTTTTTCCAAAATTTGTTTTCGTGTGTACACGCAAAAAAGAGTGCCACCGCACGATTCCTCGTGCAGCGGCACTCTCATTTCATTTTACTTTTTTCAGAACAGCACCCTTTAGCTGATGACGATGGTCCGTGTGATCTTCTCACAGGAATAGTTGCCGGAGACTGTTGCCGTCTGGGTGTAGATCCCCGGCTGCGTCGGGAACTCCGTGGACTTGCTGCTGAACAGGCCCTTCTTTTTATAAGTACAGGTGACCTTGGCATTATCGACCACCACGCCGTCCGACTCCAGCAGAGCGCCGACATTGTGTGCCTCCGCCTCGGCCAGCGTCATCCCGGCGGGCAGGTCTTCGGCCCAGTAGAGGCGGACGCCCTCGGTCTTGGGCTTTATCTTGAACATGGCCACACCGGCGGTGTTCAAATCGCCGGATTCCAGCGCCACGGCACCCGCAACATAGCTGCCCGAATCCACGGGCTGTTCATCCAGATAGATGCGGCTGAACGCGCCCTCGGGAAGGTAGCGGCGGATGAGCTCGAGAGAGAGCTTCAGGCCCATGGACATATCCTTCAGGGTGGGGATATAGAATTTCAGGGTATCCATCACCTTGACGACCTCATCGGCCACGCCCAGCAGCACACTGACGTCGTTGCCGTCGATGAGCTGTTTGACATAGGCGTAGACATTGAACTCTTCTACCTGATCAGGGGTCTTGGACATCTTGCGGGGCAGGGGTATCATCTTGAGCAGGGTGCGGAGCTTATCGGAGAGCACGAGAGTGACGTAGCCCTTGGCTTCGCCCTTAACGCCCAGCACCACGCCGATATACTGCGCGTCCGCCGGGCGGGTGACCACCGACAGCTCGAACGGGGAGCCATAGACCAGCTTTCCGGCAGCCTGCAGACGAATGGAGACGACTTCATTCGTCTCTTCCAGCCGGGTCTGAGAGGCGCGGGGCAATTCGGTCTCTGCCGAGGCGGCCAGCACCGGGGTCACCATGCTCAGCATGAGGGCTGCTGTGAGAAGCAGCGAAAGCATTCTTTTGGCCTTCATATGGACAAACCTCCTGTATTCATCATCTTCAGCCGGGCGGGCCGCACAGGCTGACACTCCGGCTAGTATGATTTTACCGCAAATCCCTGCTGTGGTCAATGACGGGATTCAAGTGTATCCGCTCACGAAAAGACCGCTGCCCCGGCAGGGCAGCGGCCTCAGAAAATTTTATCGCAGCATCACAGGATGCGCACCCGGACGACGGCGGGGATGGCCGAGAGCTTCGCGGCCAGTGTATCATTCACGGCACCGGTGGCGTCCAGCATGGTGTAGGCCATGTTCTTCTTGCTCTTGTTCACCATGTTCTCGATGTTCAGGCCCGCCTCCGTGGTCAGGGCGGTGATCTGGCTGATCATGCCCGGCTCGTTCTTGTGGATGATGCAGATGCGCTTGCCGCCGGCGCGGGGCTGATGCACCTCGGGCATGTTCACCGAGTGGGTGATGTTGCCGTTCTTGAGGTAGTCGTTGAGCTCCTGGGCGGCCATGACCGCGCAGTTGTCCTCGGCCTCCGGGGTAGAAGCGCCCAGATGAGGCGTGCAGATGACGCCCGGACGGCCCAGCAGAGCTTCCGTGGGGAAGTCGGTCATATAGCCGGACACTTTGCCGGTGTCAAGGGCTTCCAGCAGGGCGTCGGTGTTCACCAGCTCACCGCGGGCGTAGTTCAGCAGCTTGACACCGTCCTTGCAGAGGGCCAGCGTCTGGGCATTGATGGTGTCCTTGGTGGTGGGCAGATACGGCACATGGATGGTGATGTAGTCGCAGAGGGGCAGCATATCATTCAGGTTGACGCAGTGGTGGACCTGACTGCTCAGGTTCCACGCAGCATCAATGGAGATATAGGGGTCATAGCCGTAGACTTCCATGCCCAGCTCGATGGCGCAGTTGGCAACGCGGGAACCGATGGCACCCAGGCCGATGACGCCGAGGGTCTTGCCCTTGATCTCGTTGCCCACGAACTGCTTTTTGCCCTTCTCCACGCTCTTTGCCATGGCGGGGTCGCCGGCAAGACCCTGAGTCCACTGGGCGGCAGCAGCCACATTGCGGCTGCCTGCGATGAGCATACCGATGACCAGTTCCGCCACAGCGTTGGCGTTTGCACCGGGCGTGTTGAACACCACGATGCCCTGCTCACTGCACCGGTCGAGAGGAATATTGTTGACACCGGCACCGGCGCGGGCAATGGCCAGCAGGTTGTCATCGAAGGTGGTGTTCAGCAGGTCGGCGCTGCGGACAAGGATGCCATCAGGGGCGTCGGTGTCCACCGAGACATCGAACAGGTTTTTGTTCAGCTTTGCCAGACCCACCGGGCTGATGGCGTTCAGGGTTTTGATGGTGAACATACTTTCCTATCTCCTATACACAAAAACTCATGCATTCTCTTTGCGGAACTTCTCCATGAAGTCTACCAGCTTGTCGATGCCCTCGGCTGGCATTGCGTTGTAGATGGAGGCGCGCATACCGCCCACGAGGCGGTGGCCCTTCAGGTTGACGAAACCGGCGTCTGCGGCCTCGGCGCAGAACTTCTTGTCGAGGTCAGGGTCAGGGCTGGTGAAGGTGACGTTCATGGTGCTGCGGTAGCGGTGCTCCACGGGATTGTTGAAGAAGTCCTGACCATCGAGGTAGTCGTACAGGACTTTAGCCTTGGCCTCGTTGATCTTCTGCATATTGGCAAGACCGCCGATGTCGTTTTCCAGATACTTGAGCACCAGACCGGTCATGTAGATGCACCAGCAGGGCGGCGTATTGTACATACTGTCCTTGGCCAGCAGGGTGGTGTAGTTCATCATGGTGGGTACATTGTCGGCGGCGTGACCCAGCAGGTCGTCCCGGACGATGGCGATGGCCATACCGGCGGGGGCGACGTTCTTCTGGACGCCGAAGTAGATGCAGCCGTACTTGGTGACGTCCACGGGCTTGGAGAGGATCATGGAGCTCATATCCGCCACCAGCGGCACACCCTCCACCTGAGGCACCTCGACATACTGGGTGCCGAAGATGGTGTTGTTCTGGCAGATGTGGATGTAGCTTGCATCCTTGTCGTAGTCGATGGCGTTTACGTCCGGGATGTAGGTGAAGTTCTTATCCTTGCTGGACGCGACGATTTTGGCCTCGCCGAACTTTGCAGCTTCCTTTGCGGCCAGGTTGGAGAAGTTGCCGGTGACGATGTAGTCGGCCTTGCCGGTGGTCATGAAGTTCAGCGGCACCATGGCGAACTGCTGGGTCGCGCCGCCCTGGAAGAAGCCGACCTTATAATTATCGGGAATGTTCATCACCCGGCGCAGGGTGGCTTCGGTGTCGGTGATGATGGCGTCGAACCACTTGCTGCGGTGGCTCATCTCCATCACGCTCTGGCCGCTGCCGCCGTATTCGAGCAGCTCTGCCTGAGCCTGCTTGAGCACCTTTTCGGGCAACATGCTGGGACCTGCGCTGAAATTATAAACTCGTGCCATGACGGATTCTCTCCTTTTCCTCTATCTGACGGCCCGTTCGGGCGTTGTGCTCTGGATTTGTCCGTAGTATAATGGTTTTGAGGGGTGCAAAACAAGAGCATCTTTGCACAAAGTTGAGCCGTCAAAGCCCGGGCGGGCGCACGAAGCGCACAAACGTCCTCGTGCAGAGGACATTTTCAGAGACATTTGTAAAATATCTAGTGGATAACCGCATGGCTGCTGGGTTTTCTGCTCTTGTCCTTTTTCCTGATTTTTGGTATAATCGCAGCATCTAAGACAAATGTAAAATCAAGTTTTTTTACTCATAAAGGAGAGATCGCCCCCATGTATGGCATTCCGGACAGGCTGAAAGCCCTTTCGGCGGCGGAGGAACAGGTGCTTCTGGCCCTGTGGGACTGCAAACCGCCCGTGTCGCGGCGGGACATCGGTGCGCGTCTGGCCGAAAAAGGCTGGGCCGCCGCCACTGTGCTGAACTTTTTATACCGGCTGGAAGAGAAGGGCTGGGTCACCTGCACCAAAGAGCAGAACCACAACCTCTACGCCCCCACCGTCACCCGCCGGGCCTACGGCGTCTACACCATGCGCCAGCGTCTGGACACCGTCTTTGGCGGCGACCTCGCACAGGCTGTGCGGGCGCTGGTGAGCGAGAGCGGCTGCTCCCAGAGCGAGCTGGAACAGGCCATCGCTGTGCTGAACGAAAAGCACGCAGAATCGGAAGAATATGACCTGTATGACCCGTACGGTTAAACCTCTCAGTCTTGCCGCGCTCGCCGGCTTCCCTGTTAGGGGAGCCCTTGTCAGGCCGCTCAACTCGTACTGGATAAAAATGCACTGCCATCCGTAAGGCAATAGACCCTGCGGTCTGGTTTCAGGAGGATATGATAATGGATTGCAAACTTCGCGCCAAAAACTGCGGCGGCTGCCCCATGCTGGCCACCGAATACGCCGCACAACTCAAAAAGAAAGAGGCCGACGTCCGCGCCCTGCTGGGCAAATACGGCCCTGTCTCCCCCATCCGAGGGATGGAAACGCCCTACCACTACCGCAATAAAGTGATTTCCACCTTTGCCCCCGCTGCCGGTGGAAAACTCACCTCCGGCATCTACGCGGCTCGCACCCACAAGGTGCTGCCGGTGGAGAGCTGCCTTTTGCAGGACGAGGTACTGGACAAGGTGATGCTGGCCGTCCGCGCCGCCGCCAACGCCTGCCGCTACCAGCCCTTCAACGAGGACAAAGGCACCGGCCTGCTCCGCCACTGCCTGCTCCGCCGGGGCGTCGCCACCGGTCAGGTGATGGTGGTGCTGGTCACGGCCCAGCCCGTGCTGCCCGGCGCGAAGAACTTCGTGAAAGCCCTGCTGGCCGAGGCCGAAAAGCGAGGCGTCCCCGTCACCACCGTCGTACAGAACTACAATCCCCGCCGCACCAGCGTCGTTTTGGGCGAGGACGAAAAAGTCCTCTACGGCAAGGGCTTCATCCTCGACACCCTCTGCGGCAAGACCTACGCCCTCAGCCCCCGCAGCTTCTATCAGGTGAACCCCGTCCAGACCGCCGTGCTCTACGGGCTGGCCGTCGATGCCGCCCACCTCACCGGCAAAGAAGTCGTCCTCGACGCCTACTGCGGCATCGGCACCATCGGCCTGACGGCCTCTGACAAGGCCCGGCAGGTGGTGGGCGTGGAAGTGAACCGGGACGCCGTCCGGGACGCCATCGGCAACGCAAAGCACAACGGCGTAAAAAACGCCCACTTCTTTGCCGCTGACGCCACCGCATGGATACGGGAAGCCGCCGACGCGGGCCAGAAGGCCGACGTCGTCTTCATGGACCCGCCCCGGGAGGGTTCGACGCCCGCCTTCATCGAGAGCGTTGCCCGCATGGCCCCGAAGCGCATCGTCTACGTCAGCTGCAACCCCGAGACGATGGCCCGCGACCTCGCTCTCCTGATCCAGAAAGGCTACCGCGCCGAGGGCTTCACGCCGGTGGATATGTTCCCCCACAGCGCACACTGTGAAGTGGTCGGGTCGCTGGTTCGTGTAAAATAAAAGAGGAAAAAGATATGGCATCGTTTTCTGGTATCAAGAACACCCTGCTGGCCGAGCAGGTGGAAGAGCAGCTGTACGAGTACATCACAAAGCTGCCCCTGAAGGCAGGCGACAAACTGCCCAACGAATTCAAGCTGGCGGAGATGTTCGGGGTAGGCCGCAGCACAGTGCGGGAAGCCGTAAAGCTCATGGTCTCCCGGAACGTCCTCGAGACGCGGCGCGGCTCCGGCACCTATGTAAAAGACCTCGTCCCCACTGACCTCGACCCTTTGAATCTGCGCAACGTAGAAGATAAGGTCACACTGGCCATGAATCTGGTGGACCTGCGCCTCATTCTGGAGCCGGGCATCGCCGAGCTGGCAGCCTACAACGCCACCGACGAAGAGATCGAACATCTGAAAGACCTGTGCGACACTGTGGAATATAAGATAGAGCATGACCTCTATTACATCCAGGACGACATCGATTTCCACACCTACATCGCCCGGTGCAGCAAAAACAAGGTGGTGGAGCAGATCATCTCCATCATCGAGACTGCGGTGCTGATGTTCGTGAACCTGACCCACCGCCGCCTGCGGCAGGAGACCATCATCACCCACCGCGCCATCACAAAATCCATCGCCGAGCACGACCCCGTAGGGGCGCGCAGCGCCATGACGATGCACATTTCCTATAACCGGGCCGCCATCAAAGAGATCTACGATGCACGGAACCGGGAGCTGGAAAATCAGGAACAATGACACTGCAAAGAGGTGCTACGGCACCTCTTTTTTGATTTTCAGGCTGCTGTTTCGCGGCAAAAGTTGTCTGACTGATTTCGCAAAAAAGTTTACATTTTCGATTCAATTCGTTCACACGACGAAATTTTCCTTCATTTTTGAGCAAAATGCACAATCGAAAAATCGCATAATGTGGGAAAAGTAGAAGCTTCCGGAAACAACTTGCTGTGAAAATCCGGAAGTGGTATCATGAAGCCAGAAAAAGTCGTGCGACAATTTTCCTGTTCAGAGCATCAAGAAAGGGAGAGAACAATGAAGTTGAAAACCGGTATCATCGGCTGCGGAAAGGTCGGCGATTTCCATGCAAAGGCATACGCCCAGCTGGAGAACAGCGAGTTCACTGCCGTGTGTGACGCCAATCTGGAGCGTGCAAAAGCCTTCGCAGAGCGATACAATGTCCACGCCTACTCGGACATTGCGGAGATGATCCAGAAAGAACATCTGGACGTCGTCAGCGTCTGCACCCCGCACCCCATCCACTGCGACCCCGCTGTGACCGCAGCGGAGAACGGCTGCAACGTCCTCATCGAGAAGCCTCTGGCTTCCAGCCTCGCTGACTGCGACCGCATTATCGAGGCAGGCGACAAGAACCACGTCACCATCGGCACGATGGTGCAGCGCCGCTTCTACCGCCCCTGTATGCGCATCCACGAGGCCATCGAGGCCGGCAAGATCGGCAAGCCGGTGCTGGGCATGGTCACCATGCTGGGCTGGCGTGATAAGGCCTACTACGACAGCGACGCATGGCGCGGCACTTGGAAGGGCGAAGGCGGCGGCGTTCTGGTCAACCAGGCACCCCATCAGCTTGACCTGCTGCTGTGGTACATGGGCGACGTCGATGAAGTATACGGCGTCTGGAAGAATCTGAACCACCCCTACATCGAAGTGGAAGATACCGCCGTGGCCGTCGTAAAATTCAAGAGCGGCGCCGTGGGCAACATCGTGGTCAGCAACAGCCAGAACCCCGCCCTCTACGGCAAGGTACACGTCTTCGGCGAGAACGGTGCAGGCGTGGGCGTCCAGACCGACGGCGGCGCAATGTTCATCGCCGGTATGTCCACCATCACCGAGCCGCCCTACAACGACCTGTGGACCGTCGAGGGCGAGGCCGACAAGCTGGAGGACTGGAAGAAGGGCGACTGCGACTTCTTCAACAGCGTGGACTCCATGTACTACTATCATCAGGAGCAGATCAAGGACTTCCTCCACGCCATCGAGACCCACACCAAGCCCTTGGTGGATGCCCGGGACGGACGCAAGACCGTGGAGCTGTTCGAGGCCATCTACCGCAGCACCCAGACCAACTCCGTCATCAAATTCCCCATCCGCTGAGATGAGCAAAAAGGAGTGCTGCTGCTTATGAAGACCTCTTATAATGAAGCCTGCGCCCGCGACTGCTCTACTCTGAAAAAGGATCTCGCCCTCTGCGAGAAAGCCGGCTTCGATTACATCGAAATACGACTTGATCTGCTCCGGGGCTGGCTCAAGGAGCACACGATAGAGCAGCTCAAGGAATTTTTCGAAACGCATCGGCTCAAGCCCCACGCCATCAACGCCGTCTACCTGCATCAGGGGATGCTGCCGGACGAAACGCCCCACTGGGATGACCCCGCCATGCAGGACTTCAAGCTGGCCTGTGAGGTGGGCAGCGCCATCGGCAGCGGCTACGTCATCATCGTGCCGCCCCTCGACCCCAGCGGAGTGTTCACCGGTGATGCAGCCGCCGCAGAGCAGGAGTGCATCCGCATCCTGAAAAAGCTCTCGGCGCTGGCCCGGCCCTACGGCATGAAGCTCTGCTTCGAGCTGGTTGGCCTGCGCAAGAGCTGTGTGCGCAGCATCGAGGCCGCCGACCGCATCGTGCGGGCCGTGGACGAGGACAACGCAGGCTTCGTGTTCGATTCCTACAACATCCACCTCAACGGTCACTGTAACGATTTCAGCGCCATCAAAAACGTGCAGCCTGAAAAGATCTTTGCCGTCCACCTGATGAGCGCCGACGATGTCCCCGAAAGCGAGATGGGGCAGGACAAGCGCTGCTTTGCCGGCACCGGCGTCGTGGACACCGACAGCTTTTTGCAGACCCTGAAATGCTGCGGCTATGACGGCATGGTCTCGGTGGAGACCTTCCGCCCCGAATACTGGGCCAAGACCCCTGAGTGGGTCATCGAGAACGCCTATCGTACCACCCGTGAAGCTCTGGAGAAAAACGGTTGTCTCTAATGGTCCGCCCCTGCCCTGAGGGGCAGGTAATATAAATTCAAGCAATAGGAGGAAACACAATGGATGTTACACGATTGCTCATAGCCTTGTTCGTTGGCATGGCCGTATTGATCTTCCTGATCATGAAGACCCGCCTTCACCCGTCCCTGTCGCTGGTGATCTCGGCCTGCGTGGTCGGCATTGTCGGCGGCGTCGAGCTTGCCAGCATCCCTGGCCTCATCACCTCGGGCTTCGGCAACACGCTGGCCGGAATCGGCCTTGTGATCGCCTTTGGCTGTATGATGGGTCAGATCATGGAGGAGTCCAACTCCGCCAAGGTCATGGCACACACCTTCATCAAGGCGCTGCACGGCAAGAATGAGGAGATCGCACTGGCCATCACCGGCTTCCTGGTCTCCATTCCCATCTTCGCCGACTCTGCTCTGATCCTGCTGGCTCCGCTGGTCAAGTCTATTTCTCAGACCAAGAAAAAGTCCCTTACCGGTCTGGCTCTGGCTATGGCCTGCGCCCTCAACATCACCCACGCTTCCGTGCCTCCCACGCCCGGTCCTCTGGCCGTCATTGCACAGTTTGGTGACACCATTGATCTGGGTACCTACATCTTGTTCGCCATTGCGATGGGCATCCCCCTGATGGTTCTCATCGGCATCATGAGCCGCATCGTCGGCCGCAAGTGGTACAAGGTCGTGGACGAAAACGGTGAGATCGTTGATGTCGCGCCCGAAAATATCGAGGAATACGCACGCATCTCCTCCCAGGCTACCGTGCCTGAACTGGACCCCAACGAGAGCTATCCCTCCGTCGTCATGTCCTTCGCCCCCATCTTTGTCCCTGTTATCCTCATCCTCGCAAGCACCTTCACCAGCATGATGTACAAGGGCGACCCCACCCCGGTCACTGAGATCATCGGCTTCCTGGGCAGCCCTGTCATCGCCATTTCCATCTCCCTGCTGGTGTCCATCTACGGTCTGGCCGGCAACAAGTCACGTCAGGAGGTTCTGGACTGCCTCGAGCGCGGTGTTAAGAGCTGCGGTACCGTCATCCTCATCACCGGCGCAGGCGGCGCATTCGGCAACATCATCAAGTCCAGCGGCATCGGCGACGTCATCGCAAACGGCCTCGCCAGCGCCAATATGCCTATCCTGCTTCTCCCCTTCTTGATGGCCGCTATCCTGAAGCTGGTCCTCGGCAGCGGCACCGTTGCCATGACCACTACCGCAACCATCTGCGCACCCATCCTGATGCAGATCCCCGGCGCAAACATGATGTACTGCGCCTACGCAGCCTGCATCGGCTCTCAGGTGTTCTCGCTGCACAACGACAGCTTTTTCTGGGTTCTCACCCGTACCTTTAAGTTTGATAAGCTGGATGTTCAGATCCTCGGCTACGAGGGTATGCAGTTCATCTGGTCCTGGGTTGGCTTTGGCCTGCTGTGCATTGTAAACGCAGTGTTCTAACTGAACAGCAAAAGCCCGGACGCTCTCCGGGCTTTTGCTGCTATAAAAAGGAAAGGATATTACTATGAGATTTGGATGCTGTGGCAGTCTAGTGGCCCAAAATCCCGATAAGACCGGTGTTGAGATTGTCGAAAAAATTGCTCAGTACGGGTATGATTATATTGAGTTGCCGCTGGCCGAAATGATGGAGCTGTCCGACGCCGATTTCGCTGCGCTCTGCAAACGTGTGGAGCGCAGCGGCATCCGGTGCGAGGCGTGCAACAACTTCTTCCCCGGCAGGATTCGCCTTACCGGCCCGGACGTGGACGAGCAGGCCATCCGTGCCTATTACGCCAAAGCGCTGGAGCGCGCCGCCACTCTGGGCGTGAAGTCCATCGTGTTCGGCAGTGCCGGTGCCAAGCGGGTGCCGGAGAGCTTCGATATGGATAGGGCCTACCAGCAGGTGGTGCAGGTGACCCGTGAGACCGGCGAAGCTGCCGCCAAGTACGGCATCACCATCGTCATCGAGCCGGTGCGGATGCCTGACTGCAATATCATCAACACCTTTGCCGAGGGCGTACAGCTGGCAAAGACCGTCGGCCTCGACAACGTAAAGGTGCTCATCGACTTCTACCACATGGTGTGCGAGAAAGAAAACCCCGAAGTACTGCGGAAATACGGCAAAAAGTATCTGCGCCATGTGCATTTCTCCTATCCCCGCATTCCCGAGATCGACGGTGTACGTGACCCGGACAACATCCGCACCATCTTTGAGGGCGAACTGCACCGCCGGGGCTGGTGGCGCACCTTCCCCTCCTGCCGCGAAGAGTGGGACTACACCGACTTCATCCAGGCGCTGAAGGACTGCGGCTATCAGGGCCGGGTCAGCCTCGAAGCCCCAGTAACGGATTTCGATCGGCAGGCCCAGGAGGCCCTCGCCTTCATGAAAGCTGAATTTTAACTCCGAAGGAGGTCTTCCCCGTGACAGAACAAACAACGCTTCAGGCCCTCACCCGCCGCCGGATCGCGCTGATTGCGGCTTACGCCGTGACCGTAGCGGCCTACGCCGCAGCGATCCTTCTAATCTTAGTCGATCTGCGCTACGCCGTAGCGGTGGTAAACGTGGCGACGCTTTTCTACCTACTGGTGGTGCGTCGGATGGACAAGCGCTATGAGCTGGCATTCGCCAACGCCAGTATGCGATACGGCTGCGGCCACTGCCTGCAGGACGTTGCGGTAAAGACCAAAGCACGGGACGCCCTGAGCCACGCGCAGGCAGAGCAGATGAGTCTGCTTCCTACCCGCGAGGCCGGCGGCGTAGCCACCTCGATGGAGATGACAGGCCGGCTGGACGGTCGGAGCGTCAAGGTGTGCGAGGCAGCTTTCTGCTACGACCTGCCGGCCAGCAGCCGTCAGAAAATTGGCCTGAAAAACGGCGTCTGGATGGAGCTTGAGCTTCCCGGCACCGCCGCCCACACCGTTCTGGTGCCTGAGACCGCGCTGGATGAGGCCGTGTGCGCCGGGTACTATGAGGGAAAAGGGCTTCACTCCTTTGCAAAGGCCCCCCGGGGCTGGGCCGTTTTTACGGAGAATGATCTCGACGCGGCCCGTCTTCTGCGCAAGAGCGAGAGTCTGCGCCAAAAGCTGGAAACTTCCCAAAGCAGCATGATCCTCGCCGTGAAGGGCAGCCGTCTGGCGGCCTACAGCTTCCCCCGCAGCCTGAGCTTCACCACCCCGCTGCTGGGCCAGCTGACACAGGAGATCCTCGAGTGGGACCGCCTGCCCGAGCTGGGCTGGCTCGCCGAGCTTTCGGCCATGCTGGGACGTCACACCGCCAAAAACGGCCAGACCGTCACGCTGAATGCCTCCCCCGTCAGTGACGCCATCTAAAAAGAGAACGAACAACCGATAAAACAAGGAAGACTTTATGGAACTCACTAGTCAAAAAATGCGCAAGCTGGCTCCCGAGCTGGACCCGCTCCGTCTGGGTACCGGCTGGACGCCGGATGAACTTTCCAAGCCTCAGATCATCGTAGAAAGCACCTTTGGCGACAGCCACCCCGGCAGCGGCCATCTGGACAAGCTGGTCAACGCCGCCTGCAAGGGCGCAGCCGAGGCCGGCGGCCACGGCGCCCGGTACTTTGCCACCGACATCTGCGACGGCGAGAGTCAGGGTACCGACGGCATCAACTTCAGCCTCGCCAGCCGCGAGATGATCGCCAACATGATCGAGATCCACGCCAACGCGACCCCCTTTGACGGCGGCGTCTATATTTCCAGCTGCGACAAGGGTATGCCCGCAAACCTCATGGGCCTGGCCCGGGTGAACATCCCCTCGGTGGTGGTCACCGGCGGCACCATGCACGCAGGCCCGGAGCTGCTGACGCTGGAGCAGCTGGGTATGTACAGCGCAAAGTATGAGCGCGGCGAGATCGACGAAGCAAAGCTCAACTGGGCCAAGCAGAACGCCTGCCCCAGCTGCGGTGCCTGCAGCTTCATCGGCACCGCCTCCACCATGCAGATCATGGCTGAGGCTCTGGGTCTGGCCCTGCCGGGCAGCGCCCTGCTGCCGGCCACCAGCCCCGACCTGGTGGAGTACGCCCGCCGGGCCGGCTATCAGGCCGTCGTCCTCGCAAAACAGGGCCTGCGCCCAAGCGACATCGTGACGATGGACAGTTTCGAGAACGCTATCATGGTCCACGCGGCCATCTCCGGCTCCACTAACGCCCTGCTCCATCTGCCTGCTATCGCCCATGAATTTGGCATCTCCATCGACGGCGACACCTTTGACCGTCTCCACCGCGGCGCAAAGTACCTGCTGGACATCCGCCCGGCCGGCCGCTGGCCCGCAGAGTTCTTCTACTATGCCGGCGGCGTGCCTGCCATCATGGAGGAGATCCGGGATGTGCTCCATCTCGACGCCATGACCATCACCGGCAAGACGCTGGGCGAGAATCTGGACGAGCTGAAGGCGAACGGCTTCTACGAGCACTGCCAGCAGCTGCTGGACGAGGCGAATGCCCGCTGCGGCATCAAGCTGACCCGCGCCGACATCATCCGCCCGGCTTCCGACCCCATCGGCACCGACGGCAGCATCGCCATCCTGAAGGGCAACCTTGCCCCGGAGGGCGCGGTCATCAAACACACCGCCTGCCCTAAGGAGATGTTCCAGGCTGTGCTCCGCGCTCGCCCCTTCGACAGCGAAGAAGAGTGTCTGGACGCCGTGCTCCACCACAAGGTGGAAAAGGGCGACGCCGTCTTCATCCGCTACGAAGGCCCTCAGGGCAGCGGCATGCCGGAGATGTTCTACACCAGCGAGGCCATCAGCTCGGACAAGGAGCTGGGCCGCAGCATCGCCCTCATCACGGATGGCCGCTTCTCCGGTGCATCCACCGGCCCCGTCATCGGCCACTGCAGCCCTGAGGCCCAGACCGGCGGCCCCATCGCTCTGGTGGAAGAGGGCGACCTCATCGAAATCGACATCCCCGCCCGCAAGCTGAACATCATCGGCATCAAGGGGGAGCGCAAGTCCCCCGAAGAGATCGACGCCGTGCTGGCTCAGCGCCGCGCTGCATGGAAGCCGAAGCCCCGCCGTTACAAGCGCGGCACACTGCGGCTGTTCAGTGAGCACGCCGCCAGCCCCATGAAGGGCGCCTACCTCGAGTATAACGACTAAGCTATTTTCTCATTCTCAAAACCTCCATCCTCTGCTTTGCAGAAAACCGCCCGGACGATGAGCGTCCGGGCGGTTTTCATTTTATATTCTTTTATTCTTGCAGCCCGAACAGGGCCAGCAGGCGGTGCCACAGGCGGAGGAAGAAATTGCCCTCCGAAGCGTTGTCTGCCGTCGTCTCCACCGGAGCCGTTTCGGTGGGCGTCTCGGCGGTCTTGTAGAGGAACTTCACCCGGCTGGACGCACCCTCGGGTACACCGGCAAAGCTGGTGTAGTCGGCGAGGCGGCTGGTCATCTCTTCCACCACGGTCTGCAGGGCGTGGAGCTGGTCGGCGTCCAGCGCACCGGTGAGCTGAGAAATGCCCTCCTCATTGAACTGCACGAGGCCGCCGCTGAGCTGGTCGGTGCCGTTCTGGAGCTGGAGCACACCGTCATACAGGGCGGATGCGCCGCCGGCCAGCTGAGCGCTTCCGTCCTTGGCGGTGTGTGCGCCGTCAGCGGCTGCAGCCACGCCGTCGGCGTACTGGCCGACGCTGGACACGAAGAGCCGGATCTGGCCCAGATTTTCCTTCAGGGCGCGGACGCTGGCCATATCCTCGCTGTTGGCGGTCTGATAGACCAGCTCGTCGTGGATCTTCTGCTGGGCGTCGCTGTCGGTGAGCTTTTTCAGCCAGCCCATGATGAAATCGGGCGAGAAGCTCTGCATCAGGCGCAGAGCGGCCTCAAGGTCGTGGTCGGTCCTGGTGGCCGCGAGGTAGAGTGCGATGTCCAGCTGGCTGGCCTTGAACTGCGGAGCCTGCTCCCAGATGGTGCGCACCATCTTTTTGCGGCCTGCCGCCAGCGTCTTGTCGCCCAGCGAGAGGATGTCGTCAATGACAGCTTCATACGTATCCCACGTCATAGGGGTGTCGATGAGGCCGTTCTCCATGAGGGTCTGGTTGGCGGAGTCCAGCACGCCGTCGGCCACCTGCTGTGCGCCGGAAGTCAAGGCGGCGTTGTTGGACGTCAGGGTGTCCAGCCCTTCCGTCAGCTGTCCGAGGCCGCTGTCCAGCTGGTTGGCCCCGTCCAGCAGAGCCAGCGAACCGGCGGCAAGCTGTGCCGCGCCCGCTTTCAGCTGCGATGCACCGTCTAGCAGCTGGTTCATGGTATCATTCAGCGCCGCGATGCCGTCGGTCAAATCGTTGAGGCTGTCGAGGTCGAAGACCTCATCCCCCTGCCCCAGTGCCTCGGCGCTCGCCGCACAGGCCAGCAGGATTTGAGGTGCCGTCAGCGACTCCACGTCGGCCTCCACGGTCACGCTGTCCTGTAAGTACTCGGCCACACCGTTCACCTGTTCGGGAAGCAGGCCGTCGAGGGAATCTTTCACGCCCGGCAGGGTGACGAAAGCCGCGACGCTGCTCTTGGCCGCACTTTCCAGCAGGCCGTTCACGGCGTTGACGTTGCTGGCGTCATCGCTCAGCACGACGCCCACCGCCGTGACCAGCGGGGTGACGATGGTGCGCTCTTTGCCGTTCACGGTCACCTTGCCGGTCTCATTGTTGGTCAGGTCGATGGTGAGCACGAGGTGGCCGCTCTGGCCCAGAAGCTCGCTGAGCGGGGCGGTCTTGCCGTCCAGTGTGTAGGTCACTTTGGCAGAGATGGGCAGCTGACGGTCCGTGTCGCCCTTGTAGTAAACATCGGTGTCATCGGTGTTCCAGACCAGCGTATCGCCGTTCCGGGTGTACTCGGCGAAGCTCTCGGTGTTCACGATGTTTTTCAGGGTGGACCTGTCCTCCACACCGGCGAGGCCGTCGGCATTGTAAAGATGCTCGCTGACGGTGGTCTTGGTGACAGAGCCGTCCGCTGCCATGACGGCATACACCGTCTCATCCTTTGAGAAGGGCGCCTTGGTCGCCGCAAAGGCGGGCTGACAGAGGCTGACCGTCAGGGCCAGGGCAAGCGCCGCAGAGCCAGCGCGGCGCAGAAAATTCTGAGTTTTTCTCATAGCATTCACTCCTTTGCAGCGTTGGGGGCGTTGAGCCAGTGGTAGGTGGTGCGGCAGATGAGGCCGTCCAGCAGCATCAGGCCGGCGGGCAGCACCAGCAGGATGACCACCATACTGATGAGCGCACCGCGGGAGATGAGCATACAGATACTTTCCAGCAGCTCCACCTTGCTGATGGCCGCGACGCCGAAAGTGGCCGCGAAGAAGGTCAGGCCGCTTGTCAGGATGCTCTGGCTGCAGTGCTCGAGGGCCTGCTGTGCCGCCGCCTTGGGCGAGCGGAGGGCCAGCCGCTCTTCGCGGTAGCGGGTGGTCATGAGGATGGAGTAGTCCACCGTCGCGCCCAGCTGGATGGTGCCGATGACGATGCTGGCGATGAAGGGCAGCGAGTCGTCGATAAAGTACGGGATGCCCATGTTGATGGCAATGGCCGCTTCGATGCTGGCCACCAGCAGCACCGGCACCGACAGGCTGCGGAAGGACAGCGCGATGATGACCAGCACCGCCGCGATGGACCAGATGTTGACATTTTTGAAGTCCTCGTCGGCGATCTCCACAAGGTCTTTCATCATGGCACCCTCGCCGGTGACGAGGCCCTCAGGGTCTGCCTCCTTGACGAGGCGGACCAGCTCGTCCACCTGCGCGTTCAGCGCGTCGCTGCCCGACTTATAACGGCCATTGGCAAGGATGAGCTTGTAACCGCCGTTCTGGACGATGTTCATCAGCTCGTCGGGCAGAAGTTCCGTCTCAAAGCCTGGGCCGGTGATGGAGTCGAGGCTCACCACCTGGGTGATGCCGTCCACCTCCTTTATCTCATCGCAGAGGGTGGACACCTGAGAGGCCGTCAGCTCCTCCCGGACGAGAATGAAGTGGTTGGTCATCATGCCGAAGTCTTCGCCCAGCTTGTTCGTACCCACGATGCCGGGCATATCCTGCGGAAGAGCGGCAAAAATGTTGTAGTAAATATCGGTCTTGCTCTGGGCCAGCCCGAAGGGGATCATCAGCAGGACGAACACCACCACGACGGGCATCGGGTGCTTCGAGACAAAATGGCTCAGGTTGGTGAGCTTGGGCATAAAGGTGCGGTGGCGGTATTTTTCCACCCACTTATCGAAGAAGAGAATGAGCGAGGGCAGGATGACGATGGTGCAGATGACGCCCAGCGCCACGCCCTTTGCCATGACGATGCCGAGGTCTGCGCCCAGCGTCAGCTGCATGGCACAGAGGGCCAGAAAGCCCGCGATGGTCGTCAGGCTGGACGCCGTGATGGAGCTCATGGTCTTACAGATGGCGTTCTCCATGGCCTCTTCGTTGGAGGCACAGAGCTCCTTTTCCTCGTCGTAGCGGTGGAGCAGGAAGATGGAGAAGTCCATCGTCACGCCCAGCTGCAGAACAGCCGCCAGCGACGCGGTGATAAAGCAGACCTGACCGAGGAAAATATTCGTGCCAAAGTTATAGACCAGCGGGAAGAGCAGCCCCAGCATGAACAAAAACGGTGTGAGCCAGCTTTCCAGCGAGAGGAACAGCACCAGCAGACAGCCGCCCACGGCGCAGAGCACATACCAGGGCATCTCGCCCATGACCAGCTCTTTGGTGTCGCTCAGGATGACGCTGATGCCGCCGAAGAAGCAGTCCTTCCGGAGTATCTTCTTGATTTGGGCCACGGCCTGCATCGTCTCTTCGCTGACGCTGGAACCGCCCAGCTGGACGATGAGGATGGTGGAGTCGTTCTTGCCGAACATAAACTGCTGGACATCCGCCGGCAGCATCTCCGTCGGCACCGCCGGGTCCAGCACGTCGCTGAGCCAGAAGGTGTTCAGCACATCCGGCACCTCGTCAATCTCGGCCTTCATGGCCAGCAGCTCGTTGGTGGGCATCCCCTCCACGGTTATCATGTTGGTGGACGCCAGATGGTAATCCGTTTCCAGCAGCAGCTGACCCACGCGGGAGTCCAGCTCCTGAGGCAGGTAAGAAAGGATGTCATAGTTGATGGGCGTGGCGATGGCTCCCACTGCCGCCGGGATGAGCAGCAGGACCGCCACGATGAGGATGAGCCTGCGCATCTTCACGATGGCCCTCGCTAATTTTTTCATTCATTTCCTCCCATTTTATCGTTCCGAAGAAAAACAACTTTTCTCGTTTTTCCGACACACATTATTATAGTACACTCACCCGGGGTGTCAAGAGACAGCGCTGCCGACGTTCTGCCTCTCCCTTTGCAAAACAAAAAGCGGGGCGCACAGGTGGTCAAGTCTGTGTGTCCCGCATTTTGTTCTTTTTTGCACAGCGCGCCGTACCAGAGCGCCCCGCGCTGCGCGCAGGGAAAGCGGAGCAAACCATAAGCCGCTTTCGCCGAAGTTGTTTTTATAGCCAGAGTGTGCCGGATGGACGAGTATTTTTGTCAGCAGGCAAGGCGCTTTTCCGCAGCAATCCTGATGGATTGCAAGGAGAAGCAACGCAGGATGCGGGCAAAAAGGCCGCCCAGACGGTATGCAATGGTTATGAAAGCAACTTCAAAATTAGGAGAATGGAATGGAGGAACCGAATCGCCTCAAAGAGAGTTGCAGGCATCCCTTTGCAGTGAATCGGAGGAGCTTAGGTTAGGTTTAACTAACCTTGCCGTGACAACAGGATACCATAGTTTGTCATGACTGTCAAGCCTGTTTTTCAAATTTTCAAAAAATTTTTCTCCGGCGGCCTCCATGAGCATTTTTCATAACAAAAACCGCCATCTCTTGTAGAAAATCCACAGGTTCCCTCTTGCTTTTTCTGAGAATCACTGTTATTATATTGTCAGGCCGTTGCAGTCGGACTCGATTGCCTGTCTGCAGCAGCTCATAAACAGCGCAGGGGTTGCCATCCAAATACCTCTGCGCCCTGTACCACCCTGTCTTTCAGAAACCGCAATCGGCGGCTTTTTTAAGACGGAACAGTTAGACTGCTCTAACTAATTATTGCAAAGCAGATTGGTCGGAGCGTCAGGAACGGAGCAAGGAGGTTCCAATGATCGATTTTGAACAGTGGGAAGGCTTTGAAGGCCGCATCTGGAAAGAGGAAGTCAACGTCCGCGACTTTATCCAGAAGAACTACACCCCTTATGACGGCGACGAGTCTTTCCTGGCTGGCCCCACCGAGGCCACCGATAAGCTCTGGGGCGCACTGCAGAAGCTGCAGAAGGCCGAGCGTGCCAAGGGCGGCGTGCTGGATATGGAGACCGAGGTCGTCAGCGGTCTGACCGCGTACGGCCCCGGCTACATCGACGAGAGCCTGAAAGAGTTTGAGCAGATTGTCGGCCTGCAGACCGACAAGCCCCTGAAGCGTGCATTCATGCCCTACGGCGGCATCAAGATGGCGGAGCAGGCCTGCACTACCTACGGCTACCAGCCCTCTGAAGAGCTGCACAAGATCTTCACCGACTACACCCGCACCCACAATCAGGCTGTGTTCGATGCCTATACCCCCGAGATGAAGACCGCCCGCCACACCCACATCATCACCGGCCTGCCCGACACCTATGGCCGTGGCCGTATCGTCGGTGACTACCGCCGTGTGGCACTGTACGGCATCGACGCCCTCATCAAGTTCAAGCAGGAAGACTTCGCCAACTGCGGCGACGGCACCATGACCGATGACGTCATCCGCCTGCGCGAAGAGATCGCACGCCAGATCAACGCCCTGAAGGGCATGAAGAAGATGGCCGAGGCTTACGGCTACGACATCTCTCAGCCCGCTAAGACCGCCAAGGAAGCCTGCCAGTGGCTGTACTTCGGCTATCTGGCCGCCATCAAGACCCAGAACGGCGCCGCTATGAGCGTGGGCCGCATCTCCACCTTCCTCGATATTTATATCCAGCGCGATCTGGACAAGGGCATCCTGACCGAGAGCGAGGCTCAGGAGCTCATCGACCACATGGTCATGAAGTTCCGCATGGTCAAGTTCGCCCGCATCCCCAGCTACAACCAGCTGTTCTCCGGCGACCCCGTCTGGGCAACGCTGGAAGTGGGCGGCATCGGCATGGACGGCCGCAGCATGGTCACCAAGAACTGCTACCGCTTCCTGCATACCCTCGAGAACATGGGCCCTGCACCGGAGCCGAACCTAACCGTTCTGTACTCCTCTGCTCTGCCTGAGAACTTCAAGAAGTACGCCGCCAAGGTGTCCATCAACACCAGTTCCGTCCAGTACGAGAACGACGACGTCATGAAGCCCGTCTGGGGCGACGATTACTCCATCTGCTGCTGCGTGTCTGCTACCCAGACCGGCAAGGAGATGCAGTTCTTCGGCGCACGTGCCAACCTGGCAAAGTGCCTGCTCTACGCCATCAACGGCGGTGTGGATGAGAAGAGCCACGAGCAGTGCGGCCCCAACTACGCCCCCATCACCGGCGAGTACCTGAACTACGACGAGGTGCTGCCCAAGTACGTCCAGATGCTGGACTGGCTGGCCGGCCTGTACGTCAACGTGCTGAACCTCATCCAGTATATGCACGACAAGTACTACTACGAAGAGGCTGAGATGGCCCTCATCGACACCGATGTCCGCCGCACCTTCGCCACCGGTATCGCCGGCTTCTCCCACGTCATCGACTCCCTGAGCGCCATCAAGTACGCCAAGGTCAAGGTCGTGCGCGACGAGATGGGTCTTGCCACCGGCTTCGAGGTCGAGGGCGACTTCCCGAAGTATGGCAACGACGATGACCGTGCCGACGAGATCGGCGTCTGGCTGCTGCGCACCTTCCTTGAGATGATCAAGAAGCGCCACACCTACCGCAACTCCGAGGCTACCACCTCCATCCTGACCATCACCTCCAACGTGGTCTACGGCAAGTACACCGGCGCTCTGCCCGATGGCCGTGCCGCATTCACCCCGTTCGCACCCGGTGCCAACCCCAGCTACGGCGCAGAGCAGAACGGCCTGCTGGCCTCTCTGAACTCCGTGGCCAAGCTGCCCTACCACTGGGCTCTGGACGGCATCTCCAACACCCAGACCATCAACCCCGACGCTCTGGGCCACAGCGAGGGCGAGCGCATTGAGAATCTGGTGCAGGTCATGGACGGCTACTTCGACCAGGGCGCACACCACCTGAACGTCAATGTCTTCGGCAAGGAGAAGCTCATCGACGCTATGGAGCACCCCGAGAAGGAGGAGTATGCAAACTTCACCATCCGTGTCTCCGGCTACGCCGTCAAGTTCATCGACCTGACCCGCGAGCAGCAGATGGACGTCATCTCCCGTACCTGCCATGCAGCTCTGTAACCCCATCGGATACGTCCACTCGCTGGAGACTTTCGGTTCTGTGGACGGCCCCGGCGTCCGCTTCGTCGTCTTTTTGCAGGGGTGCGCCCTGCGGTGCAAATACTGCCACAACCCGGAGACATGGGCTGAGGGCGGCGAGGAATGGACGGTGGACAAGCTCTTCCAGCGGGTGTGGCGCTACCGCAACTACTGGGGCAAAAAGGGCGGCATCACGGTCAGCGGCGGCGAGCCGCTGCGCCAGATGGAGTTCCTGACGGCATTCTTCGAGCTGGCACGCTCCAAGGGCGTGCATACGGCTCTGGACACCGCCGGTCAGCCCTTCCGCCCCGACGATGCAGCGTATCTGGCCGATTTTGACCGGCTGATGAAGTCCACCAGCCTCGTCATCCTCGATTTGAAGGAGATCGACCCGGAGAAGCACCGCAGGCTCACCGGCAGGGACAACGCAAACATCCTTGCGATGGCGCGCCGCATCTCCGACCTCGGCGTGCCGCTCTGGATACGCCATGTCCTCGTCCCCGGCCTGACGGACGACGAAGACGGCCTGCGGAAGACCGCAGAGTTCATCTCGTCCCTCAAGACGGTGCAGCGGGTAGAGGTACTGCCCTACCACACGCTGGGCCTCTTCAAGTGGCAGAAGCTCGGCATCCCTTATCCCCTGCCCGATGCTGTCCCGCCCACGGCGGAACAGGTCAAGCGGGCCGAGGAGCTGCTGGAAGTCAGCAAATATACAGGCTGACAAAATCAGCTCATATAAAACAAAGAGGCGTGACCGCAAGGTCACGCCTCTTTTACTTTTTGTAATTTAACCGCCCAGATATGCGCTGCGGACACGCTCGTTGGTCAGCAGCTCAGCACCGGTGCCATCCATGACCACGCGGCCCGTCTCGAGGACGTAGGCGCGGTCTGCCACGGAAAGGGCCATCTGTGCGTTCTGCTCGACCAGCAGGATGGTCATGCCCTCTTTGTGGATGTTCTGGATGATGTCGAAGATCTCCTGCACCAGCAGGGGCGACAGACCCATGGAAGGCTCGTCCAGCATCAGCATGGAGGCGTTGCTCATCAGAGCACGGCCCATGGCCAGCATCTGCTGCTCGCCGCCGGACATGGTGCCGGCCAGCTGCTTGCGGCGCTCCTTCAGGCGGGGGAAGAGCTCAAAGACCTTCTCCTTGTTGGGAGCGATGGTGGAAGCAGGCTGGGTATAAGCGCCCATGTCCAGATTCTCTTCCACGGTCATGTGCAGGAAGACATGACGGCCTTCCGGCACCTGTGCCAGACCGGCCTCGACGATTTTATGAGCGCGGACGCCCTTGATGCTCTTGCCCTTGTAGAGGACGTCGCCGGTCTTCGGGTGGAGCAGGCCGGAGATGGTCTTCAGGGTGGTGGATTTACCGGCACCGTTGGCACCGATGAGGGTGACAATCTCGCCCTCGTTCACCTCGAAGGAGACATCCTTGACTGCGTGGATGTTGCCATAAAAGACGTTGATATTATCAACTTTCAGCAAAGTCTGTGCCATCGTTCAGCCCTCCTTCTTGCCCAGGTAGGCTTCGATGACCTGGGGATTGTTGCGGATCTCGTCCGGCGTACCCTTGGCGATGATGCGGCCAAAGTTCAGCACAGCGATGCCCTCGCAGATGCCCATAACGAGGCTCATATCGTGCTCGATGAGCAGGACGGCAATGTTGAACTCGTCGCGGATGCGGCGGATGGTCTCCGTCAGCTCTGCGGTCTCGGAGGGATTCATGCCAGCGGCTGGCTCGTCCAGAAGCAACAGCTTCGGGCTGGTAGCCAGCGCGCGCATGATCTCCAGACGGCGCTGTGCGCCGTAGGGCAGGCTGCCGGCCTGTGCATCGGCGAGGTCGGCCATGTGGAAGATGTCCAGCAGCTCGAAAGCACGTTCGGTGCAGCGCTTCTCTTCCTTCCAGTAGTTGGGCAGGCGGATGAGAGAGGAGCCCAGATTGTACTTCATGGACTCGTGGAGGCCCACCTTGATATTGTCGATGACGGACAGGTCCTTGAACAGGCGGATATTCTGGAACGTACGAGCCACGCCCATCCGGTTGACCTGATAGGTCTTTTTGCCGGCGGTGGGCATCCCATCGATGAGGATGGAGCCGCGGGTGGGCTGGTAGACGTTGGTCAGCAGGTTGAAGACGGTGGTCTTACCGGCGCCGTTGGGGCCGATGAGGCCGGTGATCTCGTTGCGGCCGATCATCAGGTTGAAGCCGTCCACGGCGGTCAGGCCGCCGAAGTCGATGCCCAGTTCACGGACGTCGAGGATGGGCTTTTTATCCTTGTCGCGGTCGGTCAGGAAGCCGCCGGAAGGGACGCTGTGTAACTTAGTCTGGAACTCACTCATGGTCTGCGCCCTCCTTGTCAGCATTCTTCTTGTGGAACAGCTCGCCGTTCATGACCTTTTCCACGATGCGGCTCATGGAGAAATCGTAGCTGCCCAGCAGTCCGCCCGGACGGAAGATCATCATCAGGACGAGCACCAGCGAGTAGATGACCATGCGGTAGCTGTCGAAGCTGCGGGTGGCCTCGGGCAGGATGGTCAGGACGGTAGCGGAGAGGATGGAGCCCAGCATGGAGCCCATGCCGCCCAGAACCACCATGACCAGGATCTCGATGGACTTCATGAAGCCGAAGGTGGAGGGGTTCAGAACGCCGATGTAGCAGGCGTACAGACCACCGGCCAGACCGGCAAAGGCAGCGGAGAAAGCGAAGGCCATGACCTTATAATAAGTAGTCTGGATGCCGCAGCTCTCGGCAGCGATCTCGTTGTCGCGGATGGCGAGGACGGCACGGCCATGGCGGCTCTTCATCATGGCATGGATGAGGAAGCAGGTGATGACCACACAGAGGAAGACATTGGCGAAGTTGGAGTACTTGGGGATGTTCTTGAGGCCCTTGGAGCCGTAGAACAGGCTGTAGCCCAGCACATCGTCGATGTTGTTCAGGGTGATGCGGATGATCTCGCCGAAGCCCAGGGTCAGGATGGCCAGATAGTCACCGGTCAGACGGAGGGCCGGGACGCCGATGAGGACGCCAAACAGGCCGGCCATCACAGCGCCCAGTGCAAGGCCGATGGCAAAGGAAACACCATCGGGCAGAGGGCTGTACTTGGTGAAGAGGGCGCAGGTGTAAGCACCCACGGCCATGAAACCGGCGTGGCCCAGCGGCAGCTGGCCCAGATAGCCGGTGGCCACGTTCAGGGACACGGCCAGGATGATGTTGATGCCCACGGTCATGAGCACCTTGTTCTGGTAAGTGGAGAGCATGTTGCCGGTCATGTAGGAAAGGGCCAGGAACAGCAGCACCACCAGCACGGCGTTCATGAGATAGCGCACGGGCATTTTGAGCGTTTTGCGATTCTTGTTCATCTTCATGCCCTCCTTACACCTTTTCCTGCACCTTGCGGCCGAGGAAGCCCGTGGGCTTGAACAGCAGCACGATGATGAGGATGGCGAACGTGACAGCGTCCTTCCAGGCAGACAGGCCGATGGCGGAAACGAAGCACTCGCACAGGCCGATGACGATGCCGCCGACCATTGCGCCCGGGATGGAGCCGATGCCGCCCAGAACGGCGGCGACGAAGGCTTTCAGGCCCAGCATGGAGCCCATGGTGGGAGTGGCCTGCGGGTAGGAGCAGCAGTACAGCACCGAGCCGATGCCGGCCAGTGCAGAGCCGACCGCGAAGGTAAAGGAGATGGTGCTGTTGACGTTGATGCCCATCAGGCGGGCAGCGTCCATATCCTCAGAGACGGCGCGCATGGCCTTGCCAAGCTTGGTCTTCTGGACGAGGAAGGTCAGCACCAGCATGGACAGCACGGTGACCGCCAGCGTGATGATGGAGGTCAGGCCCAGAGGCACTTTGCCCAGATAGAAGGTCTTGTTGTCGTAGTAAGACGGGATGACCTTTGCGCCCGAGCCCATGACCAGCTCAGCCGTGTACTCGAGAAAGAACGACACGCCGATGGCCGTGATGAGCAGAGAGATACGGGGTGCGCTGCGCAGCGGGGTGTAGGCGATCTTTTCGATGACCACGCCCAGCAGCGTACAGGTGAGGATGGTGGCACAGACCGCCGTGACCGGGCCGAGGCCCAGCTGGTTCATGACGAACCAGGACATGTACGCGCCCACCATGATGACGTCGCCGTGGGCAAAGTTCAGCAGCAGGATGATGCCGTACACCATGCTGTAGCCCAGTGCGATCAGTGCATAGATGCTGCCAAGGGACAGGCCATTGATCAGCTGGCTGAAAAACACTGTCATGGATGGATACTTCCTTTCTTTCCGGCGCTGTTGCACGCCTTATGTGGGGATACACTTTTTTACCAAAAAAGCGGAGATCACCGGGGCAATACTGTTCCGGCGTTCTCCGCAGTCGGGTCAATTTACGATCATTCGGATCTCAGCGGCGCTTCCATCACCGGTCGATGGAAGAAAGCTGGGATCAGAACATTTCCTTCAGCACCGGCTTGCCGTCCACATAGGTCAGGATAGCAGTCTGCTTGACGGGGTCGTGATGCTCGTCGAAGGTGAAGGTGCCGGTGATGCCGTCGATGGTGCCGGAGGCAATGGCATCGATGACAGCCTGCTTGTAATCGTCGGTGCCAGCCTCGAGACCGGCATCCTCAGCAGCCTGCAGGCCGTAGACGACGGTCTTTGCTGCATCGTAGCCCAGAGGAGAGAAGCCGTTGGGGTACTCCTCACCGTACTCTGCCTTGTAGGCATCCTCAAACTCGGCGTTGGAGCCCTTTGCGTAGTTCGCGCAGAAGTAAGTGTCCTTCAGCTGATCGTTGGAGGCGTAGCCTTCCAGACCATCCCAGCCGTCGCCGCCCAGGAACGGAACGGTCAGGCCGACGCTCTCAGCCTGAGACAGGATCTGGCCCACTTCCTCGTAGTAGTTGGGGCAGAAGACGGTCTCGGGGTCCTTGCCGAGGATGGTGGTCAGCTGAGTCTTGAAGTCCACGTCGCCCTCAGAGTAGCTCTCCTGATCGACGATGGTGCCGCCCAAAGACTCGAACTCGTTGACGAAGTTCTCTGCCAGGCCCTCGTTGTAGTCAGCACCCTTCTTGAAGATGACAGCTGCCTTGGTGTAGCCCAGCTTCTTGTATGCGTAGTCAGCCATCTTGATGCCCTGGAACGGGTCGGTGAAGGTGGCGCGGAAGACGTTTGCGTTCACAGTGTCGGTCTCGGCATCGTAGGTGACAGCCTCAGCGGTAGCGGAAGCGGTGACCATGGGCATATTGTAGTCTGCGCTCTCAGCAACGACTGCCAGAGTCGGGGTGGTGGTAACGTCGCCGATCAGAGCGGTCATGCCCTCGTCCACCATCTTGGTGAAGCAGTTGACAGCCTGCGTAGCGTCGCCCTGCTCGTCCTCGGTGAGGATCTCGATCTGCTTGCCGTTGATGCCGCCGTTGGCGTTGACCTGCTTCAGGTACAGGGTAGCACCGTTGACAACAGCCTGACCGTAAACGGAGACGTTGCCGCTCAGGGGACCCATAACGCCGACCTTGATGGTGTCGCCGGAAGCTGCAACTGCGGTAGAACCGGAAGCGGCAGCAGTGGAAGCTGCGGTGCTGGAAGAGCCGCCGCAGGCAGTCAGAACACCGGCAGCAGCCACGACACCGGCAGCAGCCAGAAAGTTACGACGAGAGATCATATTTTTCATAAGTCTATATCCTCCTGATATTTGGAAGCGTTCGTGTTATTTGCAGCCATCGCGCACGGCCCATGAGCCAGTGTCCCGAAAAGCTGTTAAGGAAGCAGCGCTCCCTTCCCTCAAAGCAGCTCTGCTTCCTTGAGTCTTATTATAAGCACTTCGGTGCAAGTCTGCAATTCACAAATCGTCCATAGTTTTGGAGGGGTTTCGGGTAAAACTCGCTATTTTTCACAAAATCAAGCGTCGCTTTTTGGTTACTTTTTCAAATTGTTCACCTGAGAAAAACAGAACATGAAAGCAATTCACAAGTAACAAAAAGATGACACAACTTTCCTCTCCTGAAGTTTGCTCATGCTAACATCCATGCATCCTCTTGCATCTCGGGCCGAATCATGGTAGGATAATGTCGGTTAGTTAGCATACACTATCCAAATGAGAAGAGCGCATCCATTCCTATTATATATGGAGGTACAAATCATGAACTATCTTGAGATCGTAGACGTTCAGGGCCGTGAGATCTTGGACTCCCGCGGCAACCCCACTGTCGAGGCTGAGATCACCCTCGCCGACGGCACCGTGGCCCGGGGCTGCGCACCGTCCGGCGCATCCACCGGCGAGTTCGAAGCGCTGGAGCTGCGCGACGGCGACAAGGGCCGCTATCTGGGCAAGGGCGTCACCAAGGCTGTGGAGAACATCAACACCGTCATCGCTGATGCTGTCATCGGCATGGATGCTTCCGACATCTACGCCATCGACAAGGCTATGATCGACGCCGACGGCACCAAGGACAAATCCAAGCTGGGCGCAAACGCCATTCTGGCCGTTTCCATCGCTGCCTGCCGCGCTGCTGCCACTTCGCTGGACATGCCCCTCTACCGCTTCCTCGGCGGCGTGAACGGCAACCGCCTGCCTGTCCCCATGATGAACATCCTGAACGGCGGCGCACATGCCACCAACACCGTGGACACTCAGGAGTTCATGATCATGCCCGTGGGCGCACCTTCCTTTAAGGAGGGCCTGCGCTGGTGCGCTGAGGTCTTCCACGCTCTGGCTTCCATCCTGAAGGCAAAGGGTCTGGCTACCTCCGTGGGCGACGAGGGCGGCTTCGCTCCCAACCTGTCCAGCGACGAGGAGACCATCGAGACCATTCTGGCCGCCATCGAGAAGGCCGGTTATGTTCCCGGCAAGGACTTCATGCTGGCCATGGACGCTGCTTCCTCCGAGTGGAAGAGCCCCAAGGGCAAGGGCTTCTACAAGCTGCCCAAGGCCGGCACCGAGTTTACCTCCAGTGAGCTCATCGCACACTGGAAGAAGCTGGTGGAGAAGTACCCCATCATCTCCATCGAGGACGGTCTGGACGAAGAGGACTGGGAAGGCTGGCAGGAGATGACCCGCGAGCTGGGCGGCAAGGTCCAGCTGGTTGGCGACGACCTGTTCGTCACCAACACCGAGCGTCTGGCCAAGGGCATCCAGCTGGGTGCCGGCAACGCCATCCTCATCAAGCTGAACCAGATCGGCTCCGTATCTGAGACTCTGGAAGCCATCAAGATGGCTCACAAGGCCGGCTATACCGCCATCAGCTCTCATCGCTCCGGCGAGACTGAGGACACCACCATCGCCGACCTGGCCGTGGCTCTGAACACCTGCCAGATCAAGACCGGCGCCCCCAGCCGCACTGAGCGTGTGGCAAAGTACAACCAGCTGCTGCGCATCGAGGAGCAGCTGGGCGGCAGCGCCGTCTACCCCGGCATGGCTGCTTTCAACGTGAAGCGTTAACTTAGACTCTGCGACAGGAGCGCCAGTCCCGGCTTTGCCGGAGCTGGCGCTCTTTTTTGTCATTTCCATGTCAATTTGTCTAAAGTATACAAGAAAAAACATTAAAACTCAGCAAATCGACTATTGCTAATTCTCAACTGATATATTAGAATATAAGTGAGAGAGCGAGGCACTCCTGCCGCGCATAAACGCAAAGCAATATGAACGGAGGACATCCACTATGCCTATGAAAATGGGTTGGCGCTGGTATGGCGAGGGCAACGACCCCGTCACCCTCAGCGACATCAAGCAGATCCCCGGCGTGACCAGCATCGTCTGGGCGCTGCACAACAAGATGCCCGGCGAGATCTGGGAGATCGACGAGATCCAGAAGGTCGCAGACCAGATCCACGCTTACGGCTTCGACATGGACGTTGTCGAGTCTGTCAACGTCCACGACGACATCAAGATCGGCCTGCCCACCCGCGATAAGTACATCGAGAACTACAAGCAGTGCATCCGCAACCTGTCCAAGTTCGGTGTCAAGGTCATCTGCTACAACTTCATGCCCATCTTCGACTGGACCCGCACCGACCTGTTCCACCCCGTCGGCGACGGCTCCACCGCACTGTTCTACGAGAAGGACAAGATCAAGGGCGACTACAAGTCCATGGCCGAGTACATCATGTCCTTCACTGAGAAGTACAACATGACCTTCCCCGGCTGGGAGCCGGAGCGCATGGCAAAGCTGGACGAGCTGTTCAAGGCCTACGCCCCTGTCACCAAGGAAAAGCTCTGGGAGAACCTGAAGTACTTCCTCGAAGCCCTGATGCCCACCTGCCGCGAGTGCGACATCAAGATGGCCATCCACATGGACGACCCCCCTTGGGACATCTTCGGCCTGCCCCGCCTGCTGGTGGATGCCGAGAGCATCGACCGCTTCCTGAGCATGGTGGACGACGAGTACAACTGCCTGACCCTCTGCTCCGGCAGCCTGAACGCCAACCCCAACAACAATGTGGCTGAGATCGTCCGCAAGCACTGCGACCGCATCGCATTCGCACACATCCGCAACATCCATCACTTCCCCAACGGCGACTTCTCCGAGGCTGCCCACCGCGACTGCTGCGGCGAGACCGGCATCATCGAGATCCTGCGCGCCTACCATGACTGCGGCTTCGAGGGCTACATCCGCCCCGACCATGGCCGTCAGCTGTGGGAGGAAGGCCCTGGCAGCTGCCGCCCCGGCTACGGCAAGTATGACCGTGCGCTGGGCATCCAGTATATGCTGGGCGTCTGGGACCTGCTGGACCGTCTGGACGAAGAGAAGAAGAAGGGCTGATATATCATGAAGCTGACTGATATTAAGAACGGCAATCTGTCCGCCGAGTGGGCAGAAAAGGGCTACGAGCTGCCCAAGTTCGACGTCGAGGCCGTCAAGGCCAAGACCCACGCAGAACCCACCTGGGTCCACTTCGGTGCCGGCAACATCTTCCGCGCATTCCCGGCTGCCATCCTGAACGACGCCCTGAACAGCGGCAAGTATGACCGCGGCGTCATCGTGGCCGAGAGCTTCGACTACGAGATCATCGACAAGGCTTATCAGCCCTACGACAATCTGAGCCTGCTGGTCTGCCTGAAGTCCACCGGCGACATCGAGAAGAAGGTCATCGCCTCCGTCACCGAGAGCCTGAAGGCTGACTACTCCTTCGGCGCTGACTGGGCACGTCTGGTCGAGATCTTCCAGGCACCCAGCCTGCAGATGATCTCCTTCACCATCACCGAGAAGGGCTACGGCGTCGCTCCTGCTGACCTCGAGCGCGGCCTGACCCCCGTTCTGGCCATGGGTAAGGTCACTGCTCTGCTCTACGAGCGCTTCAAGGCCGGTGCTCTGCCCCTGACCGTCCAGAGCATGGACAACTGCTCTCACAACGGCGATAAGGTCAAGGCCGCAGTCTTTGCCTACGCTTCCAAGTGGGTCGAGCAGGGCCTGGTCCCCGCCGAGTTCCTCGCCTACGTCAAGGACGAGACCAAGATCACCTTCCCCTGGAGCATGATCGACAAGATCACTCCCCGCCCGGATGCCAAGGTCCAGAAGATGCTGGCTGACGACGGTTTTGAGGACAACTACACCATCGTCACCGAGAAGCACACCTTCACCGCTCCCTTCGTCAACGCCGAGGAGACCCAGTACCTCTGCATCGAGGACCACTACACCAATGGCCGTCCTCCGCTGGAGCTGGGCGGTGTCCTCTACTGCGACCGCGAGACCGTCGATAAGATCGAGAAGATGAAGGTCTGCACCTGCCTCAACCCCCTGCACACCGCCATGTCCATCTACGGCTGCATGCTGGGCTACACCCTCATCTCCGCTGAGATGGCTGATGAGGACCTGCGCAGCTTCATCCAGAAGATCGGCTACATCGAGGCGATGCCCGTCGTCGTTGACCCCGGCGTTCTGAACCCCTACGAGTTCATCGGCGCTGTCATCAACCGCCGTCTGCCCAACCCCTTCATGCCCGACGCTCCTCAGCGTATCGTCACCGATACCTCCCAGAAGCTGGCGATCCGTTTCGGCGAGACCATCAAGGCTTACGAAGCGCGCGGTCTGGACAAGTCCAACCTCGTGCTGATCCCGCTGGTGCTGGCAGGCTATGCCCGCTACCTGAAGGGCATCGACGACAACGGCCAGCCCTTCGAGATCTCCACTGATCCGCTGCTGGCTGAGCTGCAGGCCATCGTGGCTCCCCTGAAGGTGGAAGCCGGCGAGCAGGACTTCTCCTGCCTGAAGGCTCTGTACAGCCGCACCGATGTCTTCGGCGTGGACCTGTACGCCGTCGGTCTGGGCGAGAAGATCGAGTCCATGGCCAAGGAGCTGTTCGCAGGCCCCGGCGCTGTCCGCGCTACCCTGCACAAGTACGTCAAGGCCCGCTGATCTAAGCGTCCCCTGACTTAACAAGCCATTTCCGCACCCATGCTGCGTTTTGCTTTGCCGCAGCATGGGTTTTTATTATGTCTTTTTTCCGGCACAGGAAAAGCCGCCGGGCCTTGCGGCCCGACGGCTTTTCTTATGATAGGAGGATCAAAAATGATCGTAGACTATCTTATTCAGTTCAGGATGGTCTGCTCGGTCTCGACGTCGAACAGGTGGACCTTGTGGGGATCGAAGGCAACGCGGACGGTGTCTCCGTTGCGGGCCTTGGAGGTGGGAGCGACGCGGGCGGTCATCTTGTTGCCCTTGTACTCCAGGTACAGGTAGATCTCAGCGCCCATCATCTCAGAGACATCGACCTTAGCATCCAGCTGGCAGTCGGTGTGCTTTGCCATGAACTCGGGCTCATCGTCGATGTCCTCGGGACGGATGCCCATCTTGACCTTCTTGCCGACGTAGGAATCCAGCTTGCTGTCAGCGGTCTTCTCCTTGGGCAGGGGGATGAGGTCGCCGCCCAGATCGACGCTGTACTGGTCGCCCTTCTTGACGATGGTGCCGTCCAGGAAGTTCATCTGGGGGCTGCCGATGAAGCCTGCGACGAACATGTTGCAGGGCATATCGTACAGGTTCTGCGGGGTATCGACCTGCTGGATGATGCCGTCCTTCATGACAACGATACGGTCGCCCATGGTCATAGCCTCGGTCTGGTCGTGGGTAACGTAGATGAAGGTGGTAGCCAGCTTCTTGTGCAGCTTGATGATCTCGGTGCGCATGGAGGTACGCAGCTTAGCGTCCAGGTTGGACAGAGGCTCGTCCAGCAGGAAGACTGCCGGGTTACGGACCATTGCACGGCCCAGAGCGACACGCTGGCGCTGACCACCGGACAGAGCCTTGGGCTTGCGGTCCAGCAGGTGCTCGATCTCCAGGATCTTAGCAGCCTCGTGGACGCGGCGGTCGATCTCGTCCTTCGGGGTCTTGCGCAGTTCCAGACCGAAAGCGATGTTCTTGTAGACGGTCATGTGGGGGTACAGAGCGTAGCTCTGGAAGACCATGGCGATGTCGCGGTCCTTCGGGGGAACGTCGTTGATGAGGCGGCCGCCGATGTACATCTCGCCCTTGGAGATCTCCTCCAGACCGGCGATCATGCGCAGGGTGGTGGACTTACCACAGCCAGAGGGGCCGACGAAGATGATGAATTCCTTGTCCTGGATCTCCAGGTTGAAATCGGTGACGGAAGGAGCCGTAGCACCGGGGTAGATCTTGTAGATATGCTGGCAGCTGATAGAAGCCATAAAGCTTTTTCCTCCATTGATGTTGTTGCACTCAAAGGCTCAGCTTGACGATGAGCCGTTTCATTGCTATTATAATAGCAGATTATTTTGTGTTATAAAATAGCATTTTATTGATTTGAGGTGTCAGATATTGATTTACTCTCCCAGCACGACTGCCGCCCTCGGCATCGTGGAGGATGCCCAACCGGAAGAGCCCCTCACCCTGCGGGGCGAAGGGCTCTGGGTCTGCCTCATTTCCAGCGGAAAATGTGTCGTCTCGCTGTCCGATCTCGAACTGATGCCGGCAGGTTCCGCCCTGTTGCTGCCGCCCCAGAATGCCGCAGCGGGCCATCTCGTGCTGAGCCGGGGACCGCTGACCCTCGTGCCGGAAAACGAGTGCCATCTGCTCTGCGTCCAGCTCACCGGGCAGGCAGCGGAACAGTTCCTCGCAGGGCTTTCCGAAATGCCCTTCCTCGCCCGGGGCGAGACCTGCCCGGCGGCGGCAGAGCTGATGGGGCGCCTTGCCGAAGAGCGGGACGCCTCGGAGCGGGTGCGCAGTCAGCTGGCCTTCGCGCTGCTGTGCGAGCTCTCAGACGCCGACAGCGCCGCCCCTGCCCTGCCCCCGCTGGTGGCCGCCGCCATCGAGGACATCCGCAGGAACTACGCCGGGCTCTACGGCGTGGAAGAGCTGAGCGAGCGGCTGGGCGTCTCCAAGAGCCACCTCGTCCGGGCCTTTACGGCAGCGCTGGGCGTCTCGCCGGGGCGGTACCTCACCAACGTCCGCATAGAAGCCGCCATGCGTCTGCTGCTCCACCGGGAGTACACGCTGGATGTCATCGCCAGCCTCTGCGGTTTCTCGGGGGCCAACTACCTCTGCCGCGTCTTCAAAAAAACGACCGGCCAATCTCCCACGCAGTGGCGGGCGATGGCCGGTCGGAGCGCACTGCCCGAGCTTTCGCCCGAGCAGCAGCGGTTGGAACAGGAATTGTTTATTTAATTTTTCCGCTTCAGCAGGAAGAGGGTCAGGCAGGCCGTGATGGCCTCAGAGGCCGGGAACGCGGCCCAGACGCCGTTCATCCCGAAGAGGGCGCTCAGCACCAGAGAGCAGGCCACGATGGCCACGATGCCGCGGGAAAGCGACGTCGCAGAAGCCTCTGCGGGGCGGTCCACCGCGCCCAGATAGCCGGCGGCCACGATATTGAAGCCCGCGAAGAAATAGCCGAGGAAGTAGATGCGCATCCCGCTGAAGGCATACTGCGCCATGAGGGCCGAGTTCTCACTGTTGAAGACCGCGACGATCGGCCCGGTGAACCCGAACAGAACTGCATACAGTGCCGCCGCCAGCGCAAGCGCTGTTCCGCTGCCCAGCAGCAGAAGTTTGCGGGTACCGGCGGCATCGTTTTTGCCGTAGCACTTGCTGACCAGCGGCTGTGCGCCCTGGGCCACGCCGTTGAAGATAGCCGTCGCCACCAGCGCGTAGTTCGCCACGACGCCGTAAGCCGCCACGGCCACATTGCCCGCCAAACGCAGGAGCAGCAGGTTGAAGACGGTGGTGGTCACGCCGGAGGACATCTCTCCCACGAAGCCCGAGACGCCCAGCTGGCAGCTCTGGGCCAGCAGCTTCGGCGAGGGCAGCTGCCGCATAAGGCGGACGGTGCTGCTCTTTTTGAAGAAGTGGCGGCTGCAGATCGCAATGCTCAACACCGGCGAGACTGCCGTCGCCAACGCCGCGCCGGGCAGGCCGAGGCCCATGGGGAACATGAAGATGTAATCGAACACCACGTTGAAGAGGCTGCCGCAGAGGGTCGCCACCATGGCCAGTGAGGGATCGCCGTCGTTGCGGACAAAGGCTGAGACGATGTAGTTGCACATGAAGAAGGGCGTGAACAGCAGGAAGATGCGGGCGTACCCCACGCCGAGTGCAACGATCTCCGCGTCGCCGCCCATGAACCGCAGCAGCACCTCGGGGCAGAAGATGCCCGCCAGCATGAAGGGCAGGGCGAACACCAGCGCCCAAAGCAGGGCGTTGGAGAAATAGCGCTCCGACCTCTCGTCGCCCTGCGCCCGGAGGATGGCGTAGCGGGTGGCCGCACCGAGGCCCAGCATGGAGCCGATGGCGAAGATGAAGTTGTAGATGGGCAGACAGAGGTTCAGCAGAGCCACACCGCTGGTGCCTGCCGCCTGCGAGATGAAATAGGTATCGGCCAGGATGTAGCAGGACGTACCCAGCAGGCCGAAGATGTTCTGGCTGACGTATTTGAAATACTGTTTGGTAAGGCTCATGTTCTCCTCGTCAAATGTCACATTTTTATCATTCAAATTTCAGATATACTGCCATATTGCGTCAGTTTATCACAATCCGACCGAAGCTGTCAAGCTCTCCATTTGCACAAACGCCCGGATGGGTGTATACTGTAGTTTGTTTTTGAAAACAGGCAGAAGGGAGGGTGCATCATGCCGGGCAAGACTTTATACTGTCTGGGCGAAGCGTGGCTGGAATTGAACAGCACCGCGCCGCTGGCGTCGGCAGAGACGTTTTCTCCCCGCATGGGCGGAAGCGCCGCCTCGCTGGCACTGGCTTATGCCGCACAGGGCGGCAGAGCTTCTCTTTTAACGCAGCTTGGCGAGGATGCTTTCGGACACCGCATCGCAGACGCTTTATCTACTGCCGGTGTGGACGTCAGCCGGGTCTGCTTCACCTCCCGCGCCCCCACGCCGCTGCTGTTCGACGGCGGCGGCGAGACGCTGGCCTGCCGCACCCGTTCTTCGGAGCTGCTCTATGCACCCGAACAGCTGGGCGCCGACTGGGCCGCAGATGCTGAAATGCTGGCCTTTTCCAGCACCTGCCTCGTGGACAGCCCCTGCCGCTACACCCACCTTGCCGCGCTGGACACCGCCCGCACCGCTGGGGTGCCGGTCTGCTTTGTCCCCTCTCTCCGCCCGGCTCTCTGGCCCAGCGAGAAGACCCTGCGGGACACGGTGATGCAGTTTCTCCCCTTCGCGGACATCCTCCTCCTCACCGCCGACGAGATGGAGCTTCTGCTGGACACCCGGGAGTATCAGGTCGGGCTGTTTGCCCTGCTGCGGGGGCATACCCAGCTGGTGGTGCTTGAGACAGAAGAGGGCGTCCACGCCTTTACCCGGGCAGTACATGCATTCCTGCCCGAGCTTTCCGCCCCGCCCGAAGAGCTGGCCGCACGGCTGCTGTATCAAATCTCTCAGCAGGAGCTGACCCTGAAAAAGCTCATGAAATGCAGTGCTCCGGCACTCCAGACACTTCTATAACGCCGGAAAGCCCCCGCCTTTGCAGGCGGGGGCTTTCCGTTTATTCTGTCATCCGGAGGAGAATGAGCTGATCAGTGAATGAACACCGGGCCAAGCGGGTTGGTGATGGGGCTGACGTAGCCGCCCAGCAGCTTCGGGATAGCGAGGCTGATGTCAGGCACGAAGGTCAGCAGCAGCAGAGCGATGAACATGCACAGATAGAACGGGAGAGTAGCCTTGACGACCTTTTCCATGGGGCGCTTCGCAACGGCAGAGCCGATGAACAGAACCGCGCCGACAGGGGGAGTCAGCAGGCCGATACCGCAGTTCAGGACCATGATGATACCGAACTGGATGGGGTCGATGCCGATGGAGGTCGCGATGGGCAGCAGGATTGGGGTAGCGATCAGGATGATGGGAGCCATATCCATGATCATGCCCAGCACCAGGATGATGAGGTCGATGAGCAGTGCGATGATGTAGGGGTTGCTGGTGACGCTGGTGATGGCGTTTGCAGCCAGATCAGGCACGTGCAGCATGGTCAGGCAGTTGCCGAACACAGCAGAGGTGGCGATCAGGATGAGGACGATGGACAGAGTGTTGACGCACTCATCCAGAGCGTGCCAGACGCCCTTCCAGTCAAGGCCCTTGTAGACGAAGACGGAGACCAGCAGAGAGTAGATAACTGCGATAGCAGCGGACTCGGTAGCGGTGAACACACCGCCGACAACGCCGAACACAACGATGACGACTGCGGCCAGAGCCCAGATGGAGGTACCCAGCTGCTTGATGAAGCCCTTGATGGTGAAGGGAGAACCCTTGGGGTAATTCTCCTTGACGGAGATGATGTAGGAGCCGATCATCAGGACGATGGCCAGCAGAGCGCCGGGCAGGTAGCCAGCCAGGAACAGGCTGCCCACGGAGATGCCGCCGGCGGTGGTGGCGTAGATGACCATGTTATGGCTCGGGGGAACCAGCAGGCCCTCGCAGGAGGAGGTGATGGTGACAGCGGTGGAGAAGTCGGCGTCGTAGCCCTGATCGACCATCATGGGGATCATGATGGAGCCGATGGAAGCGGTATCTGCAGAAGCAGAACCGGAAATGCCGCCGAAGAAGTAGGAAGCAACGATGTTGACCATTGCCATGCCGCCGCGCATCCAGCCGACGCAGGCGTCAGCCAGAGCGATCAGCTTTTCGGAGATGCCGCCGCTGCCCATGAGGACGCCCATGGTGATGAAGAACGGGACGGCCATCAGGCTGAAAGACGAGATGCCCTTGACCATCAGACGGCAGACATCGGTCAGTGCCTGACCCTGCACCATCATGCACAGCACGCTGGACAGACCAACGGCGTATGCAATGGGGAAGCGCAGGAAGATCATGACGAAGAAGCTGACAAGAAGGACAACGATTGCCAGTGTCTGGACTGTCATATTAGTTCTCCTCCTTTACAAAAATGCTCTTGATGTGGTTGTACAGTGCCTCGATCTCGAAGATGATCATGGCGACACCGGCCAGAGGCACGGGGAAGTACATCCAGAAACGGCTCAGCCAGGGCATCGAGACATAGAAGCCGCGGCCGCCCAGGGTGGTGGCGTAGTTCCAGCCCACAACCAGCATGATGAGGCCGAGGATGCAGACCGCCAGATCGGCGAGGATGTCCAGCACCTTGACGGCGATCTTGGGCAGATAGACGTCAAATGCGGTCATGCGGATGTGTGCGCCGCGGCGGATGGCCAGAGCAGCACTCAGCACGGCCATGTAGCTCATGCAGGTCAGAACGACTTCTTCAGACCATGCGGGGTCCGGGATGAACGGGACGTAACGACCAATGACCGACATGGTGGTGATGAGAATATCCACGATCAGCAGAATCTTGCAGATAAACAGGACCACTTTGTAGGTGACGTCGTACGCCGGCTTGATCTTATCCAGAGTGGTAAAGATTTTCGGCATAGGATCTCCTCCATACTCTTATAAAAAGCCCGGCGGGTCTGCGGGCGTATCCCGTAGTCCCCCGCCGGGCTATGTACTACTTCAGGATAAAGGCGCTTTTATCAGGCCTTCATATCCAGCAGCTGCTGATACAGCTCAGCCTGATCAGAGGTGTTCTCGCTGATGACCTTAGCGCAAGCCTCCTGCCAGGGAGTCTTATCGGGGACATCGACGACGTTGCAGCCGGAAGACTTCAGCTCGTCGAGGACCTTGTTCTCAGCGGTCTCGGACAGGTCAGCGTTGAAGGCCTGCGTATCCGCAGCAGCCTCCATGACGGCAGCCTGCTGGTTCTCGGTCAGCTTGTTCCAGGCGTTGTCGGTGATGACAGCCTGCACAGCGCCCAAAGTATGGCCGTCGAGGATCAGGTTGTTAGCGACCTCGGGGAAGGCGTTGGACTTGTAGTTTGCGATGGGCTGCTCAGCGCCATCGACAACGCCGGTCTGCAGTGCGCTGTACAGCTCGCCGAAGGAAACGACGGTGGGGTTAGCGCCCAGGCCCTCGACCATGCCGTTCATGACGGGGTCGTTGGACACACGCAGCTTCAGGCCCTTGAAATCAGCGATGCCGGAAACGGGCTTGACAGTGAAGAAGTGACGGAAGCCCTCTTCGCCGTAGAAGATACCACGAACGGGCAGACCCAGCTCCTGGGGCTCGTTCAGGAACTCAGGTGCCAGCTCGCTGTTGGCGAAGTTCCAGAAGTGTGCGCGGTTCTCGAAGGTGAAGGGGATGGACAGCAGCTTGGACTTGTTGCAGCCGTAGCTGGTCAGTGCGAAAGCGGAGATACGGCTGATGTCGATGGAGGTGGAGCCGCCGAGGATAGCGTCCAGAACGTCGTTCTCAGAGCCCAGAACGCCGGAAGCCTGCACATCGACGACGACGGAGCCGCCGGTCAGCTCCTCGACCTTCTCCTTGAAGTGAGAACCGGTCTGGCCGACGATGGTATCCAGCGGGTTGACCTCGGCGTAGACCAGAGTCACCTTCGGGTCAGAAGCAGCAGCTGCGGCATCACCGGCGGGAGCGGTGGAAGCTGCAGCAGAGGTAGCGGTAGAAGCAGCAGTGCTGTTGCTGGAGCCACCGCAGGCGGTCAGTGCCAGAGCAGCGGCGGAAACACCGGCTGCTGCCAGAAAGCTGCGACGAGAAATCTTCTTCATGATAAAATCCTCCTTAGATTTTCCTCATTCAGGGCGGTGCGCTCTGCACGGGTCGCACACCGTCCGTTCATTTACTGTACACACTTTAGCAAAAATTTTTAGTCAGAACAAGGGCTTATGAAAAATGTCCTGTTTTTCAAAAAAATGTGAGAAACACTTTTGTGCATTCCTTACAAGCCGCAGCGCAGTTTATTCAGCACACTGCCCAACAAGATGAATACAATGTAATATCTCTTGCGCTTTTTCAGGCTTCGCGAATGCGCTGGATGAGGCGGCTCTGCTCCTCAAAAGCCGCGTACATAGGCTCGACTGCCGCCCGGAAGCGGGCTTTCTCGGCGGCGGAGAGGGTCGTCACCTCCACGCCCCATTCCCTCATATGCTTCTCGGCGCTGGCCTCCCGCTCCGCCCAGAGGCGGCGTTCGGTCAGAGCGCTCTCCTTTCCGCAGGTGCGGATGATGTCCGGGAAGCGCTCGTCCAGCTCTGCCAGCTTTTCCATCGCGGCCTCGCTGGCCAGCTGCAGCTCCGGCACGCGGGCATGCTCATCCTTTAAGAAATAGGGGGCCACCTCGTAGTGGCCCATGGCCTCATAGCTGGGCCAGTTGTTTTCCGCGCCGTCTATCTCGGCGTTGTGCAGGGCTGCATAGACCCGGCTGTAGACCACCTGCGCGGGCTTTGCGCCGAGGTCCAGTATCATCTCGCTCATCATGTCCGACTCCTGCACCCGGAGCGTCAGCCCCGCGAGGTCCGCCAGCGTCTCCACCTTTTCGCGGGTGTAGAAGCTGCGGACACCGGCGTCGAACCACGACAGGCCCACGAGGTCCATCACGCCGAGGCCGGAGAGGAATTCATCGCCGATCTCACCGTCCAGCACCCGCCACATCTGGGGCGCGTCGGTATAGAGAAAAGGCAGCTGCAATACGCTCAGGGCCGGCTGATACTCGGCCAGCTGGCTCAGAGAGACGCGGGCAAAGTCGATGCCGCCGTACTGCATCTGCTCGATGACGCTCTGTTCGGCCCCCAGCTCCCCGCCGCTGTAGACCACGACTTTGACCCTCCCCTCCGTCCGCTCGGCCACGAGGTCGGCAAAGGCCAGAGCGGCCTGAGTGGTGGGATAATCCTCGGGCTGGTTCTCGGCGTAGCGCAGGATGAGCTCCGGGCCGGTGTACTCTTCCGTCTTGCTGCAGCCCACAGCGCCCAGCGCCGTACAGGCGGCCAGCGCCAGCACACTGCGGCGGGAAATCATCCGCCCGCTCACAGTCCGGCCTCCGGGTCGGCCTTTGCCTTCTGGCCGGCCTGACGGCGGTACTGGGTGGGAGTCATGCCGGTGCGTTTCTTGAACGCCCGGGCGAAGTAGCTGGCGTCCTCGTAGCCCACCATCGACGCCACCTCCGCCGAGGAGCGGAAGGGGTCGGCCAGCAATTCCTTTGCCGCGTTGATGCGCAGCTCGGTGAGGCAGTCGAGGAAGTTCATCTTCTGGTACTTCTTGAACTGCGCCGACAGATAGGCCGGGCTGATGTGCAGGATCTCGCCCACGCTGTCCAGCGACAGATCGAACATATAATTATCCTCGAGGTAGCGGCGGACATGGGCCATGACGAGGGCCGTCTGGCTGTTCTCGCCCTCCTCGGGGGCGTCTTCCGCCTCTTCTTCGGTTTCCGTCTGCTCCGGCTGAGGCTGGGCGGCGGCCAGCTCTTCCAGCTTCCGCTCCGTCTCGATCTGCCGTATAGCCCGACGCACCGAGGCTTCCAGCTCGTCGGGGTCCACCGGCTTGAGCAGATAGTCGCAGGCCCCCAGATGCACCGCCTCATGGGCATACTGGAACAGGCTGTAGGCCGTGACGAAGATGACCCGGCAGGAAGGCCGCTGGGCCAGCACGGCGCGGGCAGCGTCGAGACCGCTCATGCCCGGCATCTCAATATCCATCAGGATGAGGTCCGCGCCCCACAGCACCGCCGTGTCGGCAGCTTTGCGGCCATTTTCCGCCACCTCCAGGACCACTTCCCGCTCAAAACGGCGCTGGACCAGCTCTGCAAGCGCCTCCCGCTCCAGCTTTTCGTCATCCGCGATCAACAGGCGTATCATCGTCCAAATCCTCCTCCAAAAGTTCTACAAGGGGCAGGTACATACTGATGGCCGTTCCCCGGCCCGGGTGAGAGCGGATGACCAGCCGCCCCCGTTTATCCAGAAGCCGCAGCCGTGCGGCCACGTTATAGACGCCGATATGCTCCCAGCGCTCCCCGGGCTGGGCCAGCGCGGCTTTCAGCTGGGCCAGCTGTTCGGGCTGGATGCCCACGCCGTTGTCGCAGACGCTGATATAGAGCAGCCCCTTATCCCGCAGCGGGTTGATGCGGATGCGCACCACGCCGCCCTCTTCCTTGGGCGAGATGCCGTGCTTGAAGGCATTCTCCACAATGGGCTGCAAGATGAAGGACGGCACCATCGTCTCCGTCAAATCGAGGGAGTCGGAGATGCGCCACACCATCTTCACCCGGTCGCCGAAGCGGACGTGATAAATGGAGTAATACTCGTCCACGATGCGCACTTCCCGGGCCAGCGGCACCTGCTCGTCGTTGCTCATCAGGCTGTAGCGCAGCAGGTGCGACAGAGCCGTGATGAGGGCCTGAGTGCGGTAGGCTTTTTCCTGTCCGGCGGTCTGTAAAATGACGTTCAGGGTGTTGAAAAGGAAATGGGGGTCGATCTGGCTGCGCAGCTGCTGCAAACGGCTGCGCTCCATCCGGTTCTGTAATTCCAGAGCTTCCGTCTTCTGGCGGTGGAGCTCCCGCTCCATCTCGTTTTTCTCCCGCAGGGTGGTCACCTGCTCGGCCATCGAATGCTTCATGTGGTTGAAGGCTTCGGTCAGCTGGGCCATTTCCGGCTGACGGGGCGCAGGCAGGTCGGGCGAGTCGAACTCGCCCCGGGTGACCTCCCGGGAGGCGCCGATCATCTGCTGCACCGGGGTCAGCAGCGTCAGCACCGAGAAGGCCATGACGCAGCCCAGCGCAAGGCAGAGCGCCACCACGACGGTCTGCACCCATTTCACCCGGTCGCTGAGGGCCGACACGGTGGTGTAAGTCCCCTGAGCGTCGGTGATGGCCGTGTTCAGCAGCTGCTGGGTATACTGGCGCAGATAGCCGCCGCAGGGTACGATTTTATTATAGTAGAGCTGGGCGGCTTTCGTGTCCTGACCGGCGGCCACCGCTTCTTCCAGCTGGTCCACCAGTGCGGTGTAGCTGTCGTAGGTAGTGGAAACGGCATTGTAGAGCAGATACTGCTCTTCACTCACAGTGCCAAGGTCGCTCTCGATGCGCCAGAGCCATGCGTTGGTGACGGAAAAGGCGCTGTGGAGCTCCTCTGTCAGCGCTTTGGCATCGCCGTACTCCCAGCGGTAATCTTCCATGGCCGAAAGGCTCCGCTCCACGCCGTTTTGAAAGCGGCTGATGGCGTTGAAGTTGCCCATCTGGTTGTCCAGTTCCCGCAGTACGGTGCCGGACTGGTAAAAGCTCAAGAATATCTGCCCCGCCAGCGCCAGAAAAAACGCCGCCAGGCAAAGACTGATCTGCCCCTTCAGGGTCATCCTGCGCCCCACGCACCCATCCTCCTTCTCTGTGATATTCTGCCGCGCATCTTCCGCCTTATCCGGCCTGTCCGCCGTCAGAGCGAAAGCTCCATAAACTTTCTTTTTCGTCCTATTTTAGCACATTTTAGGGTATCTGCGCAATATCATCCTTGATTGTTGGAAAATAATATGGTACTATGACCAAAAAGGAGGGTATTTTTATGTCTCAGCCGATCTCCGTTTCCGTCCAGATGGATGCTGCATCCTTCCACGATTTTGCCGCCTTTGACCTGCTGCGCCACCACAAGGCGTGGCACCGGCCTCTGATGTTCACGGCCATTTTGCTGGTGTCTGCCGGCTTCTGCCTGTCGCAGGTGGGCCAGAAAGACGGCGCAGCCCTGCTCACGGTGGTGCTGGCCGTGGTGGCGCTGGGCGTGCCGGCCGTCTACTTCTGGACGTTCTTCCACTCCCTGAGCCTCCAAATCAAAAAGATGGGCCTGCCCCGCCCCTTCTACCGGCTGCTGCTGGACGACGAAGGACTGTCGGTCTGGATGGCCGGCGAGCAGGACAAGCCTGAGGCGAGCCGCAAGTATGCGTGGCACGATATGCATCTGGCCTACCGCACCCCCAATGCCATTTACCTCTATGTCCAGCAGAATCAGGCCTATCTGCTGAACGACAGCCTCGACGCCGCATGGAGCCTGCTGCAAGCCTCCCTCCCGGCAGAGCGCCTGCATGATATGCGCTGAAGACAACAAAAACCGCCCTTTTCAGGGCGGTTTTTGTTTTTAACCTCTCAGTCTCGCATTCGCTCGACAGCTCCCCTATCGAGGGGAGCCTCTGGCGAAGAGGAAAGGCTTTACGAAATGCCAAAGCCTCCCCTCGTTAGGAGCAACGGCGACGACCGCCGCCAGTGGCGGAAACAGGGAGGAGCTGTTGGGGCCGCGGCCAGCAAGACGCAAGCAAAGCGCTGCGGATGCTGGGTGCCGCAACCCGGGCAGTGGCAGCGCGTAAGCGCTGACGGAGAGGTTGACTCCAAAATACAAAAACAGGCAGCGCCGTGGAAAGGAGGAGAAAGCGGCGCTGCCTGTGTATGAGAACTCCTAAACATTTGCGGCTGCTAGGAGGTTGTTGGTAGTCTGTCCGCCGCCGTGGCTATTGCCTCGCATAGGTGGGGGACAGTATTTTTTTAGGGGCGCGGCACCCGCTGCGGGGCTGCGCATGAATCCTGCCTGCATGGCATTTATGGAAAGTCAAAAGCCGGAGATGGGGGATCTCGTTCTTGTCTTCCCGACTGCACCTTTATTGTACCGGATAAAAATGGAGTTTCTTTGAGTTAGTTTTGAACAATCTGCAAACAAGATGTGGAAAGTCGGAGGGCTTTCTTTTCCGTTCTGCTTGACATTCGGCACAGAACGATGTATTGTTAAGTTTATTGTGAAATACCTATGAAATTCCTGCATTTTTGAGGGAGGAGACACTATGGCCGCAACGGCACAGCCGCAGCAGGAAAAGACCCTGCTCATGACCGAGGGCAGCATCTGGAAAAGCATCCTGCTCTTCTCGGTGCCGCTCATCCTGGGCAACCTGCTCCAGCAGCTTTACAACACCGCCGACTCCATCATCGTCGGCAACTTTCTGGGCAGCAACGCTCTGGCCGCTGTGGGTTCCAGCGGCTCACCCATCTACCTGCTCATCGGTTTCAGTCAGGGCGTGGCCGTCGGCGCCGGCGTCGTCGTGAGCCAGTACCTCGGCGCAAAAGATAAAAAGGAAACGCGCATCGCCGTCCACACCTCGCTGGCCATCGCGGTCATCCTCGGCCTCATCCTGACGGTGGGCGGCATCGCCGTCAGCCGCAGCCTGCTGGTCTGGATGAACACCCCCGAAGAAGTCCTCGGCGACGCCGTGACTTACATGAAGCTCTACTTCGGCGGTGTGCTGTTCAGCGTCGTCTACAACATGGCAGCCGGCATCCTCAACGCGGCGGGCAACTCCCGCCGCTCGGTCATCTACCTCGCCTGCGCTTCCATCACCAACATCATCCTCGACCTGGTGCTCATCGCCGGGCTGAAGATGGGTGTGGCGGGTGCTGCCATCGCCACCGACATCAGCCAGCTCGTCTCCTGTGTGCTGAGCCTCCGCTTTCTGATGAAGGTGGACGCCGACTACAAGGTGGAGCTTTCCGCCATCCGGCCCGATCAGCGGATGACCTCCCGCATCATCCGCATCGGCCTTCCCACCGGCATCCAGAACATGGTCATCTCTTTCTCGAACGTGCTGGTGCAGTCCAGCGTCAACAGCTACGGTGCCGCCGCCATGGCAGGCTTTGCGGCCTATATGAAAATCGACGGCTTCAACATCCTGCCCGTCACCAGTTTCAGCATGGCAGCGACGACCTTTGTGGGCCAGAACTATGGTGCAGGCAACCTCAAACGAGTGAAGAATGGCATGTGGGTCACGCTGGGCATGGGCGTGCTCTACACCCTCTGCACCGGTGCTCTGCTGCTGACGTTCCAGAATCCCATCATGCACCTGTTCACCTCCGACGAGACGGTGGTGGCCTTCGGGTGCAGCGCCATGCACTACTTCTGCCCCTTCTACTTCCTGCTGGCCATCCTCCACGGCATGGCGGGCGCAGTGCGCGGCACTGGCCGCAGCGTACCGCCGATGGTGGTGCTGCTCATCTCGCTCTGCCTCTTCCGTGTGGTGTGGATTCAGTTCGCCCTCCCCTTCTTTGCGGGCATCGAGGGCGTGTTCGTCCTCTACCCGGTGTCGTGGGCGCTGGGTGCCGTGCTGATGGCCCTCTACGCATGGAAAGGCAGCTGGATGACTTACGAGCATTCCTGACAGGAACCGGGAACCATTCCATTTTTCCATTCGCCTTTTGGGGACGTCTGTGGTATCTTATAGGTAAAAGAACCGCAAACCCGGTATCTCAGGAGGATTCATGCAGACAACAAAACCCGAAACCGCACAGCAGCGCCCCACCGGCGCACGAATGGCCCTGCTGATGCTTCTTTACTTTATCAAAATCGGCGCGTTCACCTTTGGCAGCGGATGGAGCATCATTGCCCAGATGGAACGGGAGTTCGTGGACGAGCGCGGCTGGATGACCAAGAGCGATCTGCTGGAGCTCATCGCCGTGGGCAAGAGCCTGCCCGGCATCATGGTGGCGAACATCACTCTGCTCTTCGGCTATCAGATGGCCGGGGTGCTGGGCGGCATCTGCGCGGCCATCGGCCTGTGCATCCCCGCCGTCGTCACCCTTACCATCGTGACGGCCATCTACGACGCCATTAAAGATAACTACTGGGTCTGGTCGGCCCTCAAGGGCGTCCAGTGCGCCGTGGCCCCCATCATCGGCGGCGCGGCCATCTCTCTCGGCAAAGATGCTCTGACCAGCGCGATGCCCATCATCATCTGTGCTATCGCCTTTGTGCTCTGTTACTTTACGTCCATCAGCAATCTGACACTGGTGGTGGCCGGTGTGGTCATCGCGCTGGTCTGGATGGGGGTGAGCGAACATGGCCATGTTTGAGACCCTCGTTCAGCTCTTCGCCGCGTTTGCGAAGATCGGCTTCACCAGCTTCGGCGGCACCTCCATGATCCCCCTCATCATGGATGAAATGTCCTCCCACGGCTGGATGACGGACGCCGATTTGACGAACCTCATCGCCATCGCCGAGATGACCCCCGGCTCTCTGGGCGTCAACGCCGCCACCTTTGCAGGCACCAAGACCGCCGGGATGCCGGGCGGCGTCTTTGCGGTCCTGGGCGTCCTCAGCCCCACCCTGACGCTGACGCTTCTGGCGGCGGCGTTCTTCCAGAAGTTCCGCACCAGCAAGGTCATGAGCTACATCATGAAAATCGTCAAGCCTGTCTGCATCGGCATGGTGCTGGGTGTTCTGGTGGGCCTCTGCCGCCAGACCTGCATCACCGAGGCAGGCGGCATCAGCCTGCCGGGCATCGCCATCGGCATCCTCTGCTTTGTGCTGCTCCAGAAATTCAAGCTCAGTGTGCCGAAGGTCATCGGCATCGCGGCGGTGCTGGGGCTGGTGTGCTTCGGGGTGTTTTAACCAGCTTTCCTTCAGCTCTTAGGCTCTCCCTTTGGGAGAGGCATTTGCTCTACTTAAAGCAAAAGCATCCGCAGCACCCTCGCCGGGTGTCTGCCGATGCTTTCTTTCTATATTATTCTTATTATTTTACCGCCAGCGGCGACGGCCTTATACTCACTTCTCCGTGGCAGAGCGCCTCGGTGCGGCCCCCTTCCCGCTGCACGATGAGCCGCCCGGCGTCGTCGATGGCCACCGCCTTTGCGGCGTAGCTCTCCGTCCCGGTGCAGACCGTGACCCAGTGGCCCGGCACAAAGCACCGGGCGCGGTACTCGTCCAGACAGTCGAAGGCCGGGCAGAGACCCAGCAGTTCCCGGGCGATGGCCCCAGCCAGTGCCGCCCGGCTCACCGGTGCAGGCCCGCCGGGGTAGAGACTGCCCGCGATGGGCCGCAGCTCCTCGGGCCAGTCCTCCGGGCGGGAGGTCAGGTTCAGGCCGATGCCCACCACCAGCCATTCCAGCTGGCCGCTCTCGATATCGGCCCCGGCTTCCGTCAGGATACCGCAGACCTTCTTGCCGTTATAATAGAGGTCGTTGACCCACTTGATGCCCAAGTCCAGCCCGCAGAGCCGCTTCACAGCCCGGCAGACGGCCACCGCCGCGCTGACGGTGACGGCCTGCGCCTCGGTCATGGGCAGGCCGGGCCGCAGCACCAGCGAGAGATAAATGCCTTTCCCCGCCGGGCTCTCGAACCGCCGCCCCAGTCGGCCCCGGCCCGCCGTCTGCTGACCGGCCAGCACCATCGTACCGTGGGGCGTACCCTCGAGGGCCAGCGTCTTGGCCGTGCGGTTGGAACTTTCCAGCTTGTCGTAGAGGTAGATGGGGGCGTTGTACTCCCCCACCGCCTCGGCGCAGAAGGGGTCGCCGCCCGCCAGCCGATAGCCCCGCCGGGGGGCGGCTTCCAGTGCATAGCCCTGAGCCGCCAGTGCAGCCGCAGCCTTGTGGACAGCAGCGCGGCTCACACCCAGCTGCTGCGCCAGCTGCTGGCCGGAGATGCATTCGCCCTGGGCGGCGGAGAGCGCCGCCAGAAGTGCCTGTTTTGTGGCAGAGGCCATCGTGTTTTCTCCTTTGTGAGGTTTGATAAGGCCATTCTACCACATTTTCAATATTTTTCCCACGATTTTGCAGGTTTTGGACCCACTGATTCGTATAGATAGACAGAGCGCTTGAAATGCCGGGCAGAAAGGAGGCGGAGAGCAGCCATTGAATGCACTGGAATTTGACAGGCTGGTACAGAAGTACCAGTCCCTCGTCTACACCATCTGCCGTCAGCTGGTGGCAGATGAGGGCTATGCGCAGGATCTGACGCAGGAAACCTTTCTCTCTGCATGGCGGAGCATGGACCGCTGTCCTGCCGGATACGAAAAGCAATGGCTGGCCCGCATCGCCTCCAACAAAGCCAAGGATTACTTACGCAGCGCCTGGGCGCGCCGGGTGAACACCCCCGGCGACGATGTGCTTGCACTTGAGGGCGTACCGCCCGGCAGCGAGCCGGAAGCGCAGGTGCTGGAAGCTCTGGGCGAAGAGGAGCTGACGCAGCGCATCCTCGCTCTGCGGGAGCCCTACAAGACGCCCTGCCGCCTCATGCTGCTGGAACAGCACACCGCCGCCGAAGCCGCCCGGCTCTGCGGCAGGCCCCAGAAAACAGTGGAGGCGCAGGTCTTCCGGGCAAAAAAGATGCTGGCCGCGCAGCTGAGCGCCGCCGGAAAGGAGGGCTTTTAAGATGGAATTGTTCCGTGAAGACGGCTGTCTGAGCGACGAAGGGCTGCACGCCCTCACCGCCGGGCAGCTGGACGAGCTGGGACGGCTGGAAGCCGCCGAACATCTCGCCTACTGCGACAAATGCACCGACCGTTACACCGCACTTCTGACCGCCGACGCCCTCGCCGACCCGCCCCGGGATGTCCGCCGTACCGTGATGAGCACCATCTGGGTGCGGCTGATGCAGAGCACCTATGGCCGGGCTGCGGTGGCGGGCGTCGCCGCCGTGTTGGCGCTGACCATGTGGCGTACCGGAGCGCTGACCTTCGTCACCGACCACGATAGCGACCTGCAGGCTCTCCTGCCCACAGTCCAGGTCACCCTGCCGGAAAAACAGCCCCCGAAGATCCTGCCCGAAAAGCTGGGCAGGCCCGTGACTTCCCGCCCCGGCGAGAACATCTATACCCGCGTTTCCTCTGTGCTGGAAAGCCTGCTGAACGCGGCAGAAAACATAAAATCATAAAACAAGGAGATCGTTATGCTGAAAAACGGATTTTTGACCTTCTGCTGCGCGTTTATCCCCGGCGCAGGCCAGATGTATCAGGGTTACATGAAGCGGGGCCTCTCCCTCATCCTCACGGCCTGCCTCATCGGGATGGTGAGCTCACTGCTCAACCCGGTGCTGCTCCTGCTGGTGGTGGTGTGGATGTACAGCTTCTTTGACACCTTCAACCTCCGGGCGCAGATCATCGCGGACACCGCGCCGGAGGACGACTACCTCGTCCACTTCGACCCCCACGACAGACGGCTGGCCCGGGCTCTGCTGGACAGCCACAAGCTGGTGGGCTGGCTGCTCATCGCCTTCGGTGCGCTCATCGCCTACCAGAACCTCATCATGAACACTCTCGGCGACCTCGTTTACCGCTGGGGCCACTCCTCCCCCGTTTTCCGCGCCCTCTATCTCGTCATGGACAGCCTGCCGGATGTGGTGGTCTGTGTGGTCCTCATCGTCTGCGGCGTCTGGCTGGTGAAAGGCCCCCATCCGGCCAAAAAGCCGGATGCTTCCAAGGATGTCCCCGAGGATGCCGATTTCTGCGAGTATCACGCCGACGAGCCGGACAACGCCGCTCTGCTCTCTTCTCCGGCAGCGCGCGAAAACGAAGCCGAGGACATCAGCTCCGACGACCAGTGACCCTGAACACAAGAAAGCCTGTGCAGCATCCCGCCCCGGGAGCGTCTGCACAGGCTTTTTCGTTTGAAGAGAGAGGCTTACTGTACGCCGGTCAGCTCAGCCAGCTTGTGGTAGATCTCGGTGTTGTCGAAGACGCCGCGGAACTTCTCCGCACCAGCGCCCAGCGCATAGATGTTGACCATCGCGCCGGTGTGGGCATAGGTGGTGTGGTCCATGCCGGACTTGTGGTTGATGGTGTGGCAGATGGCCATGCTGAAGGGGATGTAGGTGCCGTACAGCTCATAATCCTGCTGGCTCATCTCCTTCTGGGAGGCAGCGCCGACTTCCAGCGTCCGCTCGTAGGCTTTGCGCAGATTCTCCACCTCGTAGTCGGTCAGCAGCAGCTTGCCTGCACTGGCAGCATCGGGGTCGGTGGGCAGGGTCAGGCCGAAGTTTGCCTTCACGTCGGCCATGGCGGCCTCGAAGGGAGTCTTGTTGTCGATGTAGCCCTTCACATAGGTGGAGTCGAACTTGGCGTAAGACATCTTCTGGTGGGTGAGGTTGGTCAGGAAGGTGTCGTAGTTGGTGGTCTTGTAGCCGATGGCCATGCCGCCCGTCTCGTGGTCGGCGGTGACGAGGATGAGGGTGTCGTTGGGGTGGGCGTTGTAGAAGTCCACAGCGGCCTGCACGGCGTTGCTCATCTCCAGCACATCGTGGATGGAAGCGGCGGCATCGTTGGCATGGCAGGCCCAGTCGATCTTGCCGGACTCGGTCATCAGGAAGAAGCCCTTCTTGTTGTCCAGCAGCTCGATGCCCTTCCTGACGTAGTCGGTCAGCTGCCACTCTCCTGCGGCGGCGTCCATGGCGTAGTTCATGGCCTTGCCGTCGGCCAGTGCCTCGGCGATGATGAGGGTCTTGCCTGCACCAGCCTTGAGGGTGGCAGCGTCTGCCTGACGGGTGACGACGTTGTAGCCGTTCTGGGCAGCGATCTCGTGGTTGTTGGGGCCGGTTCCGTCGCCGTTCACCTTCTGGAACTCGCCGCCTGCAAAATACTCGAAGCCAGAGGCGGCCAGCTCCTTGCCGATGGCGTAGTAGTTCTTGCGGGTCTTCTGATGTGCATAGAAGGCGGCGGGGGTGGCGTGGTCGATGTTGACGGAGGAGACGACGCCCACCTTGTAGTTCTTCTGGGCATGGAGCTTCTCGGCGATGGTCTCATAGGGCACATCGCGGGTCCACGGGCACATATTGATGACGCCGCTCTCGGTCTTGTGGCCTGTGGCGATGGAAGTGGCAGTGGAAGCGGAGTCGGGGCAGAAAGAAGTGCTGTCGTAGGTGGTCACGCTGCCCACCTCGGGGAACTGAGTGAAGCTCAGCTCGCCCTCGACGACAGCGCCGTTGTTCTCCACCGTACCCTTATAGAATCGGGCGGACTGTATCTGGGCCGTACCCATGCCGTCGCCGATGAAGAGGAAAACATACTTGGGTTTGCCGCCGAACACGCCCAGCAGTCCGTTCTCTTCCTCTGCTGCTTTGGCGGCATTGGGGGCAGCGGCGTTGGCAGCGGCAGGCGCTGCGGCCAGCATACCGGCGGCGGATGCAACGGCACCGACCTTCAAAAAGCTGCGGCGGGACATTTTATTCTCTTTCATGCGAAAGTCCTCTCTTTCCATGAGCCTCATGGCTCCTTCTCTCTTTTTCGATTTATCGGGAACGGCCTTATTCTACCGCCGCAGCCGCCTGGCCCGAAACCATGCGGACGCAAAATCGGCGTAAAACCCCGGCGGCGGCTTTGGGCCGTCTGTAAAAAAGAAGACTTCTGCTGAGCAAAAAGCGCCCCTCCGGTAAAACGGAAAGGCGCTTTTGTATGTTACAGGTCAATTATGCGTTGAACTTTTCCTCGTCCAGCAGACCCTCGCTCTTGGCCACGCAGATGCTGGCCACAGCGTCGCCCACCACGTTCAGGGAGGTGACGAGCATCTCGATGGGGCGGTTGATGGCGAGGATGAGGGAGTAGGCCAGCAGGGCGCTGTCATTCACGAAGCCCGCACCGGACAGGATAGTGAAGAGGATGACGGCCCCTGCGCCGGGGGCGGCAGGCGTCCCCACCGAGGCCAGCAAAGCCAGCAGAGCGACCACGACCAGCTGGGCCGGGGTGACAGTATAACCGGCGCAGCCTGCGATGAAGACGGTGGCCACCACCTGCATGATGGCGGTGCCGTCCATGTTGATGGTCATGCCCAGAGGCAGGACGAAGGAGGCGATGGACTCATCGACGCCGAAATCCTCGGTGCTGACCCTGATGTTCAGGGGGAGAGTGGCTGCGCTGGAAGAGGTGGAGAAGCCGAAGACGGCCACATTGGCGATCTTCTTAATGAAGGTGATGGGGTTCTGCTTTGCGCCCAGCGCCACCACCAGAGGATAGGCCACCAGCAGGAAGACGAAGAGCAGGGCCACCGTGACCACCACATACACCAGAGCGGGCTTGAGATAATCAATGCCGTAGATGGCGAAGGTGCGGGTCAGCAGCACGAAGACTGCAAAGGGCGCGAAGTTTGTGACGACGAAGTTCAGGAAGACCACCGCCACGTCGTTCACCTCGCCCAGCAGGCGGCGGAGGGTGGAAGTACGGCTCTCACCCAGCACATTCATGCTCAGGCCCACAGCCACCGCGAGGAAGACGGAGGAAAGAACAGCGTTGTTGCTGCCGAAAGCCGTGACGATGTTGGAGGGGATGACATTCAGCACCACGTTCAGGGGGTTGGAACCGGTGGAGCCGGCGGCTTCCGTCAGGCCCTCGATGTGAGCGTTGAAGAGGCCCATGGAATAGGTGGCGTAGCCCACGCATCCGGCCAGTGCCAGCGCCATAAAGGAGCAGAGCAGGAACCAGAAGAGGGTCTTGGCCGAGATGCGGCCCATGGTGCGGGTATCGGCAATGCTGCCGATGGCCAGCGCGATGGAGGTGAAGACCATCGGGATGATGACCAGCTGCAGTGCTTTGATGAAGAGCTGGCCGATGATGTAGAAGAGGCCGAGCGCACGTTCCGCGCCCTCTGTGGTGATGTCCTGGAAGAGCAGGTCGTTGATGGTCTGCCAGATGCCGCTGTTGCCGGAAGCCACGAGCTTTTCGCGCAGCATCATAAAGGCAAAGCCTGCCGCCAGACCGCAAACCAGAGACACCGCCATCTTCCTTGCCAGTGCCGCGCCGCTGTTCTTATTTTTTTCCATACGATTTTCCTCACTTTTGTCCATTTCCCAGTGTGTTTCGTTCACATTCGACCTATCCTACCACGGCAAACTGTTGGACGCAAGGGAAAAATCGGCTTTTCAGGCGATTTTTTCGTAAAAGTATGACGCATGAAAATTTGATGTAAAAATTACGTTTTGGATAAAAGTTCAAAAGAAAACCTCTCCGTCACGCCTACGGCGTGACGGAGAGGTTTGATCTTATGTATTGTCTGCGCCCAGCTCTGCGGCTTCCAACACCTTGATGCCTTCGGCCTCGAACGCGGCGCGCAGAACCTCGGCAAAGCCCGGGCGCGGCACCTTGTTCTTGACGCAGATGGTGATGATGCCATGCAGGCTGGTGCATTCCAGACCGATGGAAGCGCCGTCTGCCGGCACCCAGGTCTGGAAATCCTCGATGTACCGGGTCAGCTCCGGGCTGGACGGGGCGAAGGGGTCGCCCAGATAGCTCACCCAGAAGTCCGCCGGGAAGCCGCTGATGTACTCGCCCATCTGGAAGATGCGCTTTTTGATGCTGAGGCTGGCTTTCTGCTGGTAGACCCGGTAGACCCAGCCCATCTGCTCCGCAATACGGAACAGTTTTCGCTCAGCGGAAAGGTTCTCTTTCAGGTCAGCGTCCACGCCCACGGCCACTTCGGCCAGCGGGGCATCTGCCGTCAGCGGCAGCTTGCGCTGGAAGGATGCCACGCAGTTGTAGAGGGCGTTCGGCGCACCCAGCGCATCGCGGGCGTCTGTCGAGTAGCTGTAGAGCACCTCGTCCTTGTCCAGATACGCCCGCACTGCCTTACAGAGCAGGGCCGTGAGGGTACTGAAAGGCTTGACGCCGCAGCGGAGGGCGGCGTCCACAAGCCCCGCCTTTTCCAGCCGGATGCGGCAGCAGGTGGGCGTCTCTTCAAAGGTCTGCACCACGGGGCGCTGCATATCGTTGGCCACCTGACTCTCGGGGTACTTTGCAAGGATGTCCTCGATGTCGTAGGCAGGGTCCGTCTCAAGGGTCTGGCCCTCGAAAGCCGTACCGTACCGCAGGTTGCAGTAGAACTGCAGCACCATGGTCATGAAGGGTGCTATGCCCCGGCCATCGGCCAGAAAGTGGAACCAGTCAAAGTAGACGACTTTTCCCTCATAGCTCAGGGCAACCGTAAAGCCGTTCTCGTCCGGAAATTCGGGCTTTGCGCTGCCCTGCCGCACCGGGCAGGGGGCGTCCGACGGCTCGAGGTGGAGCAGCTTTTTCTCCCACACCGGCTTCTGGAAATAGTAGGGTGCCTTTGCCCGGGCCGCATCCAGAGCCTGCTGCAAAAGCGCACCGTCCACGGCATCTTTCAGCGTGACCTGATAGCGGCAGTTGACCATGTTTTCGCGGTAATAGTAGACGATACCCTGAAAAACAGAGCGCTGTTCGGCATCCATTCCTTATTCCCCCGCGTGTGCGGCCAGATAGTCGGCCAAATCGCTGACGGTGACGAAGTTGCGCAGCTCCTTTTCGGGGATGCGCAGGCCGAAAGTCTCCTCCAGGTCGGCGACGACGGTCAGGATCTCCATGGACGACAGGTCCAGATCGTCCATCAAGACGCTGTTCTCGTTGACATCATCGGGGGAAATTTCTGCAACATCTTCCAGAATTGCAAGGATCTGGGACACGATCTCGGTTCTTTCCATAGTTTGAATCTTCCTTTCGTAATTCCATTAAAGGCAGCTGCGGCTCTCTTCCAGTATTCCGCAGCCTGCCCGGTTTATTCTTACTTGCGCAGCAGCTTGCCGGTGCCGGTGCGGGGCAGAGGCTCGGTGCTGAACTCCACGGCGCTCATCCGCTTGTAGAGCGGCAGGGTGCGGTTGGTCTCGGTGATGAAGTCGCGGACGGTCTGCTGGTCGGCCTCGCTGCAGTAGATGACGGCACAGATCTTCTTGCCCTTCTCCCTGACGATGCATTCCTTGACGGCCTCGCACTTGGACAGCAGATTTTCCAGTTCTTCGGGGCTGACGTTCTCACCGTTGTCGAGGATGATGATATTCTTCTTGCGTCCGGTGATGTAATAGAAGCCGTCCTCGTCCACACGGGCCAGGTCTCCGGTGTGGAACCAGCCGTCGGCGTCGAGGACTTCTGCGGTGGCCTCGGGGTCCTTGTAATAGCCCAGCATGACGCAGCCGCCGCGGATGCAAATTTCGCCCGTCTCGTCCAGCTTGTACTCGGCGTGGTCGTCGGGCTTGCCCACGGCGCGGATGTGCTTTTCGTCCTGCTCGTAGTTGATGATGCCGTCGCCGCAGGTCTCGGTCATGCCGTACACCTGAGTGATCATCATGCCCTGCTGTGCCAGCTCGGCCAGCATGGCGCCGTCAAACATGGCAGAGGAGCCGCAGGGGTTCCAGATGCCGTTCAGGCGGGCGCGGCGGCCCCGCTTGACGTCTTTGTAGATGGCCTCCATCAGCATGGGAGCCACAGCGATGGCATCGCTGTGCATCAGGCCGAGGTCGCGGTAGAAGTCGCGGATGTCGGCGGAGAGGTTCAGCGCCCAGCCCTTGCAGGCCCAAACGAAGAGGCAGATGAACGTACCCAGATGGAACAGGGGCAGGATGGCGAAGTTGCTCAGGACGTCGTTTTTGTCCTCGGGCATATGCTCGTGCTTATAGTTCAGCATGGCGTCGCCGAATTTGACCTGGCACTCCACAGTGGTAAAAAAGTTGCGCTCCGAGAGCATGACGGCCTTGCTGCGGCCGGTGGTGCCGGAAGTGAACATCAGCACCATCAAATCATCATGGCCCACGCAGTCAACAAGCTCTGCAGGCGCGCTGTCCTTGAAGGCGTCCATCGGGCGGAGTTTATCGCCGTAGGCGGCCTCGATGTCGGGGCGGCAGCCATAGTCGATGCCGTCGTTGACGATGAGGGAAGGCTCGACAAGGCCCAGCTCATATTCCAGCTCGGGCCAGGTCTTTTTCTGGTTGATGGTCACGACGACGGCCCCGGCGAGGATCGCGCCGAAGCTGTTGACACCGTACTCATAGCAGTTGCGGCTCATGATGCCGACACGCTTGCCCTTGATGTCGGGGATATTCTCCTTAAAATAAGTAACGGCCCTGCGGATGTCCTGCACATACTGGGCGTAGGTCTTTTCCACCACAGTCTTGCCATCGGCGGCCACATAGCGAAAAGCCACCCGGTCGGGGTACTGCTTCGCCATGACGTCCGTGATGAGCTCATATACAGTATTTATCATTTTTGTCGCTCCTTGCTGTTTTTCTTTATTGCAGCGAAACGCCGGCATTTGACATATTCTGCCTCAGAGTAATAATACCTGTTTCGGCAGAGAAATGCAACTACGCGGCGTATCCTTTTCACTGTTTCTTCTTACTTGTTACTTGCGCAGCAGCTTCCCCAGAGCGTTGCGGGGCAGGGGCTCAACGGTAAACTCCACGGTACTGATGCGCTTATACAGCGGCAGGCTGCGGTTCACCTCGATGACGAAGGCTCTGACCTCTTCCTGCTTATCCTCAGGGCAGTAGATGACGGCACAAATTTTCTGGCCCTTCTCCTTCACGATGCACTCGGTGATGGCCGGGCAGAGGGCCAGCTTCTTTTCCAGCTCTTCGGGGCTGACGTTCTCGCCGCTGGCGAGGATGATAAGGTTCTTCTTGCGGCCGGTGATGTAATAGAAGCCTTCCTCATCCATCCGGGCCAGGTCGCCGGTGTGGAACCAGCCGTCGGCGTCGATGACCTCTGCCGTGGCCTCGGGGTCCTTGTAGTAGCCCAGCATCACGCAGTCGCCCTTGATGCAAATTTCTCCGGTCTCGTCCAGCTTATACTGAACGTGGTCGTCGGGCTTGCCCACGGCACTCATGTGCTTTTCGACCTGCGTAAAGTTCAGGATGCCGTCGCCGAAGGTCTCGGTCATACCGTAGCACTGGTTGACGACGAAGCCGTTCTGGGCCAGCTCCAGCAGCATCTTGGGGTCGAGGGCAGCGGAAGAGCAGCACAGGTCCCACAGGCCGTTCAGACGGCTGACACGGCCACGCTTCATGTCATTGTAGATGGTCTCCACCAGCATGGGGGCCGAGGCCATAACGTCGCTGTGCATCAGGCCCAGGTCGCGGTAGAAGTCGCGGATGTCGCCGCAGAGGTTCAGAGCCCATCCGGCAGGCGGGTAGGACATAACGCAGACGAAGCAGGCCATGTGGAAGAGGGGCAGCAGGGTCATATGGCTCAGCGGCAGCTTCTGGCCTGCCGGGAGGCGGTTGGTGATCCAGTTTTCTGCCACCTCCGAATAGGTGTGCAGGCTGGCGCACATATTCCGCTCCGAGAGCATGACGCCCTTGCTGCGTCCGGTGGTGCCGGAGGTGAACATCAGCATCATCAAATCATCATGGCCCACGCAGTTGGTCAGCTCGCCGGGGGCAGTCTCTTTATAACAGTCCATGGAGCGGAGCTTCGGGCCGTAGGCGGCTTCCAGCTCGGCGCGGCAGCCGTAGTCGATGCCGTCGTTCAGGATGAGGGCAGGCTCCACGAGGCCCAGCTCATATTCCAGCTCCTCCCAGGTCTTTTTCTGGTTCAGGGTCACGAGAACGCCGCCGGCGAGGATGATGCCGTAGGACGCCACGCAGAATTCATAGCAGTTCCGGCTCAGCAGAACGATGCGCTGGCCCTTGATGTCCGGCACTTCGGCCTTGAGATAGGCCGTCATCCGGCGGATGTCCTGCGCATACTCGCGATACTTCTTCTCCACGACGGTCTTGCCGTCCTCGGCCACATAGCGGATGGCCACATGATCAGGAAACTCCTGCTCCATGCAGCGGGTCACCATGTCGTATACGCCTGCGGGTACTTTGATGTATTCAGCCATCGGTCTTTCTCCTTTTTTGTCAAATTTTCAGCTCAGCACTTTTTTCATTCACCTTCCAGAGGCATTCCGAATCTCTGGCAGTTCGAGGAAAACTTTGGCACGGCTCCTTATGGCAACAGTATACCGCAAGCAGAGCGTAAACGCAAGATTTAATTGCACAAATATGCAACTTTAACTTGCATTCAATTTGTGCAGGCAGATGTAATTCTTTCCTTTTGTTGCGATATGCAAAAAGCTGTGATACACTTTTTTCGTCAGGACGAAACTTCGCCCGGAGATCGAGTCCTTATCAAATTGACAGCAAGCCTAAAAAGCATTATACTGTTTATATCATTTAGCAAAAAAGCTCCCCGCCGAGCTTCATATTTTTATTTATCGCGCCTAAAACACGGCCTTCCGGGGCCTCCGGGACGAATGGCGCACAAGGAGGACCCTTTTCATGGAAGGCACCAAGCCCCGCACTGTAAGCAGCCTTGGCATGTTCGACCTGCTGAAAGGCATCGGAATGCTGGCCATTGTCTTTGCCCACACGGCAGAGCTTTACCCCCTCGGCACCAACGACGTCACCCCTTTCGCGTTCGCGCTGTTCGCTTACCGCGAAGCGCTGATGGCCGCCTTTTTTATTGCCAGCGGCTACGGCTTCCGCAAGCGCTCCATCCACAAATGCATCGAGCAGCAGCTCAAGACCCTGCTCAAGCCTTACGTTTATACTGCACTGGCCACCACGGTGCTCCACGCTTTCATTCACCACGCAGCTTTCGGCTCGTGGGATGCTGCCATCTCAGAATCGGCCAAGGTCTTAGGCGGTTTCCTGTTAGGCCTGCCCCACACGGCCACTTACTTCGGGCAGCAGTTTTTCTCCTGCGGACCCATGTGGTACTTAGTGGCTCTGATGCTGGCGTGGGTGCTTCTGGACGTGCTGCTCGAGATCTTCCCCGAGCGGTACATAACCCCCGCAGTCGTCGGCGTCACCCTGCTTGGCTGGGGCGTCACGCTGGTGTGGGAGGCTCCTTTCTGCATCGCACAGGGCATGGTGTCGCTGCCCTACCTTTACATCGGCTATCTGGCCAAGAAGCGCCGTCTTTTCGAAACTCCCCTCTCCGGCAGAGCCAAAGCCGGCCTCATCGCGGCTGCGCTGGGCGTCGTCGCGGGCGTTTTGCTGACCCAGAGCACCGACTGCGTTTCGCTGGGTGAGTGGACGATGGGGCCGCTGAGCATCCTGCTGGATGGCGCAGTGGGCTACGGCATCATCCGGCTCTTTTTGAAATGGCAGCGCCGAGTGGACGGTCCCATCTCCCATGCCATCGAGTGGGTGGGCCGGCGCTCGCTCTTCATCTTCTGCATCCACACTGTGGAGCTGACGGCCATCCCGTGGTATCTGATGGCTGCAAAGTATGCTGACCATCCGGTGCAGGGGATGCTGCTGCAGTTCGTGTTCTCGCTTGTGTCCATCTTCGCCGTCACCGAACTTCTGATGCGCCGCAAAGAGCTTGGCCGGAAGCTTCGGGGCGGCAAGCCTGCGGACAAGCCCCGGCAGCGGAGCAAGACCCGCCGCTATGCGGCAAAACACTGAAATTCCTGCGCTTTGGTATCCAGCCATTTTGAGGGCAGACTATAATTACTTTTGATGCATGGGCTTGCAGCGCGGGTTGTACGCCTTGCGATAAATTGGAGGAGGCCCCGGTAATGATGAACGAAACTCCTGAAGCGGCTCTGCGCAGCCGCATTGCGGACCTTGAACAACAGCTCAAACTTGCAGACGAAGGCACTTCGCGGCTGGCCCAGCGCTGCCTTGAGCTGGAAAAGCAGCTGCAGACCTTCTATGCTGCCCACCCCCAGAAAGAGAGGCAGACCGACTCGCCTGCTCTGGTGCAGCCGCTGCTTTACTATGATGCCGGGTTCGGCTTTTCCCAGAAAGACACCGTCAAGGCCCCGGACTACGAATACGACGAGCTGAACGGCATGGTGACAGCGACCTTCGAGCTGCCGGAGGCCGCGTTCAATCTCCGTCTCGACCCCGGTGAACTGCCTTGCTGCATCACCGATTTCGTCTTCTCGGATGACCGCATCCTCTGCCGCCCGGTGAACGGTGTGCCGCTCCATGGCGACGGCATCCTGTTCCTCAACAACGACCCGAATTTCATGCTGGAAGGTCTGAACCGTTTCCCCGCCGGGATGAAGCTGGGCGTGAGCTACTGCTACTTCCCGCTGGAGCCGCTGGCTGACGACCCGTTGTTCGCCGCCGTTCTCGAGGGCGTACAGTATTTCCAGAAGACCCGCGTCTGCGAGCAGAAGCACCTCGACCAGCTGGAAAAAACTACGGCTGACCAGAAGCAGACCATCGAGGCCCTGCAGAAGAATCTCTCCGAGCTGCATCAGGCCAACGCCGAGCTGAGCGCCCGGAGCAAAGCCTACGAGAGCTCGCTGGAAAACATCCTCTCTTCCAGCAGCTGGAAACTCACGCTGCCCCTGCGCCGCCTGCTGGGGCTGTTCCATCGCAGCCATTGAGCCTGCCTGCGGAGAGGAGGATACGATGTACAGCAGTTATACCACTCTGCAGCGGGCTCAGCTCGCCAAACAGGAATATCTCGATACCCAGGAAGTTTTTCTCGGCGTCTATGCGCCGGGGCGGAACGCCGCCCTGAAAGCTTCCCTGCAGGACCAGCTCCACCGCAAATTTTTATTGACGGACAGCCTCCGCCCCGAAGCCCTCGGCAGCGCCGCCGGTGTGCTTCTGGTCAGGGAAGACCTTTTCCTGATGTCCACGGCCCTTTCCTGCTTTGCGGACGCACTGCACAGCGGCGCAGACTACGTCACCAGCGACGCCGTCTTCGGCTACTCAGGCGTCACCACCCTCTACCACAGTCAGGGCTTTGCAGCCTGCCCGGGCTGCGCACTCGTCTCCCGGGAGCTGCTGCGCCGCTGTCAGGCGGAAGCCCGCGACCCGGAAAATCCCGTCGAACTGCTGACGCTGGCGGCGAAGCTCAGCCGCAGCCACGTCTGCCTCCCGCTGGCGCTGGCCCACTATGAGCGGGACATCTGCGCCGAAGACGTCTGGTCTGTAAAGGGGAAGCGCGTCTTTATCATGAGCCACCTGCTAGACATGACCGGTGCGCCCATCGTGCTGGTGAGCGCCGTGCCGGTGCTGCGCAGCATGGGCTACGAAGTGGTCGTCCTCGGCCCTGAGGACGGCGGCTCCATGCCGCTCTTCCTCGAGGCGGGAGCTACCGTCATCACCCGCAAGGGCTGTGTCCAGTCTCCCCTGCTCTGGGGGCTGGCCCTCTGCGCCGACCTCGTTCTGGCCAACACCGTCGTGGAGGCCCGGGCCGTCCGCGCCCTGAGCGGTGCGCGTGTGCCGGTGCTCTGGTGGCTCCACGATGCCTTTGCAGGCTACCCCCACATCGCCCACCAGATCCCCAGAGAGCTGGGCGAAAATATCCGGCTCTACTCCGTCGGCAGCCACGCCGCCAACGCCATGCACTCGGTGCGGCCGGAGTTCAACATCCGGCCCCTCATCTACGGCCTGCCGGACTACGCCGCCGAGAAGTTCTCCCACTACGATTTGAGCTATGCGGGCGGGCGGCCTCTGTTCGCCACCGTGGGTTCCTTCGAGAACCGGAAAGGTCAGGACATCTTCTGCAAGGCCATCCGGCTGCTGCCGCCTGAGACCATGAAGAAGGCATCCTTCCTCTTCGTGGGCAAGGCCGCAGAGGCTGAGATGATGGACGCCGTGCGGAGCTTGACCGCTGACTGCCCCGACAACGTCTTTTATGTCAAGCGGCTCACCCGCGACGAGATCAAGAGCCTGATGGCCCAGTGTACCTGCCTCGTCTGCGCCTCCCGCGACGACCCCATGCCTACTTTCGTCACTGAGGGCCTCATCTTCGGCAAGCCCGCCATCGTGTCGGAGCACACCGGCACCGCCGGGCTCATCACCGAGGGCGTGGACGGTTTCGTCTACGAGGACGACGACCCCGAAAAGCTGGCCGAGCGGCTGGCCTGGGCCATCGAGCACCCGGAAAAGCTTGCCGCCATGCGCCCCGCCTGCCGTGAGCTTTACGAGAGTCATTACTCCAAGCAGGCGTTTTCTGACAGTTTACAACAGGCTGTAAAGGAGCTCACCGGCGAGTAAGCTCCCCGTTCTTTATCATTCTGCCGAAACTGAGGCAAAAAATTTGGCAGTTGTTCACAAACACACCTCCGGACTGTGATATACTCTCCTAAGAGTTTATCCCAGTCCGTTTTTGTTGAAATTTGAAAGGAGTCCCCGCATGAGTTCGTCCGCCTCCCCAGCCCCTTCGCGCCGAAAGACCCTGCTCTCGCTGGGCGTTCTGGCCCTGCTGACCGGCATCGTGGTGTTCATCTTCCGGGAGCACTGGGCCGAGATCTCCGAGGCGCTGAGCCGGCTCACCCTCGGGCAGGGGCTTCTGGCACTGGCCGTGGGCCTGAGCTACCCGCTTCTCGAGGGCGTATCCAGCTGGCTCATCGTCCGCAGCCGCCTGTCCCATTTCCCGCTGCGGCAGGGTATCGACAATGCATGGATGGGGACCTTCGGCAATGTGGTGGGCCTCGGCGCAGGGTCGGTGCCGTTTCAGACGTGGTATCTCCACCGGCGCGGGCTGGACGTCGGCCCCGGCGTGGGGCTGATGACCCTGCAATACGTCTTCCACAAGACAGCCGTCCTGCTTTACGCCACCGTGCTGCTTCTGGCGGGCCGCCCCTGGATAGCGGCCCACTCCGACGGCGTACTGCGGTATCTGCCCGGGGCCTACGCTGTCGTGGCGGGCGTCATCGTGGGGCTCATCGCCCTCTGCGCCCTGCCGGTGGTGCAGCGTCTGGCCCGCTGGCTGCTGCATTTTCTTCCCGACACGGGCCGCTGGGCCGAGCGCCGGGAAAGCTGGCTCAAGCAGTTGGACACCCTGAGCACCGAGAGCCGCCATCTGCTGGCAGACAAGCCCCGCTGTGCCGCCATTCTGGGCGTGCATCTCGTAAAGCTGTTCCTGCTCTTCTGCCTGCCCTGGATGGGGCTGCGGTTCATGGAGCTGGATACCGGACTCACCTTCTGGCAGGTGCAGCTCCTCACGTCGCTGACCCTCTTTGTCTCCAACGCCCTGCCCAACGTGGCGGGCATGGGCTCGGTGGAGACGGCCTTCCTGTTGGTGTACAGCAGCTTCCTCCCCGATGCTTCGTCCATGAGCCTGCTGATGTTCTACCGGCTGGCCAGCTATTACGCCGTCTTTGCGGCAAGTGCCGTCGGCTTTGCGCTGGCGCAGCGGCGGCTGAACCGCGGATGACTTTGTGAATGTCGTCATCACCCGCGATGTCGAGGCCGACAAGCAGGGCGACATGACCTATGTTCTCGAGTTCACCACCGAGGACGGCAGCACCCAGAGCTTCGAGACCCTGCACTACGAAACCACTCCCCTCTCTCTGAAGAGCGCGGACGCAGCTGCTGGCGCTACCCCCATCGCATTCGCTGCTCCTGAGCAGTAAAAATCAGCTCATAACGAAGAAAACGGCAGGTTCATTGAACCTGCCGTTTTCTTATTCTATCAAATTCAGCCCTTCATGGGGACAAAGCCCACGAGGTCCTTCACCACCTCGCCGCCGATGATGAGGCCCACGACCGACGGGACAAAGGCGTTCGAGCCGGGAACAGAGCGGCGGATGGTACACTTGCGCTGGGTACCCGGAGGGCAGATGCAGTGGTGTTTGCAGCTGATGGAGTCATCCTCGATGGGAGTCATGACAGGCTCCCTGGAGTAAACGACTTTCAGGTGCTTGATGCGGCGCTTGCGGCACTCGGTGCGCATGACCTTGGCCAGCGGGCAGACGGAAGTCTTATAAATATCCGTGACCTCGAAGCGGGTAGGGTCCATCTTGTTGCCTGCACCCATGGAGCAGATGATGGGGACGCCAGCCTCCTTGCACTTCATGACCAGCGCAATTTTACCGGTGACAGTGTCGATGGCGTCCACCACGTAGTCGAACTGGCTGAAATCGAAGCTGTCCTGCGTCTCAGGGCCAAAGAAGGTCTTGTAGGTAGTGACCTTGATGTTGGGGTCGATGTCGTGGACGCGCTCTTCGGCCACATCCACCTTGAACCTGCCCACCGTCTTGCGGGTGGCGATGATCTGGCGGTTCAGGTTGGTGAGGCAGACTTTGTCGTCGTCGATAAGGTCGAGAGCCCCCACGCCGCTGCGGGCCAGCGCCTCGACGGTGTAGCCGCCCACGCCGCCCACGCCGAACACGGCTACGCGGGAATCGTGCAGTTTGGTCATTGCTTCCGCGCCCAGCAGCAGCTGGGTGCGGGAATACTGGTCTTGCATATCATTTCTCCTTTAGGTTCTGCTTTTTACATTCACGGGCTTGCCCTCTCAGTCACCTTCGGTGACAGCTCTCCCAAAGGGAGAACCAGAATGCAACGGTCAAGCAATAGGCTCTGGCGCGAAGCGCCTGAGAGGGCCAGGCCGCTCCCCCTTATCCCTTCGCCACCTGTGTAATGGTGCCGCCTCCAAGGACGACATCGCCCTGATACAGCACGACGGCCTGCCCCGGGGTGGGGGCGCGCTGAGGCTGGTCAAATTCCAGACGGAAGCTGTCCGGCCCTGCCGGGTAGACGGTGGCAGGCTGTTCGGTCTGATGATAACGGGTACGGGCCGTCACCCGCAGGGGGCCTTTCAGCTCCGGGATGGCGATCCAGTTCACTTCGTTCGCATAGACGATGGTATCGAACAGCTCCGACTCCGGGCCGACCGTGACAGTGTTGGCCTGCATATCCTTGGCGCAGACGTAGACCGGTGCGCCCATGGCGAGGCCCAGGCCCTTCCGCTGGCCGATGGTGTACCGCACAGCGCCGCTGTGGGTGCCTACCTTTTTGCCGCCGACGTCGAGGAAATCGCCCGCCGGGTAGTGCTTGCCGGTGAAATCCTCCATAAAGCGGGCGTAGTCGCCGTCCGGCACGAAGCAGATGTCCTGACTGTCGTGCTTGCGGGCGTTCACAAAGTGTTGCTGCTCGGCGATGGCGCGCACTTCGCTCTTGTGCAGACCACCCAGCGGCAGGCGGACATGAGCCAGCTGCTCCTGCGTGAGGTTGTAGAGCACATAGCTCTGGTCTTTGTTCTCGTCCAAACCCTTTTTGAGCAGCCAGCGGCCCGTGGCCTCGTCCTGCTCCACCCGGGCATAATGGCCCGTGACCACATGATCCAGTCCGTGTGCTTCCGCCCAGCGAAGCAGGTGATCGAACTTCATATATCTGTTGCAGTCGATGCAGGGATTGGGCGTACCGCCGGCCTCGTAGACCCGGATGAATTTGTCGATGATCTTTTCCTGAAAGTCTGCCGTAAAATCCAGCACCTCGTAGGGAATATCCATCGCATAGGCCACCTCGGCGGCGTCCTCAATGTCCCGCTCCGAGCAGCAGGTGTGCAGACCCTCGGTGTTCACGGCCTCGTTGCGGGTGAGGCGCATGGTGACGCCGGTGCAGTCGAAACCGTCCCTCTGCATGAGCCATGCCGCCACCGAGCTGTCCACACCGCCGCTCATGGCGATGAGCGCCCCGGGGCGGCGGGAAGTGTTCTGTGTTTCTGTCATTCTGTTCCTCTTCTGTTATAACATACTAAAACAGTAGTATAATACTACCGCAGCTTCTTTCTCTTGTCAAGACGCAGAAAATTTGGCCGCAAAGGCCAGAAGTTCCGCTTTTTCGTTGGGCAGCCGCCCGGTGATGACCTCTTCCAGCAGCGCTTCCAGTGCGCGGCGCAGGCCCGGCCCGGGCGCGACGCCCGCCGCCATCAGATCGCGGCCATTCACGGCCAGCTGGGAGACGCGGCAGCAGGCGCTTTGGGCGGTCAGCGTCCCGGCCTCTTTTTGCAGGGCGGTAAATTCATCTTTTTTTTCCGGTTGAAGAGCGCTCCAAAGGGCAGTCAACTGCTGCACAGTGTGGAGGTCGTATTTGCCAAGAAGTCGTTTGGCTTGAAGCGACAGCGTAGGAGTGCGGGGAGCTTTCTCCTTCACAAGTGTTGATACTCCATCTATCACAGCATTGGAGCATTTCAAGCGTTTCAACGCCTTTCGTGTTCCATCCTCCCCCAGCGGCAGAAGCAGCGCCGCCCAACGAGTGGTCACTTCCTCTGCTCCTGCCGGAAGGGCATCTATGATCTCACGGGCTTCCGACAGGTCGTCGGACGGCAGTTCCGGCAGGACGAAGGCCAGCACTTCCGCCTCCAGATACGCCCCCGGCTTCGGGGCAGACAGAAGCTTGTTCAGCTCTTCTTCGATGCGCTCCACCGACACGCAGTCGAGATGGGCGGCCAGCTGCTTCGCCGCCGCTTCGGTGGCCTCGTCGATCACAAAACCGAACCGGGCCGCAAAGCGGTAGAGACGCAGGATGCGCAGAGCGTCTTCTTCAAAGCGGCGCAGCGGCTCACCGACGGCCCGCACCACGCCCCGGGCCAGATCTTCCTGCCCGCCAAAGGGGTCGCACAAGCCCTCTTCGGCGCTGTAGGCCATGGCGTTGATGGTGAAGTCCCGCCGGGCCAGATCCTCCCGGACGTCGGGTACAAAGGCCACGCTGTCGGGGTGGCGGCCATCGGAATAACTGCCCTCGGTGCGGAAGGTGGTGATCTCGTAGAGCCTGCCGTTCCGCTTCACAGTCACGGTACCATGCTGCAATCCGGTGGGGATGCACTGCTTTTCTCCGAACAGCTCCATCACCTGCTCCGGGCGGGCGGCGGTGCAGAGGTCCCAGTCGTGGGGCGCAAGGCCCAGCAGACTGTCCCGGACACAGCCGCCCACGGCGTAGGCCGCAAAACCCGCCCGGTGCAGCGCGTCCAGCAGGGCGGAGGCACCGGGTTCCAGGACGATGTTCATTCTTCGGCCTCCTCATATTGCAGGGTGATGCTCTTGCCGTCATAGCCGCACTCTGCCGCCGGGAAGAGGCTCTGCGCCTGAGCCAGCTCTTCTTCCGGGTCGGTGATCATGGGCGAATAGTGGACGAGCCAGAGCCGCTTCGCGCCCGCTTTGGCGGCGAGGGCTGCGCTCTGCCCGAAGGTGCTGTGGCCGTACTGTTTGGCCTGCGCGGCCTGCTCCGGCAGAGCATAGGTGGAATCGCAGAGCAGAAGGTCAGCACCCGCTGCGGCCTTTTCCAATGCCGGACAGGGGGCGGTGTCGCCCGAGAAGACAAAGCTCAGCCCCTGCCGGGCCGGGCCGAGGACGGCTTCCGGCTGGATGACACGTCCACCGTCCAGCGTGATACTCTCGCCGCGCTGGAGCGTCTTCCACTGCTTTACCGGTACGCCCAACGCCCGCGCCTGTTCGGGTGAGAACCGTCCGGCCCGGGGCAGATCGAGTCGATAACCCTGACTGATGACACGGTGGCGGGTCGGCACCGGCGTGAGTTTCGCGCCCTGGGGCCAGCCGCCGAATTTTTCGCAGAGCGCTGCCGGGGCGTCCAGCACCTCAGCATAAACCGGGTACGGCAGAGGCCCCGTCAACACCCGCAGTGCCGCCCAGACTTCGCCGAGCCCCTTCGGCCCGTACAGCGCCAGCGGGCGGGTGCGGCCCTGACAGCCCAGCGTCTGCAGCAGCCCCGGCAGGCCGAAGATGTGGTCGCCGTGGTAATGGGTCAGGCAGACGGCGTCCATCTTCATCAGGTTGACTCCGGCCCGGCGGGCGGCAGTCTGGGTCCCCTCGCCGCAGTCGAACAGGAGGCTGTGTCCTCCGCATTCGGCCACCGCCGCCGTGAGGGCGCGGTCGGGCAGGGGCATGGTGGCCGCTGTACCCAGCAGTGTAATGGTCAGCATAAAGTTTCTCCGTATCACAAAAAATCTCGATGGCTATAGTGTACCACACTCTTCGGCCCGGCACAATCGCACAGCCGCACCCTGACAGGCATAAGATGGCCCAAACCACAAAAGGAGGGGTCTTGTATGCGGCGTCAGCGGCCCGGGCATCGCATTTGGTCGTTCCACCACCGGGGGCTGCTGCTTCTGGCGGCGGCAGTGGCGGTGATGCTCTTTTTTCTCTACGGCTGCGTGGCAGGGGCGGCGTACAGCCCCCGGGGGCGGCTGGTGTTCATCCCTCTCGCACAGGTTTCAGGTAGTAGTACGACTTCGCTTTCCGCCTCTCAAAATTTTTTCAGAAAAGGTATTGACTTCACTTTCGTGAGGTGATAAAATCCCACCAAACCAGTGAGAAAGCATAAGTACCACCGCAAAACTCACCAGTACAGAGAGCACCGGGGCAGCTGAGACCGGGCAGTGTGGGCGCGGATGAGAATGGGCTTTTGAGGGCAAACCGAACCGCATTTTTATGCGCAGTAGGGGCGACGGAGAGCGTCTCCGTGAACAAAGCCGGTATGTGTTGGCATATCACGAGTGGGCAGGGTCATTCCTGTCAAGATTGGGTGGCACCGCAGGAGTATTTTATCCACTCTTGTCCCAATTCACGCAATGTGTTTTGGGACAGGAGCGTTTTTTATTTTTCCCTCTTGTCCCGCAAGCAAGGGCCGGCATGTGCATCCGGCCTGGAAAGGACAAGCCTTATAAAGACCGAAGCGAACATCCCGTACAAGTTTTATCTGGAAGAAGACGAAGCTCTCAAGTGCAAGGAGACGGGCGAGGCAAAAACTATCGTCTTCGGCCTCACCGGCACCGGCTACTTCGACATGGTGGCCTACGAGAAGTTCCACGACGGCAAGATGACCGACTACATCCCCACCGACGCCGACCTGCAGAAGGGCTTTGACGGCATCCCCCACTTCCCCGGCAACGAATAATTTCTGAAACATCCTCTCCCCTCACACCCCCGCGCGGCGCAAGCTGTGCGGGGGTGGTTTTATATAAAACGGAATGACTGCCTGCACACTGAGCCAGACGGTCATTCCGCAAACAGCAAACCAGCCGCCCTGCAAGGTAACAGGGCGGCTGGCTGCTTCTATTATGCAATTCAGGAGAATGGAGGAGAGAATAGCGTTTTTATGCTTCCTGGGGACGGAAGTGCCGGAGAATTACTCGCCGCGGACGGCTGCGAAGCCAGCCTCGAGGTCGGCGATGATGTCGTCGATGTGCTCGGTGCCGATGGACAGGCGGATGGTGTTCTGGTAGATCTGCTGCTCGGCCAGCTCCTCATCGGTCAGCTGGCTGTGGGTGGTGGAAGCCGGGTGGATGACCAGACTCTTGACGTCGGCCACATTTGCCAGCAGAGAGAAGACCTTCAGGTTGTCGATGAACTTGAATGCTTCCTCACGGCCTCCCTTGATGTTGAAGGTGAAGATGGAAGCGCCGCCGTTGGGGAAGTACTTCTCATACAGGGCGTGGTCGGGGTGATCCGGCAGAGAGGGATGGTTGACCTTCTCGACCTGGGGATGGTTGGCCAGGAACTCGACGACCTTCTTGGTGTTCTCCACATGGCGCTCAATGCGCAGGCTCAGGGTCTCGGTACCCTGCAGCAGCAGGAAGGCGTTGAACGGAGAGATGGTAGCGCCGGTATCACGCAGCAGGATGGCGCGGATGTAGGTGACGAAAGCGGCGGGGCCGGCTGCATCAGCGAAGGACACACCGTGGTAGCTGGGGTTGGGGGCGGCGATGTTGCCGTACTTGCCGCTGGCCTTCCAGTCGAACTTGCCGCTATCCACGATGATGCCGCCCAGCGTGGTGCCGTGGCCGCCGATGAACTTGGTAGCGGAGTGGACGACGATGTCAGCGCCATGCTCGATGGGACGGATCAGGTACGGGGTGCCGAAGGTGTTATCAATGACCAGCGGCAGGCCATGCTTGTGAGCGATGGCTGCGATGGCATCAATGTCAGGAATATCACTGTTGGGGTTGCCCAGAGTCTCGAGGTAGACAGCCTTGGTGTTGGGCTGGATAGCGTTCTCGACCTCTTCCAGATCGTGAGCGTCCACGAAGGTGGTGGTGACGCCGAACTGGGTCAGGGTGTGCTCCAGCAGATTGTAACTGCCGCCGTAGATGGTCTTCTGAGCTACGATGTGGTCGCCGGCCTGAGCCAGTGCCTCGATGGTGTAGGTGATGGCAGCTGCACCGGAAGCCGTAGCCAGAGCAGCCACGCCGCCTTCCAGAGCGGCAATGCGCTTCTCGAACACATCCTGGGTGGAGTTGGTCAGACGGCCATAGATGTTGCCGGCGTCGGCCAGACCAAAGCGGTCAGCGGCGTGCTGGCTGTTGCGGAAAACATAGGAAGTGGTCTGGTAGATAGGCACAGCACGGGAATCGGTAGCGGGATCGGCCTGCTCCTGGCCAACGTGAAGCTGCAGGGTCTCAAATTTATAGTTAGACATAGTATTTTTCCTCTCTATCTGTACTCAAAGTATTATTTTTACTCATAAAAATGCCCGGCAGCGTGGGAAGTTTCACCTTTCGTCTGCCGGGCAAAGAAATCGTTCTCAGCTCAGGGCCTTTTGTCTGTCTCGGGCGTCACATTCGCTCGCACATTCGCGGCATAGAGGGCACCGTACAGCTATGGCTCAGAGTTTGTTTCTCGGCCCGGGCGCTGTACATTCGCCCACAGCGGAAGTTGGCGTGCAGAAGACTTTTCCAAATCAGCGTCATTTGAGTACCCTCCTTTCCGAAATTCCCACTTACCTACAAGGCGTGTGGTTTTATTGTCTGCATTATATTCCCTCATACCCATATTGTCAATAGGTTTAATCGAATTTCTTCCAAAAAAGTTTTTTAAGAGTCATTCTTTTGAGAAAAATGCAAAAAGATTGCATTTTGGTCTTGCATTTCACGCAGAATCCGTGTATACTCTTCCCTGCGCCTAAATTGCAATCAGATTGCAATTTAGGCAACTAAAGCACTTTTCGTCCCTCCGTTTATTTTGGGTGAAGACGTAAAATGGTGTGGCGGCTGCGCGCGCCGGCGCGGGGCGGATTTTATTCTTTCGGTCAAATGGCTTTGCGCTCCGCGCGGGCCAGAGGCAGGGAGGGGTGTTTCGAATCCCCCCTCCCTACCTCTGGACTCCACTCTCCCCGCAACGAGTTAAGGGCTTCTCGCCCTTAACAATTCCGAAGATGAGGTCGAAGCCCAAAAATGCTAGCCGCTTCGCTAAACGCATTTTTTTGTGCTTCTCCCATTTACGGCTCCGCCGAAGATTTCACGTTTCTGCTGGACGTTACCGTCAGCAGAGAGGTAACACCAGCTGCGAAGCAGCAAATCGGAGAAACGAGAAAAAAGCGTTAAGCGCAGCGACTAGCTTTTTTCCGTTTCGACAACTCCTTCGGGATTATCAAGGGCGAGCAGCCCTTGATTCGTGCCTCCCGCGCCTCGAAAGTAGCGGGTGCTTTTCTGGTTCTCTTTTGGCACGCAAAAGAGAACTTAGCCCCGCGTAACCGCGCTCTGACCCCGCGCCACCGGCGCGAGAAAGAGAACCTATCCCTGCAAAAAACAATCCAACCCTTATATACGAGGTATCAAACAATGGAACTTTTTCTGGATGTACTGAGCGAAACTCTGGTGGACACCGCCAAGATGCTCCCCTTCCTGTTTTTAGCCTATCTCTTTATTGAATATGTCGAGACCCGCCACGGTGAGCGCATCGAGGCCCTGCTGGCGGGCGGCGGCCGCTGGGGTGCGGTGCCGGGCGCGGTGCTGGGCTGTGTGCCGCAGTGCGGCTTCTCGGCTATCGCCTCCAACTTCTACGCCTCCCGCGTCATCACGCTGGGTACGCTGATGGCCGTCTATCTCGCCACCAGCGACGAGGCTATCCCCCTGCTGGTGTCCATGCCCGCCTACTGGGATAAGCTGATCCTGCTGATGGTCATCAAAGTCGTGTACGCTGTCTTCGTGGGCTTTCTGCTGGATTTCGTCCTCCGCAAGGCCCTGCCCCGCAGCCTGCGCGGCGGCTACACCGGCCACGCTGACGAGGTGGACTGCCACGAGGAGCACAGCGATGAAGAGGGCCATCCCCAGCCCATCTGGAAGGCCGCGCTCCGCCACACCCTGGAGATTTTTGTCTTTATCTTCGTGTTCAGCCTCGTGTTCGGCCTCATCGTCGAGGGCGTCGGCGAGGATGTCTTCGCCTCGGTGCTGGGCCGGATGGGCTTCTTCCAGCCGGTGGTGGCCGCACTGGTGGGCCTTGTCCCCAACTGTGCCGCCAGCGTCCTGATGACCCAGCTCTACGTCGAGGGCGCACTCCGCTTCTCGAGCCTCGTGGCCGGTCTCTGCACCGGCGCGGGCGTGGGCCTCGCCGTGCTGTGGCGGGTGAATCCCTCCTGGAAGCAGAACCTCTTCATCACCGGCCTGACCTGGGCCTGCGGCGCCGCTGTGGGCGTGGGCATCCAAATCGTGGTAGCATTTATCGCCTGAGTATTTGCAAAGCACCTGCACCTTTTCTTCGGAGAAGCGTGCAGGTGCTTTTTATTTTGGAGACAAAGCCTCCATTTTGTGATATACTCAGCTTATATATAGATATAAGGAGAACACCATGCAATATAAAATTCTCGCAAGCGATTACGACAACACCCTCGTCCCCTTCGGGGAGAGCCAGCCCCGTCCGGCCATGGTCAAGGCCGTGAAGAAGCTTCAGGCCGCCGGGGGAAAATTCGTGCTCAGCACAGGCCGGGCCTGGTCAGCCATCAACCGGAAAGGCCAGCTGGGAGGCATCCGGTTCGACTATGCCATCACCTGCAACGGTGCCTGCGTCGTGGACAAGAACGGCACCATCGTGGCAGAACACCCCATGACCAACGAAGAGATGTACGCGCTGGTGGATTTCTGTGAGGACTACAACTACCCCCTGCAATTTGACTTCAAGGATGCATACTATGCTTACTGCGAGTATGACATCCTCCACAAGTACTACGATCAGATGAACAGCGTCGGTCTGGACTGCGTGGACGGCGAAGACCAGGACCGCCATCTCATCGATATGCCTCACGCGGCGTTCTGCATCTTCCCCGAGGGGGCGCTGGAGCGGTTCAACGAAAAGTACGGCCACCTCGGCCTTCACTTCATGCAGACGGGCGGCCAGCTGCCCGACGGCTCCCACTTCTATGACATCGTGCGGGGTGGAATCGACAAGGGCGCGGGCCTCGCAGACCTTTGCGAAAAGATGGGCCTCTCCCTCGCCGAGGCCGTGGCGGCAGGCGACTCCGCCAACGATGTCGGGATGCTGAAAGCAGCCGGCCTCGGCTGCTGCATGTCCAACGGCACCGACGAAGCCAAAGCCGCCGCTGACCGCGTCATCGGCGATGTGCGGGAAGACGGACTTGCTGCCCTTATTGAAGAGCTGTGGTTCGACGGCCCGAAGGCGGAGCCCTCCGACCGCAGCTTCGGCTCTGCATGGGAGACGATGGAACGATGAGCTTCGCACCCGTTTACTCTGAAAACAGCCGCGCCCTCATCCTCGGCACATGGCCCAGCCCCAAAAGCCGGGAGATGGCCTTCTACTACGGCCACCCGCAGAACCGTTTCTGGCCCATGATGGCGGCCCTCACCGGCGAGCTTGTCCCCGCCCGGGAGGACATCGAGGCCAAAAAGGGCCTCATCCTCCGCCATGGCCTCGCCCTGTGGGACACGCTGGAAAGCTGCACCATCACCGGCGCGTCGGACGCCTCTATCCGGGACGTGGTGCCGAACGACATTGCATCTCTTTTAGCAAAAGCACCCATTGAGGCAGTGTTCTGCAACGGGGCCACCGCCCACCGCATTTATACCAAATATCTGCTGCCGGTGTCCGGCATCCCGGCGGTCAAGCTGCCCAGCACCAGCCCCGCCAACGCCGCCTGCCGCCCCGAAACCCTGCGCGAGGTCTGGGGCGAGGCCCTCAAAGATTATATAACCGTTTCCAACCTGTAAATTATTCATGAAACACTTGCGTTTTGTGGATAAAAGGATTTATTATGGAAGAGTACAAGGGGCGGTGCGCCCCTTCGGGAAAGGAGAAAATGCATGAGCAAAGTTATCCGCACCCAAAAGCCCAGCGTCCTGCCGTGGTATGCGACGGCGCTGGTGTTCGCGGTGCTGTGCGCGGCGCTGCCAGCATATAAGCTGTGGGCGCTGCTGCTAGCGTTGGGCGGCGCAGCCGTGATGTTCGGCGTGGCAAAGAAGGTCTGCCCGCCCCGGGTGGTGGAGCATGAAGTGCCTTTCCACACTGGCAGCGGCGATGTGGACGAGATGCTGGCCGACATCCAGCAGAAGCTGGACGCCCTCCACGCGTTGAACGAGGCCCTGCCCGACCCGGAACTTTCCGCCGCCATGACCCGGATGGAAAAGGCAGGCCGCTCCATCATGGAGACGGTGGAGGCCAGTCCCGCCAAGGCAAAGCAGGTACGCCGCTTTGCGAACTACTATCTGCCTGACGCGGTGAACGTACTGGAGCAGTACGCAAAACTCGCCCGCCAAGGCGTGCGGGGCGAAAATGCCGCTTCGATTCGGGCAGAGGTGGAGCGGAACGCGGCTTCCATCGCCACTGCATTCGAAAACCAGCTGGATGCACTGTATGCCGCTGAAAGCATGGACCTCTCGGCGGATCTGACGGTATTGCAGAATATGCTCAAAGGACAAGGCTTAGGCTAAACGTCTGATTTGGAAAGGAAGGAATCTCTCATGGCTGATAATACGTTCAATTTTGACTTAGACGCACCCGCTGTTCCCACCCTGACCCTCGACCCGGTGGAAGCACCTGCCGCCGAGGGAAAGCAGCCCGAACCCGCTGCGGCCCCCGAGGCCGAACAGGTCAAGCTCAGCCCCGAGGAGCAGGCGATGGTGGACGCCTTCGCTCAGAAGATCGACATCACCAACAGCCAGCAGGTGCTGCAGTACGGCTCCGCCTGCCAGAAGAAGATCGGTGACTTCTCCGAGGCGGCACTTTCCAAAGTGTCCACCAAAGACCTCGGCGAGGTGGGCGGCATGATCACCGACCTTATCGGGGAGCTGAAGAACTTTGACGCCGCCGAAGAGGAAAAGGGCATCCTCGGCTTCTTCAAGAAAAAGGGTAACCAGCTCGACAACATGAAGACCAAGTACAGCAAAGCGGAAACGAACGTCGAGACCATCCAGTCCGCCCTCGAAAAGCATCAGGTGCAGCTGCTCAAGGATATTGCGATGCTGGACAAGATGTATGAGCTGAACATGGCCTATTTCAAAGAGCTGAGCATGTATATCCTCGCGGGCAAGAAGAAGCTGGCCGACTTCCGCGCCCACGAGCTGCAGCAGGCAATGGACAAGGCAAAGGCTTCCGGCCTGCCTGAGGACGCACAGGCCGCACGCGATCTGGCCGACCAGTGCGAGCGCTTTGAGAAAAAGCTCTACGACCTTGAGCTCACCCGCACCATCAGCCTGCAGATGGGTCCTCAGATCCGGCTTTTGCAGAACAATAACTCCATGATGGCCGAGAAGATACAGTCCACCATCGTCAACACCATCCCCCTGTGGAAGAACCAGATGGTGCTGGCACTGGGTCTGGCCCACAGCCAGCAGGCCATGCAGGCCGAACGTGCCGTCACCGACATGACCAACGAGCTGCTGAAAAAGAACGCCGACGCCCTCAAGATGGGCACCATCGAGACGGCCAAGGAGTCTCAGCGCGGTGTCGTGGACATCGAGACCCTGCAACAGACCAACAAGAGCCTTATCGAGACGCTGGACGAGCTGAACAAGATCCAGAGCGAGGGCCGCGCAAAGCGTGCCGCTGCCGAGCAGGAGCTCACCCGCATCGAAGACGAGCTGAAACAGAAGATGATGGAGATCCGGAGCTGAAATGGCAAACGCAGATTTTTCCAGACAACAGAATCAACCCACCGGCGGCTTTGACGCTTCCAGCTATCGCGCCGCAGCGCCCGCCGAGGAGGAAGTGCGGCTGACGCCCTTCCAGCAGAAGCTGGCAAGCCTCGAAAAGGCCCTGCCTGCCGCGCTGAGCAAGCAGGCTGTTGCCGCTGCTCTGAGCATCGTGGTGATGCTGGGGTGCTTTGTCGGCTTTGGCGGGGCGAAGCTCCGGGCAAAGTACGACACGGTGAAGAACAGGTTCACCACCGGCGTGGCCGCAGACAGCGGCTATACCCTGAATGAGGAGTTGACCACACGGCTCAACACGGCCGCCAACATCATCACCACCGCGTCCAACACACTGGGTGCAGACAGCACCGAAGTGCAGACGGCACAGGCTGCGCTGGACTCTTTTTCCGCCTGCCTCGGGGCGGTGCAGTCCGATGGCAAGATTCACGCACCGGACTCTCTGAGTGTTTACACCGGCGGCAGGATGCATATGCTCTACCAGTCGAACGAGACGCTTGGCGCAGCCATCGGCCAGCTCTACGCAAAATTGCAGGAGCAGGCCGCAGACCCCATGAAGATGGGTGCGGTGCAGGGGCAGTACAGCCAGTTCAACAGTGCGCAGACCATCATCAGCAACCTGCATTATAACGATGCAGTCCAGAGTTACCAGAAAGACGTCGGCGGCTTCCCAGCCAGCGTGCTGGGTAAGCTGTTCGGCATACAGGAGGTGGAACTTTTCGCATGAAGACGATGAAAACATTCTCCCGCCGCATTGCGGCACTGCTTCTTGTCGTGACCGTCGGCATCACGGCGCTTGCACCGGCGGCTTCGGCCTCCAACATCCAGCTGCCCAGCCTGCCGAAAGATCAATGCGTGGTGGACGACGCCGGTGTGCTGAGCGACAGCACCACCGCGGAGCTCGAGACCATCAACGCACAGCTCTCTTCCAGCTGCGATGGCGCACAGATCGGCGTACTGACCGTGGACTACACCGGCAGCGCCACCACCGAGGACTACGCCACTGAAGCCTTCAACACCTGGGGCATCGGCAGTTCCAGCAAGAACAACGGCGTACTCATCCTGCTGGTGATGCAGTCGGACCAGTACGCCGACGGCGACTACTATCTGACCTACGGTGACGGCTTCCGCAGCACCATGCTGGCCGACCAGGCAAGCTCCCTCGTACAGACCATGGAGGACGATTTCGCCGCCAAGAAGTACGACGCCGCCGTCCTCACCTGCGCCACCAATGTGGCCAATACCATCGCAGAGGTGTACGGGGTCACTCTGAGCGGCGGGGCCATCTATTCCGACGGCTCTGACACCCAGACCACCCGGCCCTCTGTCGAGCCTATCCCGCCCCAGAAGCACTACTCCATCTGGGAAAACTTTATCGGCGGCATTTTCTCCATGCTTGCTTATATCATCCTGTTCATCGCAGTTTTCTTTATCTTTATCACCCCTCTCGGCCACTCCTTCGGCTGGTTCTGGGGGCCGTTTGGCTGGTTCGGCGCACGGCGTCGGCACAGAGGCCCGCGCCCTCCCCGCGGCCCTTACGATGACTTCGGCCCCGGCGGTGGTTTCTATGGCGGCCCTCGCGGCCCGAGAGGCCCCCGTGGGCCTCGTCCTCCCCGCGGCGGCGGCTTCGGTGGAAGCGGCTTTGGCGGTATGGGCGGCGGCTCCGGTTTTGGCGGAGCCGGGCGCGGCGGCGGCAGCTTCGGCGGCATGGGCGGCGGCAGCAGCCACGGCGGCGGAGCCGGACGCGGACGCTGATATTATGACAAAAGGGAAGCCCCATCTGACGATGGGGCTTCCCTTTTGTCCATTTGTTATTTGATGCAGCTCGAGCAGGGGCTGTAGCCAGCGGCCACAGCTTCATCATAGCTCGAGAACAAAATCTGGTTCTTCTCTGCCGGGAGGTTGGCGCAGCTGGGCAGATGGAACTTTTTGCTGTTCACATTGCCGATGTACGCCTGCTGGGCCGTGCTGGATACTGCCGGGTCGGTGGGGTTCAGCTCAGCGTCGGTGGCGAAGTGTTCCGTTGCCACCGTGTAGTTCTGGCCGTCACTGGAAACGGTGATCGTCCCCAGCAGGTCGGTGCGGTAGACGTCCACACCGGCGTCCCGCAGGATGCTCAGGGTCTCCTCGTGGGGGTGGCCGTACTTGTTGTTGACCCCACAGGAGATGATGCCCATCTCGGGCAGGACAGCGTTCAGGAAGACGTAGCTGGTGGAGGTGCTGGAGCCGTGGTGGCCCACCTGTAAGACATCCACCTTGAGGTTCGCGCCGCTGTTCACAAGGTCGCGCTCGGCGTCGGCCTCCATATCACCGGTGAGCAGGAAACTCGTCGCACCGTAGTCGATGCGCAGGACGATGGAGGTATCGTTGGTGTCGTCATACTGCGCCACAGGGCCAAGCATGGTCACAGTGGCGCTGCCCAGCGCCCACTGGGTGCCTACGGCAGGTACTTCGACCTGTAAGTTCTGCTGCTGGGTGTACTTGACGAAATCCTTGAAGCACTTGGTGGAGGCTTCCGTCACGGGGCTGTAAACGTGGTAGGCCGGGAAATAGGCCAGCGCAGCGGCCAGACCGCCCACATGGTCTTCGTGAGCATGGGAGCAGAAGACATACTCCAGCTGCTCGACACCCTGACTCTGTAAGTAGGAGACTACCAGGCTGCCGTCGTCCACATTGCCGCCGTCGTAGAGCATGAACTGTCCGTCGCACTCCACCAGCACGCTCAGCGCCTGCCCCACGTCGATGAAGTGCATCTGGAAGGCGGCGTCCTGCCCGTCGGAAGGCGTCGTTCCGGTCTGAGAAGCTGCCGGGTTCGGCATGACGTCGCCGCTGCCTCCCGGGACGATGGAAGAGGTGTCACAGCCCACGAGGCCCAGCGCAAGGGCTGCGGCCAGTGCCAGCGCAGCGAGGCGGCTCATGAGCGTTTGAGCGGTCACTTTTTCTTTTTTGAAGTTTTCCACGATGTATTCTCTTTCTGTTGATTACTTTTCGGTTTATGCGCAGGAGCCGAATGGGGCGCAAAACGTGCGCCGGGGCTGGGCTGACGGCCTGCCGGGGCGGCGGAGCGGCTCTGCGGCTTGCCGCCCTTGCCTCTGGGCCGGACGGTGTAGGTGCCGTCGCCATGGATGGTCACATCGGCGGCCTCGGCTCTGCGGGCCGAACGCTGGACCGCAATGCGGCCCTCGGCGGGAACCAGCAGGGGGATGAGGTCTTCGCGGTGGGTCATTTTCAGCGCCTTGATGACCTTTTCGGCGTTGCGGGGCTCATAATACTGGAGCAGGGCGCGCTGAAGCGCCTTGCCCTCAGCGGTCTTTTCCACAAACACCGGCTTCAAAGTATAGGGGTCGAGGCCGGTGTAGAACATACAGGTGCTCACGGTGCCGGGCGTGGGATAAAAATCCTGCACCTGCTCGGGGCGCATATGGTTCTTGTAGAGGTATTCGGCCAGATAGACGGCATCCTTGAGGGTGCTGCCCGGGTGGCTGGACATGAGATACGGCACGAGGTACTGCTTTTTTCCTGCCTTCCTGCTCAGCTCGTAGAACTTATCCTTGAACTTGTTGAAGGTCTCGATCGGCGGCTTGCCCATGTAGGCGAGGGTGTTGGGGGCGCAGTGCTCCGGCGCGACTTTCAGCTGGCCGGAAACGTGGTACTCCACCAGCTCCTTAAAGAAAGTGTCATCGGGGTCGGCCATCAGGTAATCGAAGCGGATGCCGCTGCGGATGAACACCTTCTTGACGCCGGGCAGCTCCCGGACGCGGCGGAGGATTTTCAGGTAATCGCTGTGGTCCACGATCATGTGGGAACAGGTGGTGGGGGCGAGGCAGTGCTTGCCGCCGTTGCACATACCCCGCAGCATCTGCTCGCGGCAGGATGGGAAACGAAAGTTGGCGGTGGGGCCGCCGATGTCGTGGATGTAGCCCTTGAAATCCGGCTCGTGGGTCATCCGCTCTGCTTCGGCCACGATGCTGTCGGCGCTGCGGCTGGTGACGCGTCGGCCCTGATGCAGCTGGATGGCGCAGAAATTGCAGCCGCCGAAGCAGCCGCGGTTCTGGATGATGGAGAACTGCACCTCGCGGATGGCAGGCACACCGCCCATGGCCTCGTAGATGGGGTGGTAGCGGCGGGTGTAAGGCAGGGCGTAGACCTTATCCAGCTCCCAGCGGACGAGGGGCTTTGCGGGGATGTTCTGCACGAGGTACTTCTCGCTCTGCTTCTGGACGATGATATTGCCGCTGACGACGTCCTGATTGTCCATCTGGATGCGGCAGGCTTTCGCATAAGCCACCTTATCGGAGGCGACCTTCTTGAAGCCCGCGCACTCCACATACCGCTCGGGCAGGTGGTCGAAGTCGGTCAGGTAGCAGGTGCCGTCCACATCGGTGATGCTCTCCACCGGCTCCCCTGCCGCCAGACGGCGGGCAATTTCCACGGTCTGGTGTTCACCCATGCCGAAGCTGATGATGTCCGCGCCAGAGTCCTCGGCGATGCTGGGCAGGACGGTGTCCAGCCAGTAGTCGTAGTGGGCAAAGCGGCGGAGCGATGCTTCCAGACCGCCCAGAATGACGGGCAGATCAGGGTATGCCTGCTTGGCAAGTCTGGTGTAGACGGTGGCGCTGCGGTCGGGCCGTGCGCCGCCCTTGCCGCCGGGCGAATACTCGTCCTCCGCGCGGGGGATCTTTGCGACGGAATAGTGACTCACCATGCTGTCCACATTGCCGCCGCCGATGAAGAAGCCGTACTTCGGCTTTCCGAACCGCTTGAAGTCCTCGCAGTCGGTGTAGCGGGGCTGGGCCAGCACGCCCACCTTGTAGCCCTCGGCTTCCAGCAGGCGGCTGATGATGGCGGTGCCAAAGCTGGGGTGGTCCACATAGGCGTCGCCGCCCACCACCACGAAGTCCAGCTGGTCCCATCCCCGGGCCTCCATGTCGGCCCGGCTGATGGGGAGAAATTCGGTGTAATGTTCCATAGTTATCCTTTTTCTTTCATTATGCCTGCCCTATACAGCAGGGCTCTATTGCTTCCGAAATCAAAAATTTTATTCATCCGGCTGATTCATCTGCATTTCCAGCCACTGCTGGCGGCTGATGAGGACAGCGCGGGGCTTTGCGCCCTCGTAGGGGCCGATGATGCCCTTTTCTTCCATCTCGTCCATGATGCGGGCGGCGCGGGCATAACCCAGCTTGCAGCGGCGCTGCAGCAGGCTGGTGGACGCCTGGCCGGCGTCGATGACCACCTCCACGGCCTGCTTGAGCATCGGATCACTGCCGCCCTCCTCGTCGGAGTCGGCAGAGCTGCTGCCCTTTTTGCCGTCCTGGATGGCGTGTTTCTCCATGGCCTCTATCATGGCCTCGTCGTACTGGACGGTGGCGCTCTTCTTGATGAAGTCCAGCACACGGCTGATCTCCTCATCCCGCACAAAGGTACCCTGGATACGGGTGGGCTTGGGTGCGCCCACGGGCATGAAGAGCATATCGCCCATGCCCAGCAGCTTTTCGGCACCGGCACCGTCGAGGATGGTGCGGCTGTCCACCTGACTGGACACGGCGAAGGCGATGCGGCTGGGGATGTTGGCCTTGATGAGGCCGGTGATGACGTCCACGCTGGGGCGCTGGGTCGCCACGATGAGGTGCATACCGGCGGCGCGGGCCTTCTGGGCGATGCGGCAGATGGAGTCTTCGACATCCTTGCCGACGACCATCATCAAATCGGCCAGCTCGTCGATGATGATGGCGATATAGGGCATCTTCTCGAGGTTCGGGTCCGCTGCCGCCAGCTTATTGAAGGACTTGATGTCGCGGACGTTGTTCTCCGCGAAGAGGTGGTAGCGGCGCTCCATCTCCTGCACTGCGCCGCCCAGTGCGCCGGCCGCCTTGCGGGGCTCGGTGACGACGGGCATCAGCAGGTGGGGGATGCCGTTGTACTCAGCCAGCTCGACGACCTTGGGGTCGATGAGTAAGAGCTTGACGTCCTCGGGGCTGGAGCGGAACAGCAGGCTCATGATGATGCTGTTGACACAGACCGATTTACCGCTGCCGGTGCTGCCCGCGATGAGCAGATGGGGCATCTTGCACAGGTCGGCCACCTGGGCCACGCCGGCGATGTCCTTGCCCAGCGCAATGCCCATCGGCGAGGTCATCCGCAAAAAGCTCTGGCTCTCGAAGACGCTGCGGATGTAGACCGGCGTTTTCTTATGGTTCGGCACCTCGATGCCCACGGCAGGCTTGCCGGGGATGGGTGCCTCCATGCGGACATCGGCCACCGCCAGATTCAGGGCGATGTCGTCCGCCAGCGAAGTGATGCGGCTTATCTTGACGCCCGCCATGGGCTGGACTTCATACCGGGTGACCGACGGGCCGCGGGAAATATCCAGCACACGGGTGCGGACGCCGAAACTTTCCAGCGTGTCCACCAGCTTCTGGGCGTTGGCTTTCAGCTCGTCTTCCGCGCCGGAGTCGCTTTCCTCCGGGGCGCGCTCGAACAGCTCGATGGACGGGTACTGATACTGGAAGCTCTCCTCCGTCTCCGCCTCTTCGGCGGGGGCGTTCGCGGCCTGCTCCTCGGAGACAGCAGGCTTTTCCATGGCGGCTGCCACCAGCGTGTTGAGGTCTTTTTCCTCCACCGGGTCGCTGGTGATGCTGATCCAGCCGTCCTCATCCGGCTCAGAGCGGAACGCCACAGCATTCTCGGCGCTGACCGGCTGCGGGGCCGGTTCCGGAGTCGGGGTCAAATCATAGAGCGGGATACCGAAGGAGAGCGGCGGCTCAGGCGCGGGCTGCTGTTCCGGCTCTTCTGCCGGGGCAGCGGGCGTAACGGTGGGCGTCACCGTCGGCTCGGGCTGGGCCGTGAAGAAGTCCTCGGCGGCGGTATCCACAGCGTCCGGGACGATGGGCGTCACGGTGGCGCGGATGGGCGCACGGCGGAGCGGGTCCATGCCGAAGGTGCCGCCGGGGCCGAGGATGATGGGCTCGATGGGCTCACTGCCGCCCTCGGTGACGGTGGTATGGTCAGGGCCTAAATCAATATCAAAGGGCGCACGAGGCCGGGACTTTTCCACCTGTACGGGGGCAGGCTCGGGCTGAGGCGGGGTCTGCGCTTCCGGTGCGGGCGCAGGGGCAGACTCCGCCTGTTCGCCGCCCTGCATCACCTGATGGCCCCAGTGGAAGACGCCAGCCAGCCAACCGGGAGGCTGGATATGGAAGGCGGGCGCGGCAGGCTCTTCGCCGCCGTAGTAGTCCTCGCCTTCGCCCACTTCGTCTTCCGGCAGGTCGTCGCCATAGGCCTCGTATTCCTCCGCCTCGGCCTCCTCGGCGGCGCGTTCTGCCAGACGCTCGGCCCGGCGGGCGGCATTCTGCTCGTGGACGGCAAGGCCCTTTTCGTGAACGCTGCCGCCCACGTTGCAGAGCCACTGCCAGCACTCGGCGGGCGTAACGTCAAAAATGTACAGGCTGGCGCAGGCCGCCAGTGCCGCCATGACCAGATTGGCGGCGGGTCTGCCGCAGAGCAGCAGGAGCGTCCCGCCCAGCACAGCGCCCAGCGCACCGCCCGAGAGCCATGCGCTCATACCATTATGATAACAGGCGGCAGTCATCTGCGCGGCGGTCTGGTCGGTGGGGATGTCAGAAAAGACGATGACCGTGCCGCTGGCGAAGATGAGCCCCAGCACCAGCTTTGCGATATGGGGCAGAAGGTCTTCGCCCCGGGTGTAGAGGATGGCCAGATAGCACAGCGCTGCGCCCAGCACGAAACTTCCGCAGCCGAACACGCCGAACAGGACATCGTGCATCGTGCGCCAGGCCGAGCTGCCCGGCACGAAAGCCAGCGCCATGAGCACCAGCCCCGCAAACAGGGTGATGAGCCCCGCGGGCATCCGGTCCTGTGTCCGGTTCTTGCGGCGCGAGGCTGTGCTGCGCCCGGAGGTCTTGCGTTTTCTCTTTGCCATGTTTCCTAAAACCCGTTCCTTATTTTATATCATGAAGCAGGGCGCGCTCAGGGCGGCTCTGTCGGTGACGATGGAAGAATTTCGATACTACTCGATTCTTTCATTGTACCACGGGAAAAGTCAAATGGCAATTTATTTCCCCTCGATTTCTCGGTAGAGCCATGCCAGCGCATCCGACAGCCCGCCCAGCTCGTCGATGAGCTTTTCCCGCACGGCTTTTCGGCCATCCAGCACGGTACCCACGTCCATGACCAGCTCGCCCGTGCGCATCATCAGCTCAGTATAACGCTTCTCCGAGATGCCGCTGTGGGACGCCACGAAGCCGGTGATGCGCTCCTGCATCTGCTCGAACCAGCGCATGGTCTGCGGCACGCCCAATATCATGCCGGAATGGCGGACGGGGTGGACCGTCATGGTGGCAGTAGGCACGATGAAGCTCCGCTGGGCGCTGACGGCCAGCGGGATGCCGATGGAGTGGCCCCCGCCCAGCACCACCGCCGCACTGGGCTTGGAGATGCTGGCGATGAGCTCCGCCAGCGCAAGCCCCGCCTCCACATCCCCGCCCACCGTATTGAGCAGGACCAGCAGGCCCTCGATGGCGGGGTCCTCCTGCACGGCCACCAGCTGGGGGATGACATGCTCATATTTTGTGGTCTTCTGGCCCTGAGGCGCTTCCACATGGCCCTCCACCTGCCCGATGACAGTCAGGCAGTGGATGGCGTGAGCTCCCCGGGTACGGTAAACGCTGCCCATATCCTCGATCTGCTCTTTTTCCAGCCGCTGCTGCTCCACGGGGATGTTCTTCTCTTCTTGTGACATTCTGCGTATCCTCCTTTTTGCTTCATTTCAGCTTGTCCGGCATTCCTGCCGGTTATACTTCGGCAAAGATTTCTTTTCTTTCTCAAAAAAATGTGCCAAATGGTTTGACATTCTGTCTTCGCGCTGTATACTTTATACTAGAGATAAGATTGTCAAATATGTATCATTATTGTACAAGAAAGTACAAATCTTTTGCCGGAGCACTCTGCCGCTGCGCACTTCTCCCCGGCAATGCTGCGGATAAAAAGAAAGGAGACCCCCCTATGAACACTCCCGGCAAAGCTTCTCTGCCCGTCATCAAGCGCCTGCCCAAATACTATCGCTACCTGCGCACCCTGAAGAACGACGGCATCACCAGCATCTCGTCCCGTGAGCTGGCCGCCCAGATGGGTACCACTGCCTCTCAGGTGCGGCAGGACTTCAACTGCATCGGCGACGTGAATGGCCGTCAGGGCATCGGCTACTCGGTGGAGAACCTGCTGAGCATCCTTGAGCATCTGCTCTTTGGCAACGGCGACCTCCTGCCCACCATCCTTATTGGCTGTGGCCGTCTGGGCAAGGCTGTGAGCCGCTTCATCACCACCGACACCAACGGCTACAAGCTCATCGCCGCCTTCGACAATGCCCCCGACGAGGTAGGCAAAGAGATCAACGGCATCCAGATTTTACACATTGATGAGCTGGAAGCTTTCTGCGCCGAGCACCACCCCGAGGTGGCTGTGCTCTGTCTGCCCCGCAGCGGCGCAGAGGAGATCAGCGGCCGTCTGGTGGCTCTGGGCATTCAGGGCTTCTGGAACTTCTCCCACTACGATCTGTCTGTCTCCTACCCCGACGTGGTGGTGGAGAACGTCCACCTCGGCGACAGCCTGATGAGCCTGGGCTATCGGCTGCGCAATCAGGACTGAGCACATACTATCAATAATACAGGCCCTCTCCGTCAGGCTTTGGCTGAGAGAGTCCTTTCATGAGGAGACTTTTTCGACATGGCAAAGCTTTATTTCCGTTACGGCGCAATGAACAGCGGCAAGAGCACCGCGCTGATGCAGGTGGCCCACAACTACGAGGAGCAGGGGATGCGGGTGCTCATCCTCAAGCCGAAGGTGGACACCAAGGGCAGCGGCGACCTCGTGAGCCGTCTGGGCGTCCGCCGCCCTGCCGACCTGCTGGTGCCGCCGGACATGGACCTGGTGGAGGCCGTCCGGGCCGCCAGCAGCGAGGGTCGGCCTCTGGCCTGTGTGCTCTGTGACGAGAGCCAGTTCCTCACTGCCGAGCAGGCCGAGCAGCTGTTCATGGTGACGGTAGAGCTGAACATCCCCGTCATCTGCTACGGCCTGCGCTCCGACTTCTCCCTCAAGGGCTTCCCCGGCTCCACCCGGCTTCTGGAGCTGGCCCACACCATCGAGGAGATGAAGACCATCTGCACCTGCGGCCGCAAGGCCACCTGCAACTGCCGCAAGGTCAACGGCCGCTTCGTCTTTGAGGGCGAACAGGTAGCCATCGACCTTGAGAACGACGTCCAGTACGTCAGCATGTGTCCCCAGTGCTATTTCCGGGAGCGCAGCGCCTTCTACGCCGCCCGCCGGTGACTCTTTTTCCTGATTTTATGCCGTCCGCACGCCGGACGGCATTTTTGTATCTTTTCTGCATCCGTGATATATCAATCGCGCCCCAATTCGCGCGTTTTTTGCGCTATTGATATATCAGCTCAGGGCCGGAACTTTCTGTTATCGTTGCTTTTGATGTATACAACGCTCTTTCAACAAATTCTGCCTCGGCTACAAAATTCTTGCAATTCAGGCCAATCTTCTCCTGTTGCATCCCAGTTTTCTATGCAAATCGTTGAAGTATACAAGTTGCACAGTTTTTCGGTCCAAGTTTATTCATTATGGCAATGACGTCAAAACCGGGCAAAAAATAAGCGCAATATTTGTACGTTTTCTGCCACTATCACTACAATTTGCATCTTTCTTTTTTTTCTTGCCTTTGGTATCATATTTGTATACAACGGATGCTTTGCAGAGGCATCCGTGCAAGAAGATGTTTTCTACATAGGAGGAGAACGAAAATGAGCAAGGCAATTTCTCGTCGTGACTTTCTGAAGGTCTCTGGCGCTGTGGGTGCTGCCGGCCTGCTGGCCGCCTGCGGCGGCTCCAGCAACGCTGGTTCTACCGCCACTTCCACCGCTGCTTCTTCCGCAGCAGCTTCTGTGGCCGGTCTGTCTTCTGACCCCGTCACCCTGACCATGAGCTGGTGGGGCGGCGAGTCCCGTCACAATGCTTACCAGGAGGCCATCAAGGCTTTCTCTGCTGAGCACAGCACCATCACCGTCAACCCCACCTTCGCTGCATGGTCCGGCTGGGAGGACACCATGTCCACCAAGTTCGCTGGCGGCGTCGCTGAGGATGTCTGCCAGATCAACTGGAACTGGCTGTACAACTACTCCAAGAACGGCCAGACCTTCATCGACCTGAACAGCGTCTCCGACTATCTGGACCTGACCCAGTGGGACGAGGCCAAGCTGGCTGCCTGCAACGTGGCAAACGCCCAGCAGTGCGTGCCTGTCTCCATGACCGGCCGTATCTTCTACTGGAACAAGACCACCTTCGACAAGGCCGGCATCTCCTTCCCCACCACTCTGGACGAGCTGATGGCTGCCGGCAAGACCTTCCAGGAGAAGCTGGGCGATGACTACTATCCCCTGCACCTGGGCGCATACGACCGTATGATCCTGATGGTCTTCTACCTCGAGTCCAAGTACGGCAAGGACTGGGCAGACCCCACCACCTCTACCCTGAACTACGATGCTGACCAGATCGCTGAGGGCATCGACTTCATCAAGAGCCTGGTCGAGGGCCACGTCATCATGAGCCTGCCCACCTACTACGGCTCCAACGGCGACAACGCCGCTCACCAGTCCACCGAGTGGATCACCGGCAAGCTGGCCGGCTGCTTCGAGTGGGACTCCTCCGCTACCAAGTACGCTGACGCTCTGGACGAGGAGAACAAGGCCGGCTTCACCGTGGGCGAGGAGATCAAGTTCGGCGATTACAACGGCGGCTTCTCCAAGGTCTCCATGGGTCTGGCCATCACCAAGACCTGCGAGCATCCCGCAGAGGCAGCTACCCTCATCAACTTCCTGCTGAACGAGGAGAAGGGCGCTTCCATCATGGGTTCTGAGTGCGGCATCCCCGCCTCCAAGGCTGGTCTGGCTGCTGCTCAGGCTGCCGGCGCTGTCAAGGAGCTGGTCGCTGAGGCAAACGGCAAGGTCATGGCCTTCGTTTCCAACCAGCTGGACCCCCTGTTCGAGTCCAACGACCTGAAGGCTACCGGCACCGGCATCTATCAGGAAGTGTTCGACACTCTGGATTACGACAATGCTTCCGGCGCTGACCTGGTCGATACCCTGCTGGACGGCATGGAGTCTGTCGGCTACACCGTCTAATTTCCGCCTCACGGACTTTTTGCGGCCCGCACACGCGCGGTGTTGACACGGGCCGCCCCGCATAAAGGAGTCTTGCAAGGGGCATCCCTTCCACCTACGGACGGATGCCCCTTTTTTGCAAGACGGTGATGACATTTTTTTGACAAAAATGTGTCCAAACTATTATGCGGCGTACGAGATATATCCTTATAAAAGGAGGATTCCCGGATGAAAGAAAGCAAAGCGCCCTCTCTCGGGCGTACCCCGGCCCAGAAGTTTTTTGACAAATGGCAGGGCCTGTTCTACCTGATCCCCTGGATCATCGGCTTCGTCGTCTTCAAGGCCATTCCGTTCGGCCAGTCTCTGTACTACAGCTTTACGGATATGGACTTCTTCAACGGCATCCATCAGTATGGCATCATGAACTATGTGGACGCCTTTACCACTCCCAAGATCACCAAGGCGCTCATCACCACCTTCAAGTACAGCTTCATCACTGTGCCCCTGAAGCTGGTCTTCGCACTGTTCATCGCCTACATCCTGAACTTCAAGATCGCCTGCGTGAACGTGTTCCGCACCGTCTACTACATCCCCTCCATCCTCGGCGGCTCTGTTGCTATCGCCGTGCTGTGGAAGGCCGTGTTCCGTGATGACGGTCTGGTCAACACCCTCATCCGTATGCTGACCTTCGGCCACTTCCAGGGTCCTTCCTGGCTGAGCGACCCCGGCTACGCACTGTGGATCATCTGCTTCCTGCGTATCTGGCAGTTCGGCTCCGCCATGGTGCTGTTCCTCGCCGCTCTGAAGGGCGTGCCGGCCGACCTGTACGAGGCTGCCACCATCGACGGCGCTGGCAAATGGAAACAGTTCTTCTCCATCACCGTCCCGATGATCACCCCCATCATCTTCTACAACCTGGTCACTCAGATCTGCCAGGCTTTCCAGGAGTTCAATGGCCCGTTCATCATCACCAACGGCGGTCCCCGCGGTTCCACCACCCTCATCTCCATTCTGGTCTACAACTACGCATTCAAGTCCAACCAGATGGGCATGGCTTCCGCACTGGCATGGATCATGTTCGTCATCGTCTGCATCCTGACGATCATCGCCTTCACCAGCCAGAAGAAGTGGGTCTACTACTCGGATGAAAGGTAAGGTGTGACAGTATGGGAATGAAAGCTTCTAACGCCATCGCGACGTTTTTCAAGTACTTCGTCCTGATCCTGGTGGGCCTCATCATGATCTATCCCCTGCTGTGGATGATCAGCGCCACCTTTAAGGACAACAGCGAGATCTTTGCAGGCATCGGCCTGTGGATCAAGAACCCCACTCTGGAGGGCTACAAGAACGCGCTGAACAACTTCGGCGGTTCCATCAACATCCTGCAGGCCATGCTGAACACTTACAGCTACGTCCTGCCCAAGGTCATCTGCACCGTGGTCTCCTCCTGCATTGCAGCTTACGGCTTTGGCCGCTTCGACTTCCCGGGCCGGAAGATCCTGTTCAGCATCATGCTGGCCACCCTGTTCCTGCCTCAGGTCGTCCTGAACGTGCCTCAGTTCCTGCTGTACACCAAGTTCGGCTGGGTCAACAGCCCGTTCTATCTGGCCATCTGGGTCCACTGCGCATTCGCAACTGAGACCTACTTCGTCTACCAGCTGGTGCAGTTCATGCGCAACGTCCCCCGCGACCTGGACGAGGCTGCCGCCATCGACGGCTGCTCCTCCTTCCAGACCCTGTACAAGGTCATCGTCCCGATGCTGATGCCCGCTCTGGTGTCCTGCGCACTGTTCCAGTTCATGTGGAGCTGCAACGACTTCATGGGTCCCCTGCTTTACGTCCAGACCCCTGCAAAGTACCCCATGTCCCTGTTCGTCAAGCTGTCCATGGACGGTGATACGGGCTTTGCCTGGAACCGTATTCTGGCCCTGTCCCTGATCTCTATCCTGCCGCAGCTCATCGTGTTCTTCTGCGCACAGGATCAGTTCGTCGAAGGTATCTCCGCCGGTGCTGTCAAGGGCTAAGCTGAAGCCCCCGCCGCTCGGATAATCCCGACAAACATGAATGCCCCCTGTGCCTCTTCCCGTAGAGAGGACGCAGGGGGCATTTCTAATGTCAAAGGCTCTCTATTTTCTACTCTTCCGGTATTGCAGCGGCCCGACGCCCATCGTCTCCCGAAAAACGCGGCGGAAGTGGGCCGCAGAGGCGAAACCGGTCTGCTCGGCCACGCTGCCGATGCTCAGCTCTGTCGTTTCCAGAAGCTTCTGTGCCGCCTCGATGCGGCGGGCGTTGATGTAGTCCACGATGGACTGCCCCGTCACCCGCCGGAACAGCCGGCTCAGATAGTAGGGCGAGATGTAGAACCGCGCCGCTACCTCGGTGAGAGAAAGCTTCTGCTGGTAGTTTGCCGCAAGGTAGGCGCATATCTGCTCCACCGTCTCGTTGCGGGGGCGGGCGTCGGCGGCGCTCTGCGCCCGGTGCTCCTGCTCCACATAGTGGAGCGTCAGTGCCAGATACAGCCCGCCGGGATACTCCGGCTCGCCCATGGCGCCCCGCATCATCTCCAGCAGCGTCCGCAGACGGCTGGCCCACTGGACGCTGCCGTAAAGGGCCATCTGGCTGCCCGGTGCAAAAAGGCGGAGGAAATCTTCGCCGGTGGCGTTCTTCATCTCGTGGAGCACTGCCAGCGGGAACTCACACCCCAGCATTTCCGGCTGGGTGTGGCCTGCCTGCGATACCACCCACGCCCCCGGCCCCAGCAGCAGTGCGCAGCCGGGGCTGACCAGGAGCGACATGTCCCCGCACTGGACCGTGCAGCTGCCGCCTGAAAACAGAACGATATGGCACATCTCGGCAGGCAGCTCGAGCCGCCCGCCGGACAGCTTGAGCGCTCCCGCCGTGATCTTCGCGTTGAGTTTTTCCCGTTCGGCGCGCATCTGCCCTTCCCCCTTCTTGCTATGCCTGCCCCGCCGGGGCAGTGCTCTGATATTCTTATCCCCAGTGTACCATGCCCGCCCTCTGCGGGCAAGCCGCAAATCTACGCAAACAACTCAGGAGGCTGTAAAAATGAATCTGTCTCTCATCCGTTCTATGACCCGCAGCGCCGTCTTCGAGCTGGAAAATGGCAAGTGCTTCCGCCCGGAGCACCCCTTCGCCGTGGCTCTGAACGGCAAGACCATTTATGAAAACTGCAACACCAACGTGTTCTCCCTCTTCTCCCTGACTCCGTCCACCACCTACACCGTGGAGGTAGACACCGAGGGTGAGCACCTGAAACTGGATTTCACCACCGAGGCCGAGAGCTTCTTTGTGGACGCATCCCGCTATGGCCTCGTCGCCGATGGCGAGACCGACAACACCGGCAGGCTGCAGGCTGCTCTTTCCACCTGCCCCAGGGGCGGCACGGTATATGTCCCCGCTGGCCGCTACCGCACCGCCAGCCTCTTCATGAAGAGCTGCACCACCCTCTACCTCGAGAAGGGCGCTGTGCTGCTGGGCGACAATGACCGCACCCACTACCCCATCCTGCCCGGCGTCATCCCCAGCGAGAACGAAGTGGACGAATACTACCTCACCGGCTGGGAGGGCAACCCGCTGAACAGCTTTGCGGGCCTGCTGAACATCACCCAGGTGCATGACGTCGTCGTCACCGGCGAAGGCACACTGGACTGCGACGCCCAGAATGGCGACTGGTGGGTCAACCCCAAGGTCAAGCGCATCGCATGGCGTCCCCGCGCCGTGGCGATGGTGGACAGCGAGAACGTCTGCCTCCACGGCATCACCGTGCAGAACAGCTACTCCTGGACCATCCACCCCATCTTCGTCAAACACCTCGACCTGCTGAACTTCAACATCAACAATCCCTACAACGCCCCCAACACCGACGGCATCGACCCCGAGAGCTGCGAGTACATCCGCATCATCGGCGTGAACATCCACGTCGGTGACGACTGCATCGCCATGAAGGCCAGCAAGGTCTTCCTCGGCATGAAGCTCAAGAAGAGCTGCGAGCACACCGTCATCCGCAACTGCCTGCTGGACAAGGGCCACGGCGGCATCGTCATCGGCAGCGAGATGAGCGGCGGCGTCAAGGACATGGTGGTCACCCAGTGCCTCATGGACCACACCGACCGCGGCCTCCGCGTCAAGACCCGCCGCGGCCGCGGCAACACCGCCGTCATCGACGGTCTGGTGTTCCGCAACGTGGAGATGCGGGGCGTCAAGGCTCCCTTCGTCATCAATATGTTCTACTTCTGCGACCCGGACGGCCACGGCCCCTATGTCCAGTGCCGCGAGGCTCTGCCCGTGGACGAATACACCCCGAAGCTCGGCACCCTGACCATAGAAGACATCGTGGCCACCGACGCACAGTTTGCGGGCTGCTACTTTGACGGCCTGCCCGAGCAGCCCATCGAGGGCGTCTCCATGAAGAACGTCACCATTACCTTCGACCCCGACGCAAAGGAGGGTCAGGCTGCCATGGCCGACAACCGCCCGCTGGTCAAGAAGCTGGCCATCTACGCCGAAAACGTCAAGAACATCGAGCTGCACAACGTCAAGATCGAGGGCTACGAGGGCGAGCGCCTGCGCTTTGCCAACGTCGGCCATTTTGAGGAGGACTAAGCCATGACTCATGAAGAGATTTTGTCCATGCTGGGCGATTATGTGGACTACCTCATCGCCAATTCCAGCGCCGAGGCCCCCATGTGGAACATCGAGAAGGTCCGCAGCGGCAAGCCCAACAAGTGGAACTACATCGACGGCTGCATGATCACCGCCTGCCTGAGCCTGTATAAGACTACCGGCGACGAAAAGTATCTGAAATTTTCCAAGGATTTCATCGACTGGTTCGTGCAGGAAGACGGCTCCATCAAGACCTACGACCCGAAGGAGTACAACCTCGACAACGTGAATCAGGGCAAAAACCTGTTCATCCTCTACGACATCTTCGGCGACGAGAAGTACCGCAAGGCCATCGACACCATCCGCAGCCAGCTGCTCACCCAGCCCCGCACCAGGGAGGGCAACTTCTGGCACAAGGACATTTATCCGTGGCAGGTCTGGCTGGACGGCACCTACATGGCCCAGCCCTTCTATATGGAGTACGAGACCCGCTACAACAAGATGCAGGGCTGCATTGACAGCTACAAGCAGTTCATGAACATCAAGAAGCACATGCGGGACGAGAAGACCGGCCTGTACTACCACGGCTACGACGAGAGCCGCCAGATGTACTGGGCCGACCCCGTCACCGGCTGCAGCCCCAACTTCTGGCTGCGGGCCATGGGCTGGTTCATGGTGGCGATGGTGGACGTGCTGGAGCGGATGGATGAGCAGCTGTACAACGAGTACCGCGGCATCATGGCGATGTTCAAGCAGACCATTGAGGACGTCCACAAGTTCCAGGACGAGGAGACCGGCATGTTCTGGCAGGTGATGGACCACCCCGGCGTCGAGGGCAACTACCTCGAGACCAGCGGCACGGCCCTCTTCGCCTACGCCGTGCTCAAGGGCGTGCGTCTCGGCTACCTGCCCAAGCGGATGGCCGCATGGGCCGAGAAAGCCTTCTACGGCACCTGTGACAAGTATCTGAGCAAGAACCCGGACGGCAGCCTGCAGCTGGATGGCATCTGCCTCGTGGCCGGCCTCGGCGGCAAGGACCACCGCGACGGCTCGCTGGCTTACTATTTCAGTGAGCCGGTGGTCTGCAACGACGCAAAGGGCGTCGGCCCGCTGGTGCTGGCCTATACCGAGATGATAGCACGGAAGTAAGAAAGACCGTATCGCGCAAGAAAGCGCCCCGGCTCCCTCACTGCACGAGGGAGCCGGGGCGCTTTTTGATGAGGTCCATTTTTTATTAGCCGCTTAACTTAACGGCATTGGCCGGATGGCTCGTTTTACTTATTTATTTTTTACCAGCAGCGCCTGATAGGGCTTCAGTTCCACATCCGCCAGCCAGACGGAAGCGCCCTCCGGGGTGTGATACTTGCCGCCCAGAGCGTCCAGACCGGCTCCTGCCGGGTACTCGGTAAAGTTGAACAGTCCCACCAGCGTTTCCTCGCCGCGCTTGCGTACCAGTGCCAACACGCCGGGGTTGTGGCTGTCCCATGTGGTCACCCACGCATCCGGGGCAAAGCAGGGGTCTGCCCGCATTTGGCGCAGCTGCTCCATGCCCTGCCACAACTTGTTTTGCAGCGTGCCTTTTTGGGTGCGCTGCTTGGCGTCCTCCCAGTTGAATTTACTGCGGTGCAGATTGCGGCTGTCCTCCACACGGTCAGGGTCGTTTTTGTAGTCCCAGCCGTTGCGCTGGGCGATCTCGTCCCCGCAGTTCAGCATGGGGAAGCCCTGCAAGAATGCCATAGCAGTGTGCAGCAGCAGGTCGCGCTTCACGGCATAATCCAGCGCAATTTTATCGTTTTTCTCAAGTGCCTGTTCGATACCGCACAGGCTGGCGGTGGTGCCGCAGCTGCGGGCATCGCCGGTGGCGGGGTCGTAATTGTACAGCTCGCCCTTTGCCCAGCTGCCGGGGAAATTGCCCTCGTAGAAGTGGTACAGATATTCCTTGTGCTTCTGCGGGTCCATGCCCAGCCGGTTTTCCACCGCCTCGTCCAGACCCCAGCCAATATCATCGTGGCAGCGCAGATAGTTCACGAACCAGCAGTTGTCCGGCAGGGCGTGGAGGGCATCCAGCTGGGCTTTCAGCAGCCGGGTGTCCCGGCTGGCAAGGGCACCCCACAGGTTGACCATGGTGGATACGTTGTAGAGCATATGGCATTCCGGTTTTTCCGGGGTGCCGAAGTACGCTGCCAGCTCCTTGGGAGCCATGACCACCTCGCCCTTGAGGATAACTGCCGGGCAGACGCATTCCAGCACCATGCGGAGCATCCGCACGATGGTGTGTACCTGCGGCAGATTGCGGCAGGTGGTGCCCAGCTGCTTCCAGATGTAGGGTACGGCGTCAATGCGGAACACCTCTACGCCGAGGTTGGCAAGATGCAGGATGCTCTTGGTCATGTCCACGAACACCGCCGGGTTTGCGTAGTTCAGGTCCCACTGATAGTCGTGGAAGGTGGTCAGCACCCACTTGTGCATCTCCTCACACCATGTAAAGTTGCCGGGGGCGGTGTTGGGGAACACCTGCGGCACAGTCTGCTCGTACTGGTCGGGGATGGTGCGGTCGTCATAGAGATGGTAATACGCCTGAAACCACGGGTCGCCTGCCTTTGCTGCCATGGCCCAGCGGTGGGTGCTGGCGGTGTGGTTCATCACGAAATCCAGACACAGGCTGATGCCCGCCTTGCGCAGCTCCCGGGTCAGATCTTCCAGATCCTTGTTGGTGCCAAGGGCAGGGTCTACGGTGTCGAAATCCTCCACCGCATAGCCGCCATCGTTGTGGGGATGGGGCATCTGCAGCAGGGGCATCAGGTGCAGATAGGTCAGCTTCTGCTCTTTGAGGTAGGGCAGCTTCTTTGCCAGCTCTTTCAAGTTCCCGGCAAAGAGGTCGGTGTACATGGTCATGCCGAACATATTGCCACGCTTGTACCAGTCCGGGTCGGCAGAGCGTGCCTTATCCAGAGCTTTCAGCTCGGCACTGCGGGCGTTGTAGGCTTCTGCCATCTCCCGCTCCAAAACCTCCAGCCCTTCCCGGTTGTGGTACAGTTCCATGAACAGCCATTCCAGCTCGTCCTTGTGCTTGGCAAACCGGGACACAAATTCCTGTTTCGCTGCCATGGTTCAGCCCTCCACTTCTGCAAGGGTGGGCATGGCAGGGATGGCACCGTGGCGGCTGGTGGTGATGCTGGCTGCCTTGTTGGCAAAAGCCAGAATGCCTTCCAGCTTGTCCACAGTCAGGGTGTCCAGCTCCTCCTTGCAGAGCTTGGACAGAGCCGCTCCAAAGAAGGTATCGCCTGCGCCGTTGGTGTCGCCTACCTTGCAGGGAACGCCAGCCACATGGCCGGTCTTGTCCCCAAAGCGATAGAATACACCGTTTGCACCCAAGGTGACGAAGATCAGCCGGATGCCATTCTGTGCCAGCTGTGCTGTGCCGCTTTCGCAATCAGTGGTGCCGGTGAGCAGGGGCAGCTCTTCATCGGACACTTTCAGAATATCCACCAGCGGCAGGGGAGCTTTCATCTGGGCAATGGCTTCCTCTTTGTTCTTCCAGAGGTTTGCACGGTAGTTCGGGTCATAAGTAATGACAGCACCCATCTTTTTGGCACGGGCGGCGGCATCCAGTGTGGCGGTGCGGGAAGGGTCGGCGGTCAGGCTGACAGAACCGAAGTGGACGATTTTGGCAGCCTTCAGAGCGCCCTCCGAAATGTCCTCTTTGCTCAGCATCACGTCAGCGTTGGCGCTGCGGTAGAAGCTGAAATCCCGCTCGCCGGTAGCATCCACCGAGACCACCGCCATGGTGGTGGGGTGGTCTGCATCCACCGCCATGCCGGAAACGTCCACCTTGTTCTCTGCCAGAACCTCTTTCAGGTAGCGGCCAAAGGCATCTGCGCCCACCTTGCCGATAAAGGCAGTCTGTGCGCCCAGCCGGGCGGCAGCCACCGCCAGATTGGCCGGAGCACCGCCGGGGTTTGCGGCAAACTGAGGGATGCCGCGCTCATCCTTGCCGGTCTGGGTCAGGTCGATCAAAACTTCACCAATCGTTAAAATGTCCATGATAATTCTCCTTATTCTTGATGTGAAACCCAACGATCACCGCTGGAACAGATAATGAATGTAAGCGGCTGCACGCTCCGGGTGCGGTGCATTCTGCACTACCCCAAGATAGACCTTGCCAGAAAAACCTGCCTGCCTGACAAACGGCGTGTCCGAAATATCCAGCACGGTCCCACCGGCGTTCAAACCCGACAGTGCATGGAAAGACGCATCCAGTGTCCGCAGATCGAGAAAATAATCATCTGCCAACAGTCGATCCCGTGCGTATTCGTCCATCAGAACAACATCTAACTGCTGGGCACTGACTGCACCCAGCAGCTTCATCTCCGAAGCATATACATACTGCTCCTCTGCGCGTTCGCTTTCGCTGAGCAGCAAGCCGGACAGCAGATCGACCTGTTGCTTTTTGGTCAGACCCTGCGCCTCGGCAAAGCCGGTGGTAAGCTGTTCCGTCAGATCAGACCCGGCAGTGATATTTATCAGACCAAGGTAAAGCACATCCTCTTTTTTCGTCACATGGCGGTAGGCTGCATACCCGAGGATATAGACGACGATGAGCACGATCGCAATGGGCAGCTTGTAATATGCCCAGATGTGCTCCCACTTTTTGCGCCCATGGAGGGAGCGGAGCGTATCCCGGTCAGTTTTTGTCATGGTCGTATTCCTCGTGTACTGCATCAGGGTCTCCACCGATCAGATAGAGGATCCGAAGCATCAGAAAGGAGCAGAGCATGGCGCAGAAGCCCATGCCCAGCAGGAATGCAGGCGTGAACACAAACACTATGACGTACCCCATGATGCCATAGACCGCCGCCATCAGCAGGGTGCAAAACAGATACCGGACACCCACGAGAAACGCCGTTTTCAGGATGCCGAAGGTGGTGTTTTCAAACCGTGCCAGCAGAGGAAAGGCATACAGCAGAACGATGCCGTACAGAACTGCCGCACCAATAAGCACTGCAGTGAGCAGCGTCCAGAAAATGTTTTCGCTCCACATTCGGCGCAGCACAAAGCCATCCGCAGCCAGGAAACTGCCGACTGCCAGCAGGATAAGCCAGAGTTTTGTGGCAGGCTTAAAATTTTCCCGGAACGCCTTAAAAAACATCCGGGTCAGACCATCATCCCGATCTTCCGCCATTTTGAGCGTGACGTAGAACAATGCGGTCGTAGAAGCCCCTATGGTAACGATGGGCAGGCTGCACACGAGCCATAAGATGTTCAGGTAAGCACTGTAAGTCAATTTCGTCAGCACAGCAAACAGCGGCTTGTCCGTATTGCACAGGTCACGCATGGTGGTTCTCCTTTCGCTCAATCTCCTGTGGATTCGCGCAGGATCAGGTTGGTTTCCGTATAGACGGTGCGATAGTTCAGCGATGGCTCTTCGATACGGGTCATAAGCAGATTGGCAGCGGTGTAGCCCATGATCTGTTCATGGATATGGATCGAAGTCAGACGGGGGACAAAGTAGGAAGCCTCCTGACTGTCATCGAAGCCGCAGACCCAGATATCATCGGGAACCGAATACCCCAGCTCATTCAATGCCTTGACCAGATCCATGGCAACAAAGTCATTGGCGCAGACAAAGGCATCCGGCATCGTTTTGAACCGACGTATGGTTTCGTACAGGGATACCGGATAGTTCTGCTGTCCAGATGGCATCGCACAGGTGCTCAGGCCTTCTGTCAGACCAAAGTACTCCACTGCATCCTTATAAGCCATATAACGCTCAAAGAAGGACTGACAGTGGTTTTTATCCCCCGCAAAGCTGATGCGTTTTTTGCCGCGCTGGACCATGTGGGCCACCGCATTCTGGATCTCAATGCGGTTTTCCATATAAAGGCGGTCGGCTTTAAGAGGAGGACGCATATCCATCACAGGGGTGTCTACAAACAGCAGCGGAACATCCAGATCGCACAGCATCTGTGCGTAGTCATAGTCGAATACTTCAAAGCAGATGATGCCGGCTGTGCGCTGGATGTCGAGAGAAGATGGAAGTTTTTTCTCTTTCAGCTCTATGGGAGAAATGCGATGAATGGTCATGCCGCTGTGCAGATGATCGATTTCCGACTGGAAACGATCCAGCATCATGGAGGAAAAGTGAGAGCTGCTCAGAAACTGGGTCGTCAGCATGGCGATCTCCCGTTTGTCACTCGGCAGAATGGAAAGCCCTGCTGTTTTTGCAGCGCCTTCCTGAAACAGCGGCAGATAGGCAAACTGCTTATAGCCCATTTCGGCGGCTTTGCGCAGGATCTTCTCCCGTGTGGCATCTGCCAGCACACCGGTGTTGTTGATGGCCTTTGAAACTGTGTTGCGGGAAAGCTGCAATTCGCTTGCAATATCCTGAATGGTGACCCTGGTTGCCATAAGTCATCCTCTTTCTTTATAATACAGGAGCGGATGTTCTTTCTTTTATAGATAAAGTCTGGTGACGGATCTTATTCTTTGCGACTCCAGTATAGTGCAAATGCACAAATTAGTCAAATGCAAAAATGCAAATCATCATTTTGCATATTTGCGCACTTTCGAATTTGTGCATCTGTACAAATCCACAGTATTTATTGATATATACCATGAATTATCGTTGACATTCGCTTGCCTGCGTGATATAAATGAATTACAGAGTTTTACATTTGCACAATCAAAGTGAAAAACGTAAAATTCAAAGGTGCAAATGTAAAACACAAATCAAGCGGCAAGCAAATCAAAAAGGAGGAGAATGATTCATGAAAGCAAAGACGGCCTCGCCGGAAACGGCTGTGCTGACAGCAGAACGCAAGCTGCACAACACATGGGTCTACATCAAACGGCATTGGCAGCTTTACCTGTTGTTCCTGCTGCCTGCCGTGGTGCTGACGCTGGTGTTTAAGTACGCTCCCATGGGCGGTGTGCTGATCGCATTCCAGAAGTACAATCCCTTCAAGGGCATCTGGGGCAGCGAGTGGGTAGGCTTCAAAAACTTTACCCGCTTCATGTCCTCGCCGGACTTCCAGCGCTATCTGATCAACACCCTGAAGCTGAGCGTCTACGGTCTGCTGTGGGGCTTCCCGATCCCCATCCTGCTGGCATTCCTGCTCAACCGTATCGAGAGCAAGAAGATCAAGCAGAAGGTGCAGCTGGTGCTGTATATGCCCAACTTCATCTCGGTCATCGTGCTGTGCGGTATCGTCCGGGTGCTGCTGAGTGTCACCGGTCCGGTGAACGGCCTGCTTCACACCAGCATCAACTTCATGACGCTGCCGGAAGCGTTCCGCCCCATCTACATCATCAGCGGCATCTGGCAGGGTGCCGGCTGGGCATCCATCATGTACACCGCGTCCCTTTCTAACGCCAGCAAAGATCTGAAGGAAGCTGCGATGATCGACGGCGCAAACCTGATCCAGCAGATCATGACGGTGGAGTGGCCCGCCATTAAGGATATGGTCGTTATTCAGTTCATCCTGCAGGCAGGCAACATCATGAGCATCGGTTTTGAAAAAGCCTATGCCCTGCAAACTGACCTGAACCTGAACACTGCCGAGATCATTGCAACGTACGTTTATAAAAAGGGCCTGTTGGACGGCGATTACAGCTTTTCCACGGCAGTCGGTCTGTTCAACACCGTTGTCAACGTCATCCTGCTGATCGCAGTGAACAAGGTCGTTGCCAAAATGAACGATGGCAAGGGCTTGTAAGGAGGGGTTTACCATGGCAAAACAGAAAAAATCAAAAATGGCCCTCTACACCAGACAAGATAAGATCATCCTGTACTGCGGCTACGCACTTCTGGGCTTGTTCCTGCTGGCGATCATCGTTCCGATGATCTACATCGTCATCGCGTCCTTTATGGACCCGGTCACTCTGCAAAACAAGGGCATCTCCTTTGATTTCAGCAAGTGGAGTCTGGATGCTTACCAGCGTGTCGTTTCGGACAAGCAGATCTGGGTCGGCTTCAAGAACGCAATCCTTTACTCGATCATCTTCACCATCATCTCGGTAGCTGTGACGATGCTTGCCGCTTATCCCATGTCGCTGCCGGACTTCAAAGGCAAAAAGATCTTCAACGCCTTGTTTGTGATCACGATGTTTTTCAGCGGCGGTCTGATCCCCACCTACCTGCTCATCAACAATCTAGGTCTGCTGGATTCCATGTGGGCGGTCATTCTGCCGGGAGCATTCAGCGTGTGGAACATGATCATTGCCCGTACCTATTATCAAGGCATCCCGCGTGAGCTGCGTGAAGCTGCGGATGTGGATGGAGCCAGCGAGATGCTTTATTTCTTCAAGATCCTGCTGCCTGTCTGTATGCCGGTGGTGGCAGTTCTGGCTCTGTGGCAGTTCGTGGCAATGTGGAACAGCTACTTTGACGCCATGATCTACCTGAACAGCGCATCGAAGCAGCCGCTGCAGCTGGTGCTGCGTTCCATCCTGATCCAGAGCCAGCCGGAATCCGGCATGATTGCAGATATCCAAAGTACTGCCGAACGTGCGAAGATGGCAGAGCTGCTCAAATATGCAACCATTATTATTTCCAGTCTGCCGCTGCTGGTGATGTATCCCTTCTTCCAGAAGTATTTTGATGCCGGCATCATGGCTGGTTCCATTAAAGGCTGAGGATATTCCAGAATTTTATGAGCCGGTACGCTCATCTGTTACACGAAAAAAGAAACATGAAAAAGGAGAAAATACCATGAAAAAGCTGATCTCTCGCCGCAACTTCCTCAAGGTCTGCGCTCTGGCGGGCTCTGCCGCTGCTCTGTCTGCCTGTGGCGGCGGCAAATCCACCGGCAGCAACAATTCTGCTGCCGCAGCTGTGGATGTGACTGGTGCCGTTACATTTCCGCTGTCCGAAAAGGTCACCTTTACCGGTATGACCAGCTTCCCTGTGGGCAGCGAACCCGAGCCGAACAACCGCACCATTTTCAAGCGGCTGGAAGAGCAGACCAATGTGCATATCGACTGGACCGCCATCCAGTCCGACCAGTGGAGCGATAAGATCACCCTGAATATGTCCAACCCCAACACCCTGACGGATTTTGTTTTTACTGCTGATTTTACCGACAGCAATCTGCTGCGCTACGCAGATCAGGGTGTCATCCTCAATCTGGAAGACTACATTGACAACAATATGCCTAATCTCCAGAAGGTCTTTGAGCAGTACCCGGAGTACCGCACCATGTGCACCGACAGCGATGGCCACATCTGGGCACTGCCCTGGATCGAGCAGCTCGGCTCAGAAAAGACCGCCATCCAGACCATTGGCAACATGAGCTTCATCAATACCAAGTGGCTGAACTTCCTCGGTCTGTCGATGCCCACCACAGTGGACGAGTTTGAGCAGGTGCTGATGGCATTCCGTGATAACGCCGCTTCTCTCAAGGCAGAGTATGGCATTGACGGCGACATCATCCCCATGTCCTGCATCGTCAACAACGGCGATCAGGACCCCAGCATCCTCATCAATGGCTTTGGCGAAGGCTACGGCGACGCTGACAAGGACCGTCATATTGCCGTTACCAACGACCGGAAAGTCATCTGCGCCGCCACCCAGCAGGGCTACCGCGATGGTCTGGACTGGCTGCACAAGCTGTATGCCGAGAAGCTCATCGACCCGGAGTGCTTCACGCAGGAGTGGTCCACCTATGTTTCCAAGGGCAAGGCTGGCCGCTATGGTGTCTGCTTCAGCTGGGATGTTGCCAACATCGACAACCTGACCGACTGGGAGCCGCTGCCTGCCCTGACCGCCGATACCCGCAATATCACCCCGCAGAACGGCTCTTTCACCAGCGGCTTTGCCCGCGGCAGATGCGTTGTCACCGCAAAGGCGGCTAATCCTGCACTGGTTTGTGCATGGCTGGATCAGATGTACGCCCCCCTCCAGTCTCCGCAGAACAACTGGGGTACTTACGGCGATGCGGAAGGCTTTAACATTTTTGAACTGTCCACCAACGATAAGGGCGAGCCCATGCTGAAGCACGCTCCTCTGGGCGATGCTTCTCCCGTGGAAGTCCGTGAAGCGCAGTGTGTCAGTGGGCCTCTGGCGGTTCTGGATGATTACTATGGTGTATACGTTACCTGCCCGGACGATGCACAGTATCGTCTGGACTGGATCAAGGAGATCTACACCCCGGATATGAACAACGATTATGTCTATCCCAATGTCTTTATGAGCAACGAGGACACCGAGCAGGTCTCTAACCTGCAGGCAGATCTGCAGACCTACATGAATACGCAGAAGGCCAACTGGATCATGAACGGCACTACGGATGCAGAGTGGAACGAATATCTGAGCAAGCTGGAAGCCTACGGCCTGTCCGACTATCTGGGCATTATGCAGAAATATCTGGATGCTTACTACGCATAAGAATTCTTTCCTTTGGAGGATTCCATGAACGATTTGACTTTACAAAAAGCCCGCGCCTACGAGGCCGAGCACGGCGCTGCCATTTCCCCGGCGGAACGCCCTGCCTACCACATGACTCCTTATGTGGGCTGGCTCAACGACCCCAACGGCTTCTCTTATTATAAAGGGAAGTATCACCAGTTCTATCAGTATAACCCCTACGATGTGCGGTGGGCGCCCATGCACTGGGGTCACGCCGTCAGCACCGACCTGCTGCACTGGGAGTATCTGCCCTGTGCGCTCGCACCGGATTCCCCGGCAGACAATGGCCCCGGCTGCTTCTCCGGCTCTGCCACCCAGATGGATGACGGCAAGCAGCTGCTGATGTACACCAGTGTGGTGGCAGAAAAGCAGCCCAATGGGGAGATGCGGGACATCCAGACCCAGAGCATTGCCATCGGTGACGGACTGAACTACGAAAAGCCTGCCTGCAACCCGGTGCTGACCCAGAAAGACCTGCCGGAAGGCTTCAGCAGGTTCGATTTCCGGGACCCCAAGATCTGGCGTGAGGCCGACGGCACCTACTCTGCCGTCACCGTCTGCCTGGCCGAGGACGGCAGCGGCGCAGCGGCACTGTTCCAGAGCAAGGACGGCTTCGACTGGCACTTTGTCACGGTGCTGGAACGCTGCAACAATCAGTACGGCAAAATGTGGGAGTGCCCGGACTTCTTCCCGCTGGACGGTAAGCAGGTCCTGATGCTGGGGCCCATGGAGATGCTGCCCAAGGGCGAGTTCCACAACGGCCACAACGTCATTGCCTTCATCGGCAGCTACGACGAAGCCACCCACACCTTCACCAGGGAAAATGTGCAGCAGATGGATGGCGGCATCGACTTCTACGCCACCCAGACCACCCTTGCCCCGGATGGCCGCCGCATCATGACCGCATGGCTGCAGACATGGTCGGACACCGAGGACAAGCCGCAGGGCTGCAAGTGGTTCGGGCAGACCATCTGCCCCCGCGAGCTGCACATCAAGGACGGACGCATTATTCAGACCCCGGTGCGGGAGCTGGATGCCGTCCACGGTAAGCGCACCTTCCACGAAAATGTGACGGTGCAAAGCGAAACAGCGCTGGAGGGCATCAAGGGCCGTGTGGCCGACCTGACCGTCACGGTGCAGCCCGGCGAATACCGCTCCTTTACTCTGAAGCTCGCCGCCGATGCAGGCCATCACACCAGCCTGACCTACGACCCCTACACCTCCGAGCTGACGCTGGACCGCAGCCATGCCGGTTCCCGTGCAGACATCGTTCACAGCCGCAGCTGCAAAGTACGCAGCCAGAACGGTGCGCTCAAGCTCCGCATCCTGCTGGATAAAAACAGCGTGGAGGTCTTTGTCAACGATGGCGAGCAGACCATGACCGCATGGATCTACACCCCGCAGTCTGCCGATGGCATCACCTTTGCTGCCGATGGCAAAGCAACTGTTACGGTGGAGCAGTTTGAACTGGACCTGTAATCTGATATTTCCTTCATTTCTCCTTCATTGAATACAGCCCCGCTTTGGCTTCTCCTTCGCCAAAGCGGGGCTGTGTTTGTTATGTCATTGTTCTTCCAGCCTGCCGTGGTCACAGCTGAGGGAGAGATAATGCTCGATTTCCCCACCCAACACCATCTGCGCATACTTCAGCGTCTTATTGTAACCACAAACAACTCGAGAGGATGATCCATGTATGAAAAGGACGCGGCTGACGATCTTTTTGTTGATAATGGCATCGATTGTATACCGAGATGATAGCACGGAAGTGACCTCTTCCATATAGCAGAAGACCTCCGCCGCCTTTCAGGGCTGCGGAGGTCTTTTTTACAGATAAAGCGCCGCCCCGGCGCAAAGCAGGGCCGGAGCGTCTCGGGCATACCGGGGTCACCGATGTGGATACACCCCCTCGTGCAGCACGAGGACAAGAGATTTTGGAATTTATTTTTTCTGTTCAGGGCCAAAGAAATGCAGGACCCTCAGCGGAGCCTCCGCATACAGTGTAAATCTTCCCGTTCCAGCGGGGACAAAGAGCTGGTCGGTCTTTTTCAGAGGCAGGCTGCGGCCGTTTGCGCTCAGGGTTCCTGCGCCTTCCAGCACATAGATGCCGCTGCCGCGCGGCGGGCAGTCCACCGTCAGGGTGTCGGAGACGTTTACTTCGTCCAGACGGAAGAGCGGCGTATTGCGATAGCCCACCAGCGTCGTGATGCTTCCGCCCGCCGTTTTCAGCACCGTTTCCGGTTCGATGAACCAGCGGTCGTGGATCTCCTCGCGGCTGTGTGGCTCATAGTGGAAGCATTCGAACATCTTTTCAAAGCCAAGCCCCTGATGGCACATACTGTCGGCCACGGCAAAGCCGCTGGGCGTCGTGCGCTCCACCCGGATCGTATAATCCGTCGGCTCCTGGATCTCCACGAGGAAGCAGCCCGCGCCGATGGCGTGGGGCATACCGCCCTCGATCAGGATGGTGTCGCCCGGATGCACCGGGTATTTCTGCATCCCGGCCAGCATCCCGGGAATATCCTGTGCGTGGAACAGCGCTTCCCACCGCGCGCGGGTCATGTCCGGCTGGAAGCCGTAGTAGATGCAGGGCTCTTCGCCGTTCACGGGGTGGCCGCTGAGGATGTGCCAGCACTCAGTCTTGCCGTACTGGCTCTGGAACAGCCGCAGGGCCGTCGGCCTGTCGGGATGCACCTGCAAGGTCAGGCGCTCGGCGCTGTCGATGAGCTTGGTCAGCACGCCGAGGGTGGGCTGTACCGCGCCTTTGCCGAGATAGCCCTCCGTATCGCTTTCCAGCACCGATTTCAGGGTGACGTCGGTGCCGCGCAGGTGGCTCATGCCCTCTTCGGGGAATTGCTCCCGTCCGGCGTTGCGGGCGGCGACGGTGGAAAGTATCCACTCTTCGGGGAAATGCCCGTCCTCGCCGTTGGAGTCACCGTGCAGGGCGTCCAGCATCCGGCCTCCCAGATAGGTGCGCCACGCCCGGGGGTTGTCCAGCAGGAAAGGGAAATCTGTTGTCGGTTTCATAAAACCCTCCATAAAAGGCACAGAGCCTGCCTTTCCAAGGCAGGAAAGACAGGCTCTGCTTTATTATTATCGCAATTTTCAAAAATAGTGCCTATCGAAACGGCATATTTGCGATATGCAGTTTGCGGATGTTGCTTGTGCATTAAAAACGCAAACTGCTATAGATAGAAGAATCAGAGAGATGTGGAAAGCTTGATTTAAGCGCCGTACACGAGGTTCGGCAGGAAGAGCACCGCCTGCGGGAAGAATATCATGAACAGGATGACACCCACGATCGCGAGGTAGAAGGGCCAGCCTTTCTTGAAGGTCTCCTCAATGGGACACTCCATGATGTCAGACACGGCATACAGCGCGGTGCCGACAGGGGGAGTCATGACGCCGAAGGTGACGGTGGTCATCATGATCATGCCGAACACGACTTCGTTGACGCCGATGCTGCGCATGACGGGCAGCAGGATGGGGGTCAGGATCAGGGCGATAACGGTGGTCTCCATGAACATACCGCAGATCAGCAGGAAGACGACGACCAGCAGCAGCAGGATCGCGCTGTTGCTGGTGATGCCCAGCAGAGCGTTTGCAATGGTGACAGTGATGTTATCGAACACGATGCCGTAGCCGAACACGCCGGAGAACGCCAGAATGATGGTGATGACGGTGATGTCCTTCACGCTGTCGCGCAGGGTCTGCAGCAGGCTCTCCCAAGTCAGCTCGTGGTAGAACACGGTGCCGACCAGCAGGGCGTATGCGCAGGCAAAGGAGCCGGACTCGGTGGGGCTCATGATGCCGAAGCGGATCAGGACGATCAGCAGGACAGGGAACAGAATGGCCCAGATACTATCCAGCAGAGCCTTCAGGATCTCAGACAGCGGAGCCGGATGGTCATGCTCGGGCTTGTAGCCGAAGCGGCGGGCGCTCCAGGTGACGGCCAGCATCAGCAGCACGCACATCAGGATGCCGGGGACCCAGCCAGCCATGAACAGACGGCCAATGGACACCTCGCCGACGGTGCCGTAGATGATCAGGCCCATGCTCGGCGGAATGGTGGCGACGATCAGGCCGGACAGGCCGTTGATGGCGGCAGACCAGCCGCGGTCGTAGCCCAGACGGGTCATCTCAGGTCCGAGGATGCGGCACTCCATCGAAGCATCTGCAACCGCAGAACCGGAGACGCCGCCCATCAGGGTGGACATCAGGCAGGAGACCTGACCGATGTTGCCGTACATATGGCCGGTGCAGGCGTTGGCAAAGCGCATCAGGCGCTTGGTGATGCCGCAGCTGTTCATCAGGTTGCCGGCCAGAATGAACAGGGGGATGGCCAGCATGGTAAAGCTCTGAGAAGTGGAAATGGATTTCTGCACCAGAACGGTCATGGGCAGGTCGCGAATCATAAAGAACGAGAAGCCCGACAGACCGATGGAGAATGCCACGGGCATACCCAGCAGCAGAAACACAAAGAAGATACCGATTGCAATAAACATTAGCCGACGTCCCTCCCTGCTTCGTGTTTGACTTCCTGACCAGCGGGCGTCTTGACGCGCTCAATGATGTTCAGGATGGTGGAGATGAGCATAAAGAAGGAGCCGACAGGCACAGCCATCGTGACCCAGCTGTAGCTGATGTGCAGAGAAGTGATCTGACGTGCCCAGCCGGTGGTGGTCATGCCGTAGCCGTAGTAGATCAGCACGCAGAGGAACGCTGCGATGATGACTTTGAACAGGATGTCCAGAACCTTCTGCACACCGGCGGGGAACTTCTTGACGAACAGATCAACACCGATCAGGCCGGAACCGCGCATTGCAACGTCGCTGCCGAGGAAGATCAGCCATGCGAAGGCGATCAGTGCAACGTCCTGTGCCCAGTTCAGCGGATGGCCAATGGTACGCATCAGCGCCGAAACAAAGACGAGGACCGCAATGCCTGCAACCAGGATCAGAGCGATCAGCTCTTCCAGCTTACAGACTTTTTCATAAAATTTCTTCATAGAAAGTCGTCCTTATTCACAATACCTCCTGCACAGCGAGCTGCCATGCAGGAGGACATTTACGTTATGGTCGATTCAGCTTTTTAAGGGATCAGGCCTCGACGCCGGCTTCCTTGTACAGCTGCTCGCGCAGCTCGGTCCAGCCCAGCTTCTCGTATGCGGGCTTGACAGCCTCACGGAAGATGTCCTTATCGACCTCGACGATGGTCATGCCGTTGTCGGTCAGGACCTTCTCCATGTCAGCCTGAGCAGCGATGATGTCCTGAGCATTGTTGTATGCGCAGTCGCTGAAGTCCTTCTTCATGACTTCCTGATACTCGGCGGGCAGCTTGTCGAACCATGCCTGACCGCAGATGACCATGTTGAACAGGTTGATGTGCTCGGTCTTGCTGACATACTCGCAGACCTCGTAGATCTTGCTGGAAACAGCGGAGGTGTACTGGACTTCGCAGCCGTCGATGGACTTGGTCTGGATGCCGTTGTAGACCTCAGACCATGCGATGTTGTACGGGGTAGCGCCCATAGCGGAGATGGACTCAACGTACGGGTCAGCACCGGGGGTGCGGATGACAGCGCCCTTCAGATCGGCGGGGGTTTTGTAAGGCTTGTGGCCCATGAAGGAACGAGCACCGTCGTAGTAGTTGTAGCACAGGCCGCAGATGCCGTTGTTGGCCAGGTCAGCGTCCCAGCCCTTGAAGGTGTCGGTAGCCATCAGCTTCATGCCGTCCTCGTAGTTGTCCACGATGTAGGCCATGTTCATGATGCCGATGTCGTTGACGTAGCTGGACAGACGGCCTGCGTCGGTCAGGACGGCGATGCCCATGCCCTGCAGAGCCTGGTCGATCATGTCTTCCTCACCGCCCAGCTGGCTGGAAGGATAGATGGTGACCTTCACATGGCCGTCGGTGTCCTCAGCGACCTTGTCGGCAGCAGCCTGCAGGCCCTGATAGATCATGGAAGTATCGGTCTGGGTGGTGGAGAGCTTCAGCTCAAAGACCTCACCGGATGCAGCAGAACCGGCAGTGGAGCCGGCAGTGGAGCCGGAAGCAGCGGTGCCGGCGGTAGAAGCGGAAGAACCGCCGCAGGCGGTCAGGGCAGCAGTTGCAGCCATAGCGCCGCAGACAGCGAGAAACGAACGACGAGAAATCTTCTTCATGTGATTTTTCCTCCTGATTTTTCCAAACAGATCTTGCTCTTCTCGGATGAGCCTCGCGCAGGCCCATCTGATTTTCATGGCTTTATCATACCATGTTCATGTCCTGTTCACAGCTGTAGAATGTCACAAGCAGAATATGACATTCCGCCAAACAAAACATGACAAATGTCACTTCTTTCGTCAAACAGTCGAATAAAAGCCCGCTTTTATGCAGCAGTTTGCACAAAAGCGGGCTTTCTGCGTGGATTTTTTGTCAGCTTGTCAATGTGACGTCGAGCTGCTGCTGAATTTGCAGCAGCTGCAATTCAAAGTTCTTGTCTGCCGACATGGCCTCGGTGATCAGGCGGTCGGCGCTCTCCATCGCCTGATGATACCGCGCAAAGCGGGGCGTGGCAAGCGTATCCTCCATGATGGCGGGCAGGGTAGACATTCCGCGGGAGGCGGTGTCCTGCGAGTCCAGCTGAAGCAGCCGGGCGACCTCATCCGATTCCGTCACACTGTGCAGGGCGGACACGCCGCTCAACTCGGTGTAGACCATCGTCTGCATCTCCTCCGTGCAGGCAATGGTCTTCAGCAGCTCCCACGACAGCCGGGAATGCCTTGTGCGCTGGCTGATACCCAGCATGAGGGTACTCAGCCGGGAGTAGTTGCCGCCGCCGGCGCTTGTGCCGCTGGGCATGGCGATGCAGTCCCACTCAAAGTTCGACGAGCGCTTGATGCGCCACGGATACGGCTCATAGCTGCGGTACTCGGAAAACAGCATCGGGCGGAACGCCACTCTGCCCTCGTCGAAGGTCTTTTCGCTCAGATCCGTTCCGGCGTTGAGCTGGTAGATCTTCCGCGCAAACTGCATGGCGGACTCCTGTGCGCTCTGGTTCAGCAGGCAGTGCTGGCCGTCCTCACTGAACAGCGAACAGCCGTTGGCCACCAGCGCCTCTTCCCAGCCGTAATCGTAGACGCCGAACTGGTCAACGATGCCGTCCCCGTCCGTGTCTCTCGTCAGCTGCTCACACAGGCTGTAAAACTCATCCCACGTCCAATCGTTATCCGGGATGCGGATGTGCTCTTTTTGGAGCAGTGTCTTATTGATGAACATCATCTGCGGCACGCATTCCAGCGGCAGCGCATACTGTTTCCCCTTGTCGGCTCCGGCCTGCAATGCCGCCGGGTAAAAGCCGCTCAGATCCACTTCCGGGTCTTGCTTCATGAACGGATCCAGCTCCCGCAGGGAAGCTGTATCGCTGAAAATTGCAAAGTCCTCGGGAAGAATCACCATCACATCCGGCTCCTGCCCCAGCAGGTACTGGCCGCTGAGCCATTCGGTGTAGTCTTCGACTCGGATGCCGCTGGTGTACTCGACTTTCACGTTGGGGTGCTCTGCCTCAAACTTTTCAATGGCGGCGTCAATAAAGGTATAGTAGTTCTCGCCCGGGACATTCCAATAGCTGTCACACGGGAAGCCGATGTGCAGCACCACCGGACGGCTGGCAGCCACCAGAATGATGACCGCCGCCAGCAGAAAAGGCAGCGCGGCTTTCCAGTACCGGCTCATACGTCTGCCTCCGGCTGGCTGTTCTGGTTCTGCACCGCCCAGATGGCCAGCTGGGTGCGGTCACGGAGTTCCAGCTTGCGCAGGATGCTGCTGATGTAGTTGCGCACCGTGCCTTCGGAGAGATAGAGTCTGCCCGCGATCTCCTTATTGGAGAGGCCGCAGCCCACCTCGCGGATGACCTGCCACTCCATCTTGGTCAGCTCCAGTGCATTCTTTTTATTCACGCGCACCTGCACGTCGCCCTGTGCCATGCGGGAGAACATCTGCAAGACCTTGGACGCCACATCCGGGGCGATGATGGAGCCGCCGCGCGCGGCCTCCCGCACGGCGTTGGTCAGGCCGTCCACCGAGACGCCCTTGAGCAGGTAGCCGGAAGCGCCGTACCGCAGAGCGTCAAACACATAATCGTCATCGTCAAAGGTGGTCAGGATGATGACCTTGATGCCCGGAAACTCCTGCTTGATACGGCGGGTACACTCCACGCCGTCCATCTCGGGCATCCGAATGTCCAGCAGCACCACGTCGGGCTGCTTTTCCTCCACAAGTTCCAGCGCTTCACAGCCATTGGCGGCTGTACCCACCATCTCAATATCTTCCTGCTTGCTCATCACAAAGCTGAGGCTCTGACGGATCAGTTCCTGGTCGTCGGCCAGAAGCACCTTTATCATACCGTTTCCTCCTGTTTCCTCTTTTCACTGCCCGGGGTCTTGCGCAGAGGGATCTCTGCCCGGATGCAGAACCCGTCGCTGTTCTCATACCAGAATGTGCCGCCCAGCATGAGCATCCGCTCCTGCATATGCTGCAAGCCAAAGCCCGGCGTCACGCTCTTGCAGCCAATGCCGTTGTCCCTCACCGACACTTCCAGCACGCCGTCCTCGATATGGCACCGCACCTGGACACGGGTGGCGTGGCCGTGGCGGATGGCGTTGGTGATGCCCTCCTGCACGGTGCGGTAGACGCAGTCTTCCTCATCCTGCGAGAGCGTCAGCCCGGCCAGCGACTCTTCCAGCTGGATCTGCGCGCCGCTGCTCTGCGCCATGCTGGTACACATCTTGTTGAGCGCACCCGAGAGGTTTTCTTTTTCCAGCGAGTCCGGCCGCAGCGCCTTGACCGAGCGCCGGACATCGTTCATTCCGTTGCGGGCGGTGTCGGCTATCAGCTCCATCTGGTGCCGTGCCATCTCGGGCGAGTCGTCCATCATCTGGATGCAGGCGTCTGCGCCCGCTGTGATGCCCGTGAGCACATGGCCTAACGTGTCGTGGATCTCGCGCGCAAGGCGGTTGCGTTCCTGCACCTGTGCGGTGTGGGCGCTCTCCTCGGCGTAGATGCGCAGCTGCTCGTTGGCCTGCTGCAGCTGCTGGTTCAGGTTCAGGATCTCCTGTTTCTCGCTGGTCTGCTGGCTGATGAACAGCACCATGTACAGGATGAAGAGTATCATTTCCAGCGCCGACAGGCTCTCGATCACCAGCTGCAGGACGCTGCGGGTGTGCAGGCTGTAAAAAGCCAAGTATTGTTTCAGCGTCACGGCATGGAGAGCGCTGGTGGCGGCGTCCATGTTGCAGAAAAGGTACACCACGATCATGGCGCTCAGAAAGCGCTTCTGCCGGAGAGCGCGCGGGTCGTCCACCATATCCACGATCGCAAACAGAGCGATTTTGTCGCAGTTCTGCTGGAAGATCAGCGCCGAGGCACTGTACAGTACGCCCTCCAATAAATATAACTGCCAGCTGCTGCGGGAGAGAAAGCCGCTGTCCACCTCATGGGAGCACTTGCTCAGGATGGTGCCCACCGCTGCCAGCATCACGCCCAGGGCAAGCACACCGGGGCGGTACGGCAGCCATTGCAGCTGCTGCAAAAATGTATCCGCACGGCCAACTCTCACCGCGTAGAGCGGCGTGATGATCTGCACCGCAAAGATGAGCAGGATCAGAAATACCGTCAGCCACTCAATGGCATGGTAGAGCACCCGGAGGCCAATGGACAAATTTTCAGTTTTCATTGCCAGCCCTCCGTGCCGTAGCGCAGAATATCCTCCTGCGTGATTTGATTTACCGGCACCACGATGTTGGTCAGGTACGGCTTGCCCTCCAGGATCTCGTACACCACCTCTGCCGCCATCCGGCCGATGCGGAGGGGCGACTGTGCCGAGGTGGCCGTCATCAGCCCTTCGGAGATCAGGGCTTTCGCCTCCGGTGAACCGTCCACGCTGTAGACCAAAGTTGACGAGAGCACGCCCTTTTCTTCCAGCGCCGCCATTGCGCCCAGGGCCGCCTGCTCGTTGACGGCCATCACGACGTCAATGCGCGGGAACGTCTCCAACAGCTGCACCATCGCGCGCATGGCACGGTTCAGCTCGCCGCCGCAGTCCCGCAACTCCAGGATCTGGTAGTCGTTGCCGCTTTTGGTCAGGGTCTGGCAGAAGCCCGAAAGTCTGTCCCAGCTGGAGAACGAATCCGAGTTGGACAGCAGCACGATGCGGGCGCTCTTGGTCTGGCTGATGAGGTGACGGGCGTCCAGCAGACCGGCGCCGTAGTTGTTGGAGGTGATGGTGCAGGTGACAAGCTCCGGGTCGTCCACCTTGGAGTCGATGAGGATGACCGGCACGCCCTTTTCCCTCGCCTTTTCCAGCGCAGGCGTCACGCCCACATAATCCACCGGGTTCACGATGAGCAGCTCAATGCCCTTATTGAGCATATCCTCGATCTCCTGATTCTGCCGCTCTTGATCTTGCCCCGGGTCACGCACCAAGAGCAGATCGCCGTTGCTCTTGATCTGCATCTGGATCTCATCGTTGATGGTCTCATAAAACGGGTCACTCAGGGTCGTATACGTCGCCCCGATCATCCGCGTATGAGTCGGCAGACGCACCGCGTCGATAAACCTTCCCTGCACCCAGATGCCCACTGACACCGCAACCACCAGCATCAGCATCCCCGCCAATGTCCGCCGAAACAGCTCCATCTGCATCCCCTCCTTCCGGCTAATGAGTGGTTTTATTATAGCCCAGTTTCCCTCCGGGAACAAGGGCAAGTTTTTCGGTACACCGTCTCCCCTTCATCTTGACAACCACACGGCGGCAGGGTATGCTTTAACCATCCAACCACATCTGATTTTACAAGAGGGTCTATGAATATTTACGATATTGCACGGGAAGCCGGAGTCTCGATCGCCACCGTCTCCCGCGTGCTCAACCACAAAGATACTGTCCGCGCCGACACCCGCGCCAAGGTGGAAAAGGTGCTCAAACGCTGCAACTACGCTCCCAGTGCCATTGCACAGGGCATGGTCAGCAAGAGCCTGCACACGGTGGCCGTGCTCACAGTGGACATCCGGGATTCCCACTATGCCCGCACAGCCTACACCATCGAGCGCGAGTTTGGCCGCAGAGGGTACGAGGTCATCCTCTGCAACACCGGCGGAGACAGGGCGGAGACGCTGCGCACCCTGCAGGCTGTGGCGCAAAAGCAGGTGGACGGCCTCATCCTGGTCGGCTCGATTTTCAACACCATCTGTCAGGGGGCAGAGATGGAGAACCTTCTGCGCAAAATGCCCGTCGTCCTTGCCAACGGCACGCTGGCTCTGCCGGACGCCTATTCGGTCATGGTCGATGACTGCCGGGGCGTCGCGATGGCCGTGGAGCATCTGGTGAAGACCGGACGCCGGAACCTCTACTATATCAAGGATAAGTCCACCGGCAGCGCCGCTGCCAAGGCGAAGGGCTTCCTCTCCGGGATGACCGCTGCCGGTCTGGACGCAGACGGGCATGTTCTCGAAACCGGCGAGACGCTGGAGGACGGCATCCGCGTGGTGCAGCAGCTTTTGGCCGAGGGCATCCGCCCGGACGGCATTCTCTGCGGTGAGGATCTGACCGCTGCCGGTGTGCTGAAAGCCCTGCTCCGGGCGGGCATCCGCGTCCCCGAGGAGACCGCCGTGGTGGGCTATGATAATTCCACCTATGCCCGCCTGTGCGAGCCGGAATTGACTTCCGTGGACAACAAACCGGAGCAGGTGGCCTTGCTCTGCGTCCAGCTGCTGCAGAGCCGCATTGAGCACGGCGAGGACTATTCTTCTGTCACCTTGCAGCCGGAACTTGTTCAGAGGCAGAGCAGTTAAAGTGTAAAATCTTAGGAGTGTGTGTGTTCCTCGAAATGTAAGCGGTTACACAAATTTTGCAAAATCACTTGATTTTTGCTTTTGTTATGCTATAATCAAGTCAAGAAAGCGCTTACATTATTCTTTTCAAGCACTGCTCAGGAGGAGATATTCATGAAACGTGTCGCCTACGAAGAAATGGTCGCTCAGTTCACCCGCGTGCTGAAAAAGCACGGCTTCACCCCGGCGGACGCCAAAGACGCCGCTGTGATTTTCGCCCAGAACAGCCTTTCCGGCGTGTACAGCCACGGTCTGAATCGCTTTCCGCGCGTGGTGAGCTACCTCGAAAAGGGCGAGATCGACCCACTTGCCCGCGCCGAGTGCATCTCCCGCATGGGCAGTATGGAGCGCTGGGACGGCCACCGCGGCTTCGGCCCGCTGAACGCACAGCGCGCAATGGAGCGTGCCTGCGCCCTCGCCAAAGAGAACGGCGTCGGCATCGTGGCATTGGGCAACAACAACCACTGGATGCGCGGCGGCACCTACGGCTGGCTGGCCGCCGAAAAAGGCTGCATCGGCATCTGCTGGTCGAACACCGCCCCCAATATGCCTGCTTGGGGCGCCAAAGACTGCCGCATCGGCAATAACCCGCTCATCCTCGCTGTCCCCCGCTCCGACGGTCAGCACGTCATGGTGGACTGCGCCTTGAGCCAGTTCAGCTACGGCAAGCTGGAGAGCACCCGTCTGGCTGGCAGGCAGCTGCCCGTACCCGGCGGCTGCGACGAGGACGGCCAGCTCACGACAGACCCCGCCGCCATCGAAAAGAGCGGCCGCGCACTGCCCATCGGCTACTGGAAGGGCAGCGGCCTCTCCATCCTGCTGGATTTGATCGCCACCCTCCTTTCCGGCGGCAATGCCGTCCACACCATCGGGACCTTCGGCGACGAGATCGGTCTGACCCAAATCATGATCGCGATCGACCCCACTAAATTTGGCACCGTCGAGGAAAACGACGCCGTCATCAGCGCCATCCTTGCGGACATCAAGGCCAGCACCCCGGCCAGACCGGATGGCGAAGTCCGCTGGCCCGGCGAGGGAATGCTGCGCACCATCAAAGAAAATCGCGAGCTTGGTGTTCCGGTGGTCGAGGAGATCTGGGAGTCGGTTTTGAAGATGTAAGAAAACCTCCATGTTTTTCACATTTGCTTCTCCTGCGGTGGAAAGTTCTGTCTGTCCGTTTGCAGATCCATAAAAGAAAAAGCCTGAAACTTCTCGGTACATCAAGAAGTTTCAGGCTTTGTTGTGCTTAAATTGGAAATTTACTGCTCAATCGGCTTCATCGTGGGGATACTTTCCGGAACCGGCTTACAATGCTTCGTGATGCTTCACAATCGCGTTTTCACTTGCATTCCCGGTATTCACAATCCTTCGTGATTCGCCGTCATTCTCGTAGTTTTGCTGTCAATTTGCTGTCCTTGGAAGAATTTTGCTGTCAGACAAAACGCTCAGTAAGAGCCCTTCTTTGCTATCAAAAAATATCCAGTGTAGCAGCCAAACGCTCAAATGATTCCTGTTTTTTCTCCTCGGTCGCCTCGGCATAAATGTCCATCGTGGTCTGAATGTCTTTATGCCCCATGACCGATTGGATGACCTTCAGGTTGGTCTCTTTTTCGCAAAGCCTTGTGCAGAACGTGTGCCGCAGATGATGTGCCGAAAAGTCCGGCAGCAGAACCGCCTCCCGGTGCCGCTTCTTTGCTTCCACTTCTTCACCTGCATTATAGTCTGCAATGATGCGCTTGATAGCGCGGTTCACAGACTGCGGATTCGGAACATTACCAAAGCGGTTGCAGAAGATGAAGCCCGACATACCATCAATCTCCACATCATTCCAGCCGGATTCTTTTTGTTCTTCATGCAGCATTTCAAAGGCATCCTTTACGGTATCAAACATCGGGATCGTCCGAACGCCTGCTTCCGTTTTAGGTTTCGAGATGTGCAGAACAGAATTGCGGCTTTCGCCCACCGGGTAATAGACCAGACTGTGATTGATACTGATAGTGCGCCGCTCATAGTCCAAATCATCCCAGCGCAAGCCCAACGCTTCACCAATGCGGCAGCCTGTTCCCAGCAGTACCGTGAACAACGGCCACCAGTGGCAGAAGACCGGGTGATTGGCGATATGTTCCATGAACGCCCGCTGCTGCGGAATCGTCAGGGCATGACGCACACCAGTGGTCCGCTCGGAGCTTTTCTTGATCTCTGCCATCACACCATCCGTGGGATTCTTGCGGACGATTTCATCCCGAACCGCCAGCTGAAAGGTGGGATGCAGCAGCGTGTGAACGCTTTCGAGCGTGTTCGTCTGCAAGCCCTGCTTATCCAACAGGTAATTGTAGAACTGCAGCACATCCGAATACCGAATCTCCGCAATTTTCTTCTTGCCGAAGGTATTACGGATAAAGCGGTCATACATATAAAGATAGTTGCTCCGGGTGGTCTGGCGTAGATTCGTTTTCAGGCTCATATAACGGTCAAACACAAAGTTGACCGTTGCTTTGCCTGCAACGTAAATATCCAGACCGTCCATCTGGTCTTTAGTTAGCTGCGCTTCCTTCTCCCGAAGGGTCACAAGGTCATTTGCGTAGATGTATTTGCGCCGTCCCAGCGGGTCCGTGTAAGAATACGCATACCGCTTATCGGAGCTGCGCTGCATCTCGCCTTTTCGCAGGGTACGCCCCCGCAGGTCTTTTCGTGTCGTTGCCATATCAATTCTCCTTCCCGAAAGAAGAAGGGCTTGATACTATTTAAGGTCGGACAAAACTTTGTCCAGCCCCTGCAAGACAACTTCTGTTACAGTCAGTTGATGTTGTTCGGCATAATTGCAGATACGCTCATACAGGGCATCCTCCACCCGAATGCTCAAGGTTTTCTTTTTTGCATTTTCGGATTTTGGTCGTCCCATCTTTGCCACAGCTGCTCTCATACCTCCACAGCACCAGTATACTTTCCGTGTGACAGGAAGTCAAGCTGCAAAAAGCCCTTCTTGAAAATTTTTACGAAAAATCGAAAGTTCACACTCTGCTCATTGACATTTCGTCCTTGATTTGCTATTATAATGGTAACAACTCCCCCAGGCCTCTGCGCATAGCGTATGCACACTTGGGGGCGTTTTGCTTATAAAGGAGATTTTTCATGGCAGACAAGGACTTCAAAACGATAGAGGAACAAATCGAGATTCTTCGTTCACGCGGCCTTTCCATCGAGGATGAAGCCGAAGCAAAGGATTTTCTGCTGCGGAACAATTATTACCGTGTCAGCGGCTATTCTCTGACGCTCCGCAAGAACGATGTTTTTGCGAAGTCTGCCACGTTCCAAAATATCGAGAACATTTACAATTTCGACCACGAGTTCCGTCACATCATTCTGCACCATATCGAAACCATTGAGGTACAGATGAAGTCCATCTATGCCTATGAATTTACAAAGGTATATGGGCCGCTGGGCTATCTGGATACCGCAAATTTCTCCAATCAGGCAAAACATAAAGAAATCATCGACAAAGCCAACCAGCAGAAGCGTCAGCGGCTGGCCCACGAAGCCTACTTAAAGCACTTCATCAACGATCTGCACCAAGAGATTCCGCTCTGGGCCTACGTTGATTTGCTGACGATCTCCGACATCTCTTTCCTGTATTCCATCTCCGAACGCCCAATAAAAGAAACAATTGCCCATCGGTTCGGGCTTACCATGAATCGCGGCCCGGAAATTCTGGGGCAGTATATGCACAGCATGACGATCATCCGCAATCTTTGCGCACACGGAAGCCGCATTTACAATCGTCTCTTTGAGCAAAAGCCTTCCCTCAACAAGAAAGAACAGGCATTGCTGATCCGCCGGGAAGATGGCACAATGGATAATGCCCATTTCTTCGGATTCTTCCTCATCATGAGAAGGCTTCTGCCTGCTGAGAACTTTGCGGAAATGAAGGAAGCCGTCATTGCTCTGACGGAAAAATATCCGTTTGTGCGAATGGATTATTACGGCTTCCGGGATGACTGGAAAGAAAAGCTCTGATTTTGCATAGAATAAAGGTGACTTCTCCCACGAGCTGCTCTGCAGCGCAACACTGTGGGCGGTCTGGGGCCGGGGGATTTTCCTCCGGCCTATTTTTATGCAATGCGGAAGGTTTCCAGATACCGCTCGAAAATCTCGCAGTTGACCAACGCCACCTTGTCGATTTTATAAACGGCTTTGGCTTCCTTCGCCAACTCCTGAAATTTTGTCAGACCAAGGCTGTATTTTTCAGCCCCTTCCTGATAGCGGACAAACTTTTTCGCGTTCATTTTTGTTCTTTCAACGTCCTTTCGGGCGTAACCCATAAGCAAAACCTCCATGTTTTATTTTTGATGTAAGTTCAAAATTGCCTGCTCACTCTGCTCATCCTGCACCTTTTGCACACTGTGAGCAGGCTGAGCAGGGCTTTTTCAAGTTGATTCTATTTTTTAATCCCACGGACTGGGAACATCAACGGGTAAAAACAGGTCAACGTCTACATTGTGAAAGCCCCGATTTGTGCCAATGCACTTATCATCATAGACGATGCCCAGACTTTTCTGATTATCTTTTAGATGGTGGATAAAGGTTGATGCTGCCAGCGGCTTTTCCAGATTGTCCAGACACCAGCGTTCATAGACTTTATAGAAATCCGTGGATTTGCACTTGGCCCCCTGCCGAATTTCAAAATAGCTCTCTGATTTGAGGAAGCCCAGAATGTTGTTGCCCTGCTCCATAGCTTCTTTCAGATTCGCGGCGGTGCGTTCGCTGATGGTAAACTGATAGTTGTTCCGAATCAGCCGATGCAGCCCTTCCAACGCCCAAAGCAGGATACCTTCTTTTTCGTTCCGCATCTTGTCAATGAGAAAAGGATTATCCACCCGGCCAACGGGCTTTTCCTTAGTGGTGAGCAACAGCTGGCGGCGATAGAAACCGTTGGACTTGTCATAGAGCGCGTGTAAACTGCCGTTTCCGAAGCAGGCAAACCGAACATACAGCGTACCCTGCTCACTCTGCTGTCCTTTGCGCTCAATGTCAATTTTATCTTCCAGCGTGACAAGAGTTTTAATGTTGTTGGTCTGCGGCAGGGCCTCAGTTTTCATGTCATCGTCCACCAGAAGCAGCTTGTACTCCAAGTCTGCACGGGCAAAGCGGTTGGTTTCTACCTTTTGCAGACTGCCTGTATACATACTGCTGCCGAACAATTCTCGCAGGATCAGCCCGATTCTGGATTTTCCCTCGCCGCCCTTTCCGACCATCAGCAGCATTTTCTGTGCCTTGGTGACAGGCAGCAGGCAATAGCCGATGTATTCTTGTAAGGCTGGAATATCTTCTTCGTACAGCAGCTCATTCAGAAATTGCAGCCAGCGTGTCGGTGCTGGTGCTTCTGGCACATAGGCGATGGGCAGTCGGTTCATGCAGTATTCTTTTTCAGGAGTAAAGTGACCGTCTGCAAAATATGTACCATTTCGGACATGGATGCGGTCTGTCTGAATCTCCGGCGGCTCGGATGCGCAGGCCAACTTGATAGCCTGCATGATATGTTCAATGCGCCGCGCTACGCTGGTGGTTGCATAATAGCGAATCTGCTCATAGATTTCCTTTTTCAATGGGGCTTCATCCTCTACCATGCCATCCACCGTGAACAGTCTGCCTTGAAAGCAGCGCATGGGGTGCAGGCTCAAAAAGTAATCTGCGAACAATGGTTCAATGATTTTTCCGTTGTCACCTACCCAGTTTCGGGCAGGTGCACTATGCTGCTTCTTCGGCTTCCTTGCATCGTTCGATTGCTTCTCCAAGGGCGGTCACTTCCTTTCCGTTCAATAGTTGTTGCTTTTCATTTGGACTTCCCTGCAAAAGAATATCCAGCAGATATTGCACACGGTCTGCATAGTGTAGACTTGCTACAAAACAAGGATGCAGAGATGCTTCTTGATTTTTGGGTGCATAGGCCATGCGCCAATCTGCCAGCAGGGTACGATAGCTGCACAAGATTTTGTAAAGTTGTTCTTTCGGACTTAGCGGTTTTTCCACCGGCTTGCAGGGAAGTGGTTGAAAATTATCTGTTGCAGAAAGTCCAAAATCTATAGCCAGCTTTTCAGCCGCCTGCCGCAAAGAAAGTTGAAACAGTTTTACAGAATCAATGTGGACAATTTGTCCACATTGATTTCTCCTACCTCAACGAGTAGATAAACGTCCGTTTCGCCTCATGTGCTCATTTTGAACACATGAGGCGAGTGGATGTCAGTTGCCGTTCTCCCTGCATGGCTTTCCTGCCCCCTTCCGGCGGCGTTTCCCGGCTCTCCCTTACGGGGTCATGGCCGTGTATCTCATGCAGACGGTCTTTCGTTTTTCAAGGTTCATTGCTGGTTTTGCAATAAAAAAATCGCCACACAACAACCTGAACCTGACCATCCTTTCCGGGATGGCCTTGGTTCGGGTTCGTTATGTAGCGATAAGAAAGTTAAAAACTTGCTTCGACTCCTTCGGGAGCCGAGCTGGAACTCTAAGTAAATATGTTATATTAAATTGTTGGGATAGATTACCACAAAAATCGAGCCATGTCAACAAAAAAGTTTTGAGAACACGCTGATTTCGGCAGCTTGCAAGAAAACACAAGGGAAACTTTGGCAAAAAGAGAGAGGGCTGGACGGTGCCAGCCCTCTTGACAAAATTATGAGATGCTCAAAAATTTCTGCTACTTTTATTGCGGTTTTCAAAAATAGCGCCGAACAGAACGGCATATTTACGATATGCAGTTTGCGGATACTACTGCGGTGGGAAAATAGAATCAGGCAAAAGGATAAAGTGTCGGCAGGAAAAATACGGACACGACAATGAGGATGAGCGCCAGCGGGGTACCACACTTGAGATAATCCTTCAAGGTGTATCCGCCCGGCTCGATGATCATAATCTGGCAGGGAGCTGCCATGGGGGTCATGATGGACACACAGCTGGCTGTGATCACGCCGATCACGGCAGCACGGGGGTCTACGCCCATGCGGATACAGGCGGAGGTGACCAGTGGGATGAAGATGGTCAGGGTAGCCAGATTGGACATGACCTGTGTCAGAATGAAGGGAACAAGGAAGAACACCAGCATAATGATGTACGGATTGGTAGTATCGCCCAGCAGGCGGATCATCCAGTCTGCCACCACATCGCCTGCACCGGTGGTCTGGATGGCGTCCGACAGAGCCAGCACACCGGCAAATAGGAAAATGGTCGGCTGGTGGATGGAGTTGAGGGCTTCCCTCTCGGTCAGCACACCCGTCAGCACCAGAGCGGCAGCGCCGATGCAGGAAGTGAGATACATCTTGACACCAATGACATTTTCCAGCAGCATCATTGCAATGGAGACCAGAACGATCAGGACAGCCAGTTTGCGCTTAAAGGGGCTGAGTTTTTCGCTCTCAGAAGCCGTATGTGCTGCATCTGAAAACTGCTCGTTGGGAATATCCGGCATCAGCTTATAGCCAACAAAGGTCATGTACAGGATGGCAATGGTCAGCATCGGGATGCGTGCGATGGTGAAATCCCAGATGTGCAGCGGTGTCGGTGCGCCGGCCTGCATCATGACATCGTTCCATGCCATGTTGGAAGCACCCTGACCGAGAAATGTCATCTGGGTGGCAATGTTGGCACAGGCCATAGAAGGATACAGCAGCTTGCTGCGGCTCACGCCGATGTCGTTCGCAATGCCTACCAGCAGCGGGATCATGATAGCGGCAGTTGCGGTGGCACTGGTGATGGCGCCCAGAAACGCACCTGCCACACAGGAAAGAAAGATCAGCATCCGCATATTGTCCTTGTAGCGGATGACCAGACTCTGGGCTTTGTCAATCAGGGGCGTTTTGGTCAGTCCTGCACCGATGACGAACATGGCCACGAACATGATCACGTTCGTGTTGATGAAGCCGCCAAAGGCCTCGGCAGGGGTCTTGATGCCGGTGAGGATCAGCGCCAGAATGATGCCGGTAGAAATGACCGAGAACGGGACTTTACCGGATACAAAGGCGATGATCGTTACAAGCAGGATGACCAGTGTGATCTCCAATGGGCTCATTTGGGTTGTCCTCCTGTGGATTACTTCCACCTTGCAGATGCAAAGCAGTGGCGCTTGAATGTTTATATTTGACCTCAAATAGCAACACCCCGGATGCCGATATTACAGACAGCATCCGGGGTGTTTTGCGGAGAAGCAGGATAAACAGGGTAATAAAGATAGAAGTAAACGATAAGAAGTCTGTTGGATCGGTAAAAGCAAATATGGTTGTTAGAATTAACGTGATAGTGAGTTCATTTTAGGAGAAGAAGCTTTTGATGGATGGTTGCTCTCCGCAGGGTATAGGCAACGCTGGCTTCGCAGTTGGATCTTATTTGATGAAGCCAACGTGCTTGCAAATTTCCTCGACAGCTTTATCCTTGCGCTGATTGAAGATGACCTTGTTCTCTTCGAACAGGTTGCGGCCCTCAGCGTCGATGGAAACGATCAGGGGGCCAAACTCTTTAACGTGGCAGTGCCACAGAGTTTCCGGCATACCGAGGTCACGCCACTGGGCCTCGACGATCTCCTCCACCTCGGTGGCAGCCACAACGGCGTTACCGGCAGGGAAAACACAGTGGATGGCACCGAACTCCTTGCAGGCGCGCTCGGTGTTGGGGCCCATGCCGCCCTTGCCCACGATGACGCGGACACCGGACTTCTGCACGAACTCATACTCGAACTTCTCCATGCGCATGGAGGTGGTGGGGCCCACAGACACCATCTCGAACTTGTCGTTCTCCAGCGGGCGGATGATGGGGCCGGCGTGGAAGATGGCTGCGTCCTTCACGTCCACAGGCAGCGGGCGGCCCTCTTCCACGAGGCGGCGGTGCGCCACATCGCGGCAGGTGGTCAGGTCGCCGTTCAGGTAAACGACATCACCGATATGGATGTCCTTCAGGTCTTCTGCGGAGACCGGAGTGGTAAGAATTTTCTTTCCGTCTTTGATGGTCAGCATTACAAAGTCACCCCCGAATGAGTATCAATGGTGTAGTTCAGATCTTTATCAAAAATGATGTGGCCGCGGCGATGGCTCCAGCAGCCCACGTTGACGGCAACGCCGATGGCAGAAGGATGACGGGCAGTGTTCTCAATGTGCACGCCCATGACGGAGTACTTGCCGCCCATGCCCTGAGGACCAAGGCCGATGGAGTTGATGCCGTCCTCCAGCAGCTTCTCCATATAGGCTGCGCGCTCGTTCTCGTTGTGGCTGCCCAGAGGACGCATCAGAGCCTTCTTGGACAGCAGAGCGGCGGTCTCAACAGAGGTGGCAACGCCCACGCCCACCAGCAGCGGGGGGCAGGCATTGATGCCGTAGCTGGTCATGACATCCATGACGAACTTGGTCACACCTTCGTAACCTGCACCGGGCATCAGAACCATGGCCTTGCCCGGAAGGGTGCAGCCGCCGCCTGCCATATAGGCGTAGATTTCGCACTTGTCGCTGTTCGGGATGATGTCCCACCAGACGGTAGGGGTGCCTTTGCCGACGTTGCGGCCAGTGTTGAACTCATCGAAGGTTTCAACGCTGTTGTGGCGCAGGGGTGCTTCGAAGGTGGACTTGACCACAGCCTCCTTCAGCAGACCCTCCACCTCGCCGATGAGGGGGAAGTCCACGCCGCACTTTACCCAGAACTGGAGCACACCAGTGTCTTGGCAGCTGGGGCGATTCAGCTCCTTGGCCAGCTTCTGGTTGCGCTTCATGGTCTCGTAGATGACCTTGGACAGCGGTGCGTCCTCCTGTGCGCCCAGCTCATCGAGCTTGGCAATGATGTCGTCCGGCAGCACCTTGGCGATATGGCTCACAAAGTTTGCCATATAGGTCGTCATCTGCTGCACCTGTTCTTGCTTGTTCATTCCAATGCCTCCTTAGCTTTGGTACATTTTGCGCGTTGGTTCACTCATATTCAACGTTCCTGTCCGCTTTACTGCGGGAAGAACGGAAATGCGATGGGAAGGATCACCATGCTGACGACGGTTGCGATGAGGATGAGGGGCAGGCCAGCCTTGGCATAATCCTTGAAGGTGTACCCGCCGGCGGAAACCACCATGGTGTTGGCGGGCATACCGATGGGCGTTGCGTAAGCGCAGGAGCCGCCGATGACACAAGCCATCAGGACGGCGCGGGGGTCGGCACCCATGCCCTGTGCGATGCTCAGGCAGATGGGAACCATCAGAGCGGTGGTTGCGGTGTTGGACATGAAGTTGGTCATGACGCAGCAGAGCAGGAAGACCACCAGAGTCAGGACGTAGGGAGAGGGATTCTCGCCCAGAGCACCAATGACGATGTTCGCAATCTCTGCGCCTGCCCCGGTCTTATCCAGTGCAGAGGCCAGAGACAGCGTACCACCGAAGAGGAAGATGGTCTTGAGGTCGATGGACTTCAGGGCGTCTTTCTCGGAGATGACACCGGTGAGGATCAGAGCCAGCGCACCGATACAGCCGGTGATGCAGAGTTTGATGCCGATCTGCTTTTCAAAAATCATGCCCAACAGGGTGAGCACGAGGATAACGAGGGAGAGCACCTGTTTCCACTTGGGAACATTGCTGAAGTCCTGCTCGCCGCCGAAGGAGTCATCATCGGAGACGGGGTGGTTGGGCAGCAGCTTCATGCCAAAGGTGGCATAGAAGAGGATGCCGACGGCGAGGATGGGCAGGCCCACGATAGCGTACTCGAAGAAGCCGAAGGACATCCCAATCTCACCCAGAGCGCTCTGGGCGATGAGGTTGCCCGGTGCGCCGATGAGGGAAAGGTTGCCGCCCATAGCCGCTGCAAACACCAGCGGCATCAGCAGCTTGGAGCGGGCATAGCCGGACTTTGCCGCAATGCCGATGACCACAGGAATCAGGACGGCGGCGGTGCCGGTGTTGGAGAGCACGCCGCTCATCAGGCCAACGATGACCATGATGGCCACGATGAGGCTGCGCTCGGATCTGGCAAAGTGGGTGACGATGCCGCCGATCTTGTTGGCCATACCTGTTTCAAACAGGGCACCGCCGACGATGAACATGGCGACAAAGAGGATGACGTTGCTGTCGATGAAGCCTGCAAAAGCAGTCTTGATGTCCAGCACGCCGGTGACGACCAGACCGATACAGACGATCATGGACGTTACGCCGAGGGGGATCTTCTCAAACACGAACATGACGACCGCGAAGAGAAGAAAGAGTAGGGTGATGGTTGCTGCTGACATACTGGGGATCCTCCTTTAATGAAATATAATGTATCCATTTTGTCAGAGCAAAACAGCCCTGACTTTCGGAACGCCCCAGCTGCACCTCATTGTGCAGAGTCTTTGCCGCCGTGCTGTGCCCTCACAGCCCTTTTTCGTTCTGGAAGGATCTGCCCGGAACCTTAGAATTCCGGGAATCTCGGCAGCGTCTTTTTTGAGTTTTTATATATAATCTGTGATAATGTATCCACTTGACGACACGAGAATACACCCGAAACAGAGATTTGTCAATCCCTTTTTTCGAGTTTTGTCGCATTGCACGGATTATGTACCAATTTTTGTGCACGCCAGACAAACAGTAGGATACAAGAAGACCTCACGCTACCGCTTTCTGCAAAAAAACGTGCGTTCTCCATCTGCTTTGGAGAACGCACGTTTTATCCTTCTTTTATTCCAGCCGCTTTTTGAAATATCCCTCGGCACAGTAAATGGCACCACAGGGATTATGCGCCAGAACGCGATCCTTGGCCACCAGCGTTGTGACCATGGCGTCCGAATACTTATAAAACATCGAGTCGTGGCCCACACAAAGGCCGACCTCAATGTTGAACTCGGTGTGCTGCTCGTTCAGCAACTTTGCCTGTGCGATGGGGTTGCACATGGCCTCAAATTCGCCGGGGTGGATCTTGACCTCTTCCGGGATGCCCACTTCTTCCTTGGAGATGCCGCCGGTCTTGCAGATGACCGACACCACCTCAAACCCCTGCGCACGGAGCAGGTCGGCCACGATGCGGGCTTCTTTCCGCAGACCTTTGCAGAATGCAAGACCCAGCTTGTGGTAGCCCATCCGCTTGCAGAACTCCACCGTCTCCTTCAGGCGGGGCCATTGACAGTAGCCCAGCCCCTCAATGGCCGAACAGTTGACGTAGAAATCGTGATTCTCAGGCAAATCATAGCCGGCGCGGGCGGCCTCCATCACCGAAGCATTCCGCATAGGGCAGTTTTTGGGCATCTTTTCCGGCTCGTTGTTGGCGCAGGCCAGAACCGTACAGTTCGCACAGGTATACACTGTCTTGTCCTCCTTGATCTTATAAATAATAGGTCAGCGCATCGTCCATGCTGCGCAGGATGTGCTTTTCCATTTCAGCCCGTGCGGCCATCGCATCCCGTGCTTCCAGCGCTGCATAGATCTTTTTATGCTCGCTCTGGGAGTTGAGGGCATAGTCCAACTCGCTCATTTCCACACCAATGGACAGGCCGTTCCACAGCTCCGAGAGAAGATTGCGCATTTTTTCATTGCCGGAAGCTTCCCAGATCTCAAAATGGAAGGACTGGTTGTAGTCAGTATAATTTCCGGCCTGCTGATGAGAAAGAGCCTCCTCTGCAGTATCCACGCAGTTTTTGATCTTGGACAGGTCGGCATTGTTCTGGCAGCAGAGCATACAGGCGGTGCCTTCCAGCGCAGCGCGCAGCTGGTAGTGCTCCCGAATCGTTTTTTCCGTTACGCCCAACACAATGGCGCACTTGTTTTGCTTGACTTCCAGCAGACCGTCACGGGCAAGGATCTGAAAGGCCTCCCGCACCGGCGTGACCGACACGCCCAGTTCCTGTGCGGTGTTTTCCAGCGTGAGTTCTGCGCCCTCCGGGATGCTTTTTGAGATAATGGCTTTCCGCAAAGCGGAAGCTACCCGCTCGCGGGCAGGTAGCAGCTTAATGGGTTTCAGTCCCAGCATATTGACTCCTTATCGTTAAAATCAGATGCAGCAGTTCTTCTTCATAGGCGTTCCATGCATCCGGCACATCAGGGGAGCCCTGACGGTCCAGCATCAGCAGGCGGGCAAGCCGGTCGTTCACCGGCGCAGGACGTGCGCTCACGGCAAAGGCAATGTAGGTCTCCTGAATGCTCTCCAGCAGCTTGCGGTGCAGCGGATAGGGCAGGACGGTTCGCAGGGTACGGTGCTGCAGCATCTCGTCTCCTGCCAACATCGCATCCTGCGGCAGCGCACGCATAGCCTGCCGTTCCAACTGAGCCCCCAATGCCAGCATTTGGCGCAGTGTCTCTTCGGTCAAATCTGCCGCTTTTATCCGATTGTTGGGCAGGCGGATGATAAGACCCTGATATTCAAGGATCATCAAGGCCTCCCGCACCGGCATCCGAGAGACACCGAGACTCTCTGCCAGTTCGTTCTGGGTCATTTCAGTGCCCGCCGGGATCTGCCCAGATAAAATGGCCTGCTGCAGGGCTTCCACCACACCGCCGTTTTTCTTCTGGATGCCGATATATTCCATAGAGTCCTCCGTGCAAATGTCTTTTTTATATTGTATCCAATTTTACAATAAAAAGCAAGACTTCCTTTATGACAAACAAAAACACCCGGCAGATTCTTTATGAAAAATCTGCCGGATATAGACCGGATACCCTTGGGGCGTTCCATTCTGAAAAATTGCAGGGCAAATGCAAGCTGTGTTAACTGTTATGTAACCTTGTCAATCAATCTTCCATTCTTCCATGGTCGCAACCAAGCGAGAGATAATGCTCAATCTCCCCACCCAACACCATCTGCGCATACTCCAGCGTCTTATTGTATAGCAGCCAGTCCAGTTCTGCTCGCTGTGCGGGGGTGTTGCCGTACTCGTCCTCGACGGCAATGCAGTCGATGGCAAGGATGGTGCCATCCTCGAACCGGGCTTCCACCCGGTTGGTATCCATATTGTAACGGCAAGAAAGCCGTTTGTTCATAAGGAAACCTCCATGTTTTTCACATTTACTTCTTCTGCGGTGGAAAGTTTCAGCTGTCCGTTTGCAAATATATAAAGCCACTTCCTGATGCAACCCTTTGCAGGTCTACACCCATCCACCACACACCCGATTTTTACACCAAAACTAGAACAACGCTCTTTTTGCTCTGCACAAAATCATACATCGTTTGGCGTAAAATTGGCGTATGGCGTAGTTTTCGCTGGAAACCCATCAAAAGAAAAAGCCCGAAACTTCTCGGTACATCAAGAAGTTTCAGGCCTTATTTTGCTTAAATTGGAAATTTACTGCTCAATCGGCTTCATCGTGGGGAACAGCAGCACGTCACGGATAGAAGCGCTGTCCGTCAGCAGCATGACCAGACGGTCAACACCGAAGCCGAGGCCGCCCGTGGGAGGCAGACCGTACTCCAGAGCGTTGACGTAGTCGTAATCGACCTGTGCCTTGCAGTCGGGCTCGATGGCCTTGCGCTCGGCGACCTGACGCTCGAAGCGGCCCTTCTGGTCGATGGGGTCGTTCAGCTCGCTGAAAGCATTGCCGTACTCGGTGCAGTCGATGAAGTACTCAAAACGCTCGGTGAAAGCGGGATCATCCGGCTTGCGCTTGGCCAGCGGGCTGATCTCGACGGGGTAATCATAGATGAAGGTGGGCTGGATGAGCTTGTCCTCGACGAAGGCGTCGAAGAACTCGGCCAGGATGGCGCCCTTGGTGGGAACCTCGGGCAGCTCCACATGGTGCTCCTTGGCAGCGGCGATGGCGTCCTCATCGGTCTTCCAGTCGTTGAAGTCAACGCCGGAATACTTCTTGACGGCCTCGATCATGGTCAGACGCTCCCAGTGGCCCATGTCGATCTGCTTACCCTGATAGGGGATGACCAGGCTGCCGCAGATCTTCTGAGCGAGGCGCTTATACAGCTCCTCCACCAGGTCCATCATACCGTGGAAATCGGTGAACGCCTGATACAGCTCGATGGTGGTGAACTCGGGGTTGTGCTTGGGGTCCATGCCCTCGTTGCGGAAGATGCGGCCCACCTCATAGACGCGGTCCATGCCGCCCACGATGAGGCGCTTCAGGTACAGCTCCGTCTCGATGCGGAGCACCATGTCCATGTTCAGGGTGTTGTGATGGGTGTAGAAGGGACGTGCGGACGCACCGATCTCGAACGGGGTCAGGATGGGGGTATCGACCTCGAGGAAGCCCTTCTCGTCTAGATAAGCACGAATCTCCTTCAGGATCTTGCTGCGCTTGACAAAGGTCTCCTTGACCTCGGGGTTTGCGATGAGGTCAACATAGCGCTGACGATAACGCATCTCGGTATCGGTCAGGCCGTGGAACTTCTCGGGCAGGGGGCGCAGGCTCTTGGCCAGCAGAGTGATCTCCTCGGCACGGGCGCTCAGCTCACCGGTCTTGGTGCGGAACACCTCACCCTTGACGCCGATGATGTCGCCCACGTCCAGCTTCTTGAAAGCAGCGTAAGCGTCGTCGCCCAGCTCGTCACGGCGGACGTAGAGCTGGATGTCGCCCTTATCGTCGCGCAGATGGGCAAAGCTTGCCTTGCCCATGACGCGCTTGGACATCAGACGGCCAGCCAGTGCGACCTTCTTACCGCTGTCGGTCTCGTTGGGCAGATTCTTGAACTCTTCCTTCAGGTCAGCAGAGTAAGCATCCTGAGGGAACTTGGTCAGAGTAAAGGGGTCGCGGCCTGCAGCCTGCAGGTCTGCCAGCTTCTGGCGGCGCACCTGCACCTGCTCGCTCTCAGACAGGCCCTGTGCGGGGTTCTTCTTCTGTTCTTCCATAATTTCCTCCCGCTTGGCTCAGTTTGCAGAGTGGGTGATGCCCAGCACCTTGTAGTTGACGGTATGGCCGGTGGGCAGCAGGACTTCGGCGGTGTCGCCGACAGCCTTCTCCAGCAGGGCGTGGCCCACGGGGCTCTCGTCGCTGATCTTGCCGTTCAGGGGGTCAGCCTCGGTGCGGCCCACGATGTCGTACTCCTCGACCTCGTCCTCACCCTCCATCTGGATGGTGACGTGGGTACCGACAGAGACGTTCTCAACGCTCAGCTCGCTCTCGTCGATGACGACAGCGTTCTTGACCATCTGCTCCAGCTCGGTGATGCGGTTCTCGACCAGACCCTGGGTGTTCTTGGCCTCATCGTACTCGCTGTTCTCGGACAGGTCGCCGTGGCTGCGGGCTTCCTTGATCTCTTCTGCCAGCTCCTTGCGGCGGACAGTCTTCAGGTATTCCAGCTCCTCCTGCATTGCCTTCAGGCCAGCAGCGGACATCTTGATCTCTTGTGCCATTTGGAAATCTCCTTATCTATTTTTTGGGGTACGGCAGAGTGTCATAAAACATAAAACCGCACACGAATGCCATTTTGACTTATTCATTATAATAGCAAGCCGCGGCCTTGTCAATAAAAACTGCCGCCCTGCGGGCCAAAAAGGCCGCAAAAAAGCCCCGCCGACAGAGGGAAGTGCCGACAGGGCTTGGAAAATGTCTTATTTAGTCGTCTGCGGATTCATCCAGATTGCCCAGCTTCCTGGCCTGCTCGACCACGGCGGGAACCAGCATCTCAGGCAGGATCTCGTAGCGGGCGAACTCGGTAGTGAACCAGCCGCGGCCCTGGGTGGTCTGACGGATGAAGGTGGTGAAGTTGGCCAGCTCAGCCAGAGGCACTTCGGCGATGATGGTCTGCAAGCCGTCCTCGTCGGGCTCCATGCCCAGCACACGGCCGCGGCGCTTGGTGACGTCGCCCATGATGTCGCCGGTATTGTCGTTGGGAACATGAGCTTTCAGGGTGTGGATAGGCTCGAGGATGACAGGGCCGGCCTCGGGCATTGCGGCCTTATAAGCCAGCTTTGCAGCCATGATAAAGGCCATTTCGGAGCTGTCCACGGGGTGGTAGCTGCCGTCCAGCAGGGTGGCTTTCAGGCCGACCACAGGATAACCGGCCAGCACGCCCTTCTCGGCGGCAAGGCGGACGCCCTTTTCAACAGCCGGGAAGAAGTTCTTCGGCACGCTGCCGCCGAACACCTTCTCTTCGAAGACGACCTGCTCGCTGTCGCAGGGCTCGAAGTTGATGACGACATCGCCGAACTGGCCGTGGCCGCCGGTCTGCTTCTTATGACGGCCCTGCTTCTGGCAGGCCTTGCGGATGGACTCGCGGTAAGCGATACGCGGAGCCTCGAGGCCAATTTCCACGCCAAACTTATTCTTCAGCTTGGCCTTGACCACGTCGAGGTGCTGCTCGCCCAGACCGCCGATGATCTGCTGATGGGTCTCGGCGTTGTTGACGTAGCTCAGGGTGGGGTCTTCTTCCATCAGACGGGCCAAAGCGCTGCTGATCTTGCCCTCGTCGCCCTTCTTGGCGACGGTGACAGCCATGAACAGGCTGGGCTTCGGGAAGACGGGTGCGGGCAGCTTGACCACGCGGGAAGCGTCGCAGAGGGTGTCGCCGGTCTTTGCGCTGACCAGCTTTGCCACAGCGCCGATGTCACCGGCACCGATGCTCTCGGCCTCAGTCTGTTTCTTGCCCATAACAGTGAGGGGCTTGCCCATCTTCTCGGTCTCACCGGTGCGGGCGTTGACGAGAGAAGCGCCTGCGGTGATCTTGCCGCTGACGACGCGCAGATAGCTCAGCTTGCCCACGAAGGGGTCGGCCACAGTCTTGAAGACGTAGGCAGCGGTAGGCTCGCTCTCGGCACAGGTCAGCTCGACGGGTTCGCCGTTGGCATCCTCAGCCAGAACGCTGTTGTGCTCCGGGCTGGGCAGCAGCTTATGCATATTGTACAGCAGCATATCCAGAGCCTGCTGGTTGACAGCGCTGCCGCAGAACACAGGGGTGATGAGGCCATCCTTGACGCCCTTGCGCATACCATCGACGATCTCTTCGGTGGTGAATGCCTCGCCGCCGAAGAACTTCTCCATCAGCTCGTCGTCGGTCTCGGCGATAGCCTCGCTCATAGCCTCGATCAGGCCCTGGAAGCGGTGGCCGATGTCGGGCAGATCGACCTGTACCTGCTTGCCGCCCTCATACTTGAAGGCCTTCTGGCTGAACAGATTGATGTACACGGGGGTGCCGTCGTCGAGCTTCGCCGGGACGACGCAGGGGCAGACGGTGGAGCCGAACTTTATCTTCATGTCCTCGAGAATCTTGAAGTAGTTCGCGTTCTCCAAATCGCACTTCGAGACGAAGACCATCGTTGCCTTGCCGTTCTTGCGGGCCAGCTGGAACGCTTTTTCCGCACCGACGGTCACGCCGCTGCGGCCCGACACGCACACCAGCACACTCTCGGCTGCACGGATGCCCTCGTACTCGCCTGCCTCAAAGTCGAACAGGCCCGGAGCGTCGATGATGTTGTACTTGATGCCCTCATACTCCACCGGCACGACCGATGCCGACAGACTGGCCTTCCGCTTTGCTTCCTCGGGATCAAAGTCCGAAATCGTGGTGCCGTCCTCGACCCGGCCCATACGCTCGGCAGCGCCCGAAAAATAGACCAATGCCTCGGTCAGCGTCGTTTTGCCGCTGCCGGCATGGCCTGCGATCAAGATATTACGGATGTTGTTGCTTGCGTATTTCATATCGGTTTTTCCCTCATTTCCGCCGCACAGAGCATTCTCTCTGTTTTTGTGGCATATTTTACAAAGATAATACCACACTTCAAACGATTTTTGAATATTTCATTTGAAATTTTCGGCTTTTACCCTGCCAAACTTCCCAGCTTTGTTTTGTGCATTTTGCCTTGAGGGCAAATATTTTATTGTAAAAGCTGCCGTAGCACGCTATAATAGGGCCACCGAACCCAATTTTTATGCAGAACAAGGAGCACCACACGATGAAACGCACGGATTACATCAACTGGGACGAATACTTCATGGGCATTGCCCTGCTCACGGCCATGCGCTCCAAGGACCCCAGCAGTCAGGTGGGCGCCTGCATCGTCAGCCCGGAAAACAAGATCCTCTCTCTGGGCTACAACGGTATGCCCATCGGCTGCGACGACGACGCTATGCCGTGGGAGCGGGAGGGTGAGCCGCTGAATACGAAATATATGTACGTCTGCCACGCTGAGCTGAACGCCATCCTCAACAGCGCCCACAACAACCTCAAGGGCGCGCGGGTGTACGTCACCCTCTTCCCCTGCAACGAGTGTACCAAGGCCATCATCCAGTCCGGCATCGCTGAGGTCGTCTACTACAGCGACAAGTACCACGACACCGATTCCAGCGTAGCTGCGCGGTTCATGTTCAAAAAGGCCGGCGTCCGGCTCACCCCCTATCAGCCCAGCGGGCGGAAGATGGAGCTGGAGTTGTAATTCATCGAAAATTATGCTAAACTAAAAATAAGGCGCTGATTGCAAAATTGGTGGTCATGCTTTCCTGTCCCGCGTCGCTGATTCTTCCTCTACATGGAGTGAAGCAGAGATTCCGGGAGGAAAACTTTTTGGTAAAAGCCTCCCGGAGCCTCGAAGGCGAAGGGAGGGATGTCGAATGAATCTGTTGGAGACTCTTGCACTGCTCACCTTCATCCTCGGCCTTCTGGGGCTGATCGTTGATGTAGTCCGTCTGACCATTGAGGTCATGGAGAAGACTTCTCAGAAGAAAAACGATGATAACAAAAAAGATTGACCGCCACAGTGTTCCAAGCCTGACGGTCAATCTTTTTGACTAATAGGGATAGGAAGCTGACCCTTTGCAGTCAGCGCCCCTTCTGTTTGTAGTATAATCGAATCACCGTTCTTTGTCAAGGAGTTCATTCACACTTGACCACTTCGTTCCTTCGTATTATAATAGAGTTTACGAAAGTATAAATATTCAAATTTCAGTGCATAGAGAGGAATATATACAATGAATCTTACGGACCGCAGCTTTTTGAAGCTTCTCGATTACACTCCCGAAGAGATCGAAGGTCTGCTTGACCTCGCCGCCGACCTGAAGGCAAAGAAAAAGGCCGGCATCCGCCACGATGCTCTGCGCGGCAAGAACATTGCCCTTATCTTCGAAAAGACCTCCACCCGCACCCGCTGCAGCTTCGAGGTCGCCGCCCACGACCTGGGCATGGAAGTCACCTACCTCGACCCGTCGGGCAGCCAGATCGGCAAGAAGGAGTCCATCGCCGACACCGCCCGGGTGCTGGGCCGGATGTTCGATGGCATCGAGTACCGCGGCTACGGCCAGAGCATCGTGGAAGATCTGGCCCATTACGCCGGTGTGCCGGTGTGGAACGGCCTGACCAACGAGTTCCACCCCACCCAGATCCTCGCCGACTTCCTCACCATCCGGGAGCACTTCGGCCACCTCAAGGGCATCAACTTCGTTTACTTCGGCGACGCCCGCTACAATATGGGCAACAGCCTGATGGTGGGCTGCGCCAAGATGGGCCTCAACTTCACCGCCTGCGCCCCCAAGAAGTACCAGCCGGACGCTGCACTGGTGGAGCAGTGCAAGACCATCGCCGCCGAGACGGGTGCGACCATCTCCTTCGAGGAAGACCCTGCCAAGGCCGCAAAGGGCGCAGACGTCCTCTACACCGACGTCTGGGTGTCTATGGGCGAGCCGGTCGAGGTCTGGGCCGAACGCATCAACGACCTGGCCGCATATCAGATCAACCAGGACCTGATGAATATCGCCGGCCCCAAGGCCGTGTTCATGCACTGCCTGCCCGCCTACCACGACCACAAGACCACCGTGGGCAGGGAGATGGGCGAGCGCTTTGGCCGCGACGCGATGGAGGTCACCGACGAAGTCTTCGAAGGCCCCCAGAGCATCGTCTTCGACGAGGCCGAGAACCGGATGCACACCATCAAGGCTGTCATGGCGGCCACGCTGGGCTATAACGGCTGATGGGCGGAGGACACGTTTCGCGCCCCGATTTCGGGATGCCGCAGCCCGACCCGGCCCACCCGCTGACGGAGTTTTACTGCCTGTTGCAGCGGGCCTTAGACCGGGAGGGCGTGTTTGCCCTGCCCGCGCTGTATGCGCAGTTCCGCGCTCCGGCCCGGCGCATCTACGCCGACGAGGCGGCGGATTTTCTCACCCTCTCCCCCGACGAAGAGGCAGGTTCTGCCCGTTTGCTGGCCCCGGCGCAGCTGCAGCTGCTCTATTCCTCTCTGCATGTCATGCCGGATGGTGCGCCCGCCGCGCTGCTGCTCACCGAAGAATGCACCCGGACGGTATACGCTGTCCAGCTGCTGCCGCCCTTCGTCTGGGAAGACCCTCTCCCGCCCCTGCCGGACACTCCGGCGGCGCTGAGCCTCACCCTCACCATGCGGGACGTGGAAGAGATAGACGCCTGCCCCGCCGCGCTGGGCCACCGTCTCGCCTGCGACAAGGCGGGCAAACGCTGGCTCCACCACCCCCGGGCCGAGACCTATCTCTCCGAGCGGGTAGCTCTCTTCCAGCGGCTCTACCGATAACTGAACAGAAGCTCTCAGGGTCATTTGCCAAAACATGGCGGCAAATGGCCCTTTTGTTTTTGGCGTATTCATGTTATACTTTGGGTACCTTGTGCGATGCCGGGCGGAAGATTTTTCCGCTCTGCACCATAAACTGCAATAATCGGGGCCGCTCATCCGTATACAGGGTGAATGTCCCCAATAAGAGATAATTTTCCACCGGGTCCTGCTGTACACAGGACATCAAAGGAGCATAGAACTATGGGACAGCTGACCAAAAACGAGATTTTTGCGCTGGCCGTGCAGCGATACAGTGACACGGTGTTCCGAGCCGCCATGCACAACTGCAGCTGCACCGCCGATGCGGAAGATGTGGTGCAGGATGTTTTCGAAAAGCTGCTGTGCTACAATGGCCGCTTCGAAAGCGAGGACCACCTGAAAGCCTGGCTGCTGCGTGTGACCATCAACCGCTGCCACGACCTGACCCGCGCCGCCCGCCAGAAGGACACCGAGCTGGACGAGAATCTTCCTGCTCCGGACCAGATGGAAGACGGCAGTGTGCTGGACGCCGTGCGCGCCCTGCCCGAGAACTACCGCAACGCGGTCTACCTCCACTACTATGAGGGGTACACCGCCGCCGAGGTGGGCCGGATGCTGGGCGCACCCACCAACACGGTGCTCAGCTGGCTTCGCCGCGCCCGCGCACAGTTACATACGATGCTGAAGGAGGAGATCGAAGATGAGGTGGTATGAGTACAAGATGGAGGTGGACGACCTTCACGCTTCGGACGACCTGAAAGCAAAGCTCCTCGCCATGCAGCTGGCAGAAGAGGCACCGAAACCCGCCAAGAAACCGAAAAAAGCCATCCACTTTCCCCGCAAGACTCTGAGCATCGCCGCCTGCGGCCTGCTCTGCGGCGTTGGTCTGTATGCGGCAGTCCACTCCCCCTTCAGCCTGCTGCCTGCGGGCGGCGCGGCCCTCAGCTCTGCCCCTGAGACGGCCTCCTACGCCGCCGCCTACTCGATGGACGACGTGAACAGCGCCCTTGCCGCACCCAAGATGGCCGTCCCGGCCGGTGGAAGCGCCGATGCCATGAGTGACCGCGATGCAGGCGGCACCGGCACCCTCAGCTCCGAGGCCGCGCAGACGAGCACAAAGCTCATCTACACGGCCAACCTCACCATCGAGAGCAAGGACTTTGACGCCGCCCGCACCGCCCTCACCGACGCCGTGAGCGCCGCCGGAGGCTATCTGGAATCCAGCAATGAATCCTCTTACACCGGCTCGAGCCGCACCCTCTCCCTCACCATCCGCGTCCCGCAGGACAACTACGCGAGCTTCCTCGAAGCCGCCGCGCAGGCGGGCAACCTCGTGGACAAGAGCGAGCAGGTGCAGGATGTCACCACCCAGTATATGGACATCGAGGCCCGGCTCTCCAACCTGACGGCCCAGCGCACACGTTTGCAGGAGCTTCAGGCCAGCGCCGAAAACCTCTCCGACCTGCTGGAGATCGAATCTTCCCTCAGCGACGTCCAGTACCAGATCGAGAGCTGGCAGTCGCAGCTGGACTGGTACAGCCAGCAGGTGTCCTGCTCCACGGTCTACCTCTCGCTGGACGAGGTGAAGGAATACACCCCCACCGAGGAATCCTACCTCTCCCAGCTGTCCAGCGCCCTCCGCAATGGCTGGACGGGCTTCGTCTCCGGCATCCAGCAGCTGACGGTCTGGGTCGTGGGCGTCTGGCCCGTGCTGGTCATTCTGGCCGCAGCCGCCCTCGTCGTCCGCTTCGTGCGCCGCCGCACCCGCAAGTGATATTTGCTCTGTCGAAGCGCCCCGGAATGGGGCGCTTTTTGTTTCCGGCAGCGGCCTTTTCGAAAAAGTCATATTCTTTTTGAAAAAACGCTTGACAAGTCCCCCGCCTTGTGGTATTATACTTGAGCAGTCAGCGAGAGGCCGACAGCAAAAAGTAAATATCGCGGGGTGGAGCAGTCTGGTAGCTCGTCGGGCTCATAACCCGAAGGTCGTTGGTTCAAATCCGGCCCCCGCAACCACCAAGCATCTTGATTTTATCAAGATGCTTTTTCTTTTTTGCATACAAAACGAGAGGCCGCACAGCTGTGCGGCCTCTCGTTTGCGTTTATATCTTTTACAGCATCCCGTGCCGACGCTGTTCGGCTTCCAGCTCCTGATTCAGGGCCGCCTTGCGGTGGTCGAGCAGGAGGTCTTTGTTGTACTGGAAATACCGCTCACAGCCGTTTTCGGCAATGAACGCATGGGCGGCGGGCGAGAGGGTCAGTTCGGTGACGAAGACCACCATCTCCTGACTCTCGGCGAATGCCTGCTCCATAAAGTCGAAGGCCGCTTCCAGCGCGGCGCTGGCCGTCTGCTGGGCGGTGTCCCGGGTATCCGACAGGGTGCCGAACTGGGTGCGCAGCACCTTGAAAGCGGCGTCCGCGTCCAGCGCGGCGGCGCGCAGAAGCTCTTTCTCCCAGCTGCGCAGGGTCTTGGCAGTCTGCAAGCGGGCTTCCAGCGTGGGCTTATCCAGCAGACCGGCGGTCCGCTTTTTCTGGGTCTCGGCCTCGTAGTCGGCGGTCATCTGGCCAAAGAGCTGCGCCCAGCAGTTCGGCTCCTGTGCCAGCTCTGCGGGCATCTCGGCAAAGGCTTTCTTCGTCTCCCGCAGGAAGGCATAGCAGCTGTCGGCCGCAGCGTCTGCCCGCCGGGAGGCAGAGAAGCGCGTCTCGAGGCCGGACAGGATCAGGCTCACGAGGCTCAGCTTCTCGTCAAAAGGAGCCTGCAGCAGCCGCGCAAAAGCGGCAGGCTTGGCCTGACCGGCCAGAATGTCCTCCACGCCGTAGTCGTCACGGTACTTGTAGTAGAGGTCGAGGTAGGCCGAGAAGTCCTCGGCGATCTTCTGGTGCTGGATATACTGGCGGATGAGCTCTTCATCGGCCTGCAGGCCCAGCGACTCATAGGTATTGAGCAGGTTGGAGAGGTCTTCCCAGCCGCGGGCGGTGACGAACTGGGTGCCGTCCACGTCGGCGTTTATCTGGTAGAAGTTCTGGGGATGCAGTTCGAGGTAGCTCAGGATAGCGCTGTGGATGTGGGCTGCACGGGCGTAGTCCTTCCAGACCGGCAGATCCGGCTCAATGTCCATCCGGCGGACGCGGTCGAGGGTGACAATATCGAAATCGCGGACGGATTTATTGTACTCCGGCGGGTTGCCTGCCGCCACGATGACCCAGCCCGCAGGCACGGCCTGATTGCCGAAGGTCTTGCACTGCAAAAACTGCAGCATGGTGGGGGCCAGCGTCTCGGAGACACAGTTGATCTCATCGATGAAGAGGATGCCCTCTTTCAGGCCGGTGGCCTCCATCTTGGCGTAGACACTGGCGATGATCTCGCTCATGGTGTACTCCGTCACAGAGACGTCCCGGCCGCCGTAGTTGCGCTGACGGATGAAGGGCAGGCCCACGGCGCTCTGGCGGGTGTGATGGGTGATGGTATAGGCCACCAGCGCCACGCCGCACTCCCGCGCCGCCTGCTCCATAACCTGGGTCTTGCCGATGCCCGGAGGCCCCATCAGCAGGATGGGGCGCTGGCGGATGGCCGGGATGGCGTATTCGCCCAGAGCATCTTTGGCGAGGTACGCTTTGACGGTATGCTCGATCTCTTCTTTGGCTCGTTTGATGTTCATATTCTTTTCCTCGTTATCACGAATTGTTGAGGTCACGGTAGAGGTCGTCTTCCTCCGCCAGTGCTTCGGACAGGGCCGAGGCGCTGCGGGCTGCCTCACCGGTAAATTCTTCTTCGTCCAGCACCACTTTCATCGCCCAGGGCGGCACATTGGCGTCGTCGAAGCGGTCGCCCAGAAATAGAAATGCCGTGTCGTAAGCCGGGCGTCGGGCCGGGTAAGTACCCATACCGTCGGTAAAATAGAGCAGACCCCGGAGGTTCGAGAACTTCTTCTCGGCGCAGAGCTGGCTGACGTACTCGAAGGCGGGCCGGAAATCGGTGCCGCCGCCGCCCCGCAGCTCGAAATGGTTCATGGCACGGATGAGGTCGTCTTCGTTTTTGACGGGAATATCCTGCCGCACCGCGTTGTCGGCCTGGATGAGGTGGAGATTCATCCGATGGAAGAAATTCTCCCTGCCCTTCAGCAGAGTGTACGTCTCGGCCAGAAAGGCCCGCACCAGCTCACCCGAGGTGGAGTAGCTGGTGTCGATGACGAGGGCCAGCTCTTCTATCTTCTTGCTCTCCCGGGTCTCCAGCGGCTCGATGAGGGGCAGGTTGCCGTAGACCGACAGGCCATAGGTGTAAAAGTTCAAATCGAACTCGTCCGGGTCGAGGTGGACTTCCTCCCGGGTGACGCAGAATCGGCGCAGGAAGTCGCCGTAGCTGCGGCGGCTGCGGTTTGCGGCTTTGATCTGCTCCCGCATGGCATCCGCGCCCTCACCGGCCTCTTTGTCCCGGAGTTCCAGCTCTGTCTGCATCCGCTCGCCGATTTTTTGCCACGTCTTCCGGGGCAGCGGCGCAGGCATCTGCTGAGGCTGTTCGGGGGCATCTTTGGGCCAGAGGCGGTGGTCGTCGGTGTAGAATTCTTTTTCCAGCTGGCGGAGAACGCCGGGAGTCTGCCGCACCAGCCAGCGGTAGATGGGAGCTGCAGCAGCCACTTTTTCCTGCGCGATGATCTCCTCATAGGCGTGTTGGCGCACCCACGTCAGGGGGCGCTGGACGCTCTTGCGGCCAAGACCGTCGATGACGTTCTCCACCGCAATGTCACACGCAAGGTCCCACAGGCGTTTGTCCCGCTTGCCGCGCAGCCAGAGATGGCGGAAGATGCAGTGGAACACCGTGTGGAGGTAGAGCCGGTTGAGATATTTGGGGTTCTTCTGGTAGAGCCGAAGCAGGGCGCTGGGCTGGTAGCAAAGGATGGTTCCATCCGTCGCCAGCACACCGCACCGCTCGTCGGCGGTGGGCGTCAGGGCCGAGAGGGCCTGGTCTAAAAAGCGGAAGTCCAGATACAGCCCGCTGCGCACCACGGCCAGCACCTCGCCGCCCATCCGGGCCTGCCACTCTTCGTGAGTCTCAGGCCGGGCCGACTGGAAGGGCTTGCGGGGGTCAAAAAACTTTTCCTTCTCAGAAATCAAAATCATACCTCTTCTTTTGGGGCGCAGCGGCACGCTTTTTGTGCTCTGCGTCGGCCAGCAGGGCTGCAGCTTCGGCATTGTCGGCCTTGGCCGCGAGGGCAGCACCCTCGGCAAAGGCATCCGTATCCATCACATCCAGCGCCAGCAGGACTTTGATGCCCTCGGTGTCCTGCGCCTTGAGCAGACGGGTCAGCACCCGCCCGGTGTTGGTCTTGAGGAAGTCCCGGTATGCATCCCGGGCGGCATCGCTCAGCTGCCACGGCCAGCGCAGGCGGTCGAAGCAGAGCATCGCCATCACGGAAGCGTCGTCGGCGTCGTGGCCCTGCGGGAAGATGGCGTCGTACTCCGCCGGGAGAAGCTTATTTTCGAGAAAGCACTGCCGGTAGTGGTAGCCCTGCCCCGAAAAGGTGTGGAGCAGGATGTGGGCGGGCGTCTCCTCGATGTCCTCCCAGTAGGCGGGATACCACAGCCCCGCCCGGGGTGCGGCCTCCCCCACCGGCCAGAACAGCGCCCGCACGGCCTCGGTGATGCTGCCCACGAGGGCGAACAGGCCGGTGGCCTGCTCGGGCGTAGCGCGGATGATGAGGTCTTCCAGCGCAAAGCAGTTGAGGAAGACATCGCTGCCCATGGTCAGCTCTCCTGTCCCGGCAGTCAGGCGGCGCAGCCTGCGGCAGTTGTAGAATGTGCAGCTGCCGATGACCCGCAGACTATCCGGCAGGGTGACTTCTTCGAGGAAGTTCCCGCAGATAGGGTGGAGCTCGTCGTCCTGCGCCGGGGCGGCGGGGGCGTCGAAGTCAAAGCTGTACCGCTCTTTGCCGCTCACATCCCGGCCAAAAGCACGGGTCAGACAGAGCTTGCCGTCCTCGGCCCGCTCATAGCGGCAGATCTTTTCCGGCCCGGGCAGACCCCGGGGCTTTTCGGAAAAGCAGTAATCTCCCAGTTCGGTGATGGGCCACTGGCCCTCCCCTTCCGGCGCAGGAACAGCCCCGGGCAGCTTTACGCAGGGCTCGCCGCCGTACACCCGCACAAGGCGGGCCGTGCCGCCCGCCAGCGGCAGAATATCCAGTATCATAAGAACCTCGCTCACAAAAAAGCTGCCGCACAGACACGCCGTGCAGCAGCTCCGTTCAAAACTTCATCACTGTGCGGCCTGTGCAAGGCAATCGTTCATTGCCGCAAATACCGCGTCGCTGGTCATGGTGCTGCCGGAGACAGCATCCACTCCGACGGTCGAGCCAGCCGCCAGCAGGGAGGCCGACAGCGTCTCTGCCGCCTTGCCGCCCAGCTCCGGCGTCTCGCCGGAAGCGTCTATCACAACATTCGTCACCTTGCCGCCGGTGATGGTCACGGTGACGCCCACCTCGCTCAGACAGCCCTGCGCACTGGCGGTGTAGGTGCCGTCGGTGTAGGTGTCGGCGTTATCGGCAGCAGGCACGGTGCCGGTGTTGGCGATATAGAGGGCCAGCACGATGCCGAGGATGACGTCCAGCACCAGCATGAGGATAATGTTGCGGGTCATGTGTTTTTTCATGGTCTGTGAAGTGCTCCTTTTGCGATGTTTGGGGTCCGCTCGTTACTTTGCGGGTTTGAAGCTGTCGCGCAGGGTCACGACACGATTGTACACGCCGGGGTTCTTCGAGTCGGGAGTGAAGAAACCGGTGCGCACGAACTGGAACTTATCGCCGGGCTTTGCGTCAGCCAGAGCCTCTTCCAGCTTGCAGCCCTTGCGGACGACAACGCTGTCGGGATTCAGATAATCCTTGTAGTCGCTGCCCTCGGGGATGGCGTTCATGTTCGCCTCGGTGAAGAGCTTGTCGTACAGGCGCACCTCGGCATCCACAGCGTGGGCGGCGCTCACCCAGTGGATGGTACCCTTGACCTTGCGGCCATCGGCAGGGTTGCCGTTGCCGGTCTCGAGGTCGGCGGTGCAGTGGATGACAGCGATGCTGCCGTCGGGGTTCTTCTCGACGCTCTCGCACTTGACGATATAGCCGCCCATCAGACGGACTTCGCCGCCGACGGTCAGGCGCTTGAACTTCGGAGGCGGCACCTCGGCGAAGTCCTCATTCTCGATCCACAGCTCCTTGGTGAAGGCGACCTTGCGGGTAGTGGTGTCGTTGGCTTCACGGTTGGGGTTGTTGGCGATGTCGAAATACTCGGTCTTGTCGGCGGGGTAGTTGTCCACCACCAGCTTGACGGGGTCCAGCACGGCGATGCGGCGCTGTGCGGTCAGGTCCAGCTCGCTGCGGATGCAGGCTTCCAGCTGGCGCATATCAATGAGGTTGTCGGACTTGGAGATGCCGGCCTCGCGCACGAAGGTGAAGATAGAAGAAGCGGTGTAGCCGCGGCGGCGCAGGCCGCACAGGGTGGGCATACGGGGGTCATCCCAGCCGTCCACGATGCCCATCTCCACCAGCTCACGCAGATAGCGCTTGCTCATGACGGTGTTGGTCATGTTCAGGCGGGCAAACTCGCGCTGCTTGGGGAACTCGGTGCCAAAAATGTTCTCGATGACCCAGTTGTACAGCGGGCGGTGGTTCTCGAACTCGAGGCTGCACATGCTGTGGGTGATGCCCTCGATGGCGTCCTGGATGGGGTGGGCAAAGTCGTACATCGGGTAGATGCACCACTTATTGCCCTGACGGTGATGCTCGGCGTACTTGATACGGTAGATGGCCGGGTCACGCATATTCATGTTGGGGCTGGCGAGGTCGATTTTAGCGCGGAGGGTCTTTTCGCCCTCCTTGAACTCGCCTGCACGCATCCGGCGGAAGAGGTCGAGGTTTTCTTCCGGGGTGCGGTCGCGCCACGGAGAGGGACGGGAGGGCTTGCCTGCGTCGCTGCCGCGGTACTCGCGCATCTCGTCGCGGGTCAGGTCATCGACATATGCCTTGCCCTCGAGGATGAGCTTCTCGGCGTACTCATAGCACTTGTCGAAGTAGTCGCTGCCGTAGAAGATGCCGCCGTTGGGGTCGGCACCCAGCCAGTGCAGGTCCTCGATGATGCTGTTGACATACTCCTCACCTTCACGGGCGGGGTTGGTGTCGTCGAGGCGGAGGTTGAACTTGCCGCCGTACTGATTTGCGATGGACCAGTTGATATAGATCGCCTTGGCGCTGCCGATGTGCAGGTAGCCGTTGGGCTCCGGCGGGAAGCGGGTATGGATCTCGCTGATTTTGCCTTCGGCGAGGTCGGCGTCAATGATCTCAGTCAAAAAGTTTTTATCTGCCATAGTGGCGTTCCCCCTGTCAGGGCATAGCAAGCCCGGAATTACACTTTTGATACCCCTTATAATACACTATTTCCCTCTTTCCTTCAAGGTGGAAAGCCGAAGTTCCACCTGTTTTCGGCGTCGTTTTGCGAAAAAGCTTTCCCTGTCTCCCGCTTTTTGCAAAAAAGGCGAAATTCATGCTTGACATTCCGCACAGAATCTTATATAATAATCAAGCATTCAGCGAATGCGACAGATAGATAGGGGTATAGCTCAGTTGGTAGAGCAGCGGTCTCCAAAACCGCGTGCCGTGAGTTCGAGACTTACTACCCCTGCCACAAGCGCACAGAGAGTACTCTGTGCGTTTTGTTTTTGTATTTTTCCCTGAATGTCGGACTTTCCCAAACTTTTTTGACATTTTCTGAAATTCATGCTTGACAACAGCGCGTTTCTCAGGTATAATAACACACGTTCCGGCGGTCAACCGCCAGAAACGATGCACTTGAGCGATCATGGCCCGGTAGCTCAGTTGGTTAGAGCACCAGCCTGTCACGCTGGGGGTCGTCGGTTCGAGCCCGATCCGGGTCGCCATTTGCTGCTATAGCTCAGTTGGTAGAGCGCATCCTTGGTAAGGATGAGGTCTCCAGTTCGAATCTGGATAGCAGCTCCATTGAGAGAAAACCACTTGAATCCTTGAGATTCAGGTGGTTTTTTGTTTGCATCGACAGTTGCAAATAGAAAAAAACATGAGCTATCCCCCTTCCACATTTCGTGTCGGGGAAACCGCAATAGAAAGCTCGCCTCCCCCGCACATAGCAGAAGATGACGGACCGCCATACCATATGGACAGTGCTCTCGTTATTTATCGCAATTTTCAAAAATAGTGCCTATCAAAACTGCATATTTGCGATATGTAGTTTGCGGATGTTGCCTGTGCATTAAAAACGCAAACTGCTATAGTATAACAGAGACGCAAAAGTAATTCAACAAATACTAACAAAAACCGCGCCGCAGGTAATGTTCGAACCTGCGGCGCGGTTTATCTATTGGAGGAAATAGTTCTCGTAAATAATAATTGGTTAAATCCCGTCTGGATTATAGAGATAGTATACTTCATTCAGCGCAAAAAATCAACCCAGGTAGGCAAAATCACAAATTACAACAAAAAAACACCCTGAAGTTTTTCAACCTCAAGGTGTTCTGAGCTGGAGCTGCTATCCAGATTCGAACTGGAGACCTCATCCTTACCAAGGATGCGCTCTACCAACTGAGCTATAGCAGCACAATCACAGCTCAATTATAATACCATAAACTCTGCCGCATTGCAAGAGTTTTTTGCAAAAAAATCTGGCATTTTGCATTTTTTCTGCCCAGATACAGAAAAACGGCTGCCGTTTTCCACGGCAGCCGTCTGCATTGTTGAAAATATCACTCGATAAGGCCGTTCAGCAGGGCCAGGCACTTGCGGCTGTGCAGCTTGCGGATGGCCTTTGCCTCGATCTGGCGGACGCGCTCACGGGTAACGCCGAAGTCGCGGCCCACCTCTTCCAGCGTGCGGGGACGGCCATCGTCCAGACCAAAGCGGAGACGGATGACCTTCTCTTCACGGGGGGTCAGGCTCTTGAGAGCCTGATTGATCTGCTGGGCCACCATAGCGCGGTCAGCAGCCTTGCCGGGAGCCTCGGCATTCTCGTCGGCAACGAAATCGCCCAGAGAGGAATCCTCTTCCTCGCCCACGGGGCTCTCAAGGCTGGCGGGCTCCTGTGCCATGCGCTGGATCTCACGCACACGCTCGACGCTCATGTCCATGGCCTTTGCCAGCTCTTCCGGGGTGGGCTCGTGGCCGTTCTGGTAGACCAGCTGGTTGGTGGCCTGACGCATCCGGTTGATGGTCTCGACCATATGCACCGGGATACGGATGGTACGGGCCTGGTCGGCGATGGCGCGGGTGATGGCCTGACGGATCCACCAGGTCGCATAGGTGGAGAAGCGGAAGCCGCGGTCGCAGTCGAACTTCTCAGCCGCCTTGATGAGGCCGATGTTGCCCTCCTGGATGAGGTCGAGGAAGGCCAGATTGTGGCCCACATGCTTCTTGGCGATGGAGACCACCAGACGGAGGTTCGCTTCGCTCAGGCTGCGGCGGGCGTTCAGGCCGTCGCGGCGGATCTTCAGCAGCTCCTGACGGCGCTCTTCGGTCAGGGGGCCGTTCTCCACAGCCTCCATGGCCTCTTCCTCAGCAGCCTTTTCCTCGGCGTCCTCGCTGGGCTTCTCACTGCCCTCTTCGTCGATGTCCTCGGTGTAGCTGCGGCTGTTCTCATCCTCCTCGAACGAGAAGCGGGCGCTGTTCTTCTTGATGTACTCGGTCGCACCGTACTTCTGGCGGTCGGCCTGCAGGATGTGGGCAGCCTCGGCACCGGCGTGGATGCGCTTGCTCAGATCAACTTCCTGTTCCGCGCTCAGCAGAGGGATCTGGCCGATCTGCTTGAGGTAGTTCTTGACGGGGTCGTCCAGCAGCTCATCCATCGCAGCCTTCAGGTCGGCAGGGTTCTCCTCGGCGGCCTCTTCCTCGTCCTCGACGCCCAGACCCAGCTCGTCGCTGTTGTTCTCGGCGTTCTCCACCTCGGCGATGATGCTGTCCACGTCCAGATTCACATCGGCGTCGGCCTCATCCTCGATGATCTTGATGCCGCGCTCTTCAAGGAGCGTATAGAGCGTTTCCACATCCATCCTGCACTGTGCGGCCAAAGTTTTGGCCTCCTGTGCCGACAGGGTGCCTTCGCCTTTCGTCAACAGTTCCTTCAAAGTCATGCCCATTTCGCTCTCTCCTTCTCACCGCGGGGGAAGCGCCCCGCAAGTGAACTTGTCTCATAGTTTCGGCCTTGCTTCTTAAATCACAAGACCTCCGTTGACGCCGAACACCTGGCCGGTGATGTAGCCGGCGTCTTCTCCGGCGAGGTACAGCAGAAGCTTTGCCACCTCTTCGGCGGTGCCGAGACGGCCCACAGGGGTCTCTTCGGCCAATGCCGCTTTGTCCTCCGCAGTGAACGAAGCCATCATATCGGTGTCGATGACGCCGGGGGCCACGCAGTTCACGGTGATGCCGCTGGGACCTTCTTCTTTTGCCAGTGCCTTGGTCAGGCCGATGAGGCCCGCTTTGGCGGCGGAATAATGTACCTCGCAGCTGCCGCCGGTCTGGCCCCACATGCTGCTCACGGTGAGGATACGGCCCGCTTTGCGGCGTATCATCCCGGGCAGGGCCAGCTGGCAGAGGTTGAACGCACCGGTCAGGTTGACGTCCAGCATCCGCTGCCACTCTTCCGGCGTGATGTCAGTGAACAGCTTCTGCTGGGCGATACCCGCGTTGCTCACCAGCACATCCACCCGGCCCAGCGCCTGCTCGGCGGCGCGGAAGGCCAGCTCACAGCTGGCCCGGCTGGCCACGTCACACTGGACGGCCAGTACGCCCGGCAGCTCTTTTTGCAGGGCTGCGGCGGCCTCGGCGTTGGTGTGGTAGAACACTGCCACCCGATAGCCCGCCGCATAGAATGCGCGGGCTGCTGCTGCGCCGATGCCCCGGTCGCCGCCCGAGATGAGGACGGTGCGGTCCTTCGCCGCCGGGGCAGTGCTCCGGGGCTCTGCCGCAGGTTCCGGCTCGCGTTCCGGTGCCGGTGTGTTCTCCGGCGCAGCGCTGACCGGCGTTTCCCTCGTTTCCTGCACCGGCGGTGCGGCCACAGCCGCTTCTTCCGGTTCGGGCAGGGTCGGCCTGCGCTGTTCTTTCTTCGGCCCGGCGTCTGCAAGGTCAAATGTCAGCTCAAATTCGTCGTTGTCCAAGAGTCAAACCCTCCTGTCCACTATTTTCGGCCGCAGCGCCTCTTCGTGTCAAAGCCTCTGCGGCGGGAAAGGAAACAGCTTCCCCCACCCCGCCGGAGCTGCGCTCTGCTCACTTTTTCCGGTCTAGTCCGGCTCTGCGGCGCGCCCGGCGGCATTTGTGTGGTTTCGACAAGTTTCCATTGAATAATATAGCACAATCGGGCGAAAAAATAAAGTGGTCACCGGTGATTTTTTCACGCAGTTCCCACTTTTTTCACAGATTCAGGGGTTCACGGGCGGCTTCCAGCGGGGCTTTGCGGCCCGCCTGGCCCGCAGTGAAACGAAAAATTCCTGCAAAAGCTGCTGTGCCTCATCGGCCCGCAGTCCCTTCTCGATGACGGGGTGATGGTTGAAGGGCTGGGCGAAGAGGTCTGTCACCGAGCCGCAGCAGCCCGCCTTGACGTCGGCGGCACCGTACACCACCCGCTTGATGCGGCTGTTGATGATGGCGCCGCTGCACATGGGGCAGGGTTCCAGCGTCACGAACAGCTCACACTGCCACAGCCGCCAGCCGCCCAGCTTTTTGCAGGCCGCGTCGATGGCCAGCAGCTCAGCGTGGTGGAGGGCGTTTTTCTCCGTCTCGCGGGTGTTGTGGGCGGCAGAGATGATCTCTCCGTCCTTCGCCACTACCGCGCCCACCGGCACTTCGCCCAGCGCAGCGGCCTTTCGGGCCTCTTCCAGCGCCGCACCCATCAGCTCAAAATCGGTCATCCCATTCCCCTTTCTGCCAGCCGTGCGGCAAACACGAGGCAGTTATTTATAATATGTAACGCGCTGCCGGGCCACACGCTCTTCGCTTTCTGGGCAGCCCAGCCGAAGATGAGCCCCATGCCCAGCGCATAGGCCCGGGCCGTCCAGCTGCCGTGCAGAGCCGCAAAAATCACCGCCTGCACTACCACAGCCCCCGCGCCGCCCAGCGGCTGCAAAAGATAGAGCGCCCCGCCCCGGAAGGCAAGCTCTTCTGCCAGAGGGGTCACAAGGCAGATGCGCAGCGCAGCCCACGCGAGGGCCGCGCCCTCGGGCAGAGCCGTCTTTTCCGCCGGGAGCAGCAGCTGTGCTCCCGCCGCCAGCAGCGCCCAGAGCACTGCCGCCTCGGCCAGGACCCGGCACTGAGCCGGAAAAGACGGCTTTTCCGGTTCCCTTATCAGTCTTTTCACGGCGCACCCTCCTGTCGGCGGACATTGTACCATACTGCCGCCCCGTTTTGCAAGCAGTTCTTCGTTCATTCGAAGAAATTTTACTCAAAAGATTGACATTCCGCCCGGCGTTCTGGTATACTTTGTACGACTTTTTTATAGATTTGTCGTTTTACCAAAGACACACGATGAACGCACCCATGGAGGTACGAACTATATGATACGCATTCTTACCGATTCCGCATCCGACATCCTGCCCGCCGAGGCCGCGCAGCTGGGTGTGGACGTCATCCCCCTCAACGTCACCCTCGAGGACGGCACCGTCATCCGGGACGGCGTGGACCTGACTCCCAGCGAGTACTACGAGCACATGGCCGGCTGCAAAAAGCTGCCCACCACCAGCCAGCCCAGCCCTGAGCTGTTCGAAAAGTTCTACGCCGAGGCTGCTGCCGCCGGAGACGAGGTCGTGGGCATCTTCCTGTCCCATGAGCTGTCCGGCACCTATCAGTGTGCGAAGCTGGCCGCAGACCTGGCCAACGTGGACAACGTCCTCTTCGTGGACAGCACCAATGTCTGCCTCGGCGAGGGTCTGCTGGTGCGTATGGCCGCACACCTGCGGGATGAAGGCAAGTCTGCCGTCCAGATCGCCGCCACCCTCGAGCACGCCAAGGAGCACCTGCACCTCGTCGCCGCCATCGACGACCTGAAGTATCTGCGCAAGGGCGGCCGTCTGCCCGCCGCCGTCGCCGTGGCCGGCGGGATGCTGGGCATCAAGCCCCTCATCACCATCAAGGAGGGCAAAGTCGCCATGGCCGGTAAGGCCCGGGGTCTGCCCGGCGCATACGTCGCCCTCTTCAAGAAGATAGAGGAGCTGGGCGGCGTCAATCCCCGTTTCCCCTCTCTGGCCGGTTACACCATCAGCACCCGCGAGGTGAACCCCATCCAGACCTATCTGGTGGACAATCTCGGCCTTCCCGAGCCGCTGGTGCGCCAGATCGGCTGCGTCATCGGCACCCACGCCGGTCCCGGTGCGTTTGGTCTGGCCTTCTTCGATAACGGGCTGGTCATCGACTAAGAGTATATAGGAAGAGGCTGCTGTGCATCTGCACGGCAGCCTCTTTTCGTTTTTACTTACAGCATATCCGTAATGAGCTTGCCCAGCAGGAGCACCAGCACCACGAGCATCATGGGGCGGATGAACTTTGCGCCCTTTCTCAGGGCGAAGTGGGAGCCGATGATGTTGCCGACGATGTTGCTGATGGCGCAGGGGATGCCCACCGGAAAGACCACCAGCCCGCTGATCAGATAGGTGAAGAGGCTGGCGTAGTTGCTGGCGAGGTTGAGCACCTTGGCGTTGCCGTTGGCGGTGCGCAGGTCAAAGCCCATCAGGCTGGTGAAAGCGATGATGGCAAAGGTCCCGGTGCCAGGCCCCACCATGCCGTCGTACAGACCGATGCCGAGGCCGATACCCAGGGCCAGCAGGGCCTTTTTCAAATTCAGGGTGCCGTCGTCCCGGTTCTCGTCCGGGAGGTTGCGACGCCACAGGATGACGACTGCCGCGATGGGCAGGATGATGAACATCATCATCTGCAGCACCTCATCACTGAGCATCAGGACGATGTATGCGCCCAAGGCACTGCCCGCAAAGCTGCCGATGGCGGCGAGGATGCCCACCTTGAGGTTCATCGCGCCGTTCTTGAAGAAGCTGGCCGTGGCGAACGTCGTGCCGCAGGCGGCGCTGAATTTGTTGGTGGCGTAAGTATAGTGAGGCGGCAGACCCGCGAAGAGATAGGCCGGCAGGCTGATGAGCCCGCCGCCGCCCGCTGCCGAATCGACAAAGCCCGCAAAGCCGGTCATGAACACCAGAAATGCCATCATCGGCAGGCTGATTTGAATACCCATTGTTATGATTCCCCTTAATATTCCTATTTTTTCCACGATTTTACTTGTACAGCTCACCCTCGCAGGCCAAAATCTGGTCGAGTATCATCCGGGACACCCGGGCGCCGTAGACCATGGAGGGATGGTCATTGTACTCGATGATGTCGTGGAAGTCCTTGTTCATCAGGACGATGACATACTCGCCGTAGGGGGTGTGGACGATGCCGCCGTCGTTGCGGCAGGCGTTCATGCTGCCGCTCTTGCTGGCCACCCAGATGAGTTCCGGCTCGCCGGTCTCCTCGCAGTCGAGATAGAACTGCGGAAAGTCGTGGGTCAGCATGGTATTGTAATGCTGCTGACGGAAGATGGCCAGCATCTCAGCGCTGGCCTCAGCGCTGACGAGCGTTCCCTTTGCCACCTGCGCAAACAGCGAGGCGTAGTCCCGGGGCGTCGTGGTGCCGAGGTCGTTGTAAATATCAAAGTGGAGCGGGTTGTGCAGGACGGTGTGGGCAAAGCCCATCTCCCGGATGCAGGCGTTGATGGTGTCCAGCCCCAGATAGTCGATGACCATGTTGGTGGCGATGTTGTCGGAGCAGATGATCATCATGGTGGCGGCGTCTTTAACTTTCAAACTTGCGCCCACGCCCAGCGCCCGGAGCATACCGGAACCGTCCACAAAGTGCTCGGGCTTGTAAGTGATTTTTTCCTCGAGGCTGGCTTTGCCCCGGCTGGCCTGCAGATACAGGGCTGCGAGGATATATGCCTTGATGGTGGAAGCCGTCTCAAATTCCTCGTCAGCGCCGATTTCGACCGTGTGGCCGTGCAGGTCGTCCACAAAGACGCTCATCTTGCCCTGATAGGAATACAGCTCGGCGGCAATACGCTTTTCCAGCGTCATGTTTTTATCCATTTTGGAATCTCCCTGTCGTTTTATACATTATTTAGAGGTTTTCTTCGAAGAACCGCCGGGCGTTGCGGTAGAAGACGGCCTCCACCTCGTCCTCGGTGAAGCCCTCGCGGCGGAGTGCGTCGGCCAGCAGCGGGAGCTTGGAACAGTCGTCCATTTCCAGCTTTCCGCCGATGCCGTCGAAGTCACTGCCCAGACCGATGATCTCAATACCGCCCACCTGCTTGAAGTGGGCCGCGTGCTTTGCCATCAGGGCCGTGGTGCTGCGGCAGAGCTTTTCTTCGGGCTGGTTGTCGAGGAAGCCGCTGCAGTAGTTCAGACCCACGAGACCGCCCTTGTTGGCGAGGGCGCGGATCATCTCGTCGGTGAGGTTGCGGCAGTGGGGTGCCAGGGCGCGGCAGTTGGAGTGGCTGGCCGCAAAGGGGCGGGTGGAGTGCTCCACAATGTCCCAGAAGCCCTTGTCGGACAGGTGGCTCACGTCTGCGATGATGTGCAGACGCTCCATCTCAGCCAGGAACTCGAAGCCCTTTTCTTTCAAGCCCGTCTCGGTGTTGGGGGCGCAGGGCCAGATGTTGTGGCCCCCGCCGGGGACGACGTTGGGGCTGGCAAGCTCGTTCTCGTGGTTCCAGGTCAGGGTCATCATGCGGACGCCCAGCTCGTACATCCGGCGCAGCACGCCGATGCTGCCCTTGCAGCAGCCGCCCTCTTCGATGGTGAGCATTCCGCTGATCTTGCCCTCGGCGGCGTTCTTGCGGATGTCAGAGGGTTGATATACCGGTGCAATATCCTCCGGGTATTTTTCCATGATGCGTTTGAAGACGTCGATTTCTTCCAGCGCCGTCACCAGCGGGTCGGAACCGGGGGTCTTGTCGCCCAGATTGACAAAGGCGGCGAAGCACTGCAGCATATAGTCGCCCTTTTTCAGTTTCTGCAAGTCGATATGCAGATCATTCTGCGCAAAGCTCTTGGGCGTACCCGCCTTTTCGGCGTAGCGCAGCTCACTCAGGGTGTCACAATGTAGATCAAAGACTTTCATTTTTGGTTCTCCTTTGATAGAGGGAAGATGCTTCTTCCATCGGGTCGAGGTTTCTTTTAAGTAAAATCACGCGCCTGTGGCGCGGATTTGGTTTTCTTTTTCGGTCAAATGGCTTTGCGCTCCGCGCGGGCCAGAGACAGAGCTGTTTTTTTCTTTAAGCTGGTTCTCGCGCTGGTGGCGCGGGGCTGGTTTTTTCTTTTG